>Ga0116230_10002348_pt1 | contig 18214 bp, 11 predicted proteins | sample S1TSphfallax_3_FD_88678 | JGI IMG/M metagenome (GOLD analysis project Ga0116230, IMG submission 88678) | Host-associated microbial communities from peat moss isolated from Minnesota, USA - S1T2_Fd - Sphagnum fallax MG | ecosystem: Host-associated > Plants > Peat moss > Unclassified | place...
AAAAGTATGTTATCCATGGGGCCTCTAGTACTAGCATTATTTTAAATCATTGAGTTTAGCCATTAGGTTTAACCATTACATTAAATCATTAAAATTAAACATTAGGTTTAATCATTATTTAAAACCATTAAATTTAACCATTGGGTTTAGTCATTATTTAAAATCCTCAAGTTTAACCATTAATTTAAGTCACTGATTTTAGCCATTTGGTTTAGCCACTAAGTTTAGCCATTAATTTAAATCATTGAGTTTATACATTAGATTTAGTTAATATTTACATCACTAAGTTTAGTCATTAGGTTTAGCCAATATTTTAAGGCAGTGAATTTGGCCACTAGATTTAATCATCAGTATAATCCATTGAGTTTAACCATTACTTTAAGTCACTAAGTTTAACCATTAAGTTTAGCCATTACTTTAAGTCATTAAGTTTAGCCACTAAATTTAACTAATAGTTTAAGTCATTAAGTTTAACCATTACTTTGAACCATTAAATTTAGCCATTAGGTTTAGCCATTGTTTTAAGCCATTAAGTTGAGCCATTACTTTAAGCCATTGAATTGAAACACTAAGTTTAACCATCACTTTAAATCACTGAATTTAACCACTAGGTTTAACTAATAGTTTAAATCAATGGATTTAGCCATTAGGTTTAGCCATTACGTTATGTCACTAAATTTAACCATTAGGTTTAACCATTAATTTAAGTCACTGAGTTTAGCCACTAGGTTTAGCTAATAATTGAAGTCATTGAGATTAGCCACTATGTTTAACCATTATTTTAAATCACTAGTTTAGCCAATAGTATAAGTCACTACGTTTAACCATTAGGTTTATGCATTACCTTAAGTCACTGAGTTTAACCATTAGGTTTAACTATTAAGTTTAACCATTATTTTAAATCATTAAGTTTACTCATTCATTGTCACCTAGGTTTAGCCATTATGTTTAATGATGTGAAATAGAAAACTTGATAAAATTTTATTATTATTTCAAGGATGAAAATATAATTTATGGAAGGATAAAATTACCCTACATATTTTTGTAACATGTGATTTACCCTAACAAGTGACAAAACTTAACTAGTTATAGAACTTGACAAATGACACGATAACAAATTAGATGATAGGTCAATAAATAGTTAATCAACCAAGAATCTACAAAACCAATAATTAACAAAACATGCAGTGTGAAGAACAAGTAGTTTTAACAAGTAATTATTTTTTGAATTTTGGAATTATTAGTGTACATACTAACTAATGATTATTTAAATGGTCTATACAAACTATTTGAATTTTGAAATAATTTGAATATAAGTAGGAGAAAAGGAAGAAAGTAACAATGAGATTTTCTATTTTTTAATTTTATTTTCAAACTTGAAGTGGAAAATGGAGCATTAATTTATTTTCAATATTTTATTGTTGATTTTTTTGTAATATTGAATACATTTGCTTTATAATTGTACGTAGCATTTAGATATTTACTTTTGATTTATTTGTTATTTTTTTGAACCTATAATTAAAAATGACAAAAATTCAAGAAACCTTAATGGGAATATTAAAAATCCCATTAACAATATTGTACAAACTATCATTGTATAAGCATGTAGAAACATAAAGGAGGAACCCATGATAGTTATTACTATAACTAGTGCATAGGTTGGTAAACCTCTCAAACCATTAAACTATCCTTGTCAAATTTGTGGGATAGTGGGCCACAAATTGACGAACTATTTGAAGTTTGGTGAAATGCAACCCATGTTCAAAGACAAAAGGAGGTAAAACTATAGAAAATAAACTTGTAATTGAAATAAAAGTTGCTTGTGCATTAGTTAGCATGATTGATGTTCATGTGACTACTTGAAGTAAAGCGACAAAAATAGGTGTTCAAAGATCAAAAACAAAACTATAATGACTATAAATAAAGGAAAAGTTGAAGAAGTATGTGGTGGAAACCATACATCATATGCATGCAGATAATCCACCATTCGACATACCTTCCCTTGCAATAGGACCATGGCATGGACTACAATTGGCTAGGATGTCAAGTTCAAAAAAACCTACAAAACCAACAAAATCATAAGAAGTACCTTTGACCTCCCCAAACAAATTCATATCTATGGAAAAGATCTTTCAAGATATTAGAAAATAAACGCTATAAACTAGTTTTACATTGAACCTTGGACAATTATTCAAAATTCCATTAGACATGCATAAACATTTGTGGTAGAAATTGAAATAAAATAAATCATAAAATAATATTAAACCCATTATTGACAAAATAACTATGTCCATAATACTTGATATTGGCACAATAGTAGTTGCTATAGATAATCACATGATTATTATCCAAGTATAGATAGGAAAAACATTATTGATGGTGTACACTTGGATGGATGGTGAAGGGTAAATATCATCGTGCTAAACAATTAATTAAAAACTAGGTTAGGATTACCTAAACCTAAACCTACACCCTATAATCTACAAATGACATATCAAACTAGGAAAAAACCAATAGGATTGATTTAAAAATTGAAGATGTATGTGCATGGTATACCATGCATAGCCACTCTTACAATTTACACAACACTATTGTAGATTCTAATTATTCCATGTTGTTGGGTAAACCATGGCTTAAGGATGCCAAAGTGGCACGTGACTAGGCAAATAACAAGATTACAATATAGGGGAATGGTCTCATTATAACTATAAATGACAAAACATTTAGGTGCTAATATGAAAAGACCATAAGTTTTACTATGCTTTAACTATCATAATGGCATCATAAATAAGGAAAGAGATTTAATGTTTGCAATTGCACTTGAATTGTTTTTTATTAGTTTACCTTTAGAAGCTATAATTTTAGTTAAAGTTAACACAATCCGGGTTGAAAGAACAATAAGTATCGCAATTTCTGGTGTAAATAACAAAATAAACCACAAAATTGATTATGAAATAATCATTAGTAAATAACTTGAAGTAACTTTTGAATACAAGGTATATCTTGAGATGTATTATCACCACAAACTAGGTCAGATAGAGATAGATGAAACATAGTGAACGTGAAAGTTTAAGAATTGTAGATTATAGGGTGGACTTTAATGAAAGACCAACAATGCATGAGGATTAACCTAAGAACAAAGGACAATCCACAAATGATTAAGGTTAATGCACAAATGGTTCAAGAGAACATGAGTTCATTAAAGGACTTGTTGATGAAGTATAAGGACATTTTTGCTTGGATCTATAAAGACTTGATACCCCCATAATTGGCACAACATCATATAAAATTGGACACATCAATTCCATTGGCACATTATGTTAGGTATATAATGAATCCAAACTATGTTGCATTGTTAAACAAAACATACAAATTGTTAGCAACAAGATTTATACAACATGTAGAAAAAGCCATTTGGTTGTCACCAATACTGGTAGTTCCCAAGAAGAATGGAAAATTCATAATTTATGTAAAGTTTAAAAAATTGAATGCAACCACACAAAAAATCCACATCCATTACCTTTTACATCTGAGGTACACTTGTAAGGCATGATGCATATTTTTTCCTAAATGAATATTTTAAATATCACGAGATATTTATAAAACAAATACAAGACCACCTTTGTAACACATTGGGAAGCCTTTACGTGGGTAGTTATGTTGTTTAGAGTTAAGAATGAACCTCTGACTTACCATAGGGTAGTGAATAGAGCCTTCAGAGATTATTTGAAAAAAATTCTAGAGATTTTTGTAGATGATTTTATTGTATACAATGACATGGACATTCATTTGGATAAGCTTAAACTTTGTTTTCAAAAGTGTAGAAAATTTGGGATTAGTTTGAATATAGATTAATGTGCATTTAAATATTACACTTAATTTGAAAATAAAATTTAATTATGAAATGAAAGTCAACTTAATAATGTGTATGTTCAATACATGCATAATTTATTACTTATATGTTGATTCAAATTTTATTTACAACATATTAAGTGATGATACATAATTAAATGGTTTTTGGAATTCAAATGTTTATTTTAATGTTGGGTTATTAGATCCATTAAATTTTTTAATTAAAATTTATTAGCAAGATTTTATTATTTATTATTGAATTATAATAATGATTAGAATAGTTAGTAAAAGTATTTAATATATTATTATGTAGTTGTAAAATTAATTAGTTCAACACTACTATACTTACAAAAATATATATTTATATATTTATTTCTTATTTCTTATATTAGTTCATAATAGTTATAACAAGTTAGATAACAATATGAATAACAATAGTCATATACCTAGCCTAACTAGTAGCTTATTATTGTTGTTGTGATTCTAGCCAATCACTAATTATGATCACAAATATAATGATTTTTTGTATTAAAATATCATTAAATATATTACTGATTTTTTATGATTTAGTTTTTTTAATGAAATGTTAATAAGAAGTTATGACAAATTAGTAAAATTTCAATATTGAGAAAATATTAGTAATTAACTATCTAATAAGTAATTATGGCTATTCATTCAAATTTTATAATTTTAGACTAATTATCATATTATTTAATAAATGGTAATAATATTTTTATTTCAAAAATATATAACTATACAATTAAAAATGGTTGATGAATAATTCCTACAAATAATTTAATGTAATTAGCTAGACCTAGGCTTATTAGTTTAAGTCTAGGCCTAACTAAGCTTTAACTAGTTTGTTATTTTAGTTGCAACTAAATTACAACTATGAGAGTTGCCATTAGGTTGCAACTAGGTTACAATTAAAATGTTTATCTTGTATTATTTGGGTTCCATTCTAAGAATCCAAATTATATAAAGGAGTGCACTAGATTTGTAGTTTAAAAAATCATTTCCTAGCTGTAAAAAATATTTTGCAACTACACTTGTTCCTTTCAACTACATTTTTTGGTTGAAATATAGTTGGAAACATAGTTGCAAAATGGGGGCTTTTCTACTAGTGTCTACAAGATATGTTGGTTTGAAATGGTGAGCACAAAAGAAGTTTCCATGATTGTTGCATGGAAGAATATTTTTCATTAGGTAGTAATTAAAGAGAATATATTTTCCTCAATGCATTGCATTACATCCCTACTTATAATCCACAAATTGGCAAGCATTATAATAGTAGATGTCCACTTGTATAAAATGACAAAGGTTTTGGGTGGGTGCCATGTCACTCAAAATTGATTTGAGTGGTAATTTGTGGTGGATTGGGACTGTTTCTAGTAGTTAGAATTCATGTTTAGGCTAATAAAGGTCATAGTCATGGTTTTGATTTAATGTTAAAGTTCTTCATAATTGCTAATTAATACCAAACATTAATCTTGTGGGTACCAACATATGCATGGAAAAATAAATGATATGCTAACCATTAAGCTTCTAATTTGTTTTCTTGTTTTGTCATGAATTATTCTACTTTAGTTTACTTACATTGCTTTAATTTTCTCCTTGTTTTTGTTTATTCAACACAAACATGAGTTTTCTTGTTTTTCATGTTCTTTTGTTGCTACTTATGTTATCTTCCTATTTATGTTCTTGAATTCTTGCTTGTGTTTTTATGTCGTTCATGTTATTTTTCTATTGTTTGTGTTTTGTTCTTCATATTATTTTCTTGGTACTTTGCCCTTTGTTACCTTTAATTTGTACATGTGTGGGGTGATTCGAGATTCAAAACTTTGAATTTTATGCTCCCAATTGGTTTTAGTCCTTTGCCTTATATATATATATATATTTGCTTTGTTTTGTTTGTTTGATTATTTGTTTGAATATTTAAGTGTTTGTTTGACATTACTTATTTGTTTAAGTTTGTTTGCTTGTTTAGTTGTGTATGCTTGATGTTTGTGTTTATATTGTATATTTATGTATGTTTTATTTATGTTTGTTATTTTTTAAAAATAAAAATGTGTTATTTTCATATTCCTAAATCAAAATCCAATACCAATATAGATATTGAATCCAAATACGCACCAATTATTCTTCCTTGCTATAATTGTCATATTGTAGCATAGTTACTATGCTTTAAACATGACCAATAAATGCTAAAGGGGGATTAGCATGGTGTCATCTCCTATAAATTCCAATGGTTTTTTTTGTCATCTCATAAATTATATCTAATATGCTTGAAATAAACATATATTCAATCATAGATTCCAAGGTGTTTGGTGTAACAATTGGTGTCAATTTTCTTCTTGCCATTGTAGAATAGAGTTTTAACGATTGCAAACACATGGTTGAGGTAGAAAGGATGCAATTAGGTAGTACGGGTGGGGAGAATGAAAATTGAGGTATAGATCATGCAAATTAATAATAGAAGGGATAAGAATGCAATTTGATTATATAAGTAGCAAGAATGGTCCAAGATGTAAGAGTTTGAGAGAGTGAATGAAAATAAAAAACAACTTTAAATGGTATTGACAATGTAAGATGTCGTGGGCTACCTCATATTTTTTCAATTCATAATGAGCACATACCTCTTGACGGTCAACAAGTTTATATGCCATTGAATTGGATTTAATTTTAAAAATTACATGGTTTAAATGTTGCAAAGTTTGAATATACTTTATATTAAAGAAATATGAAATACAAGTTAAAGTACGACTTGAACATTTCAAAATAAACCAACATAAATTGCTTCCACTTTATTTCTTTTGTTCACATGTTCATAAAAGAAATGTATGTTACCAACGTCCATAAAAAATTTCCCATTTTGTTTTCATCGATAAATATCATTCATCCATAAACATGTAGTAAAATATTCCTTCGAGTCACTAAATATTCTATCTCAGGCATCAAAAAATATTTTCCAAATATTCGATGGATGTAAACATAATATTAAAAAATATATTCAATCTTATTCATTTGCTCCACCTACTCATGCTCAGGTTTGTAGGTTCATGAAATAACATCCTTGGCTTAAACTAGTTTATATTTTATATGAAGCTTGATGACGACATAATCCAATGAAAATGAAAGTCACGAAGGACAATCAATGAAGTCCATTTTCAGTATTGCCCAACTAGATAGCACAAAGCCATGCACTTTTGGGAAAATAAATCTATAAAATAGTCAAAAATGGAATTTTTATGGACTAATGAAAATAAAGTTCAATTTTGACATTTCAAAAATCCATAACTAACATTTGAATGAGGTTTTAGAAGAAAAAAATCACATCAAAATTTATTTTTTCATGTTTCATCATAACTGAGTCACTATAAATAATTTGGGCTAGAATCTCATGATAATTCTTCAAATTTTTAACAATCCAATGAATTAATCAGTCCCTATACTTTAACTTTAAAAGTCAATTAATAACAATGTGTGCATTATTTTCAAAATCTAATTGTATAGATGTTTTCATAATCAAGTCGTTAGTTTAAAAACATTTGTTAATTTACAAATTTAATGTTTTTTTATTTGCTATGAGGATCCCAACACAATGCGCTTTGCAAAAAATAACATTGTGACATCAAAAGTGAGCCATTATACCTTGCATTCACCTTACAATGTGGATTTGTAAGGGGGGTTAGGGTTAGCAAGCTTAAGTATGTTCTTAATATAGGGCAAGTTTGTTTTTGTGATGGCTTTCAAGCCATTAGCTCGTGGGCTTACTATGAATACATGTTAGTACGGATTTTTTTTTTAACTAGCTTGAACCTAATTCAAATATTTGAGTGGGGTAGTTGCAAACTATGGTGGCTCATTTTTTGCGTATTTCCTAACTTTTTACAAAGTTTACTTTATTCAAATGCTACAAACGCATTGTAAAATCATCAATTTAACAAAAATATTTATGGATTAAGATTACCAACTTGGATAAGAATATTTATTGAGGGATGAAATTCAATAAACATACACCAATCATATAGTAATGGACTTTCAAAATGGACACATGGACAATAGTTTGGGTTCTACATTAATATTCAAATGCATTTTTTATTATGATTTCATGTCAATATTTTTTATAAGGATTCAACATATGATATGCGATGGAAAAAATTATAACAAAAACTTTAACCAATAAATAACTATGGACTTTTGAATGATCGGGTTTGAACTTTATTTTCAAAAGTCTTTATCTTGGTCATTTTTTGTGTTTTTTTGTGCACATGAATTATAATATTTACAACTTGTACATGGTGACTACATATTTCATTCAATCTTTTGCACCATTCTTTCACTTACATTACCTTGTGAGGAAAAGAAAAGGAAGTGAATAGTTATTAGCTATTGAAATTTTATTTCTAAATGTTAATGAATTTTACATTTTTTTGTTTATAACTTTAGACTTATTGTTGGATGTGAAATTATTTTTTGACACATTGCCCCAACTCAAACTAAAGTATTTTATTTGTTAAACAATTAACTAATCTCAAACATAAAATAAAATAAAATAAAACTTGAAAATTTGATATTTGTGAATAAAAATTGGCTTAATGAATCTAAGGTTTCCTTATAATTTAATGGAGATAATTGAATGTATGTTGATTTAGAAGAATAATAAGAGGAATTTTGAAGATGCATTTGAACAAGATGAAAATCTTGAAACATGAACAATTATTATGTAAATTTTGTGATATTTGAGCAATGCAATTATTTTCTTCTCTCAATTAGTTAACTCAATTGTGTTGTCAAGTTATTTGTAACTTTTATATATTTAAAAATTGCATATGTTAAAACATTATTCATTTAAAAAATATCATTTGATTAAAAAAACCAATTGTAGAAACTTGTTTGATATCATAAAGTTGAAAACCATCTAGAGTTTTATCAAAAACTTGATACCTTAGCTAGGTAAGTAAATCTTTTTTTTTTTTTTACTAAAACATGCATTTTTTTATTCTTATTTTTGCATACTTGGTGGTTTTTTAAAAGTGAGAATTTTTGACATTGAGTCAGCATACATAACATTAAATTACCGCTTTCATATGCTAATGGACAAGAATACACTAAAAAACATTTTCCTTTCCACACACGTTCCATCATGCATGGTATTATGGTGGGTGCTAGTTCACACTAAAGTTTATGTGACAACAATATGATTGGGGTAGTTTGCCTTCAATTGCAACAACACTTTAGTGATAATAATTAATTGTGGTGCATTTTAGTGTGTTTTTGGCTTTTCTTAGTTGAACATAAATTCATTTTATGATATAGGTCTTATGGATTTGTTTTGAGTAGTGATTTTTTTGAAATTTTCAAAATGATGAAAATATTTTTATTTTTAAAATATTTTTAAAATAAAATTTCATAAAAATATCAAAAAAATCCTTTTTTTGGGACAAAACTTTGCCACATTTTAGCACAATTTTTAGGTTTGCAAAAATGTTTCACTATTTTTTTTGTAATTTGTATACTTTTCTAGAAATATTTTGCCAATTAATGCTTTAAATATTTTCAAAATATTCATTAATGATGTTACATTAGAAAACTGAAAAAGGAACATTGGCTCATCAAGTCAAAATCTTTGGGCATGGTGAATTGTTGTTATGTTGCCCCCTTGAGTAGAGGTTTTTTTCTAATTGGGTTTTTAGCAAGTTGATTATTTTGTAAAACAAAAAAAATGAAAAAGACCACTAGTCTTACCAATGTTTTTTTTCTTCAAGTTTGCAATGTTGATTAAATGGCAATCATCCACATGTATATCCAATTTTGGCAATATTCAAAATATGAAAATTCAAAATCTTTAAGCACCTTCCATATTGTAATGAATTGCATGGATTTTGGACAATATTTTAAAAAAACATTAAAATTATATATATATTTCACCACAAAACATTTATGGGGTTTTTTGAATGATGCATACATAGTGGAAATGCAAATGAACTTGAGATCGAATGTTGTGTGCCTCTAATGAATTACAACCTTGATCCCATCAAATCTTATTCATTATAAGAACATTTAAAGCCCCATGATCATGTCTTAATTTGAAGGTGTATACTTGAAAATTTCAAGCATTGGACTAACATTTAATACACACATGGTGTTGGTACATGGTATGTTACACCATCCTTAGGTCTAAACATCTAAACATGATGAAACCACTTTCGTGCACTACACTTATCAAGGGCTTTAAAATGGTACCAATTATGAAATGAAGGGCACCATTGTTTGCGAGATTTCTATCAAACAAATAAACAACCTTCCTTAAAAGAAATACTCATGTGGTTTGTGCCATTGTTTGGATTTCAATTTTCAATTTCATTGGATTTCAAATGAAAAAAATATTCAAGATTCAATATTTCCTACATCTTAGGTCTACAAAATAATGAAAATCATTTCCATATAATCTTATTCGTTTAACACTTTCCAACAATACCACATGTGCACCCCAATTTCCTTAAAAGTTTTACTTTTGATTTTATTCAATTGAATCATAAAATTGTTCAATATCCAATAATTCATGGGCCATAGGTCAATGTTGGGAGGTTCTTTCAAGTAATGCCATTTCTTTGCCAATTTTCAAACTGTATTTTGGCAATTCCCATTTTGTGAAACAATCCCCTTTGAAACAATTTTTTTGGTGGTATTTGCCCCCCATATTCAACCCAACAAAAGAAGTTTAAATTAAAAAATCTAGAAACTTTTGAAAAGGAGTTGGCAATTCTTTAGGGGTTTTGAAATACCAAGAATCAATGGTTTTTTTAGTTGTTTAAAAAAAAAACTGAAATTGGTTATTTTTATTTCTATTTTTTAATGAAAAATGAAAAAACTACATGTAACACTAGTATAAAATCCTAATAAAATTAACCATCCTTGTGCACCCTCATTCATTGATGAATTTCTAATAATAGCAAGAGTGTGCATTATGATAAATTGTGTCCACATAAACCTCGTTGCCTTGCAACTAAGTGTTTAATGCAATTAATATAAAACTATGTTGAATTTGTTCCATGGAAATACATGGCATTTAAAAATAAAATGTCATATTATAATTTCACAATTTTTGTGATAGTCACATATTAATTGCAAAATGGACCTTTATACAATTTGGATGCATTTCATATATATAATTGTGGTAAATGTATTTTGATTTTTTGTGTAAATTCCATGAAAGTTGTCAAAAATAAATACCATAAAATAGGCATATGGCCATGCCATGTGTACACATTGCCACTGTGGTGATCATTAATTGGCACGGTGACAATTATTAATTGGCATATCCAACTTTTTGGTGATTAGTTATCAATTATGTTCTTCTTTATGATATAATTAATTACGTGATTAGGTTTTCTTTACACTAAAACTATTGTTACATTATTGTAAGATTGTAATTAAATTGTGTCATGAATTATAGTCATCAACTTTGTTGTAACCTATAATAAGTATCACACAACTTGCAAATTATATAATTAATTAAAAGTGCAATCTTGAAACAATATTGAAATAATGTATAAATTGTATTACCAATGGGTATGTCCACATTAACAAAAGCCACGCCCACCACTTTTGGACTATTAGTTTGATTACTTATTCTTGAAACATTTAAAATTATTTTCAAATTTTATTATATTTTTATGTTTAGTTTTATATTAAAATTGTATTAAACTTTCCATTTCAAATCTCTTTGAGTCATCACACAAGTATTTGTTTTACTTAAACCATTGCCTTGAAAACATTTTTGCATTTTTTAATTCATTAAAGTAATTTCAAATTTATTCACATGTTTTTATGATGTATTTTGAAATGTTATTATATAAATAAATCCAAGAATTTCAACATCAAATTGAATTGTCACTTTAAAACATTTAAAACCAAACACTAATTACATTTGTTGTGGTTCCTAATAGTTTGGACACACCTCGATGTCATTTTTATGTATGTAGATTTTCCATAATAAAATTTATTTTCTTCTAACTTATAATATGAAAAATCATGTCTGTTGAAACTAGACTACCATGCAACTAAATATCCTTAACAATTGATGTTTAACTAAATTTCAACTATTGTAATACCTTTTCCATTTCGGCCATTATTTTAAAAAATTGGATAAAATTTGAATTGTTTAAAATTCAAATGTTGGCGAATTTTTTAAAAACATTAAGTTGAAAATGTCAAATTTTTTAGCCTAATGTAAAAATGTTGAAAATATTAATCATGTTCCATGAACACCTCAAGATCTTCCCCATTGCATGATTTTCAAAAATGATTAAGGTTTGTTTTAAGGATTGATGGTTAGCTTGAACATATTAGTTTTTATGGTGGTTAGTTGTCGAACAAGTTGTTGAGCTAATGTGAACATGCAGTTGGGATTTGGGTGGGTGCCAAATTCTTTCAAAGTGTGAGCCCCCTAATGTTACACCAATAAACTATGTTGGCATCTATAACATTCTAATTTCTTGTAGACACCATGTGATCTTTGATTCAAAGTTGCTTTCAAATCAAGTGATAGTTGCAATTTGAAGTTTGATTTTCATGACCCACATACTTTAAGTTAAATTTTGCAATATTACTTGTGTTGTAAACAATTGTGTTGATTATAGTCAAGGAATGGTGGAGTTGGGAATAACAAATTTTGTTGAAGAGGATTTCAACATTGTACAATATGTTAATGATGCTTTTGCGAGGTGTAAGTTGCTATAATTAAACATTGTACAACGATCTTCCTAGAGCAACTCATCATGATCATTAATCATGATCAACATGTATCATATCATTTCAACATGTTCACCTTTTACAATGAGTCGACTTCAACCAATTGTTGATTTTCTTGGAACGCCTATGAATTTTTGGATTAGTTGAAAAATATGTGTTGAACAATCCTTAAATAAAAAATTCAACTATTCAACATGTTATCTCCCCCATAATCACAAACACAATGATTGATATTTAATATGTGCCTAATTCTTATTATTATGACTCAAATGTGGAAAACCAAGATGGTATAGTCAAAAACACTATCCATTATTTGAGGCACATGCACAAAAGGATGAAAAATGATGATCATTACTACCACTATGCCTTCAATAGCTGCAACAGTTGTGTGTAGCATGAACACATGTAGACAACTCAAACTCCTTGTACCAAAAGCTTCATGTAACTCATAAACATCACAACTTACAAATTCTCATTACTCTCAAGGTGTGTCATTCATTTGTCATCCCTTTCTTCATATTTTTCAATCTTGGAAGATGTATGTGTTGTCATAAAGTAGTGATGCAAAAATTTGGTATGTTCAATGTGGCTTTCTTTTGTAAGAAACTCCTCACAAAACATTGTGAGAGTCATATTCTAAAATTATTGGTAACTTATTGGCCATTGTTAGACTTGACTGAGTATAGGGTTTCACTATGTTTTCCCCCCCTTCTTGTCTACCTTCTTTCTTGGGGATTACATGTTTCACTACAATAGTAAACCCTTTGATTTGCACAAGGCAGTGACACAAACATGAATGTTTCATTTCTCCCATGTGGGGTTGTGTAGTTGTAGATACCAACAAACTTGTGCTACAAAACCAAAGAAGATGACAAGCAATCGAAGAAGGTTCGAATGTTTTTTGGGGTTCTACTAGAAAGGTTTCATGAAGTTTATATGATTTACAAGTAGAAATTGTGATACCTAAAATAATGGATGGGTATAAAAGAAAAACGAAAATAAAATAAAATGCACTTGTTTTGGTTATGTGTGTGTGAATGCATGATTATTACAAAATAGAAGACGAGAGGGAAAAGGAAGGAGAAGAAGTGTTTTTTTTTGTTGGGTGGGTGAGTCATGAAGTTTGTTTTATGGTTGTGGGATCCATAAGCAAATTAACAAGTTCTAGCCATGGTGTTAGGCTTGAGAGCTGCTTCTTCAAGCTTTTTATACTTGGTCAAATTATAAGGAGGGGGGAAGTTTCATGCAACAAATATGTCTTTGATGAATTATGCTTTTGATGATGATGTTGGAGATTTTGAATTTCAACCCATGGTTGCTTATCCATCACATAAGTAAAAATAACATTTGCATATATTTTTTGTTTCCACTAGCCTTTATTTGATGTCAAATTTAGTTTTTTTTTCTTTCCAAATTCCCCTTGGGGGGACATTTAATGTAAAGTTTGGAATCTATGTGCATCAAACGACCATTTTTAGGGAGTACTAGATAATTGTCCAACTTATTTTTTATTGTCCTATTATTCTTTTTTTTCTAATATATACATATTAAAGTCACCCTATATTAATTATAATCCATTATTTCAAATTTTAGATACCTTATATTGCAATTAAATTGATTATTTGAATAAAAATACCTTGTTTGTAACTAATTAACTTATAATTTCTACCCATCAACCAATATATTGCACCCTATATTTTTACTCAAGTATTTTATACTTTTCTTTAGTAGTGTCCCCCTTGGGCAAGTTCCATACCAACTTATATGCATGAATAAATGCAACATTATGTTTGACACTTCTCAAAGGACCCATTGTTTTAAGATGTGTATTTTTTTCAAAAAGTAAAGGAACAATAATGAAGCAAATTATATTTCAATTAATCCCCAAATAATGTGCATATGTTTTGATAAGTCTTATGTTGTAACATCAATAACTACTTATTACCACACATGTTGATGTCGAAAATCATTGACCATGCACATAGCTATCAATTGTTGTAGATTGAAAAGTAACATCACTACAAATGCAAGGACTAGTGGTGCTTGGAGGCCAACAACCACAATAGGTAACATGATAGCCAAAGCCCATTGGTTATCAGTAGTAACAACAACATCAAACATAACAATTGAACACACACCAAACACCACAACAATTGAGACAATCTCAACAATGAAATAATAATTACAAAAATGCCAATAATAACAATAAAAATAACAACTACAATAATGCCAACAATAAATGCATGTTTCCATACCTAGCTTAGATTTTTTCTTCCTAGTTTATGCATGCAACTTACGTACTATTCCTAATGGCCTTACATTTGTAGACGGTATTACATCTGTAAGTTGAAGGAGATTTTCCACAACTTTTGACATTGGAAGGGTTAAATCAACATCAACATTTTCTTCCACTATTTTTTTGCAACTATTGTTCCTTGAAAAGTAGTGTTATAGTGTTGGCTTCCATAGCTACTAGTTGAAATTTAGGTAAGAAAGTCCCATCTTTTGATAATTGTTGTTTTCATAGCTTCCACATTTGTCCATGTTTCATGTAACCATGGCTAGTCACAAATTATAGGTTTTAGGTTGGCCATTTTTAAAGTTTACTTTTGGTTTTTCCCATCATCAATTTGGTCATTCATTGTTTGAGAAGTCCAAGAGTTAAAAATGAACTTTGAATGCATGTTTGAGTGGTTTCTACAAAATCACATTTGCTATTTGAAATTCATTTGTGCAATTAATAAGAACAAAAATCAACAAGATGTTTGCATGTTTTTTTTTGATCCAGTCTATAATCTTTTTGTTGATGCGGACATTCCAACAATTTATGATCCACACCATCTTATGTTCCTTATTTAAACCTAAATTTTGAAATTTGTGATTGCAAGTAAGGAAGGAAAATATTTGTGACAAATTTGTTTAGTTATTTCCAAGGATGACCATTAGTGAAAGTTTTCATTAATGGTGAGGTCCCAACCATCTTTGATGCAAATTTTCTTTCCTTGATTATTTGGTGGAAATATTCTATATTTAATGCAATTAAACAAAATCTATGGTGGAAGTAAGACCCTTGTAACACTAGAGGATACCACCATTTTGATTTTTTTCTTATGTTCCAAACCTAATGTTCTTTTGCACATGTTTAGTTCCTTTCGGCTCCCAAGTTTTTCCATCACCATTAAGCACAAGATGGATTCCAATATGATTGTTTTTCACAACAAGTGTACGCAAAATGTAATATGTTTTCATCAAATTAGCAACCCTATAAACCATTGTGCAACCTCGAGCAAGTCAATATGGTGGAAATTTGCTTGAAGAAATGGTTATCACATAGTACATCCAACATTTGTTTCATGAATCGTTTAAACCACTCTCTTGTGACAATAAACCTTCCACATCTAGGTCTAATGAGTTTAAAAGCAATGGATTGTATCATACCTTTGAAGATGGGTTGCACAATACTTGTTGATAACAGTTGGCCAACTTTCCTCACCTTTTCCAAGAGAGAAACCATTTCATCTTTTAGCTTGGGATGCTATTCAAATTCAATCACATTTTGTTTGGGATCTTTTTTTGTTGTCTCACATTCCATAACTTGAATGTAATTTTCTTTCAACATGCCATCCTTTGTAAACCACTCCCGCATTGTTCCACTAGTCAATTTTACATATGGACTAAAAACACATGGTGATTTGTAAGGATTTTGTAAAAACGTAATAGTAGTTTTATTATTTCCATATCTTTTCATTGTTGTTAAAATTGGTGGCAACAATTGTGGCTAGAACCAATTTTGATATTCCCTTCTTTTCTTACTACATTTTAATGGTCTTTTGTTGTCAACAACCTTTTTTATGATCTCTTGTTCACTTAAAAGTTTCACAATTATATGCATGTTTTTTGTTAGTTACATTATAGTTGCAAAAGATTCCTACATAGATTTAGAATATGAATATAAAATCATTTTTCACATTGTAATGTATTTATTCTTATATTGACGTGCAAGTAACATTTCACATTTGGTAACTATCAAAATATAACCCAACTTTTGAACAAAGACAAAGTGAATATTTTAACATTATATTATAACAATTGTTTTAACGTGTTTTAACTTAGCACTATTGATGAAAATAAAATACATATCATTGGAAAGGACCATGGATTACCAAAAAATATTCATATCATTATTATTTTTTAAATATTGAATATTAATACATACAATTGTATTATTGGAGCAAGATGTTTGTCATAATTTATGCAATGAAATTATGAAATCTATTTCACAATAGAAAATTATCATTACCAATTGTAATAATTGCAAAATAATAATATCAATAAATAAACAATAATAAGTTACAATTTAAAATTACATTCACTGAATTCAAGTTGTAACATAGTACCATCAATAAAATGCATTAGTTACAAGTTAGTTGCATCTAGTTGCACATATTTTCAATAAATATAGGCTTCCATATACAATGAATTGTGTCCAATGCAACTGCTACAACTTGTTTGGTAACATTCATGGCATAAAAATATCTTGAATTGCAAGTGGTGATTACAATTCAAAAATCTAATTGCAACCATAGTTGCAAACCCCTTATTTTCTCATAGTGGTGGTGAGGGGCATTGTGGTTTAGAAGTTCTCAATGTGACAAATAAAACAAAACAAACACACTACATTCCTTAATAGATACATAGAAAGATAATGTGGCCTATGCCATTGGCCAAAATGTGAATGTGACTATGTAATTATTATTTGTGTGAACAACATGCTAATGACAAAGTTCAATTGTGATTTGTAAAAAAAAGTTAAATTAATTTATAATGACAAAACTTACTCAAATTTCAACATCTTATGCACCATAGGTCTAAAAATTAAGAATATCCTTCAATAAATCCCACTTGTCAAGGGCTTTCCATCAATATCAAGAGACACCCAATTTCCCTAAAATTTATATGAAAAGATTATGGAATATTAAAAAAACTCCCATGTGTTAGGTATAAACATTGCAAAACCACCTATGTGCACCCATATTCATTGAAAGTTTTCCAATGATACCAAGTGCATGGCAAGGGGCATTGTAATTTGGGAGTTAGTGACAAACAAAATAAATAAACAAAAACAAACTAATGTCCTTAATAGATAGATTATGTGATCATGTATAACATGGGTATAGTGCTAATAGTATGGTTTAGTGCATCAACATGTTCAATGCTCATCAACACAACACAAAACTTCAAGAGATTGAAAAAAATTAGGGAAAATCAATCAAAGATTGTCTTCTTTGCAAGTCAGCCATGCTTACCTTGCCTTCTATTATAGTCTATACTTGGTTCACAAACATGAACAAAGATGTCTACTTAGAGTGTTCATGGCTAAGTGCCTACCATTTCAGCAATGAAGCCTTCCAAGTAGTTGACACCCATGTGAGCCATTCTTCCATGTGGCTTCAACTATAACTAGTGGGTGCCCGTGGCCTTCGGCCACTGTGAAGTCCCCCGTGGGTGCCCATGACCTTCGGCCGCCAGTGTGAAGTTTTAGAAGTTTTATTTTTCCTTATCTTTTACTCTTTATTTGGCCCCTACCCGGCCCCCTGCCCCCTGC
>Ga0116230_10002349_pt1 | contig 18208 bp, 14 predicted proteins | sample S1TSphfallax_3_FD_88678 | JGI IMG/M metagenome (GOLD analysis project Ga0116230, IMG submission 88678) | Host-associated microbial communities from peat moss isolated from Minnesota, USA - S1T2_Fd - Sphagnum fallax MG | ecosystem: Host-associated > Plants > Peat moss > Unclassified | place...
CCGCCGGCCTCGCCGAAACCCACGCCGAGGCGGCCGCAGAGCAGCTGCCAGTACGACGAGGAAAGCCCGCAAAACACGGTAAACCCGGACCAGATGATCAAGGAGGCCGCGACGATGTTGCGGCGGTTCGAGCGGTCCGCGAGCCAGGCGATCGGAATCCCGAAGGCCACGTAGAACAGGGCGAGCGGCACGCCGGTGAGGAAGGCAGCGCCCCCATCGGAGAGCGCGAGTTCGAGCCGGATCGGTTCGAACACCGTGCTCACGACGTAGCGGGCGGCGATGTTGACGGCGTACACCAGGCACATCACGACGAGGACGTACCATCGGTCGAGGCTCAACCGCGGCCCCGCCATTCCTGCGGCATCGACGCTCATGTCAGCGAACCTCGCTCGCGGCCGCGCGCGGCCCGTTCAAGAACCCCCCTCGCGCCCGTTGGCGCAAGGGGCGCATTCAAAACTTATACCGGATCTTGAGACCGATCACGCGGGGCCTCAGGATGGTCTGGGCCACGATGAACTGGTTGGTCGAGGTGTACGTGCTCACGTTCTCGTTGGTCAGATTCTGCGCGTAGAGTTCGGTCGTCCAGGCATCCTTGCCGATGCCGAACGACGCGTCGTACTGGGAATAAGCCGGATTCTCGAAGCGCAGCAAGGTCGTGCTGATGTTGCTGCCCTGGGACTCCGCCGGGTTGGCGCTCGACTGGGTGAACGAGTGCGCGGTGTGGGTCGCGCCGACTTGCGCAAAGCCGTTGTACGCATTCATCGTCCACTGGTAGCGCAGCCGCAGGTTGAATTGCAGCGGCGGGGAGTTCGCGCTGGGTCCGCCGATGGGTCCATAGGGATTCGTCACGCTCAAGATCGGCTGACCGAACTCGCCCTTGGTGGCGGGATTGGCGAGCAGCGCCGGGTTGTTCGCGATCAGGTAGGGGGAGTTCGTCTGCGTGCTGCTGTTCCAGGATGCCGCGCCTTGCGCGGTGAGTCCCTCGGCGAGCGAGGCGATGAACGATGTCTCGACGCCGCGAATCCGGTAGTCGGGACCGTTGGTATCGAAGCCGATATTGCCCAAGACGCCGGGATCGAAGAAGTCGACCTGGACGTTGTTCCAATTTTCCTGATAGACGGCGCCGTTCCACTGGAAGCGGTGGTCGAAGAACTCGCTCTTCCAGCCGATTTCGTTGTTCGTCAGGCTGTCCGAGGCATACGAGGTGGGCGAGCAGTATTGTCCGATGCCGGCGGCGTCCTTGATGTAGCAGCCGGTCGTGCGATTGAAGGCGCCCGGCCGAAAACCCTGCGACCAGGTGTAGTACACGAGCACGTCCGGCAGCACGTGCCAGGTCAGGTTGGCGCGGCTCTTGAAACCCGTGTACGTGGTATGTTCGTTCTCGGTGTTGATGTTGGTCGCCGACGCGAAGCAGGGTCCGGGCCCGGCCTCGTAGCAGCCGAAACTGCCGGCGACCGTGCCGTTCTCGTCGTTGACGAAGCGGTAATAGCGCGTGCCGGCGGTGACGGTCAGCGTCTTCGGGATGAGGTCGACGTCCAGCGAAGTGAAAAACGCGGTTTGGCGGTAGCCGCGCTGCACGTCGTTGAAGAACGCCGTGCTGTCGTTGCGGGTGCCCGGATTGTTGACGCTGGAACCGGGCACGGTGGCGACATCCGTCAAGCAGCCGGCGGTCACGCTGGCGGTACAGGCGGGCAGCGTTTTGTACAGCCAGTTGAGCTGGTCGTCGATCTCGAGCTCTTCCCAGTACGCACCCAGGATGTCGCGCACGCGCCAGTCGTCCGGCGTGCTCAGGCGCAGCTCGTGACTTTGGTGGGTATTGCGCTCGGTTTCGTTCCAGGTGGAACTCGGCGAGTAGCACGTGGCCGCCAGACCGTTCGCGGGCTCGGCGCCGTGGCACTGGTAGTAGTCGGCATACAGGCCGCGGGCGTAATTCGTGTAGTCCTGTTGCTGGTGGACGTTGCGCACGAGGTAGGCGCCGGTGTAGACCAGCTTCAAGGCGTTGATCTGGCCATTGACGGTCAAGGCCGTATTCTCGAACGCGTCCTTGTTGTACGAGGGATTGAACAGCGTGACCGATTGCGGCGGCAAGGGCTGGCCGTCCGAACCGTTCGGCATCTGGTAGAACACGCCCTCGGCATCCAGGCTCTGATAGCTCTGCGTGAGCAAGGCGTTCCAATCCTCGTTGATCTTGCCCAAGGCCGACAAACGCAGACCCTGGTAGGTGACCGGGTTGATCGCGTTGCCGACCGTGTTCGAGTTGTTGATGACCGGAGAGCCCGGCGGCACGGCGCCGCCATAATTCGCATAGTGGATGCCGAGATCCGTGCTCTGGCGCGTGAAGGTGCTCGGCACGTTGTTGATGTAGCCGCCGTGATGGTCGTCGTAGATCACCGCGCGCACCGCGAGCGTGTCCGCGATGATCGGCAGATTCAGCACGGCCGTGGCCGCGGTGTTGGGGTCGCCTCCCGCCGTCACGCCGTAATCGGCGCTGACGTTGCCTTCCGTGACGTCGAGCTTCGGTTTGTTCGTGATGTAGCGAATGACGCCCGCTTGCGCGCCGGCGCCGAACAGCGTGCCTTGCGGCCCCTCGAGGACTTCGACGCGCTCCAAGTCCGCCGCATAGACGTCGAGGTTGCGTCCCGGCAGCTGGCCGGACTGGTCGTCCAAGTAAATGGCGACGTTCGGAAAGCTGCTGATCGAACCGCCCGATTGGCTGCCTTGGTCGCCGACGCTCAGGCCGCGCATGAAGATCTGCGACTGGCCGGGTCCCGCCGAGGAGGCCGTCACGTTGGGCAGATACTTGATGAGATCGTCGAAGGTCTCGACGTTCAGTTGGGTCAAGGTCTCGGCCGTGAAGGCCTGGATCGCGATGGGCACGTCCTGGACGTTTTCCGAGCGCCGCTGCGCCGTGACGATGATTTCACCCAAACCGGAGGCGTCGCCCGGGGAGGAATCGGCGGCCGAGGCCTGGCTCAGCGCGCCGCCCGCCAAGATGGCGGCGATCGCACAAGACAGTGTGGTGCGTGTGTGCATGGTCATCCCTTCATCGTTTTAGGTCGGCGAAGCCGGTCGCGAGCCCGCGGCTCACCCGGCCGACCCCACTCTTACCGAAGTTCTAACTCTCATGCAACAAATTTGCATCACAAGCAATATCATGTTGCGCTCTCAGGGTGTTCGAGCAGGGGGAATCGACGATGAAAACCATGACTTGCGGCGAAGGCATCATGCAGCTGCTTGCTGCCTACGGTGTCGATACGGTATTCGGCATGGCCGGCACCATGACGATCGAGCTCTATCGCGGCATCGGCCTCGCGGGCATTCGGCATGTGCAGTGCCGTAACGAACAGGGCGCGAGCTTGATGGCGGATGGCTATGCGCGGGCCACCGGCAATCCGGGCGTCTGTACGATCATCGCGGGGCCGGGGGTCACCAATGCCGCGACCGGGATCGCCCAGGCTTATTGCGATTCCCAGCCCCTGCTCGTGCTGTCGGGGGCCTGCGCCGCGCCCACGCTGAGCAAGGGCTGGGGGGCGATCCACGAACTGGCGGACCAAGCCGCCGTGACCGCGGGGTTCACGGCGTTCAGCACCATGATCCGCGAGCCGCAAGACCTGCCCGAATGGATCGGCCGGGCCTATGCGGTGTTTCGCGGCAGTCGCCCGCGTCCGGTGCATCTGTCCCTGCCACGGGACGTGCTGCCGCAGGCGATCGAGGGCGGCTGGCGGCCGCGTCGCCCGCCCTCCTTGCCGATGCCCGACCCGGCCGCCATCGAGGAGGCGGCCGATCGCCTCGCCGTCGCGACGCGTCCGCTGATCGTCGTCGGCGGCGGCGCCGTGGGAACCCGCGTGCCGCTCACCGCGATCGCCGAGCGCCTCGGCGCGCCGGTGCTCGCGACGAATGCCGGCAAAGGCATCCTGCCGGAGTCGCACCCGCTCTCGCTCGGCTGTTCGATCGTGCGTGCGCCCAGCCAGGAGGCGCTCGCGGACGCCGACGTCGTCCTGCTGGTCGGCTCGCAGCTCAGTGCGGGCGATAGTTTCGTGCCGAGGCTCGAGATCGCGGGCGACCTGATCCGCATCGACATCGACCCGCAGGAGCTGGCCTCGGTCTATGGCGCGGCCTTGAGTATCCAGGGCGACGCCCGGGCCACGTTGCGGGCGCTCGCCGCCGCCCTGGGGCGGCGCGAGTTCGCGCCGCGGGCCGACGGCGCGAGCCGCGTGCGTGCCGTGCGCGCCCGCATCGAGCAGAGTCTCTCGCCGGTCGAACGCAAGCACGCGAAGGTCTGGAGCACGCTGCGCGCGAGCTTGCCGCCCGAGACCATCGTCATGGGCGATGCCTCGCAGCTGGTGTACAGCGGCTCGTTCGCGATGCCGATGGAGGAAGAGCGCTGCTGGTTTTATTCCGGCACCTATTGTGCCTTGGGCGTCGCTCTGCCGATGGCCATCGGCGCCAAGATCGGCGCGCCGCGCCGCCCGGTGATCGCCGTGGCCGGCGATGGCGGCCTCATGTTCACGATCAACGAGCTCGCCACCGCGGCGGAAGAGCGGCTCGCCCTGCCGGTCATCGTCTGGAACAACGATGCCCTGAAGGAGATCGTCGACCAGATGGACCGGCGCGAGGTCCCGCGCATCGGGGTCGAGCCGAAGAGCCCCGACTTCGTGCGGGTGGCCGAGGGCTTGGGCTGCCATGGCCTGCGGGTGACGAGCGCCGCCCAGTTGCAGCAAAGCCTCGGCTCGGCACTCGGCGCGGATCGGCCGACGCTGATCGAGATCCGCGAGGATGCCGACTGGCTGTCCGGCTAGTCCCGGGCGAGTGCGCGCGGACGCATCCGCGTGTTCTGATCGTTGATCTCATCGCGCGGTCGGTAAGGCTCCTCCAGCCACTGCCGATCGGCGGTGTCGAGCCGCAAACCGAGTCCCTCGACCGCGGCATCCAAATGGCGGGTGCTCGAGGCGCCCACGATCGGTACGTGGCCCTGTCCGCCGCCCGCCACCCAGGCCATCGCCACCTGCGCCGCGCCGACGCCCAAGCGGCGTGCCACCTCGCGCACGCGGCGCGCGATCTCGCGATCGATCTCGTCACCGTAGAAGGACTGGTAAGGATCGTGCGCGGTGCGGGCGGTGGCCTCGGCCTCGCGCGCGAGAAAACCCCGGGCGAGCGGGCTGAAGGTGGTGACTCCAATGCCACGGGACGCGCAGTACGGAAACATCTCCCGCTCCTCTTCCCGATAGAGCAGGTTGTACTGACACTGCATATTGACGAACGGGGTCCAGCCGTGTTGCTCGGCGACGTGGTTCATGGTCGCGAATTGCCAGGCATACATGGTCGAGGCGCCGAGGTAGCGGACTTTGCCGGCCCGCACCGTGTCGTGCAGGGCTTCCATGGTCTCTTCGAGCGGGGTTTCGGCATCGTAGGCGTGGACCACGTACAGATCGACGTGATCCGTACCCAGCCGACGCAGCGAGCGGTCGATCGACGCGAGGATGTGCTTGCGCGACAAGCCGCGATCGTTCGGGTCGTCGCTCATCGGATAGTAGACCTTGGTCGCGAGGACCAGCGAATCGCGGGCGGTCATGCGCAAGAGATTCCGGCCGACCACTTCTTCGTTGCGGCCGGTGGAATACCAGTCGGCCATGTCGAAGAAGCGGATGCCGAGATCGAGCGCGTGACGCAGGAGGGGAATCGATGCCGCCTCGTCCAGCACCCAGCCCTTCCAGGCGGAGCTGCCCATCGACATGGTGCCCAAACAAAGTTCCGAGACCTTGAGGCCGGTCGCGCCGAAACGGTGGTGCTGCATGCGGGCTACCCGGGCACGCGCGCCGGATGCAGCGCCCGCCAGTGCTGCGCAATCGCTGCACGCGTCGCGATCCAGACGCCCTCGTGCCGACCGATGTGCTCGAGGAGTCGCTCGAGCGCGCCCAAGCGCCCCGGACGCCCGATGATGCGGCCGTGCAGACCGATGCTGAGCATGCGCGCGCTCCCGGCGATCCCGCGCCGGTACAACCAATCGAAGGCATCGCGGCAGTACTGAAAAAATTCCTCGCCGGTCGCGAAATCCCCGCCGCGCTGCAGCCGGCTGTCGTTGCAGTCGAAGGTGTAGGGCAGGATCAGCTGGGCCGTCCCGCCGACCTCGACCCAATACGGCAGGTCGTCGTTGTAGGCATCGCTGTCGTAGAGAAATCCGCCGATCTGCGCGACCAGCCGCCGCGTATTGGGACCGGGCCGGCCCGTGTACCAGCCGACGGGGCGCCGCCCGATAAGGCGCGTCACGACCTCGATGTTCTGGAGAATGTGGGCCCGCTCGAGCGCTTCGGCGACCTCCTGATAGTCGATCCAGCGCTGGCCATGACAGGCGACCTCGAGGTCACTCGCGGCGAGCGCGGCGGCGATCGGGAGGTTGCGTTCGAGCGCCATGCCGACCGCATAGACGGTCGCCGCGACGCCCCGCTCGCGCAGGACCCCCAGGATCTCCCAAAACCCGACGCGGCTGCCGTATTCGAACGTCGATTCCACGTTGAGGTTGCGCGCGTTCGCGAGCGGCTCCGCGCCCACGTCGGTGAGGACGTGTTCGGAATGCGCGTCGCCGTGCCAGACATGGTGCTCACCCCCTTCCTCCAAGTTCAGGACCAGGGAAACGGCGATGCGGGCGTCGCCGGGCCAGCGGGGGTCGGGGCTGCGGCCGGCGTAGCCGATGAGATCGCGGGGATAGGGGTCGTGGTCGTTCACGTGAGGGAGCCTGGGCAATGCGTCTGCAATCCTGATCCTAGCACCCGCCAGCCCGCCGTCGCGAATTCGGGCATCATGGAGACCGCGCCGCATCGGCGTGCAACGGCCAAGCCGGCGAGGGCAGCACACCCGTGGAACCACCAGCGCAGCGCAAAGTCGCCCTGATTGCCCACTGCTTGCTCAATCAAAACGCCAAGGTCTGCGAGGGCGCTCGCTATCCGGCTCTCGTCAGCCCGGTCATCGCGGCGCTGCGCGAGCGCGGCTACGAGCTGCTGCAACTTCCCTGCCCCGAGCTCGCCTTCGCCGGCACGCGGCGCTGGTGGGCGGTCTACGAGCAATACGACACGCCCGCCTATCGCGCGCATTGCCGCCGGCTGGCGCAGGCGATCGCTCCGCGCATCGCGGCACACCTGCGCGCCGGCGCCGAGGTCGTCCTGATCGGCTTGGACGGCAGCCCCTCGACCGGCGTGCGTTTCACCTCGAGCAAACGCGATTGGGGTGGCAGACCGAATCGGCCGCAGGATGACTGGGACATCGTCCCGGGCCGCGGCGTGTGGATCGAAGAGCTGGAGGCCGAGCTGGCGCGCCGTGGCTTGCCGGCCGTGCCCGCGACGGGATGGGCGCTGGACATGGGGCGTTACGACGAAACCGGCGCGAGCCGGGATCTCGAGGAATTTCTCGACCAGCGCGCGCTCGCGGCCAGCGCTGGACGCGACGATCCGGTGACGCTCTGACGGGCGATGTGCGGGGGTGGCGGATCGCGCTGGTCGGCGACGCGCTGCTCAATCCGCCCTCCACGCCCGGCGTGCGGCCGATCGACGCTCTGCGCCTCCTCGAGCAGAGCGCTTACGGGGTGCTGCAGCTGCCGCCACCCGGTGAACATCGTTTGCTGCTGGCGGTGATCGCCGATCAGATCGCCGAGTACGCCCATCATGGCTATGCCGTGGTGGCGCTCGGCGTCTGCGAAGAGCCGGGCCAGGGCCTGCATTGGCGGCGTTTGGCGCCGCTGTTACGCCACCGCGGCGTGGCCTTGCCACCGCGACACCTCGTGCGATGCCAGGGGGACGCGGAAGTCGAGTCGGCGCGGCTCACGGCCTTTCTACAAGCCTACGATCTGCCGCCCGAGGAACAGCGGCGCTGGCGGGGCTGATCGGTCGTGGGGATTGGTGGCTGAACCGGGGCTGAACCATCGGCGCGCCGGGGTACCGCTCAAGCCCGTTCGAACACGATGTCCTTGGCGCCCCCCCACAGCACCTCGACGCCGAGCGGCCGCAGATTCTCCCGTCCCTCGACGATCGTGAGGAAATGATTGCCGGCAAGCGGTCCCATCTTGCTCGCGAAACTACAACTGCCGTAGGCGATCAAGATTTCCGTTTCGCTGTAGCCGCCGGGGTAGAAGAGAATGTCGCCGACCGACGGATGGCTGGTATGGTTTTCGAAGCCCGTGTTCAGCTCGAAATCGCCGAGAGGGATCCAACAGGCTTCGCCGCTCCAGCGCACGTGGATGATTTTCTGGCGATAAGGCAACAAGCGCTCGAAGGCGGCGACCGTGCGCGGTGCCGCCGGATTCGGCGCCGCGATGAAGGGGTACTCGCCCGCGGTGATACGGATCAAACTCATGGAATCCCTGTCCTCCAGAATGGCCGATAGGCCGATCGCACAGTATACGGCTCAATGCGGGATCGTCTTGTCGAGAAATGCTTGCGCGGGCGCCGAGCGCGGCGTCGTGAAGAACGCCTCCTTGCTGCAGTCTTCGACGATCCGGCCTTGCTCCAGGAACAGGATCCGGTCGGCGACTTGCCGCGCGAAGCCCATTTCGTGCGTGACGCAGACCGTGGTCATGCCGTCCGCGGCCAAGCGGGCCATGACCTCGAGGACTTCCCGGGTCATCTCCGGATCGAGCGCCGAGGTCGGCTCGTCGAACAGCATCGCGATCGGATCCATGGCCAGCGCACGCGCGATCGCGACGCGCTGTTGCTGACCGCCGGACAATTGCGCGGGGTATTGGTGCGCGTGTTCGGCCAGGCCCACTCGCTGCAGCAGCGCCTCGGCCTTGGCCTCGGCCGCCGCGGCGGGGCGCCGCAGGACGCGTCGCTGCGGCAGGGTGAGATTGCGCAGGACGGTCAAATGCGGGAACAGCTCGAAACTCTGAAACACCATGCCGATACGGCTGCGCAAGGCCGGCAGATCGGTACCGGCCGCGCCGACCTCGACGCCGTCGACCGTGATCCGACCGCTGTCGAAGGATTCCAGGCCGTTGATGCATTTGAGCAGCGTCGACTTGCCCGAGCCCGAACGCCCGCAGAGGACGACCACTTCGCCCTGGCGTACCGTGGTCGTGCAAGCCTCCAAGACCTGGAACGCGCCGTAGCGCTTGCCCACGTTCTCGAGGACGATCATCGGTGCCGGGTCAGCCATGCGCTTCAGCCGAACCTCTGGATCGAGAAGGGCTGCGGATCGAATTCGCAATCCGCGCCCCGCAGCAGATCGCGGGTCATGCGCGCGACGATCGGCGCCAAGGTGTAGCCGTTGGACGTGACGGCATGGTAGAAACCGCGCAGGCCGGGGACCGCGCCGAGGATCGGCGCCCCGTCGATGTCCACGTTCATCGCGGCCCAGGCGCGCAGCACGCGCAAACCCGCAAGCTGCGGCAAGACTTGCTGCGCGACCCACAGATTGCCTTCGATGCTCGCTCGCGTGACACGAATGGCGCGGCGTGACTCCTCGTAGGCGGCGCTCCACGCACCGCCGATCACGAGCCCTCCCGCAGCGGCTTGTTTGAGGCTCAAGTGACGGCTCGCATGGGCGAGCAGATGCTGCACGAGCGGCGGTGCGGGCTCGGTCACGATCATCTGCAAGGGCGCGCTGTAGACGGGTAGATCGATGCCGGCGAGTCGCGCCACCTCGCGCGACCACGGGCCTGCGGCATTGATCACGCGTCCGGCCCTGATGCGGCAGCGGGAGGTTTGCACGCGCCAGCCGGCGGCCTCGGCCGTCAGGGCGGTGACGTCGGCGCCGCGGATGAAGCGCGCGCCGTGCGCGAGCGCCCGATTCAAGACCGCATAGGTCGCCCGCGCGGGATCGATCTTGCCCTCCTGCGGCGCGAATTCGGCGCCCAACAGCTGCTCGGAGAGGGCTGGTGCGAGGCCGCGCAGTTCGTGCGCGCCGAGGATCTCGTTCTCGATGCCGTAGCGCCGTTCGAGCGCCGCTTTGGCGATCAGGAACTGCATGGCTTCGGGCGTATCGGCGACCATGAGTCCACCGTTGACCTGGATCTCGAAATCCTCGCCGCAGGCGCGGGCGAGCTCCCGCCAGAGCGTGATCGCGCGCGGCCCTAGCCTCAAGGTCGCGGCCGCGGGACGTCGCTCGGCGCCGCTGCCGAGATCGAAATCGAAGGAGAGCAACTGCACGTGCAAGCTGCCGGCATTCGCACCCGAGGCTTGTAGATTGGCATCGTCGCGCTCGACGAGGAGCACGTCTTCGCCGGCCATCGCCAGTTCATGGGCGAGGCAGGCACCGATCGCGCCGGCGCCGATGATCAGGATCGCGGCCTCCTGATCGGGCAGGGGCGCGGTCTCGGCGGGGTGAGCGAGATTGGGCGTGTCGCTGCGGTGGTGGCCGCGCCACTCGGGTTTTTCGAACGCCAGCGCCGACACGGGCACCGGTTTGACGGGTAAGCGCGGCGCCCACTGGCGCGCCCTCGTCTCGGCATCGGTCGACGGCGAGCCGGCCGGCCGAGACCCGCCCGGTGGCGGCCCGGCCCGCGGCGCGAGCAGCGAGGCGGCCGGCCCGGCGCAATAGCGGCCCTGACAGCGACCCATGCCGAGGCGCGTGTTGCGCTTCAAGCGCGCGAGACTATCATTGCCCGCGCGGATCTCGGCGCGAATACGCCCGAAACTGATGTCCTCACAGCGGCACAGGGTCACCTCGTCGGGCACGAGCTCCACGCGGGGCGGCGGCGCTTGAAACAGCGACCAAAGCGCCACTTGGAAGGCCTCGGCACGCGCGAGAGTGGCGCGCGCCGCGGCGCTTGCCTGGGCCAGCGCGCGCGCATCCTCGCCGCCCCGCGCCAGTTCGCGCGCGACCGCGAGGCCCGCGAGCGTGCCGCGGGCCGCGGCGACGGCGTGGCCACCCAGCGTGGCGCCGTCGCCGACCGCGAAGACGCCCGGCACGCTGGTCGCGCCGTCCGCGGTGGTCTCGGTCGCGAGGACCCCGAACTCGCGCGCGACGAGTCGATGGCGACAACCGAGTGCCCGCGCGAGCTCGGTCGACGGAATGAAGCCATAGCCCAAGCATAGCGCGTCGACGCCGAGCTCGACGGCGAGCGCCGGATCGGGAACACCGTCGGGAGTCAGCGGGGCATGGCGGACGCGCTCGACTTGCCCGCTGCCCTCGGCCGAGAGGATTCCATGATTCCACCACACCGGCACGCCGGCGCGCCGCAGCTGGCGTAAATAGCCGATGCCGCGGGCGATCATCTCAGGGGCGTGGCGCAGGGCGGATGCCAACGAGCGCCAGCGTCGCGCCGTCGGACGCGCGGCGCTTTCCAAGACGGCGAGGACCTGCACGCCGCCGTCCAGCAGTTCGCAGGCGAGTTGCAGGTTCAGCGGGCCGTTGCCTGCCACGAGCACACGAGGTCCCGGAGCGACGCGGTAGGCGCGTGCCAAGGTCTGGGCCGCACCGCTGCTCATGACGCCGGGCAAGGTCCAGCCGCGAAACGGGACGGCTCTTTCGTAAGCACCGGTGGCGATCACCAAGCGGCGCGGTCGAAACACCACCGCGCGATCCTCGACGATCGCGAGCACTTCCTCGGGGCTGGTCGCACCCCAGACCGTCGCGTCTTGCGTCAGGATCACGCCGGCCGCGCGCGCGGCGTCGACCAGGGCGAGACCTTGCGCGAATTGTCGGTCGAGCGGCCGGAGCGCGCGATGCGAAGGCGCCAAGGGTTTGAAGTATTGGCCGCCGGCCTGCGACCTCTCGTCCAAGACGACGACCTCGACGCCGCGGCGCGCGGCGGCGAGCGCCGCCGACAAACCCGCGGGTCCGGCACCGACCACCAAGAGCTCCACGTCCCGTCGTTCGGGTTCGCCGTGTCGAGGGGGCGGGCCGAGCGGGGCGAGGGGATCGCCGACGCTGCCCTCGGGCATGCGCGAGCGGATCTGTTGACCCGCGGCGACCGTCACCAGACAGGCGCGCTGATTCGCTCTGCCGTCGATCGTGACCAAGCAGTCGAAACAGGCGCCCATGCCGCAATAGAGTCCGCGTCGTTCGCCGCGCCGGGTGTGGCGGTAGTGGAGAATCCCATGCGCGGTCAGTGCGGCGGCGACCGTCTCGCCGCGCAGCGCCTGCAGCTCCTGCCCGTCGTAATGGAGGCGGATGACTTCGCCGCTCGATCGAACGCGGGCATTATCGAGGCGCATCGGCATTCCCTTCTACGGCGCTCCGCGAGCCAATGCGGATGGCAAATGATTTGTATATAGTAGCCCAGCTGGTCACGTACGGACGGCGGTTTCATGCAGCCATGGCGCGGTACCTACACGGTTCTGATCACCCCGTTCACGGCCGATGGCGGCGCCGTCGACGGGCCGGCTTTGCAGCGCTTGGTGGAGTGGCAGATCGAACGCGGCATCCATGGCTTGATCCCCCTCGGCAGTACGGGCGAGTTCCTCTCGCTGACGCCCAGCGAACGAACCCAGGTCATCGAAACCGTCGTGCGCGCGACGCGTGGCCGCGTGCCGGTCTTGATCGGCACCGGCGCCGAGTGGACGCGTGAGGCCGTTGCCCTCGCGCGCGAGGCCGAAAGACTCGGCGCCTCGGGCGTCATGGTCATTCCGCCTTATTACAGTTCGCCGACCGAAGACGAACTGTTCGAGCATTACCGGCGCATCGGCGAGGCGATCTCGCTGCCCCTGATGCTCTATAACAATCCCGCGACCGCCAACGTGGATCTGACACCGCCGGTGGTGGCGCGCTTGAGCCGCATCGACAACGTGCGCTACATCAAAGAGTCGACGCTCGAGGTGACGCGGGTGCGCGACATCCTCGAACTCTGCGGCGAGCGCATGACGGTGTTCGCGGGGATCCTCGGCTACGAGTCGTTTTGGCTCGGGGCGCAAGGCTGGGTCGCGGTCTGCTCCAACCTCATTCCGCAGGAGTCGGCGCGCCTGTTTGAATTGGCGGTGGTCGAAGGCGATCGCGACGCGGCCTTGGCCCTCTATCGGCGCATCCTGCCGATCGTCCGCTGGGTGGGCGGTCATCGCTACGTGTCGGCGTCCAAGGCGGCCTTACGCCTCATGGGTCTTCCCGTGGGCGAGCCCCGTGCGCCGCGCCTGCCCCTGCCGCCCGCGGAACTCGCCGCCTTGCGCGTCGCTCTCGAGGCCTTGGCGTTACCGGGCTCGCTGGGGGCCGCGGCTTGACGCTCGTCGCGGGCATGCTCGGCTGGGGCATGCTCTCGCTGTCGGCTCAGACCCCGCCTTGCCGCAGCGTCGTGCCCGACTCGGAGCTCGTGGCGCCCGGCAAGCTCGTGATGGCGACCAATCCGACGCTGCGACCGCTGCAATATGTCGATGCTTCCGGCGCTCTGCAAGGCATGCGGATCGACCTGGGCAAGGCCATCGCGCAGCGGCTGTGCCTCGAGCCCGAATTCATCCGCACGGAATTCTCGGCAATGATTCCGGGCCTCGCGATCGGCCGTTGGGACTTGATCGATACCGGCATCTTCTGGACCGAACAACGCGCCGCGACGATGCAGATGGTCAATTACGAACTGCAGACCATCGGTGTCAGCGTGCCTCGCGGCAATCCACTCCGTATCGCGAAGCCCGACGACCTGGCGGGACGCTCGGTCGGCGTCGAGATTGGCGGCTTCGAGTACGGCAAACTGCGGCAGTTGAACGAATCGCTCGTCGGCCGCGGCCTCGAGCCCGTGATCATCCGCAGCTTCGATAACTTTGCCGCGGCTTTTCAAGCGATGAGCGCCGGCCAAACCAATGCCACGGTCGCGATCGACCCGACCGCGGCCGAGTATGCGCGCGAGGGGATCGCCGAGCGGGTGATCTCGGGTTTGTATCCGACGCCCGTGGCGCTGGCGATGAAAAGCCCGGTTTTGAGTGCGGCGGTCGTGCGCGTGCTCGATCAGATGCGGGCCGACGGCTCGTATCAAAGCCTGATGACGCGTTACGGCCTCGTGCCGCAGACCGGCGCGTTTGCCGTCAACGGTCCGAGCCGCGCCTTACCGGCGGAGGTGTCTCGGCCGGCCGCCGCCGCCGCCGCACCCGCGGGTCGCTGGAGTTGGCCGGGTTTCCGGCACTATCTCTTCAATGCGTTTTTGCTGGCGGGGGCGGCGACGACGCTGGGGCTCACGGCCGCGGCGATCGTCGGCGGCCTGTGCCTGGGCGCGGGGCTCGCCTGGCTGCGCTCGGCGCGGCATCGGTATCTCTCGCTACCGGCGCGGCTCTATATCTGGTTCTTCCGCGGCACGCCTTTGCTCGTGCAGCTGATCATGATTTACACGGGACTGCCGCAGATCGGCGTCAAATTCTCCGTGCTCGAGTCGGCGCTGCTCGGACTGATCTTGAACGAGGCCGCCTATCTCGCCGAGATCATCCGCGGCGGCATCCTCGCGGTGCCGGCGGGGCAGGGCCACGCGGGCAGGGCCTTGGGGATGAAGCCCGGACAGGTGCTGCTCTACGTCGTCGTCCCGCAGACCTTACGCATCATCATGCCGGCCCTCGGCAACAGCGTGAACGGCATGCTCAAGACCACGGCGATCACCTCGGTGATCTCGATGGAGGAACTGTTGCGCCGGACGGAATTGCTGATCCAGGACCGGTTCATGGTCTTGGAATTGTTCGCCGTCGCGGCGATTTATTATCTCGTGATGACGTCCGCCTGGACCCTGGTCCAGCACCGGATCGAAACGCGCTTCGGTCGTGCCCAGCGCACGGTCGCGCTGGCGGAGGCTCGCTGATGCAATTCGACACCCTGATCCGCCATGGCACGATCGCGACCGCAGCCGACGTCTACGAGGCCGATCTCGGCATCCTCGACGGGCGTATCGTCGCGCTCGGGCGTGATCTGGGGGTCGCGAAGAACGAGATCGATGCCCGCGGCAAGCTCGTGATACCGGGCGGTGTCGATGCCCATTGCCACCTCGATCAGCCGACCACGAACGGGTCCGTCTTCGCCGATGATTTCCTGAGCGGAACGCGCGCGGCCGCTTGCGGCGGCACGACGACCGTGATCCCCTTCGCCTGCCAGTTCAAGGGCGACTCGATGCCCGCGGTCGTCGCCGACTACCACTCGCGCGCCGCCGGCAAGGCGATCGTCGACTACGCGTTTCACTTGATCGTCAGCGATCCGACCGAGCAGCTGATCACGCAAGACCTGCCGCGCTTGGTGGAGGAAGGCTATACCTCGTTCAAGCTGTACATGACCTACGACGACATGAAGCTCAACGACCGTCAGGTCTTGGAGCTGCTCGACGTCGCGCGCCGCTACGGCGCGATGGCGATGATCCATGCGGAGAATGCCGATTTCATCGCCTGGCTCACGGATCGGCTGCTCGCCGCGGGTCTGACGGAGCCGCGCTACCATGCCGAGTCCCGGCCCATGCTGGTCGAGCGGGAGGCGACCCACCGCGCGATCACGATGTCCGAGCTCGCCGACGTGCCGATCTTGATCGTCCATGTGTCGGGTCGCGAGGCCGTCGAGCAGATTCATTGGGCGCGAGGCCGCGGCTTGCAGATCTATGCGGAGACCTGTCCTCAGTATCTCGTGCTCACGGAGCAGGATCTCGCCGGCCACGGCTTCGAGGGCGCGAAATGCATTTGCAGTCCGCCGCCGCGCGACAAGGCGAACCAGGCGGTGATCTGGGACGGTTTGGCGAATGGACTGTTCACGATCGTCTCGTCGGACCACGCGCCGTTTCGTTATCGAGACCCCCAGGGCAAGATGCTCCAGGGCGAAACCACGCCATTCAACTGGGTGCCGAACGGCGTGCCGGGGATCGAGACCCGGCTGCCGATCCTCTACTCCGAAGGCGTTCATCGGGGACGGATCAGCCTGCCGCGTTTCGTCGAGCTGACCGCGACCAATCCCGCCAAGCTCTACGGGCTCTATCCGCGCAAGGGGAGTCTGGCGATCGGTGCCGACGCCGACATCGTCGTCTACGACCCCCATAGGAAGCTGACCATCCGCAACGCCCTGCTCCATCAGAATGTCGACTACACCCCCTACGAGGGCCTCGAGGTCACGGGCTGGCCGGAACTCGTGTGGTCGCGGGGCGAACTCATCGTCCAAAACGGGGAGTGTCAGGGGGAACCCGGCCGCGGTGTGTTCCTGCCCTGCGCGAGACCCGAGCCCGCGAAGCCACGTCAGGGGGCGCGATGAGCCGAGCTGCGCACACGGGCGGCGTCGGCGACGACGTCGATGCGGAGCGTCGAAGATTCACCCGGGGCTGTGGGGGACTCGCGGCCGCGATCATTCTCGAGCTCGCGCGGCCGAGCCAGGCGCTCGCGGAGAGTGCCGCCGCGCCGCAAGCGGACGCGCAATGGCAAGCCTTTCTCGCCGAGTTCGTAAAGACGCCCGTCGACGAGCCCGAGCGGGATTTGAGCGCCGCGGCGTTCCGGCGCCGGCAGCAAGCGACCGCAGCAAGATTGCAGCGATTGCGCGCGATCGACCGCGGCGCACTGCAGGGCGACGATCTCCTGAACTATCGGTTCGCGGAGAGCCTGTTGGCCGGGCAAATACTCGCGCAGTCACGCGGGCTCTGGCGCATGGACCCCCGGGTTTACCTCAACTTCTCCGAGCTGTCGCAGCTCGTCGAGAACCCCGCGGCGACGGCGCACGATGCGGGAAAGGCGTTGGTGCTCCTGCAAGCACTGCCCGCCCAGCTGGCCGATGGGCAGCGCAATCTGGACGTCCACGTGGCGCGCTTCCGCGAGTTGGCGCTGTTCACGGCCGATGGCGCGCGCAGCGTCTTGAGCGAGACCGTGCCGCGCTTCGCTGCGCGTTACCCACGGCGCAAGCCGGCGCTCGTCGCGGCCGGCGCGCGCGCCCTGGCGGCGCTCGATGCCTACCGGAGCTTCGTGCGCGACCGCCTGCCGCTGAAGCCGAAGGGCGACTATGCGATGGGTCGCACGGCCTATGACCGCATGCTCAAGGAGCAGTATCTGCTCGACTATGATTCCGACACGCTGTACGCCTACGGCCGCGAGGAATTCGCCAAGACCGTGCGCGAACTCGAAGCCGTCGCCAGGCAGATCGACCCCAGCAAGACCTGGAAGGAACTCGCGATCCAGATCAAGACCGAGGGTCCGGAGCCCGGCCGCATGATCGAGGCCCACCAGGAATGGGTCGACAAGGCCAAGGCCCATGTACTCGCGAAACACCTCGTGCCCATTCCCTGGAAGGAGCGCGTCGAAGTCGTGGCGCGCGAACCGTTCCTACGCAAGAACAGTTACTACGGAGATTTCGAAGGCGCGAAGGCGCCCGATGCGGACGGCGTCTGGGTGGGCCATTGGCGCATCAATCCCTACGAGGAACAATGGGACGCCGAGACCAAGCGCCAGTACCTCACCGAACACGATTGGGGCGTGATCATCGACACGGCTCCACATGAAACCTATGCCGGGCACCACGTCCAAGGACTCTACCAGGCCCACAACCCCTTCGAGTTGCGCCGCCGGTTCGGGATCGCCATCTTTGCCGAAGGCTGGGGTCTCTACAATGAGACGCTGATGTACGAGACGGGCTTCTTCCCCGACGAACGCATCCATCTGCGGCAATTGCAGCTGCGGCTGTGGCGCATCGCGCGCGTGATCTGGGACGTGGGCCTCAATACCGGCAAACTCAGCTATGACGAGTGCGTGGCCCTGCTGGTCGACGAGGTCGGCTTCCTGCGCTGGGCCGCCGAACTCGAGATCGACGGTTCGGCCACCGAGCCCGGCTATCGAATCGGCTACTACATGGGCGCGTCCGAGATCATGCGCATGCGCGCGGAAGTGCAGGCGATGCGCGGACCCCAGTTCACGCTAGCGGACTTCCATGAGCGTCTCCTCAAAGTCGGCAACATGCCCCCGGCCTTGATGCGCGCGGGCTTGATGCAGAGTTACGGGGTCTGAGGCGTTATGATCCGGTGGAGGGAGCCATGGTCAGAAAAATAGAGGATTTGGCGGATTTCAGCGGTCGACTCAGTTTCACTGTGGTTGCGGCAAACGGCGCATGGCCGAAGTTTCCTCCCTACACCGACGATCACGGACACAACCTCTCGTTGATGTTCGATCTGTTTGCGAGTGCAATGCCGATAGTTCAAAAAAAGATCAAGGACGAAGCGGTCGTTGAACGCATCAAGCAGCTCCTATCGGAAGCGCACGATGCCTACCGCAGGGGTGACCAATCAAAGGGTGCCTACCTGTTACTGAGTGCCCAGAGGCTTGTATATCCCAACGGACCGGCTGAGTACGAAACGCGAAAGGGCAATTGA
>Ga0116230_10002351_pt1 | contig 18200 bp, 16 predicted proteins | sample S1TSphfallax_3_FD_88678 | JGI IMG/M metagenome (GOLD analysis project Ga0116230, IMG submission 88678) | Host-associated microbial communities from peat moss isolated from Minnesota, USA - S1T2_Fd - Sphagnum fallax MG | ecosystem: Host-associated > Plants > Peat moss > Unclassified | place...
CGGCCGTGCAGGAGATCACGCGCTCGGGTGGGCAGATCTTGGCCGCGCTCGAGGAGATCCGCAAGGGCGCGCAGGTGCAATCCGCGGGCACCACGGAATCCTCCGCCGCGATCACGCAAATCGAACGAGGCCTCGAGGCCGCGCAGACCCGCAGCAAATTGGCAGGCGAGAAAGTCGCCGTCATCAAGGGGCTGCTCGACGTCAACAAGAAGAGCGTCGATGACCTCATCAAGGGCATCTACGGGTCCGCCGAGGCTTCCGGCAGCAGCCTCAAGCAGATCACCGAATTGGAACTGGTTTCGCGCCGGATCGACAAAATCGTCGATGCCATCACGACCGTGTCGATCCAGACCAACATGCTGGCGGTCAACGGCTCGATCGAGGCTGCACGCGCCGGCGAATATGGCAAGGGCTTCGTGGTTGTGGCCACGGACATCCGCAACCTCGCCCATGACTCGGCCGAGAACGCCGACCGCATCAAAGATTTGGTCAAGTCGGTTCAGGATCAGATCGGAGTGGTTGCACGCGATCTGGACGAGATCAAGTCGTCCGCCGAAGCCGAGGCGCAAAAGGCGAGTTCCATCACCAACAGCTTGGTATCGATCGAGACGGACATCAAAACCGTGGAGGACGGAGCGCGTGATATTGCAGCGGCCGCCAACGAGATCACAGTCGCCATTGCGCAGGTCAAGACCGGCATCGATCAAATCTCGGTCGCCGCACAGGAAGCCGAGAGATCCGTGACCGAGGCCGCGACGGCGGCGAAACAACAATCGAAGGGCGCCGAGGAATTGTCGGCCGCCGTCGAAGAGATCGCCTCTTTGGCCGATGAGCTGCAAAGCGCGGCATGAAGACCCGCAGTCTCCAGGAGATAACATGAGTGTCCAGACCTCCCAGCCGGGACCGGATGCCCGGCCCGAACAAAATTCCGAGATTTGCCAATTCGTGACGTTCGTGGTCGGCCAGGAGGTTTTCGCAGTGGATCTCGCGCCGGTGCAGGAGATCATCCGGGTGCCCGATGTGGTCGGCGTGCCGATGGCGCCGTCGAGCCTCGACGGCCTCGCGAATCTGCGCGGCAAGATCCTGCCCATCATCAGTTTGCGGCGCATCTTCGGTTTCGAGGAGCGGCCCTACGACGATTCCACCCGGGCCGTCGTGATCGACCTAGGTCAGCCATTGGGATTCGTAGTCGATCGCGTGGCGAGCGTCGTGAGCGTTGGGCGCAGTCAGATCGAGTCGCCCGCCTCGATCAAATCGACGGTCGATACCGAACTGCTGTCAGGACTACTCCGCGATGTGGGCGGGCAGAAGATGGTCATGGTGCTCGATTTCGGCCAGCTCATTGCCAGCCAATTCAGCACCGCCGAGAGGACGGCATCCGCGGACAGTGGTCGTTCGAGCATGCATTCCAACCCGCTAAAGCCCGAGCCTGACGCGCTGAGTGCCGAACTGCAGTTCGTGAGCTTCGAGGTCGCCAAGCAGGAATACGCCATCATCATCGATGACGTCCAGGAAATCGTGCAGGTGCCGAAGGATATCGTCCACGTACCGCACGCGAAGTCGCATGTACTCGGCGTGATGACGCTGCGCAACCGGCTGCTGCCGCTTGTTTCCCTGCGCCGGATGTTCGGGTTGCCGGACCGCGATGCGGACGAGGAAAGCAGGATTGTCGTCGTGTCGCTCGCGGGCGCCTCCGTCGGCGTCGTGATGGACAGCGTCAATCAGGTGCTGCGCGTCGCGCGTTCGGCGGTGGACCGAATGCCGGGACTTCTGGCCCAGGATGGCAGCCTGTCGGACATCGAGGAGATCTGCCGGCTCGATGGCGGCAAGCGCATGGTATCAATTATCTCGGTGGAGAATATGTTCCGCCATTCCGCGATGAAAGCGGCACTCAACACGGTGGATGACATGACACTCGAATCCAATGCCGATTCTCAGATCCCAACCGATGGCAGCCGCGACGAGGAGGAGCAGGTGGTCGTGTTCCGCCTGGGCAAGGAGGAGTTCGGCGTACCCATCGAGAGCGTTCAGGAAATCGTGCGTCTGCCCGACGAGATGACCAAGGTGCCGAAGGCCGCGGCCGCGGTCGAGGGAGTCATCAACCTGCGCGGCGCGGTGCTGCCGGTCATCGATTTACGTCGCCGCTTAGGGTTGCCGGCGGTGCAGCGCAGCGACCGCCAGCGCATCGTGGTCCTCGTGATCGACAACGTTCGCACGGGTTTCATCGTCGATTCCGTGGCCGAGGTGTTGAAGGTGCCGCGATCCGCGATTGAACCGGCGCCGCATCTGTCCGGCGATCAACAGGTTCTGACCCGGATGGCCAATCTCGAGAAACAAAAGCGCATGGTGCAGTTGATCGACCCACAGCATCTGCTCGAGAAGCAGCATCGTGACAGCCTCGCGCAGCTGGCGGCGGCCTAGAGCCGCCATGCAATGCGTACGGCATGATCAAACTTCTGATTGTCGACGATTCCGCGCTCATGCGCCGGCAGCTATCGGCGCTATTCGACGGCGAGCCTGATTTCGAGATCCGGACTGCACGCAACGGCCGCGAGGCCGTGGAAGAAAACCGCTCTTTCAAACCGGACGTCGTCACGCTCGACATCAATATGCCGGAGATGGATGGGCTGACGGCGCTGTCGATGATCATGGTAGAACGGCCCGTCGCCGTGGTCATGGTTTCCTCTCTCACCGAAAAAGGAGCGCTCGCGACCCTCGAGGCGCTGAACCTCGGCGCGGTCGATTACGTGGCGAAACCCGGCGGCACCATCTCGTTGTCGATCGACGCCATCCGAGTGTCGCTCATCAGCAAGGTACGCGCCGCGTCCAGGGCGCGGCTCAAGCCGCTCGGTGCTGCGACCAGCCGCAGCGCAATTCGTCCGAGATCCTCGAGCGTGGGCACGCCATCGGCCGACCGGGCGGCGGCCCCGGCGGCTGCATCGGCGGTGCGGCGCAATTTCGGCAGTGCCGGCGTCGTGGTCATCGGCGTTTCGACCGGCGGACCGCGCACCCTCGAGAACATCCTACCCCTGCTGCCGGCCGGGTTTCCCTGGTCGATACTCGTAGCGCAGCACATGCCGGCGAGCTTCACGCTGCCATTTGCACAACGCTTGAACGGCGCTTGCGCCTTGCCGGTGGTGGAGGCAAGTCGACCCATGACCTTGGAGCCCGGCACCATCTACATCGGCAAGGGCGGTGCGGACATGCAAGTGGTGTCGCGCGGCGGCAAGCCCACGGTGATTACCTCGCCCGAGAACGCCGAGTTCCTTTGGCACCCCTCGGTCGAACTACTCGGCCGCACGGCGCTCGAGCAGTTCGACGCCACGCATGTGATCGGGGTGATGCTCACGGGCATGGGCAACGACGGCTCCGAGTCTTTCGCGAACATCAAGACACGCGGCGGTCGCACCATCGCGGAGTCCGAGGATTCCGCCGTGGTCTTCGGCATGCCGGCGGAATTGATCAAAAAGGGCGGCGCCACCGTCACCCTGCACGCCGACAAGATCGCACGTCAGATCAATAGCTGGATACTGGGCTGAACGGGATCAACCATGGCACTCATCAAGAAAAGCGCGGCACCGCGCAACCCCGCCAAAGACGATCGCGCCGGTGCGCGCGACTTCGACGGTCTGACACGGCAGCTCGACGAACACGATGCAACGGCGCGCCGTTGGGCTGCGCGCGACCTGGCAGTGCATGCCAACGCGAGCGCAGCGCTGCTCACCCGCTTGCAGCGGGAGAACGACGTTTCGGTGCGCGAAGTCATCCTGACCAGCCTGATGCGCATCGCCGATCCGGCGGCGATCGGCGGCCTCGTGGCCTGTCTGCGCAGCGAGGACGCAAACCTGCGCAATGAGGCGATCGAGGCGATGAAGTCGCTGCCGGTCGAGGTCGCGCCGATCATGCGCGGACTGTTGGTCGATCAAGATCCGGACGTGCGCATATTTGCGGTCAACATTCTCGAATCTCTTCGCCACCCCGACGTCGAAGCATGGTTGGTCGAGGTCATCGAGCGGGAGCCGACGGTCAACGTCTGCGGTACGGCCCTCGACCTGCTCGCCGAAGTGGGAACGAGCGCGTCGCACGATGCACTCGAGCGCCTCAAGACTCGCTTCGCCTCGGAACCCTACATCCAGTTCGCCGCCGACCTTGCCTTGAAGCGCACCGCTTCGATGTCAGACGGCCAGAAATGACCGCAGCAAGCATCAGCCAGGATGATTTCCTGAAATTCCAGGAGTATTTCTACCGAAAAACCGGTATCCGATTCGAGGATAACAAGCGCTACTTCGTCGACAAGCGCCTGGTGGAACGCATGGGTCATACGGGGAGCGCGAACTTTCGGGAATACTTCTCCAAGCTGCGGTTCGACACGGACGGCGTGGAAATGCAGGCGCTGGTCAACCTCATGACCGTCAATGAAACCTACTTCTTCCGCGAGCAGTACCAGTTCGATTGCCTGGTGAACTCGATACTGCCGGAAATTGTCGCGCGCAAGAAGGACAATCGCACGATCCGCATCTGGGCGCTGCCGTCATCGTCGGGGGAGGAAGCCTATACGATCGCCTTGTGCCTGATCGAGCGATGGCCAGGCATTGCGGATCATGACGTCGAGATCATCTCCTCGGACATCGACACCAACATCCTCGCGCTAGCCAAGGCAGGACTGTACTCCGCGCGCTCGACGATGCATGTGCCGGAAAGCTATCTGCGCAAGTACTTCAGGAAAACCGCCAACGGATTCCAGATCGACGATACGCTGCGCGGTGCAGTCGAATTCACGCGCGTGAACCTGCAAGATCCGACCGACGTCCGGCCCTACCGGCATTTCGACGTCATTTTCTGCCGCAATCTGCTGATTTACTTCGACGACGTCTCGCGAAAGCAGGCCGCCGAGACATTCTATGACGCATTGCGGCCGGGCGGTTTCATCCTGCTCGGGCATTCGGAATCGATGAGCCGGATTTCTTCGCTGTTTCAGGTTCGAAAGTTCGATGACGCGATCGTCTATCAACGGCCGGGAGTATGACAGCGATGAAACGCATTCTGATCGTGGACGACGCCGCAACGGTGCGCATGTATCACCGCGCCATCCTGGAGTCGGCCGGCTACGCGGTGGAAGAGGCGGTCAACGGCATGGAGGCGCTCGAGAAGGCGCTCACCACGCAGTATGACTTGCTTCTGGTCGACGTGAACATGCCGAAGATGGACGGATACGCTTTCTTGAGCGAATTGCGTAGCCATTCCGACCTTGCCCAGCCGCCGGCCGTGATGATTTCGACGGAGGCCGAACTCGTCGATCGCACCAAGGCCTACGCGGCCGGTGCAAATTTTTATATGGTCAAACCGACACGGCCCGACAGTCTGATCGGCCATGTGCGGGTCTTGCTCGGGAGCCCACCCCAATGACGCCGATCCTGCAACAGTTTTTATCGGAGGCGCGCGATTTTCTGCAGAGCATCAGCGAGAAGCTGCTGCAGTTGGAGAAAGCGCCAGACGATGCCGCGCTCATGGCGGACCTTTTCCGCTCGGTGCACACGCTCAAAGGCAATTCGGGATTATTCGATTTTCCGGAAATGTCGCGCGTGCTGCATGCTGCGGAGGATCTGATGAGCGCCGTCCGTGATGGGCGGCTCACGTTCAGCCAGCAACTCGCCGATCGATTGCTCGATGCCATGGATTTCGTGGCTTTGTTGTTGGATGAAATCCCGGCCGGTACCGACGCCTCCGCGCATGCGCCGGCTTCGGTCAGTCTGGCGGCCTCGCTGCGCGAACTGATCGTCGATGCGCAGCAAGTGGACGATGAGCAGGTGCATCCGGGTGAGGCGGCGACCAGCCGTGGCAGTGCCGCGGCCGTCATGCTGCCGCTCGACGCCGTGCCGGAGGCGCTGCGCGCCGCGTGGCGTGAGGCCGCGCGTGCGGTCCCGCTGCACTGGATCGTCTACACGCCGGAGCGCGATTGCTTCTTCAAGGGTGAGGATCCGTTCCACCAAGCGCGTCAGACCCCTGCGATCGTCTGGCAGCGTGTTAAGTCCATGGAGGTCTGGCCGCCGCTCGCCGAACTCGACCCGTACCAGTGCGTCCTACGCTTCGATCTCGTGAGCGGAGCGGCCCGCGCCGCCCTCGATGAGCATTTTCGCTATGTCCCGGAGCAGGTTTCAATCGTGCCATTGACGCTGCAAGTATTGGAAAGCGGGTTGGTTACAGCAAGCGCCGCCGAAGGGGCTGTCCATGCAGCAGCAAACAATGCTGCGACGCCCGATGCCGCAGCCGCTCATGATTCTGGGAACGGTACGTTTGCGTTGACATCCTTCGCGGAAGCAATTCTCGCGGCTCAGGTGACTGCGCTGTCGCTGCCCGACGACGTTGCATGGTTACCCGGCCGCGTGCGGGCGATTGCATCCACGCTCGCAGCCTGCTTTCGCAGCAGCGGCCGAATAGACGCATTACCCTCGCTCGCCGCCGCGTTGGCGACGGCGCTGTCGTTGAACCGTGCCGCACCGTTGCGGGATTGGGTGACAGCACATGATGCGCTGCAAGTGCTGCCGCTCGAGGCGACGACGCAATCGAAGACAGCGAACACTTCGGCACCGGCGCCCGACGCTGCGCCGCAGCCCGTCAACGCCGACATACCCGGGGGTCGGCGTCCCGACGATGCAGGTGCCGTGCTCAAGGTCGATCAGACGAAAATCGACCGACTGATGAGTTTGATCGGCGAAATGGTCGTCGCCAAGAATGGGCTGCCGTTCCTGGCGGCCCGGGCCGAAAGCGTCTACGGTGTACGAGACCTCGCCAGGGAGATAAAGACGCAGTACGCGGTCATCAACCGGATTGCTGAGGAGATGCAGGATGGCATCATGCAGATCCGCATGATGCCGATCTCGGGTGTCTTTCAGCGCTTCCCGCGGCTCGTGCGGGACATCTCACGCAAGCTCGGCAAGGAGGTCTTGCTGACGCTCGAGGGCGAGCAGACCGAGGCCGACAAGAACATCATCGAGGCACTGGCCGAACCGCTGATTCATATCGTGCGCAACAGCTTGGATCATGGCATCGAGACTCCGCAGGTGCGGCGCGACGCCGGCAAGGCGGCCGAAGGCCACGTGGTCATCCGTGCATCGCAGGACTCAGGGCGCGTTCTGATCGACATCAGCGATGACGGCAAGGGCATCGATCCGGCCGTCATCAAACGCAAGGCATACGAGAAGGGTATCATCGACGAGGCGGAACTCGAGCGTATCAGCGATCAGGAGGCCGTCAATCTGGTCTTCGCCGCGGGGTTCTCGACCGCCGAGACTGTCTCCGACCTCTCGGGCCGCGGTGTGGGCATGGACGTGGTGCGAAATGCCGTGGAACGCGTCAACGGCTCTGTCTCTTTGACCAGCGAGACAGGGAAGGGGACCCGCATTTGCCTGTCGCTGCCGTTATCAATGGCCGTGACCAACGTCATGGTGATCGAGTCCAACAAACAGATCTTCGGCGTTCCGATGGACATGGTGCTCGAGACGGTGCGCATACCGCGGGGTGCCATCCGCTCGATCAAGAACCGGCAGACCACTGTGCTGCGCAATCGAATCCTGCCGCTGCGCTCGCTAAATGAGATGTTGGCGGAAAATTCGCCTCAAGTTTCCAACGAATTGGACGAGATAGCTACATTGGTGGTGCAGATCCACGGCGAGTCGCTGGGCATTGTCGTCGATGACTTCCGCGAGGTGGTGGACATCATCTTGAAACCCATGGGCGGCATCTTGAACGCAGTGCCGGGCTACTCCGGTTCGGCGCTGCTCGGCGATGGATCCGTGTTGATGGTGCTGAATCCGAAGGAGTTGGTTTCGTGGCAATGACCTACAAGAGAAATGTCGCCCACTTTTCGGATACTGTCGGCGTTGCGGAAGCCGAAGGCTTTCTGGCGTGGTTGCAGAAGCATCCTAGACCGAAGCTCGATCTGACCGAATGCACTCACATTCATGCGGCGCACTTGCAGGTGTTGATGGCGGCCGAACTGCCGATCGCGGAGTGGCCGCGGGATGAATCTCTCACGAATTGGTTGCAAGCGGCGTTACGCTAGCCTGCGAGGATATTTGGATGGCAAAGACGATCATGATCGTAGACGATTCGAGCACCATGTTGATGAGTTTGCGAAACAGCCTGGAGATCGCGGGCTTCAAAGTGCTGGAAGCGAATGACGGTTCCGTCGCGTTGAAAACGCTGCAGGGAGGCGCCAAACCGGATCTCATCATCACGGACATCAACATGCCCCAGATGGGCGGAATCGAGTTCATCGGCAAAGCACGTGCCCTGGCCGGCTTTCGCTTCATCCCGATCCTTGCGCTGACCACGGAGAGCCAGCAAGGTAAACGGGATGAGGCCAAGAAACTCGGTGCCACGGGGTGGTTGCTCAAGCCGGTGAGCGGCACCGACTTGAATAAGATCATCAAACAGGTATTGCCCGGGGCATGAGCCGAGGTGAACGGCAAACCACTACGAGTGTCGGAGACAGAGGCGGGAGACGCACTCGGTGCATACCTGCGGCTCGAACAGGCGATCGATAGCTCCTTGAAAGGAGTCGTCTCCGACACGGAAAGTTCGGCCCAATCCATCATCAAGCAACTCCGCCGGCTGCATGACTCGGCCGTGACGCTGGCCTCGTATCTCGACGGCACCGATCTGCAGGGCGGCGATCTCGGCAAGGAAATCATCGAGAGCGTGACGTTTTTGAGCGACGTCGGCGCGTTCATCGAGCGTCTTCCCGGGAAGATGGAGCGGGATCTCGCGAGCGTGCGGTCCTTGGTCGCGGAGATTCGTTTCTTGAGCGAATTGACCTCGGACGTCAAGGCCATCAGTCTGCAGTCGCACTTGCTGTCCATCAATGCCGCGGTCGAAGCGACGCGCGCCGGCGCTGTCGGCTCCGCATTCAAGGTGGTCGCCGAGGAAATGCGAAGACTGGCCACCAACTCGAGCGCCATGGCCGTGAAGATCAACAAGGGACTGTCACGTGCCCAGATGATCGTAGAGACGGGTGTCCAGTCCACGATCAAGGAATCGGCCGAACAGCTCGCGGACGTCACCAAAGCCACGGCGACGATAGGCAAGCTGCAAAGCAACTTCGAGGACATGAGTCAGTACTACAAGACCCGTTTTTCGGTCGTCATGAAGCACAATGACGATCTGGTACGGGATATCGTCGAAGCGCTCGGCCAGGTCCAATACCAGGACGTCGTGCGGCAAACGATCGAGCGCATCCGAAGCGCCACAGAGCGCCGCAACGATGCCTTGCGCACGCTACTCCTGACGCCGTGTGGGGATCAGGAGGACGCGGATCTGCCGGTGCAACTCGAGTTGATACTCGGCGATTACCTTGCCGAAGAAGCCAAGCATCGGCATTCGGTACGGCAGACTCAAGGTGCCGATGCGCCGCTCAAAGTGGAGCTGTTTTGAATGCAACCGGCGGCGTTTCGTGAGAACGAGCAGGCGAGCCTCGATGCACTGATAGCGCTCGAGGTGCTCGACACGGCGCCGGAGTCGGAATTCGATGCATTGGTGCGCGCAGCGTCCCTCGTATGTGGTGCACCCATTTCGTTGATCAGTTTGATCGACGCGGACAGACAGTGGTTCAAAGCCAATGTCGGATTGCCGGAAGTCACCGAGACGCCGCGGGACGTTGCGTTTTGTGCACACGCAGTGCAGCGGGATGAACTCTTCGAGATTCCCGATGCGACCCTCGATGCGCGCTTCGTAGACAATCCGCTGGTGGACTGTCAGGACGGAATTCGCTTCTATGCCGGAGCGCCGATCTCGCTGTCGACCGGGGAGCGAGTCGGAGCGCTGTGCGTCATCGACCGTCTGCCACGACAATTGAACAGCCAGCAGCGCGAAGTGCTGCTCCTCCTGGCCGCCGCGGCCGCGAAGGCCTTGGAGAGCCGCCGCGCGGTGCGTCTTCTCGAGGACGCGGGTAATGCCGAAAAGCGCATGAATGCGTTGATCGAGTTGGAGCGCACGCAGCTGCGAACGCTGCTCGAGACCATACCCGACCTGGTCTGGCTCAAAGACGAAGCGGGAATCTATCTGACTTGCAACCCAGCGTTCGAGCGGCTTGTCGGTGCGCATTTGGCGGACATCATCGGCAAGACCGATTTCCACTTCATGGCGCCGGCACTGGCGGCAGAACTGCGACGCAAGGACCTAGATGCCGCCGTCGCCGATGGACCCGTCGTCAATGAGGAATGGGGAACCTTCGCCAACGATGGCCACCGCGCGCTTTTGGAAACGACCAAGACACGGATGCGGGACGGTCAAGGACGTTTGGTCGGCATCCTCGGAATCGCCCGCGACATCACTGAACAAAGAAAGTACCGGGACGGACTCGAGGAAATCGTCGCCGAGCGAACCGCCGCGTTGCTGCAGGCTCATGCAGCCGCAGAGGTGGCTCACCGGTTGAACCAGGAACGGCTTCAGGAGGAAAGCGAGGCGAAGATGCAATCACGCAAATTAGAGGCAGTTGGCACCATGGCCGCCGGCATAGCCCACGATTTCAACAATATCCTGGCCAGTATCGTCGCCAACGCGGAATTGACCGACGATCATCTGCCGGACGATTCAACAGCCAAGAACCATGTCGAGAAGATCATCCGCGCAAGCTTCCGCGCCCGCGATCTGGTCTCGCGCATGCTTGCATTTGCGCGCCAGGATTCGGGCCAACCCGTGGCGGTGGACATCCTCGCGCAGATTCACGAAGCGCTAGCATTGTTGCGCGTCTCGCTGCTGCCCTCGGTTGAACTGTCCTTCCGCAGCAGCCTCGAGGCTGACACCTTGATAATTATCGCGGAGCCGACCCACATCATGCAGATCGTCATGAATCTCTGCATCAATGCCGCATACGCCATGAACAACCACGGCGCAGTGCGCGTGACCATCGACCGCACGAATGACGCCAACGGCGGTCATGCGGATGAGCAGGTGGGGTCGGTGCGTCCCAACGGCGTGTGCCTGACCGTCAGCGATACGGGATGCGGAATGTCGGCCGCCGTCCAAGAACGCATGTTCGATCCTTTCTTCACCACCAAGGGGCCCGGGGAAGGCACCGGGCTGGGACTGTCGGTTGTGTATGGCATCGTCAAAAGCCTCGGCGGGCACATCCTGGTACACAGCGACGCCGGCGAGCCGGGCACCCAGATTCAGATATTCATCCCGACGCCGCCAATCTCGCCGACGTCGCGGTCGATCTGATGGCCTCGCTGGTCGGCAAGAGCACGTTGATGAGGCGTGAGGCGCCGGCGCCGCCTAGCCTCGTGCGCGCCGACATTCATTACAATCCTGCATAACACCATGATTTTTTGAATGCACGCGAAAGCCTCGCAGAAGGCTATTGTTGCGAACTTGGGATCGGCATACACCGTTCCCGATCGTCTATTGGTCAAGCCACCTAAGGAGTAACGCATGTCCGCCGTAGCCGTCGAACGCGCCGCCGAATTCGCCACCAATCTCATCGTCAAGCAGCTCGAGCCCACCATCGGCGCTGAAATCAGCGGGGTCGATCTGCGCCAGCCCTTGGACCCTGCGCAACGGGACCACATCAAGGCGCTGCTGCTTCGGCATCGGGTGCTGTTCTTCCGCGATCAGCCCATCAGCGGTGAGCAGCAGCTCGCGCTGGCGCGGCAATTCGGCAAGATTTACGAGCATCCGACCACACGCCAGATCGAGCATCGCGTCAAATCCGATTCCGCTCAGTCGCACCGGATTTCCGCGACCATCACACGTCAGGAGTACAAGATCACCAGTGGCACCTGGCATAGCGATACCAGCTGGCTGGTGCGCCCGACCTGGGGTGCGATTCTGCGCACGGTCGACATCCCGCCGCTCGGCGGCGACACGATTTGGGCGAACGGCCACGCCGTTTATCAAAACTTGAGCGAGGAACTGAAGGAGAAAATCGAGAACCTGTACGTCGTGCATGACTTTCAGAGCGCCCTCAAGCGCGTCGGTCTCGAGTACCCGATCGTCGCGCATCGGCTGGTGCGGACACATCCTGAAACCGGCGAAAGGATCGTCTGGGTCAACTTCTCGCAAAACCCCTCGATCATCGGTTGGGACCGGGCCGAGAGCGCCGCTCTGCTCGAGGAGATCCGAGCCGGTTACTCCAAGCCCGAGGTACAGGTACGCTTCAAATGGACGCCGAACTCGGTGGCGTTTTGGGACAACCGCGCGGGCTTGCATTATGCGGTCGTCAATTACGGCGAGTACCCGCGGGAACTAGAACGCGTTCTGATCGAGGACTTCGACGCCTTGCCGCACTATTGAGGATGAAAAACCGGCAATTTGGCTCGACTTCACGGCAGGTATCCGAGATAGGCCAAGGTACCTGGAATATCGAGACGGCGGCCGCCACGGCAGTGGCGGCGCTGCGCCGCGGAATCGACTTAGGATTGACCCACATCGATACCGCGGAGCTGTACGGATCGGGAAGGGCGGAGCAACTCATTGCGAAGGCGATCGAAGGGCGGCGGGATGAGATCTTCCTGGTCTCCAAGGTCCTGCCATCGAATGCTTCGAGGAAGGGCGTCGTGCGAGCCTGCGAAGCGAGCCTCGCGCGTCTGAAAACGGATCGATTGGATTGTTACCTGTTGCATTGGCGGGGCAACCATCCGCTCGAGGAAACCGTGGCGGCCTTCGATCAGCTGATAGGCGAAGGAAAGATTTTGTCATGGGGCGTGAGCAACTTCGATGTGGATGACCTGGAGGAGGTCCACGGTCTGTCGAGATTGCAGCCACCGGCGTGCAACCAAGTACTCTACCATCTGAAAGAGAGAGCCATAGAACATGCGGTCATCCCGTGGTGTTCGAGTCATGGAATAGCCGTCGTCGCTTATAGCCCCTTCGGGAGCGAATCGGGTTTTCCGGCTCCGCGGTCGGCCGGCGGAAAAGTCCTGCAACAGATCGCCGCTGCCCATGGCGTCACGCCACGTCAGGTGGCGCTGCGCTTTTTGTTGAAAAACCCATGTGTTCTCACCATCCCGAAGGCATCGACGCCGGAGCACGTCATCGATAATGCAGAGGCCGGCAAGCTCGAACTGAGCGCTGCGGAGGTGGAGCGAATCGACATGGCGTTCCCGCGCGGGCCGCATCCGCGCTCATTGCCGATGATTTGACTCTTGACCCCGCTCGAGGCGCTGACCTTGAGTCTCGTCCTGCAGGAACTCACAACCAACGCGCTCAAGCACGGTTCACTGTCCACGCCGGGCGGCCTGGTGTCCATCGAATGGGACTTGAACGAACCTGCCCGGACCCTGCTCATCGTTTGGCGCGAACGCGGCGGCCCCACCGTTAAGGGGCCTATCTTCAAAGGCATCGGACTCGATTTGATCCAGACGACCATCGAACAGGAATTACACGGCAGCGTGGCGATTGTGGTCGAGGCGCAAGGCCTGCGTTGCGACGTACATCTGCCTACGGGCGACCTGAAGACGCGCTAGGCCGCTGCTGCCGCCGGTTCCTGTTCCAGCGCGGAGGCTCGGACAGTCTCCTAGTGTGACTCGCTGAAGCTCGTGAGGGAGTGCCATTCGAGCACCTCCTGCAGCAGCGCATGCTCGGTGCGCAAAACGATGCGCTCGAGACTTTTCCAGGTTTGGCAGAAGGATATCTTCTTGCCGCTTTGCTCGAGCATCATCTGCATCTCCCGGAAACGGGCGACACGGCGCTGCAGATCGTTGATCGAAATCAACGATATGAGAGCGGCGGCAACCACGGGCAGCGAAATCGGCAGGAAATGGAAGACTGTCGTTAGAACCCACTCGGGTACCGCGATGTCGAGCGTACGCGCGACTGCGTATGCCAATGTGCTGATCAGCGCCAATATCGTGGCGATCCAGAATCCGGCTTTCAGCCGCTTGAACAGCGGCAGTGCCCGCATTTCCTGGCGGCGGTAGTAGGCGAGTTGATCATGAATTCGCTGATCCAGGTAGATCTGTTTGAAGTCCTCTATCGACACGGGTTCCACCCGCGCCGAGCGGCTGTGGAGGATGTGCAGCGAACGCACCAGACCGCGCACACTCGGCAGTTCGAGTTCCTCGAACAACGGCGACGCCCGCGGCAGTCCCCAGGTTGCCAGGGCAGACCGGCAAAACTCCGCCGCCAAACGGCAGCGCACCCAACTATGATGCGAATGCCCGTGACGCCGCAGCACGATGGCCACGCCGAGTGCGCCGCCCAAGCAGGCAAACTTCGCCCATGGCAGCACCATCAGGTCGAGTTCGTAGGCGAGCGTCATTGCGGCTATCAGGGTGGCGAGCACGTGGAGCAAGACCGTCGAAACGATCAATCTTCGAAACTGCGGCGCGCCCTGGCTCGCGGCCACGTCGCATTTCTGCTGAAACTTGAAAACCTCGTCGGGCGCCTTGAAGAGGTTCGCACCTTCCAAGCCGTCGACGTTCGGAAGTTCATTGAGCGTGCGCAACGTATGGTCTGTGTATTCTAGTTTGCCCCAATTCTCGCGGCGCGCGATCCAATTCGTCGAGTCGATGATGAGCACGGGTTTGCCGATCGACAAGGCATACGCCACGACATCCGCCGTGCCCCCTTTGCCGTGCGCAGGTTCGCCGTCCCAAACCGATATCAACACGTCGGCCCCATCGACCGTCTCGAGGCCGCAGTCCAGATATGCGTCCTCGCGGACCGCGTTCGTTTGAATGATCCGGACATGTTCCGCGCCGGCCAGCTGTTGCTCGGCTTCGGCCCATTCGGCGGGCGAGAAATCCTTGCAGAACTCCGCGCGCGGTAGCGGCAGAATCGCATGCCAGGACATGCCTAGGCTGGCGACTTGCCGGACAAATGCCTGGTCCCCACCCGTGGCGACCGAAGATAACCCGATCCACTCGCCGGCGACCTCCGCGCGCAAGGATTCCAGAGCCTCGTGTATTGCCTGGCCGGCCGCCTGCGGATCGCTGATCCGTCGGTGGCCGGAAAAGCCGACGACATGAAAGAGCGGGATGGCGGCGGCAGACATTTAACGAAGATGAGCAAACGAAAGCACGATGTCACCTAGGCTAGCACATTCATTTGCGCGCCCTGGCGGCGCAATGTAGATTCCGGCATCGCGCAGGACTTCTGAACAGGACGGTGATTGTGGATACGGCAGCAACGTCCGCTAATTCCCCATTTGTGGTCGGTGTCGCTCAAGTGCAGGATTTGGACGCCTCGCAGGGGCAGTCCCTCGCGGCCTCCGCCGGTGTGATCCTGCGCGAGCTCATGCGACATCTCCCGAATACCGAAGTGCGGCTCATGATCGAAGGCGGTGGCAACGTCACTTCCGTCCTCATTCACGAGGCTCGCGAACTGGGTGCGTCGATCGAAACCCTGTCGCCGGGCGAGGGGGTTCCCGACATTCTGGTGAGGCGTAGCAGTCTGTTGTTGGCGCTGTGGGACGGTGCGCCCTCCACGAGGCCCGGCGACACGGCGGACACGGTGTCGCGTTTCTTGGGGATGAGCATCGAACACAGCGACACCGCCAAGGCGTTCGAGATCGCCACCGTACTCGACAGCGCCGACGTCACGGCGCAGCTGGTCTACTGGGTGCCGGTGGCATCAGGCGCCGTGCGACCGGCGGAACCCGTGCAGCCCTGTTTTCTGGTGTCCATGGCCGATCACATCATGGAGACGCAGGTGTCCATGCCTGAATCGCTCCGGCAACGTCTCGCGGATCTCGATAATTTCAATGCCGATTACCTGTCCCTGACGAGGAACGGCCGCGCGCTGAGCACCGAATCGCTGATGCGCACCATTCCCGCGGAACTCGCGATCGATGACTCGGCGGACTTGCAGTTCATCGACCACCAATTCATGAAGGCCGATGCACTGGCCAATCACATGCAGCTGCGCTCCAACCGTCTGTTCAACCTGTTCGGCATCATGACGTTCACGATGGGACTCGCTTACCTCGTCTATGACAAAATCGTCGAGTCGCGGCTGTTGTTGCTCGGCTACATGCTCGCGCTGTTTGCGAGCTTTTTGACCTACTATTTGTTTGCACAAAAACGTTGGCTCGGCAAGCACCTGTCCTATCGAGCTCTCGCCGAGACACTCCGGATACGTTTCTATCTGTCGCTTGCCGGCCTCGATCACCGGCTGCATGCCGGGAGCCTGATCGCCCTTGCCGGCATCCACCGCTTTCGTGGCTTCAGCTGGATCGGCTTCGTTCTCGATGCGATCAACCCGATCGCGGTCCGCGAGGTGCCCACCACCGAGCTGTACCTGCGCCGTACCGATTTCGTGGAGCAGGAGTGGATCGAGGCTCAATACCGCTATTTCGTGCGCAAGACGGCACGTATGGCCAAGGACAGCCGGTATGTCAACCGCCTGAAGTCGGTCATGTTTGCGGCGGTGCTGGTCGATATCGGGGCGATGTTCGTGTTCGGCGAACAGCTGCACCACGTCGACGTGCTAACCGGGCTGCCGATCAAGAACGTGCTGACATTCTGCAGCGGTTTCCTCGCCACCGTGCTCGGAGTCTGGGAGCTGCGTCACAGCAAGATGGCGACCCGCGAATTGCTCTGGCAGTACCGTAACCAGCTGACCCAATTCTCCCGGGCCCGCGTTCAGCTCGAGCGCACCACCGCGCGCCGCGCCCGGGATGAACTGTTGATCGAACTCGGAGACGCGTCGCTGATGGAAACCTACCTGTGGGCCATCCATCGCTACCATCGGGAACACTCGCCGCCCGGGGCACACTGAACCGGCGACCGCCGTGCGGCATTGAGGACGATTCGCTTGGACGAATTCAAATATCGCGCATTCATCAGCTACAGCCATCGCGACACGCGGTGGGCCGATTGGTTGCACAAGGGTCTCGAGTCCTACCGTCCGCCAAAACAGCTCGTTGGTACGGCCACTGCGCACGGTGTCGTGCCGAAGCGCGTTTCGCCGGTGTTTCGGGATCGCGAGGAATTGCCGAGCGCGACCGATTTAGGTGAGCTTCTCAACGCGGCGCTGCGCAATTCGGCATGTCAGATCATCATTTGCTCGCCGAATTCGGCGAAGTCCCGCTGGGTGAACGAAGAGATCCTCGCGTTCAAGCGGCTCGGACGCGAGGCTCGTATCTTCTGCTTGATCGTCGGCGGCGAACCGAACGCCAGCGATATGCCCGGCCGTGAATCCGAAGAGTGTTTTCCTCCCGCCGCGCGCTTCCGGTTGGGACCGGATGGGCAACTGAGCGATGTCCGCACCGAGCCGATTGCGGCGGACGCGCGACCGGGCAAGGACGGCCGGCAGAACGCCAAACTCAAGATCATCGCGGGGTTGCTCGCGGTGGGTTTCGACTCTCTTAGGCGCCGCGAGCAGCAGCGGCGCAACCGGCGCTTGTTCGTCGTGGCGTGCGCTTCGGTGGCCGGCATGGTCGTCACCAGTGGACTTGCCGGCTACGCATTGATCCAACGGACCGCGGCGCAGCGCCAGACGGTGCGTGCCGAGCGGGAGGCGCGCACCGCCACCGAGACCACCCGGTTTCTGGTGGATCTGTTCAAGATTTCCGACCCCGGCGAGGCGCGCGGCAACACCGTGACCGCGCGTGAGATGCTCGACAAGGGCGCGGCACGCGTCGATGCTGAGCTCGCGGCACAACCGGCGATCCAGGCGACGCTCATGGATACTCTCGGCACCGTCTACGTGGGTTTGGGCCTGTACCCCCAAGCCCGGCCGTTGCTGGACCGTGCGGTGGACGAGCGGCGTCGCCTGAACGGCGACGACCCGTTGGCCCTGTCGAATTCGCTCGACCACCGCGGTGATCTCGAGTTCCTGCAGGCCGAGTTCGCGTCCGCCGAGAAGGACTACCTCGAGGCGATTCGCATCGATTCGCTAAAGCCCACCGATAGAGATAGTCGCATCGCACTCGCGAACGCCTTGCACGGGCTCGGGTTCCTGCTCGCCAACGAGGGACGTTACACGGAAGCGGAAAAAGACCTTCGCGAGGCACTCTCCCGGCAACGCGCCCTGTACGGCGAAGTGCACCCGGACGTGGCCCGGACTCTCAAGGATCTGGCGCGCGCGCTGGCGGACGATGGGGACCTGAATCAGGCAATACCGATCATGCAAAGCGCCGTTGCGATGCAGCGGCGGCTGCGCGGCAGCGAACCTCATCCCGATCTCGCTGAGGCCATCAACGATCTCGCGCTGCTGCTGCAGCGGCGCGGCGATTTCGCGGAGGCGGCTGCCGACTACGA
>Ga0116230_10002352_pt1 | contig 18200 bp, 19 predicted proteins | sample S1TSphfallax_3_FD_88678 | JGI IMG/M metagenome (GOLD analysis project Ga0116230, IMG submission 88678) | Host-associated microbial communities from peat moss isolated from Minnesota, USA - S1T2_Fd - Sphagnum fallax MG | ecosystem: Host-associated > Plants > Peat moss > Unclassified | place...
GGTTGTCCATTGGTTTTGATCTAATCCTTTATTTTTCCTTCAATGGGTTCTATGTAGATGATGGGTTTATTGTTTCATCCATTAATGCATATCAAAGACCATCCAACAATTCTTTTATATAAAAAAAGCATCAATTGAAATATATTTTCCAACAAGTGCATATGAAATGTAAAATGCCAAAAAAATGATTTACACAAAAAAGTAGGATCTGGAATTTTTTAAATAATATTTTAATTTTTCTTTTGAATTTGGGGGATTAGGGTTTTGTGGGTTTGTAATCCCCCAAATTCAAAAGAAAACTTAAAATATTTCACATTTTTTGGGAAAAATTCATGAACGTGACAATAAATATATTTTCAGTTTGCCAAGAAGCATGGTGAAAAACCCTAAACTTGAGTCCAACTTTATTATCCCTTGACAAAACCCAGAGAAAAGAAAGCCATGAACTTTTTTGAACTGCCCTAAAGTAGGGGACTTGTGAAGAGATTCTATTCTTCTTTGCAATTTGCAAGAGGCAAGAGGTGGTGGGTCTAGCCTAACCTTTTCTTTCACTCTGGATTTGGGGTTCCACCTTCCTAGTTGCTTTGGAGCTAGTGGATCTCCAATGATCTCAGTTTGTTGGCCCTGCTTTTATTGGCATTGTGGAACTAATGAATTATTTTATTAGTCCCATTTGTAATCTGCATGCACTTAGTTTAGATCCGGTTTGTGTCAATGTACACCATTCAATTGTCCATGCAAGCACACACTTTATGTGCCCACTTAGTACAAGCCCCAAAGCTTCACAAAAATCCCAAGTTGAGTACAAGCCCCAAAGCTTCACAAAAATCCCAAGTTGAGTACAAGCCCCAAAGCTTCCAAAAATCCCAAGTTCCATTAATTAATATTACATCCCTTCGCCAAATTATATGGGCATATGTGCATATGGCCCCAACTCCGCCAAAGTGAACCAGCACCCACCAGTGCACCATCCACCAAAGGTCCGTTACTATGGATGAACATCAACTGAGTTAATATTTGGTTTCACCTTGGTAACCCATTTGGTTAGAAATAGGTCCTATGTCTAGATAGTTAGGTAGGAAAATAGGTGACAATTAGGTAAGTACAATGGTTAGTACATACTCAACAACTTGCTTGTGGGTTGTCAGTAGGTAGGTAGGAAAGAAAAGCAACTGAGGTAACCACAATGGTTAGCTAGGGAACTGAAGGCCAACAGAAAACTGTTTTCTGACAACTTATCATCCATCCATCCATCCTTCATGGTGGAACTGGTGGGTGCTGGTTCACTCTGGCCCCCCATGGACCACTAGCTTTATTAAAAAAATCTTAAAAACTTGCCCCAGAGATATACCATACTACCTTGCCAACTTTGACACTAATTATATTAATTTGAGAAATGTTAAGACTTTCCACAAGTTGTGTATATAGTAAAAATGTGAAGGAAAATATTGAATCTTCAAGAGTATTCTATTTGGTCTAAAATGAAAATTTCAAGATTATTAAATTATTCTATGGACATGTGTCAAAGTTGCCAAGGTACTACGATACATGCATGGAATTACAATGCAATTATTATGCATTCCATTTTGTTGGACAAGCACAAAGTCTTTACCCATTTGACATAGGATTTTAATCATTTTGGAGCTTTCCTGCAACAAAAATGTGCACTCTGAAATTGTCATGCTAGGAAGTGCTACAGAGTCTCCTTCACTATATTCAATGCAGAGCTGACATTCATCCATGCAACGGATCAAAGTGTGTCCACCCAATTGAAGAATTTTGTTGACAGGATCATTTGATACAAGCCTCACATCTCTAATGGAAAATTTAAGGAAAGCCTCATTTTAATGGTTAAGTATTGTATTGTCTCACTAGCTACTAGTATTGGATCATCATCCAAGGAAATATGTAATGCCTGGGATGCTCGGACATACTAGTTCCATCCTTGGCTTGAAAACTTAGTTTGAGAGAGTTTGTTTGACTCTTTCTTGCTCATTACTAAATTTGGGTCTCTTAATTTTCATGCTCCACATCATAGAAAGAATACTAATAAGGAGCATCAAAGCTCACACAATTTCCAAACCTCTAAAGACAATTAGCCATCCACATGTGAACAAAGTGTACACCCCACACCCACTTCCAACCCAAAGATTCCACAAATTGAGTCTTCAACGGTTGGGAATGTGGCCACCTAACACGCATTCTTCCGTCAATTTGGGGACTTTTGTTGGGGTGGTGGGAGGGATGGTGTGACGTGTGACCATGAGGTGTGTATATAGTAGAACTAGAGGTTTTAGCCTCTAACCATTAAGAATTTTGATAACTCCAACTTATGTTGATTCATTTTCCCTTCTCATTTCCTCCATGTTCTAGTGTTTTATTGCAACAAGAAATTGGGAAAATGTTAATCAGGTAAGAGAGCTTAATGATGTCATGTAAACACATCCAAGGGACTAAGTCTAACTAGGTACCTAACCACCCTTGATTTATTTTTCCTTTGGGGGGTGGGGGAGAAGAACTGGAAAGGCTGGGGGCCATGGATGAATGAATGAATGAATAAATGGTAGCAAAGTTCATCCATGAAGGCATTTGAACTTTGTGAGAGTGTTAGGTGTTAGGTACCCCTTGAAGAATTTCCTCTTGATTTAGTCACTAGGATTTTTTCCCTTTTGAATTTCTTTTTAAAGGTGAGTCTCTCTCCCCCTTAGAAAAAGTGATTACTTACATTATGGTTTGATATGATTAGATCTTTCTTTCTCTTTTAGGAAAGGACTTACTTAAGTGCTTTTAACTAAGTTCTAGTAAGTCCTTTCCTATGAGTTGTACTTAAAAAAAGTCCCTTCTTAAGTGACTTACTTAAGTAAAAAGTCCTTTACTTTGGGACTTAAGTTACAGGGTTGTTAGGTGTAGGGCAAAGCCCTTGGTCACAGGCTTTACTGGAATTAGGGCTCATGCAAGGTGAAGTTGAACATGAGCCCAATTTAGGTAAAGCCCACAATCAAGGACTGTACTTAGTGTAAAGCATTGGGAGTAGTTTTATTTTCTAAATTTCTTTTCCTATGATATACAATGAATATTCACTAGGTATCACCCCAAAAAAAAAGTGAGCATTTCTAAAAATGAAACACCTGTGAGAGCAAAGCATTACATTTTTCGGAATGCCGACCACTTGTGAAGGAAAAATTCCATGTAGTAAGGCAGCCTCCAAGGACACTACAAAAAAAATAAAAAATAAAATCTGCCTGGTGCTTGCTTTTCCCCTTGAAGAAGTTTCTCTTCATTTAGTCTATGATTTTTCATTTAATTTTAAAAAAGAAGTGGGTCTCTCTTTCCCTTTCTTCACTTTTAGTTGGTTTTGACACGAATAGATTTTTTTTTCCCTTTTCCAGGACTAAAGTTTTTCCCATTAGGGAGGCTTGGGGAGGTTGAAGGGGGGGGGGCCTTGAGGGGAGGGGCTAGAATTGCATTCATTCTCTAACCATTGAAAAAGAAGTTGAGACTTGAGACCCACCAAGGAATGAACGGTCCAGTGGTTGCACTTTGCAATTCTTTGATTCCAGCCCCTGAAAAACAAGGGGTGTGTCACACTTGTGGCCTTGCCATTTGCATAAAAAAGTATCTTAACGCAAAAGTAGAATTACTGGAAACTCAAATATTTCACCATGCTAAAAAATGATCTTCAAAAAATCCTCTAAAAGAGACCAATTTAATCCTTCAAGATATTATTATAACTCTATAATACTATAATTTCAAGTTTCAACACAAGCCAAAATATATCATCTTTCAGAAATCCTCAGATAAAAATAGACCTTGTATTATTATTATTACCTAGGGGCCAAAATCCCTTAAGCTACTCTACTCTATAATGAATCTAAACACAATATCCTTAAGGGCCTTGGTAGGCAAGGCCAACATAACCCCTTGCCAAGAACCCTAAACCCCTTGCAAGTTAAAGGAGGGAAGGGGAAGGGGCCAGGAAGAAGAACAAGGCAGGCCAGCAGTTGTGGTGGGCCTGCCTGCCACTGTCCCTTTCTTGTCTTGTACCTGGATCCGCAAACCCATATAGAGATCATCAGGAAGCTCAACGGGTTGTGTTCTTTGAGAGAGAAAGGAAACCCAAGGAACCTCACTCTCTCAGAGCTTTTCTCAAGCTCCTAAGAGCTTGAGGTTTCTTTTCTTGTTTGTGGACACCCTTCTGGAGGTTCTTCTTCCTCTTCTGGGGCAATGGATCCGTCAATGCTGATTGGGGACATTGAGAGCAACATCAGTGGAGGAAGAGCTGGAGCAGTAGCAGCAGCAGCAGCAGCAGCAACTGGTGAAGAATTTTATGTGAGGTTGTCCAGTAGTAATTCTGCTCACGAGAGAAGAAGAGGGACATGGGGGAGTCTACGGAAGAGTTCTTTTCTTGCCATCTGCTGTGTGGTTGCAGTTCTGCTCGGTCTACTGAGCTTGTACACCGTCCTTAAGCCCAACGGAGGAGTGGCAGTTGTGTTGCCCAAGCTGCCTCTGCTGTTTGGTAGTACACTGCCCACGTTTCTTGGTGGCTCTTTTTCTGCAGGTGCAGGAGGTCGTCTTCACGACAAGACTGATAGCGAGATTGCTCTAGATCCTCAGAGGACTTCCTACCATTACCAACCTGCCAGAAACTGGATGGGTGGTAAGCAACCCAACGATGAAGTCTGAAAAATAAACCCCCAATTTCCATCATCTTGTTTTTGTTATTGAGTTTCCTCTCTAGGTTTTTGGCAACATGATTTTCTAGCCATATCTTCTTCCCTTCCTCTTAGTTCAGGAATAGAAAGAACGTGAGGTATGATCCATCTCTCATGGTGAGATGAGAATGCATTGCAAAAGCTGATCAAAACACACATGGTGTTGGAAAGATCTCATCGAGGGCTACAACTTTGCAGTTGGAAGCTCCTCAATCCCAGCCCATACAAGGGGGTTATGAGCCTGCAAAGTCACAGGACTCATAACTTGGGAGTTTGGGGACTCCCCACCACTCTAGCATTACAGTCTACAAGCACCGAAAAAGATTTTTTTTGTTTTTTTTTGATCTATTCATTCATATGAGAACCCACAATTTTGCTCTTTGATTTTATGATGATGAACCCTTTTTATCTGTGTGTTGTTCTTGTCATGTGGCATATTGGCGGGCGGTTGGACTTGTTGGGTACTTGTTTTGGTTCTGATCCACAAGATACAAATGGTGGGTGCTTGCTTCATACCTGTAACATAAAATCTCCCTCACTCCTTCCCTGCCATTTTGTTTTTCAGTTGCTGAAAAAATTCCAAGTTCCAAGTGATCATGTTTGTGGCTTTGTCCAATTTCTTTATTGCCTGTGGGTACGTGATCTGTGGTCTATTGTATGTGTAGTTTATGGTATATCTACTGTAAGTAGTACATAGGAGAAAGTTTCAAAGAGTTGTTTCTGTGGGTTTGTGGGCTTCTGCTTTTCTCAAAAATCTCTCTTATGTTATAGTTTCTGATGTTTTCATACAGGTGAGTTTTGGAGAAATATTTTCTTTAGTGAATTTTTCAGTCATTTACTCTCAGCAAAGAAATTCTAAACCTGAACCATCTGTGCTGGTTATGTTTTGTTGTTTTGTTTGCAGCTCTCTTCTTCTACAAGGGTTACTACCATTTTTTCTACCAGTACAATATTGGTGGGGCAAGATGGGGAAACATCACTTGGGGCCACACCGTCTCCAAAGATCTCATTCACTGGCTCTACTTGGATTGGGCTATTACTGGTGATCACTGGTATGACATCAATGGGACATTTTCGGGCTCGGGTACCATTGGCCCTGATGGTTCACCTTTCATCATGTATACAGGTAAACAGCTCACAACCAAACCAGTTTTGTGGCAGGCACTGCATTTTTTTTCCCTCTTTGTTTTGGTTTTTCTAAGATTTCTCATGCATGTCAGAATAGCAGATCAAAGAGAGAGAGAGAGTCTTATTTCCATGTGTAGTAAAGGTTCAGTTTTTTGTGTCTCTGGATGTTCACATCTCCTTGACCAGATATTTTCTTAAATCCCATATGAGATCTGCATGCTAGATGTCAAATGGTTGCAATAACCCACCAACCCACCTGGAAAGGTTTGGTAGTCTTGAGAGCTGATCAGTTGTCCATTCTGTTGTAGGTGGGGCTGAAAATCTTGAGGCAGAGCAGTCACAATGCATAGCATTGCCTGAGGACCCATCAGATCCGCTTCTGAGAGTGTGGAAGAAATATGAAGAGAATCCGGTTTTGACACGTCCCAAGGGAATTGGCAAGCGGGACTTCCGAGATCCAACAAATGCCTGGCAGACAGATGATGGCTATTGGATGATCATAGTAGGTGCAATTCACCAGCAATTCAGACAGGGAATGTCCCTGCTCTACAGGAGCAAAGATCTGAGGCATTGGGAGCCACTCGACCATGTGTTGCATACATTGAATGGCACGGGAATGTGGGAGATGCAGGATTTCTTTAATGTAGATTACGAGACCGGTGCGCCCTCTTCAAAGTGGGTCTTGAAAGTAGGCCTTATCGACGAGTGGCATGATTACTATACAATTGGCACATATGACAAGGTTGCTCAGCGGTTTATTCCTGACTTTCCAGAACTTGATATCGGGAGTGGGTACCGCCACGACTATGGGAAGTTTTATGCAGCAAAGTCACTTTTTGACCCTTTGAAGAAGAGACGTATATTGGTGGGGTGGGTGAATGAATCTGACAGCCTAGAGGCAGACGATGCAAAGGGTTGGGCATCTATGATAGTAAGCTGCCAAGCTCTAAAACAATGGCCTTTTTGCAGTGCCTTCTATGGAGTTTTTCTTTCTTGCAATCATGTTGCTGATATTTTATTTTCTTCTTGCTTTCTTTCACAGGGGATGCCAAGGACTCTTGCTTTGGACAGTAAGACAGGTTCCAATCTCATACAGTGGCCAATTGAGGAGGTTGAGACTTTGAGGGGAAACAAGGTGTCAGTGACAGATGTGAAGCTTGATGCTGGTGCTATTTCGAAGGTTAAGGGTGTTACAGGTCGTCAGGTGAGGAGCACAGAGGCTTGTATTGAAGGCCAACCCACAAATCCCAATCTGTTTTTAGCCACTTTAAGATGCAGTTTCATAATTTTCAGATTTCAACAGCTAGTGCAATACATCATTGTGGAGGTGATTTACAAGCAAAACTTGAATATGAAAAGGATTTCAGTTGCAAATTGTGATGAGTTTTGTATGTGGATTGCATGTGCCACATGCAGCTGGATGTGGAAGTCACTTTCAAGTACCCAAATTTGTCCACTGCTGTGGGGAGTGCAGCAGCCGATGTCATCGACCCATTCGATTGCACACAGGGTGGGTCATCACACCGGGGAGTGTTTGGGCCATTTGGGTTGCTTGTCTCAGCTGATGAGGACTTCCAGGAGCAATTGGCAGTGTTCTTTTACATTGCACATAAAGGCAACAGTACATGGACGACATATTTCTGCAGTGACCAGAGCAGGTTTGATGAAAGACACCTGCAAATTTTCCTTATTATGTCTCAAATCAATGACTGTCCAAGCTCTTGTGGCGAAGAGCATCAGATCTGAGAGTCATGGAGAAGTGGGGTGACTGTTATATGACACAGGAATTGTGTTCAGAGAAGGAAAAAGCTAATTTCTCAGCGTCTCTATTATTGTGCAGATCATCTTTGACTGAGGACATTGACAAGACAGAGTACGGCCATTTTGTGCCTGTTTTGGCCACAGAAGATACTCTATCAGTTCGTGTGCTTGTGAGATTCTCTTCCCTTTACACTCGAATGTATCTGTCCAGTTCAGGGTGTGTACTGTTTTGAAGAGTGTGTGTGTCCAAGTGCACAGAGAAAAAATTGCAACTTCTTTTGATACTCTTGGTGAACGAGTTGTGTGTATTCAACTTGTGTATATGAATCAAATCTTGGGGGTTCTTGTAGGTGGACCACTCGATTGTGGAAAGCTATGTGCAGGGCGGTCGTATAACAATCACTGCACGAGCATATCCAACGGTGGCACTTGAGGAAAAGGCAAACCTGTATATCTTCAACAATGGCACCACCCCCATCTCTGTTAAAAGCCTTGACGCCTGGTCAATGAACAAAGTTGTGTTGAAGCCATTTAATTAGAGTTCCATTGTTTCTTCCCTTTGGTCTCCTGATATGGTGTCTTCTTTCAGCAATAGAATTGAACTTTCAATTATGAACTCTCAATTATATGTCAGTGTTTTTTCCTTCTTGAAGGATTATTTTTGGGGGCAGGGGTGAAGGAAAGAACTGGGTTTTTGCTTGTTCGGGCTTGTGCAAAGTTAGCCCTCCAATTTGAAGGCCTTCATGAAATGGTGTCTTAGGTTAGGCAGAGCTAATGTGGAGACACCCAAAGAGGCGGTTGCCATGTGTTCATATTTGCGTAAGTGTGTTTTGAGCCTAATATTAATAGGAGATGACATATTTTCTGCTCACATGATGAAACATTGTCATTCCTCGGTGGAGGTAAATGACAGTAGCATAAACCTTGCTCTCTGTTTATATCCTCAATTGATCCCTTTACAGACATATATTTTGCCAATTGGGTTGTGTTTGTTTGATGCAAATGTTTATATTTTTTCATTCGCAAGTTAGAACAGATTTGTAATTTTCCTATTTGGTTCCTGAATTAATGATAGACTAGGGTATATCACATTTTTCAGTTGGATGCCATTGTAGATTGTGCTAATAGGCCTTGAGAATTTGCCTTGCTTGCACCCTCACTCTCCTTTGGACCTCAAGGATTCAACTCCAGGTTCATCTTCCTTTTGTTTCTAGGTGAAACCAAAGACTTGGTGCAAAATAAGTTTACTAACCCATTTTGTTGTTTTGAAGTAAACCCATTGTGTGTCTAACCTTGTAGCAGAACTACAAGGTTGGTACTCGAATTTATTGAAGTTTCACCACTTTGTAGAATTTGTGGAAAAAAAAGTTTATCACAAAGAGGGGAAAATTCTCTAAAACAAGAATGCTGTTCACGCCCATAAAGCAAACAGTCAACTAGCCACTAGGGTAAAATCTTCTTGAGGTCAATACTTAAATCTTTTCCACCAGAACCATCTAATTATGTTCAATCTTTGTGAAATTTGCACACATTGTGTGCCAAAAAAAATTTGCAATACTGAAGTTTCACCAGAAAGCACTATTAATTGAGCCCCTTCTCTTCTTTTGAAAGAAAATTGTCAGAAAAAATGAAAATAAATCACCCAAATTTTGTCATGTCATGTGATGGAGGAGGGATTAGAAATTAGTTAGTGGAAGGTTAGACTCAGTTGTTTTTTTGTGGGTGGGTTTTCACCATTTTGCAAAAGATATTTTGAAAAGAAAATTCTGTCACAAACTCCTTATTTTTCCCCCCAAAAAATCGCCAGAAATTGCCACAATTGCCTATGAAAGGGTGCTTCATATTTTCTACTTTCATATTTGCAATATTGTCAAATTTGGCTAAATATACTCATGGACATATATGTGTTTGAGCAATGCTCCCAAATTTACACAAAATGCACATTTTTCAAGATTAAGGCTAATCCCATTTAACCTATGTTCTTCAAGGCATTTTTGTAATTGTTCTAGATGATCTTTCTTATCTCCATATATATTAAAATCATTTAAAAACACTTCCATAAATTTGTTTAAATAAGGTTTAAACGTTTTTGTTACTACTTTTTGGAAAATAGTAGGAGCATTACATAACCCAAACGACATAACATTGTAGGCATAAGCGCCCCATTTTAAGATGAATGTTGTTTTGTTTTTGTCTTCTTCAACCATTTTAACCTAGTTATAAATGTTATAACCATCCATGAAAAAGTACATTTCATGTCCAACTACAGAATCCAAAATAGAATTGAAAAATGGTAAACGAAATGAATCCTTTTTGGTTTGGACATTCAATTTGTGATAATTTACACATACTTGTAACTTCCCATTTTTCTTAGGTACAATTATTAAAGGAAATAACAATTGTGTAATTTCAATGGGATAGATAAATCCAACATCAAGTAGTTTGTCTAGGTCTTCTTTCACTTTTAATGTGTAATTTGTGTTCATTCTATATTATCTTTGCTTAATTAGCGGTTAACTCAATTTTTTGTTCACAAATTTCCCTAGGTATTTTCTTCAAATCTTTATAACTCCAAGCAAAGATATCACGGTAATTAACCATAAGCATCATCAACATATTTTGGACTCTTTGATGGTTTTACAATATTTTTTAAAGTTATACTCACAGTCACTATCCTTTCTCCCACAGTGATGGTAAAGGTACTATCACCCCAATTATGATTTGCCTTTGCATATTTCAACCAAGGCCTTCCCAAAAGCATTAAATAAATTTTGTTCCATTTTCCATGTTCAACATTGTAATAGAAATTTTGTATTCACATCCAACCAAATCAATTTTCAAGTTCCTTATTAATCCAATTGGGTACACCTTTTTTTGGTCATCCATCCTTATTACAAAAAGAGCTAGCTTGGGTTTTCTCAATCCAAGATTCTTCCTCAAACTCTTAGAAATAATATTCACACTAGATCCTCCATTCAATAATACATCTTTAACTCCAAATTTCCCAACACGAACTTGAACAACTAATATGGCTTCATCAAAATCTTCTATTTTAGTTGCTACGACTTTACAAACATCAACAATTTGAGCTTCTTCCATTTTCAACAATGACTTTGTCATAATTTCTCTAAATTGAGGACAAATTTTCAATAATTGTCATAATTTCACTTCTATCTTTGAATTCATCACAAATTCTAGTAATTCACCACTTTCTTTTGATCAATAATGATTTTTTATGGCAACACATTTCGTTTTGCCACTAGACCTCTTTTTAGACAAGTCAATTATTCTTGTTTAAGGTCAAACCCATCCATCTTCTTCACTAGCAATTGGCTTGTCGATATTCCTTGTCCACTTGCCATTAACACCCATTAACTCACTCTTCATTTTTAATAAATTCAATTCCTTTAATGACACATTTCTTTGTGTAAACATGTCAGCTCTTATTGGCTTGACATGTACATCACCTTCCTTGGTCATTTCAATTGACCTCTTATCATCCTTCATCATGTCAATTTGATGCATCAACTATAATAATTCCTCTTTGTTCAACCTTCTTAGTTGAGTGATTGACTTGGCTGATTCCAAATCAAACGAAAGATCCCTACACATTTCCAGTGGTTTGTCTTCCACTTCTTGTATTATCTGTAATTCATTAACTACATCCTTGTGAATCAATTTTTCTTTCTCTAATCTAATTCAACGTCCTTTGGTGGGGTTAACTTCTCTGTTTGGAAGTTCTTCAACATGCATATCAACCTTTAGCATCCTCACTTTCTATCCTCTTGTGGTCACACAAACATTCATTACTGGTTGGTCCGATTCAACCATGGCCACATTTATTCCAACTTTCGGTTTGGAATTCTTTTTTTGTCTTTCAATAACTTTCTTCCATATAAAACAATCATTTCTGACATGGCCTTCCTTTCGACAGTAGAAACATCTCACAACATTTTGATGGAATATATTGTTTTGATTATAAGCTTGCTAATTATATTAATTATTCCAATTTGATTGGTTATTATTTTGTCAATTATGACCATTTGGTCTTATATTATATTATTGGTCATTGTATTGATTTTGATTATTTAGTGCATTATAAATTGGTAATTGTTTTTGTTCTTGTGCCCCTAGCATTTTTGTTTGTATTACGTGTATTGGTATAATCTTTTTCAAGGGACAACTTCCATTCACAACCTTACTAGGACATTGATCTATATTATGGTTATTTGCCTTGCAAATTCTATAGAATTTCATTAACAATTTGCATTCTTTTGTGAAACGACCTTCGTAAAAACAATTTTGACAATACACTCCTCTTCCTACTTTGTCAAAATCTATTTTCTTAGATTTCTTTTCAATCTTTTTTTCATGGTGCTCATCTTCTCATCAAAGTCATCAAATTCATCACTTAGAATCATTTTGATGATATTTTGCCATATTTTTCTATCTCATGGGTAGCTCTTCTTCTACTATAATTGCGGATTCAACTACTTTTACTAGTGTTCTTCTATGCATACTCCTTTCGTAAACCTTCTTGAAAAGCGTCTCTCAAATATATATCATCTAGTTGTTGAAGAATTGTTGCACATAGTCGGAGGAATGTGTCCTAATAGTCCTCCACTAGTTCATACTTCTTTTGTATCACATATCATAAAATGGCAGATGCTTGCCCTTCAGTTCTAACCTCACTAAATCAAGTTATAAAAGCATGTTGCACTTCTACCCATGTCACTACTGGAAGAAATATTTCATATCTTCCCCTCAAAGAATTTGGAAAATATTGTAATTTGTGGTCGTCAATATTTTTCCCATTTGTCACACATATTTCAATCAATTGTCGAACATGTAAAATTAGACCTTCATTATCATGATATTTAGGTAGTTGTATGCACAAAGCATTTGTAGGAGGTATTGATTGCCACAATGGGTGGAAGATTCATTATTGGTGCGACAATAGTTGGTGATGGATATAAAGGAATTCCAATCTTGATGCATTCGAGGCTCTAAAGGAATAGTTTGAATAGTTATCTTCCAAAAACTTTTTTAGTTGCATTGTTATCGCTAACTTCTTCTCTTACACTTTCTTTTGACCGTTTTCTTAGTATTTGCAGCCATCTTTCTTATGTGACCCAATCAAGTGTTCCAAAAGCATTTATTGTAGCCTCTGGAGTTATTAGCAATGCATCAACATTCTTTTCATCACGCTCTTCTTGCATTTTGTTTGGTATTCAAGTTTCGGTGGATTATTGAGTATCTTTATTGGGTGAACCATTTGTTTTTTCAATTGTTGTTTGCGATGTTGTTACTTCTACTTCTTCTTCAACATGATGAATAACTAATAACTATTAGAAGGACTAAAAATAGTTTTCAACCCCTTCCATTTAGTAAACTTCTATGCTTGAGTAGCCATTTCTTTAGATTTTTCTACCTAGTTTATTTCTTTTGCTTCATCACAATTATGTCTTCTCTAATTTCTTAATATATTTTTCTCTTTTACTTCCCTACTTTTATCCATCATGGGTTCCTAAAGATTCTCATTTCCTTACTACTACCATGTTATCTTTTTTTAATTTTCTATTTCTTCAATATTTTTTATATGGATTTAGAATGTAGACCAAAAAATTTTTGATTAAATTTTTTCTAGAAAATACTCTTCATTCCCTCTTAATCTCATTGCATATTTAGACCCTAAAAATCTAGGAGTCCATAATAGATTGCATGGTATCCATTTCTCCACCAAAACATTAATATTTGGTTTTGCAAACTCTTTTCTATCATGAAATTTGATAATATGATAGGTTGTTGCAACTTTCTTAATTGGAATTAACATCAATAAACATACTATTACTAGTAGCCATCTCCTATTTTGTTAATTGTGCAATGTCAATTATTAGTATTTTTAGTTGTATGCACCATACTTTTGTTCCCTAATGTGATTTTTAAAAAATTAATTCTTGAACATTCTCATGCAATGTTTTGAATTTTTCAATGAAGTTTCCCCATGTATCAAAATTTAGAGCCTTTCTTCATGTATACAAGTAATCCAAAAAATTCCAGCCATATTATTTATGAAGTTTTAATCTTTCTTTTCCTTCATTAATTGTTATAGTTTCTTTTAACCATTCATGGCTCCCTCTTTTAATATTGTCATTATCTACTGTCTCTTGAACCATCCCTGAGATATGTTGTAGTAATCAAAGAAAATAATAGATTTAGCCATATCTTGTTCATAATAAGTGAAAAAATTAGGAAAAGTTATGGCATGCTCAAAACTCATAACAATCAATTTATTTGTTCTATTTTTTTCTTTACCGACTTTATAAACTCCTAACAATTTTGTAAATCCACAAGGTAGAATTATATAAAGTACATGAATTAGACAAACTCCTAAATCTAACTTGTCTACTTCAACTTTCCCCTCTTCATTTTCCATTAATTTAATTTCATAAAAAAAGACTACATAACCTTTTTTTTCAATTTTCTCCAACAACAAATTGAATTAGATTCCCCAACATGGTTGCCAAATGTCAGTGATACATTTTTGCACCACTCTATATTCTTGTCCTACTCCATTAATATAAATACCAAATAAAAATATTAACTAGGACAACTAAATTGTTGGAGAATTTCCTTACATTATTCAAGATCTACAATTTACTACATCATACAATTAATGGGGATTAGAATCAATATATTAGGATTAAAGAAAATGTTCAAGCTTCATAAAAAATATGTCCATACATTCCATTCGCAAAGTAGTCTTTTCACTTTCAAACAAACCTCATTGTTTCTACCCAAAAAAACAAGCCCCCACAAAGTCTCTTGTGATATATTTACTTCTATACCAACATGCCCTTTGGCGGTTATAAAAAGTAGTAATTACTACTTTGTGTCATATTGTTATGTAATTACAATAGTTTGTCACTTATGTCAACACAATAAACTTAGTTTATGTGGACCTATCGACCTATTACATTTTGACAATTCAAAAAATATTTGTTGGGATTTTGTCTAATATTCCTAATATTATTACTCTATTGACATGCTTAAGTATTTCCCTTACAATAATACTTAGATATGTGAAATTGATGTTTTGATTAGGGTTGCAATTTTGAAATTAATAAAAAAAATTAAAATAGCTTATGTTTGAACAATTAACAAATTGTTAAGTGCTTGCAAAACTTAACCTTAACCTTAAATTCCAACCCTAAACCCGAGAAAATTTCCAACAAAATAAATAAATTGGTAGGTTTTATATGTTGGGAAATAGTTTCACATTCTTTGTGGATCATCAAGCTTATATTTGGTTAATAAACCAATAGTCACTAACCAAATTGTTAGATGACTATTATTATTACAAGAATTTGATTTCAAAAAACAATTTAAGCTAGGTCGGGTGCATTTTTTACCTAATCAATTATCTAGAATTAATCATGGAGAATTAGCTATTAGAGTTAAAGACCAATTTCCAAATGCCCAACTGTTTGGTATAGAAATTGATTGGTATGAACAAATAATTGATTATCTCAAGAAAGGTTATTTTGACAACAATATGCCCAAAGAAGATTGAAGCCAATGGGTGATTAAAACAAGACCATACATATTATATGAAGGCCATTTGCACAAACTAAAACCAAATGGGGTGCTGAGGTAATGTTTTAACACCCATTGAAACCTTTAAAGTCTAAAAAGAATTCCATGAAGGCCAGCTCAGGAGGTCATTATGGTAGTAATACAACAGTGAAAAAAATAATGTCAATAGGCTATTGGTGGCCGACTATTCATATAAACACTGTTGACTTGTGCCAAAGATGTGACATTTGTCAACGATTAAAACCTATGTGGCGAAGTGGCAAATGACCATTCAAACTGGTCATGGAATTTGAACCTTTTATGAAATGGGGTTTAGATTTTATGGGACCTATCAAACCCATAGCTAAGAATATTGGTAACCAATGTATCATTATAACCATTAACTACACCATTAAGTGGGTAGAAGCTAAGGCTTTTAGGGGTAACACAACAAAAACACAGCCAAATTCATTTATGAAAACATTATAATTAGGTTTGGATGTCCCACCCACTTTGTTAATGATCGAGGAAGTCATTTCATTAATAAAACCATTGAAGTATTAGTGGAGGAACTTATGATTGTACATCACAAGTCAACCACCTACTATCTGCAAGGGAATGGACATGCTAAATTGACTAATAAAACCTTGGGAAAGGATCTTGGCTAAATTAGTTAATGTTAATCGTACCAATTGGGACGCTATGCTTTTCACAACACTATGGGCATATTGAATAACATATAAAATCATTACACAATTTACACCAATTGAATTGGTTTATGGCACTCAACCCGTTATGTTAACTAAATTTATGGTCCCCACCAAAAGAATTAGGGATATACCAACAAAAGATCTTGATCAAGCGGGGCCATCCATGTAAGATGGAAGATTTAGTCCAATTGGATGAAAAATGTTGGTGTGTCTATGAAAATATAAATCATATACACTTACTTAGGAAGGAAAATTGGGATGATAAAGGGAAATTCAAAAGTATTTGTGAAGGTGATTTAGTGTTGTGGATGCTTAAAACAACTAAAATCAAGGGAGGTAAGTTTAAGTTACCTTGGAAGGGTCCTTATAAAGTACATACATCACAAACTTCATGGGTCATGATTTGGCAATAATAGTCGTGCAAAATTTGTTTTTCATAGGTTCGTATGGAATAGACACATATGTCATTCATCTAATTGTATTGTTTGAACATTGATGTCATGTGCATTGTTTAGACATGAATGTTATATGTTTGTTCGTATTGTTTAGACATGGATGTTGTATGTCTATTTATGTTGTTTACACATGAAAGTCATGCACATGACTTTCGTGTTTAAATAATGCATGACATTCATGTTTAAACAACATGAACCCATGAAATAACAAATTTTGCATGGATTTGGAATGAACCCATGAAGCTTATAAATTTGTGATGTAAAGTTTTTAAAAATAATACTATTGAATTAACTACTTTAGGTCATGATGAAGTAGAGAGAGTAAATTTCAACATTTAAAAATAATATCACTCCAAAAGTGTAATGGTTGACATTATGGTGGCCAATGTCTATGTTGAAAGATATCCTAGTAGGTACCACTAAAACAAATCTCCAACTACTAAACCTAAAAAATCATTTAGGCTTGTGCTTAAACCTATAAAATTCCTATGGATAGATTTTATACCTAAAATCATAGATGATGAATATTTTTGGGTAGAGGAAGAAAAGTCAAGAAGTAATGAGGGAAAAACAAGAAGTAATAGTTACAAAACCAAATTAAAAAAGAAGAAGTTATGCCATGAGAGAAAAAGGCTAAAAAGAAAATTTGTTTCAACCACATAAGCTAGACCTCACAAGGAAAATAGAGAGGCTATTACTAGGGTGTTGAAGACACTATTAAATGAGATACAATTAATATGGCTTTTGCAAACTTTATCGAGTCCTAAAGAATTAATAAAGTTGAAAAAAATCAAGCATCGTTGGTATTTGTGGAATAAGTGTTTTGCAAGAAATAATGAGTGTGTGAGTGGGTGGAACACCCGAGCTAAGGAGATTTTTACATGAAAAAATCGAAACAAAATTGAGAGTTTTGTAGAGCCATGTACAACTTGGTTCAAACCCACTACATGTGAGTTTAATGGTAAAGTAATATCTAAAGAGTATGCGAGAGCACGAGTTATATTTAGTTCTACAAGATCAAGTAGGCAAAAAGTTGTGTGTGAGCATAGAAATAATGTTTAAGATAATGGAGAGGAGTCGAACGATAGTGAAGACAATAGTTTTGAAGCAACATTATTTGTAAAGGCTAGAAGTAAAGGAACACTCAACTCTTATTTTAGAGGGAAAAAATGAGGGAATAAACAACGTTGCAAAGAAATTGACTTACCACTAGGAAACTTTCAAAGATTTTCAAGCAGGAGCACGAAAAAGAAATTCCTAGACATGACAAGACCCAATTACAAATCTAGGAGTACTTCAAAAGAAAACAATAGAAGAGGTTGGTTCCTAACACTCCAAGGAAGTAACATTGTTTTGAAATTGCAATATTACAATTGAAGTTCGATTATCTCTTTGTAGGGACATACAAAAAATTGTCAAAACCACCTTACTAACGCTACATTGCTATCTTCTGGAACCAGGAGTTTGATTTGTATAAGAAGCAAGTTCTTAAAGTTGAAGAGATGAAGCATGAATGTGAAGTTGATGTTGGCATGACTTCTTTAAACACTAAGTGATGAAGGATCAAATTGGTAAAAAAACTGTTGATTGTGGTTGAGTTAAGGAAGGTCACTTTCCTGGGATGTATTCATGTTAGTATTTGGGCCTTAGACACCTAGGAAAGAGCATGGGCTACGAAGGTGGATCTTGCATTGTTGAAGAAACTCAATTGGACTCACATTAACAAACCTTTGGCAAAAGAGTTGATTTGTAATTTCAACTATGACGATCGATATGTCAAAGTACATGGATGACAAATTGACATATGTGAGGAGGGTATAATGAAAGTATTCAAATTACCTTGTGAAGGATTAATGGCA
>Ga0116230_10002353_pt1 | contig 18198 bp, 11 predicted proteins | sample S1TSphfallax_3_FD_88678 | JGI IMG/M metagenome (GOLD analysis project Ga0116230, IMG submission 88678) | Host-associated microbial communities from peat moss isolated from Minnesota, USA - S1T2_Fd - Sphagnum fallax MG | ecosystem: Host-associated > Plants > Peat moss > Unclassified | place...
CCCTCAAAACCCGCGCAGGCATGATCGGGAAGACAGAGCTGGGTAGGATTCTGGACACGATCGCCGACGGAGCCCCGGTGTGATGCGGATCGAACCGCTCGGCATCCCGGAGGTGCTGCTGATCACGCCGCCGAAATTCGGCGATAATCGCGGCTTTTTCTCGGAAACCTGGAGTGCCGCCAAGCTCGCGGCCAACGGGTTCGTGCAGAATTTCGTGCAGGACAATCACAGCCTCTCGGTCCCTGCCGGCACCGTGCGCGGCCTGCACTGCCAGATCAGCCCCAGCGCCCAGGGCAAGCTCGTGCGCGTGATCCGGGGCGCCATCTGGGACGTCGCGGTCGATATCCGCCGCGGCTCGCCGACCTATGGGCGCTACGCCGCGGCCACGCTGAGTGCCGAGAACTGGGCGCAGCTCTGGATACCGCCCGGCTTTCTGCACGGGTTCTGCACGCTCGAGCCCGCGAGCGAGGTGATCTACAAGGTCACCGCCGATTATGACCGCGCCGCCGAGCGCGCCGTCATCTGGAACGACCCGGACCTGGCATTGCCCTGGCCGGTAGCGCCCGAGGCCGCGACGCTGTCGGACAAGGACCGTGTGCTGCCGCGCCTTGCCGACTGCGAGCCGTGGTTCACCTACCCATGATCCTATGCACTGGCGGCACCGGGCAGCTCGGCCGCGCCCTGCAGGAGCTGGCCGCCCGGCGCGGCGTCGCCCTCACCGCCGTCAGCCGCCCCGACTTCGATTTCGCCGACACCTTCACCCTGAAGACGTGCCTTGATGCGGTCCACCCCGCCCTCGTGGTCAACGCCGCCGCCTACACCGCGGTGGACGCCGCCGAGGACAATGTCGAGGCGGCAGCCATCGGCAACCATAGCGGGCCCGCGCAGCTCGCCGCGCTCTGCGCCGCCGCCGGCATCCCGCTGATCCACGTCTCGACCGACTACGTGTTCGACGGCCTGAAGGGCGCGCCCTACGTCGAGACCGACCCGACATCGCCGACCGGCGTGTACGGTGCGACCAAGCGCGACGGCGAGATCGCCATCCTCGAAGGTCCGGCGCGGGCCATCATCCTGCGCACGGCCTGGGTGTACAGCGCGACCGGCAAGAATTTCGCCCGCACGATGTTGAACGCCGCCCGCCGCACCACGCAACTGCGCGTCGTCGCCGACCAGCGCGGCACGCCGACCGCGGCACCCGACCTCGCGGCCGCGATCCTCGACATTGCCGCGATTATCCTCGGCGATGGCTGGCGCGATGCGTATCGCGGCATCTACCACGCGACCGGAGCCGGCGAGACAACCTGGTACGGCTTTGCCAATGCCATTTTTGAAGAGGCCGCAACCGCCGGCCAACCCGCGCCCACCATCACCCCGATCGCAACCGCCGACTGGCCGACGCCGGCGCGGCGGCCACCGGATTCCCGGCTGGATGGCACGAAATTGCAGGCGACTTTCGGAGTCGCCCTGCCGCCATGGCGCGGCCGCGTGGCGCCCATCGTGCATGACCTGCTGGCGCTCGACGCACCGCGTTAATATTTAGATATGAATTATTAACTAATTCGTTTTGATTGCATTTTAATCTTGCGCCTCCCTATAATGGTTGCATAACCATTATGAGTTGTGTGGGATGCCGCTTCAGGACCGTCGCGCCGGGCCGTTTTTATTAACAAAACGCGCAGGAAACGCCGAGAGGGACGCCAGGATATGAGCGCTTCCGCCGCGAGCGGCCGGGTCATCACGATCCTGCTGTCGACCTTCAACGGCGCGCCGTTCCTTGCCGAACAACTCGATAGTTTCCTCGCCCAAACCCATCGCAACTGGGTGCTGTACTGGCGCGATGACGGCTCGGCCGATGACACCGTGCGCATCATGCGCGGCTTTGCGCGTCGCATCGGCGCCGATCGCTGCATCGAGTCGCCTGGCTCCGGCCCGCATCTCGGCGCGCGGGCGAGTTTTCTCGGCCTGCTGGCGCAAGCCCGCAGCGCCGAGATCGTCGCCTTCGCGGACCAGGACGACGTCTGGCTACCCGACAAACTCGCGCGCGCGGCAGCGCAGATCGAGCCGCACGGCCTGCACCCGGCCCTCTATTGCGGGCGGCAATACCTGGTCGATGAGAAATTGAGCGGCCTCGGCCTCTCCATCCTCCACCGCGGCGATGCCGGGTTTCCCGCCAGCCTCACGCAGAACATCGCGGCCGGCAACACGCTGGTGATGAACGCCGCCGCTGTCGCCCTCGTCACCAGCCTGGGGCAGCCGGATGTCAGCATGCATGACTGGTGGTGCTACATCACCCTGTCGGCTGCCGGCGGGGCGATCATGTTCGATGCCCAACCGCAGGTGCTCTACCGCCTGCACAAGACCAACCTGGTGGGCACCGCACGGCCGGCCTACGCACGGGCCTGGGGCGCGCTCAGGCGCGGGCCCCAACGCTACATGGCGGCGATGCGGCGGCACGCGGACGCACTCGCCGCCGAGCCCGCGCGGCTCACGCCGCAGGCCCGGGCGGACCTCAAGCTCGTGGAGGCCGCCCTGCACGGCGACCTCCTGGCGCGGATCACCGCTCTGCGCTGCCCGCGGCTGCGCCGCCGGACGCGCCTGGAGACGTTGCTGTTCGGATACTGGTTTTTGACGGTCCCGCCGCCGCCGCGCGGGGTTGCGAAGGCGGTGCAGGGGTTAAGCGCGGTCGAGTTCAGGGAGGTTAAGTAAAACCTAATTTTTGTAAGGACAGTGCCGTCGTCTTCGCCTGGGATCTGGCAGCCTCCCGGCACTCAGGAGCAAAAGTTTTTTGCTTCTTTTTTTTAAAAAGAAGCGCTTCCTAACTAGAGCGCCGCTTTTCCGCGAGCAAGTTGATGCGCTCTAAAACGCCACATGCACATTGCCGGACACCGAGTGATCCCCGCCATCCGACTTCGCAACGGTTGTTGCGAACTGCGCCGCGACCGAGATGCGGTTCGTCAGCGCCGCCGAAACACCGCCGGAGATTTCCGCCCAGGTCGTGCTGGTCGACGGATAGGTCGTGGTCAGCGTGACGGCGGTCTCATCTGTGAACGCGCTAACGAAATTGCCGCCATTGCCGGAAATCAGCTTGTCGAGGGTCGCGGTCACGTATGGGTGCAGCGCCAGGCTGCCAAGGGCGACACTGGTTGAGGCGTTGAGGCCGATATCCGCGATCACCTGCGAGAAGCTCTGCGCGGCGACCGATTGCGTGAGCGCGGCATCCCCGGTTTCGGTGAAGGTGCCGAAGCTCGCATTGGTGACATTGATGCCGGCGACCGGCCCATAGGCGAGCGCGCCGTTGTGCAGCACGTAGCCCGTGTTAGCGCCGAGCGTGCTTGTGTTACCAGCCGGCTTCGCGTTGATGCCGCCGCCAACGACGCCGGGGCTCGTGTTATTATCGTTGTCGAACCCGTAGGCGAAACTGACATCAAGGTAGTAGTCGGGTTTGAAAAATGCGGCGTACACGCCAAACTGGTAGGCGGTGCCCGAGACCGTGCCGTCATACGAGACATTGCCATGCTCGGTGCTGTAGCCGAGTGCCGCACCGACGGAGAAACCGGGCATCACCACCGCATCGAGGCCGGCTGCGATCGTGCCGATATTGTAGGTAAAACCGCTATCGGCGCCGATTGTGTTGCGCGTGCCGAAATCATAGCCGCCGGAGATGAAGCCCGAGAGCTTGCCGCCGGCGCCGATCTGGCCGTTGATCCCCTGGTTCGGCAGGTCGACCGAGAATCCTGAAGCGCCCGCCTGCAGGGCTTGCGTACGCTGGTTCAGCTGGGCGGAGAAATCATCGGCGCCGAAGGCCGCGATCTGGGCGGGGGCGGCGTTGCCCGCGAGTTCGTTCAGCGCGTCGGCCGCGTATTCCGCGATCAGCAGATGCGTCCCCGTGGTCGGGTGCACCGCATCCCAGAACACGTACTGGTTCTGCACCGCGGTGGAGGCGGTGACACAGGAGGCGACGTCGATGCAGGCCTGCGTCGTGTTGGTCTTGCCGTAGGCGGCGGGGTCGGCCAGCAATTCGTTGAAAATCTGCGCCTCGTTCATGACGATGATGTTAGCGCCCGTCGAGTTGTGCACGCCCTCCATATATTCGGCGAGGGTCGTATCATGCGCCGCGGAAATTTCGTCGGCGATGCCGATGGTGGCGGCACCGTCGCTGTTGAATTCTGGCGTCTCGCCGAGTGCCGGCAGATTGAACACGACAAAGCGCTGCGCGCCCAGGGCGTTCAGCTGATCGACACCCGCCGTCGTCTGCTCGGCGACCGTGGTGACGGCGTTGGTGATCGCGGTCGTCGGGTTGCCGGCGAGGTTCGCCTTGATCAGGTCGAGTGTCGCAAAGTAGTTATTGGCCCCGACCCAGACGCTGACGACGTCGGACGCGCCAAAATGCTTACCGGAGGCGGCGAACGTGTCGACTTCCGAGAGAAAACTCGGGAGTGCGGGCAGGCCGTCGCCGCCGAGGGCGACCGGCAGGTTCTCGATGTTGTTATAGGTGGTGCCGAGAATCGTGAGCGGCCCGGAAAATGCGCCGCCGACCGCGACGTCGTTGGAGGCGGTAAAGCCAAGGCCGGTGAGCGAGGGGAAATACTCGGCCCAGACAGGCCCGTTGGAGAAGCGGTTGTCGTAATAGGGCGGCGGCGGGTAATCGAGGCCGATCAGCTTTGGCGTGTTGCCATTATCCGACAGGCTGTCGCCAAAGGCATAAAAACTCCCGGCATGCGCGACGCCGCTGAGACATGTGCTGGCCAGAACGGCCGCGCACAAGGATTTTGTGATAACCCGCATGATTTTGTTCCCCCTGAATTGCCACGATCTTCGCCACGGCTCTGCGCAGAGTTTATGGAGGGTTGACGCAAACGTCAAGGTGGGGGTGAAGAAGGAAGGAAGCGCTACTTTTTTGAAAAAAAGTAGCAAAAAACTTTTGATTTTTTCGTCTGTGAGTTCATCAGCGGGTTGAATCAGCTGTTATCGTTTTGTGGCGACATTCATGCGTTTTGTTAGTAAAGATAAAAATTTAACGCGCCCGATTATCACTAACAAAAGTTTTTTCCTGCTTTTTTCAAAAAAACAGCGCTTACTTACGTCTCCGCCACGCGCTCAAGCCGCACTAACCTGCGGCTTGGGCTTAGCCACCGGCGGCGGGTCCTCGGCGGTCGGTGTCAGTGCCTCAAGCAGGGCCGTGCGCAACTGCGTCAGTTTGCGCTCGTTCTCCACCTTCATGCCGAAGACGTCCTTCACGTAAAACACGTCGACGGCGCGCACGCCGTACGTGGTGACATGAGCCGAGGCGATCTGCAGGCCTTCGTCGGAGATCGCGGAGGTGACGTCGTGCAGCAGGCCGGGGCGGTCGCGGCCGTTGACCTCGATGACCGTATGGCGGTTGGAGGCGCGGTTGTCGACGACGACGCGCGGCGGCACGTGGATGGCGCGCATCCGCCCGGGGATCAGGCTGCGGGTCGCCTTGCGGATTTCCGCACTCAGTTTCAGCCGCCCGGAGAGCGCCTGCTCGATCAGCGAGACCAGACGCGCCAGGCGGTGCGGCGCGTCGTACGGGCCGCCGGCGGCGTCCTGGATCCAGAACGTGTCGAGCGCCATGCCGTCGGTCAGCGTATGGATGCGGGCATCCACGATCGAGGCGCCGGCGATGGCAAGCGCCCCCGCGATGCGCGAGAACAGCCCGGCATGGTCGGCGGTATAGACCGTTATTTCCGTCACCGCGCGTGCCGGCAGCGGCTCGCAGTTCACGGTCAGCGGCGCCAGACGGCCTTTCGCGTCGCGGATCATGCGGGCGTGGCGCTCGATGGTTTCGGGATCGAAGCCGAGCCAGTAGCTTGGATAGCCAAGGCCCAGAAACTCCTCGCGCGCGGCGGCCGGCCAGTCGGCGAGCAGGGTCGCCACCACGTCCTTCACGCGGGCGATGCGGGCGTCGCGCTCGGTGGTGGAGAGCCCGCCTTCCAGCACTTCGGCGACGCGCGCGTAGAGTTCGCGCAGCAAGGTGGCCTTCCAGCCGTTCCAGACCTTGGGCGAAACGGCGCGAATGTCGGAGACCGTCAGGATCAGCAGCAGGCGCAGCCGCTCGGGCGACTGGATGGTGTCGGCGAGGTCGAGGATGGTTTTAGGATCGTCGATGTCGCGCGAGAAGGCGGTCTGGCTGAGCAGGAGGTGGTGGAGGACGAGCCAGGAGACCATTTCGGTCTCTTCCGCGGTGAGGCCGAGTGCTGGGCCGATGGTGAGCGCGATCTCGCCGCCGAGCTCGGAATGATCGCCGCCGCGGCCCTTGGCGATGTCGTGCAGCAGAAGGGCGACGTAGAGCGCACGGCGGGACTGGATCTGGCCGATCAGGTCGCTTGCGACCGGCGCGATCTCCTTGAGGTGCCCGGCCTCGATCGCATTCAGGACCTTGATCGCCTGCACGGTGTGAACATCGACGGTGTAAACATGGTAGGTGTCGAACTGCATCTGGCCGACGATGCGCCGCCAGTCCGGCAGATAGCGGCCGAGCACGCCGGTTTCGTTCAACAGCGTGAGCCAGCGGGCGGAATCGCAGGCGGGCTCGGCGGAGCGGTCATCGCCGCCGCACAGCAGGTTGAGGAAATAGGCGGCGGCCTTCTTGTTGCCGCGCAGGTCGGCGGCGAGCGATGCCGAGCGGATCAGCATGCGCAGCGCGAGCGGGTGGAGATCGACGCCGCGGTCGCGCGCGAAGATCAGGATACGGAAAATACTGGTGGGGTTGGTCTCGGGGTCGCGGCCGGGCGCGAACAGGATTTTGCCGTCGGCGAGGACGAAGCCGGCTTCCGCAAGGGCAGCGTCGGTCTCGGGTGCGAGGGCGGGCGGCCCGAGGGCGGCGCGGACGAGGGCGGGCTCCAGCACGCCGGTGACACGCGCGACCTCGCGGACGACGAGGAAATAATGCCGCATGAAGCGCTCGACGCCATCCTGCCGGCCATGGCGGGTATAGCCCATGCGCGCACCGACGACGGGCTGAAAGTCGAAGGTCAGACGCTCCTCGGCGCGGCCCGCGACGTAGTGCAGATGAAACCGCACGGTCCAGAGATATTCCCAGGCGCGCTTGCAGGCGCGCGCCTCGGTCTCGGTGAGGATGCCGCCGCCCGGCGCGTCCTTGCCGACCAGCTCGGTCATCGCGAAGGTGTTGAAGACATAGCGCGAGACCCAGTAGAGCGTCTGCAGGTCGCGCAGGCCGCCCCTGCCCTCCTTCACGTTGGGCTCGACCATGAAGGGGGTTTCGCCGAAGCGCCGGTGGCGGGCGGCGCGCTCGGCCTGCTTGGCTGCGATGTAGTCAGCCGGGCCGTCGGCCGCACAATCCGCCCGGAAGGCCTTCTGGAAGTCGGCAAACAAGGGGCGGTCGCCGGCGAGGCAGCGCGCATCCAGGAGCGAGGTGCGGATGGTGACATCGCCCTCCGCCTCGCGCAGACAGTCAGGTATGGAGCGGGTGGCGTGGCCCACTTTGAGGCCAAGGTCCCACAGGAAATAGAGGATGAACTCGACCGCACGCTCGGTGCGCACGGAGGGCTGGCCGTCGGTCAGGAACAGCAGATCGATGTCAGAGAATGGGGCGAGGGTCATGCGGCCATAGCCGCCGGTGGCAGCCATCGCCAGGCGGTCGCGCGGCTCGAGCGGCAGGACGGCGAGCGCGTAGCCAAACAGCGCGTTGACCAGCTGGTCCATCAGGGCGGCGTGCAGGCGCCCGGCCGAGAGACCGTTCAACCCGTCGCGCTCGAACCGCTGCTGCACAAAGGTCTGGATGCGGCCGAGCTGCCGGCGGAACGAGGCAAGGGCGGCGTCACGCGGCGGCGGGTTGCGCTCGGGCACGAGGTCGGCAAGGGCGGCGGCAATCTCGGGCGGTTTGGGAACAGACGGCATAGGGGTCACGCTAGATCAAACGGCGCCGGACGGAAACGCGCCGTAAGGCATAATTGAACCCTGTTTTTGGGCACATCTCAGCCCGACGTCCGCGCCGGCAGCTGTTGGCGCAGCGCGTAGAGGGCGGCGTGCGCGTCGCGCGGGCTCATCTGGTCGGGGTCCAGCGCCGCCAGGGCGTCGAGCAGCTCGTCGCGCGGATCGGGGGCATCGGGCGCAGCATTGGCGAATAATGGCAGAGCTGCAGTTGCGGGACTATTACGTTCCGCCGCTTGCAGGAGGATTTCCGCGCGCCTTGCGACCGTTTCGGGCACGCCGGCGAGGCGCGCGACATGCACGCCCCAGCTGCGCTGCGCCGCGCCACGGACGACCTCGTGCAGAAACACCACCTCGCCCCGGAACTCCTTCACCCGCATCGTGTGCGGCGCCAGCCGGGGCAGCGCCTCGGCGAGGTGAAAGAGTTCATGAAAATGTGTGGCAAATATGGCGCGGCAGCGATTGCCGTTATGCAGCGTCTCCAGCACGGCCTGGGCGATGGCGAGGCCATCGCGCGTGCCGGTACCGCGCCCGATCTCATCGACGATGACGAAGCTGCGCGGGCCGGCCTGGTGCAGGATGGCGGCGGTCTCGATCATCTCGACCATGAAGGTCGAGCGGCCGCTGGCGAGATCATCCGCCGCCCCCACGCGCGAGAACAGCCGGTCGACAAGGCCAAGGCGCATGGCGTCGGCCGGCACCGGCAGGCCGGCCTGTGCGAGGATGACCAGCAAGGCGTTCTGGCGCAGATAGGTGGATTTGCCGGCCATGTTGGGGCCCGTGAGCAGCATCAGCCGGCAGGCGGCCGAGAGATCAGCGTTATTGGCGATGAAGGCGGCCCCGGGAGGCAGCGCGGCCTCGACCACGGGGTGGCGGCCGGCGGCGATCTCGTAAGCCTCGTCCTCGGTCAGCTCGGGGCAGATCCAGCGGCCGGTGGCGGCCAGGCCCGCGGCACTTTGCAGGACATCGAGCAGGGCGAGGGCGGCCGCACAGGCGGCGAGCGGCTCGGCCGCCTCAAGGATGCGCCGGACCAGATAGTCAAAGACGGTCTTTTCGCGCGCGGCGGCGCGGGCGGCGGCCTCGGCGATGCGGCGGTCGAGGGCGGCGAGCTCGGGATGCGTGAAGCGCGCGCCGTTCGCCATGCCCTGGCGCAGGATCAGGCTCTTATCCGCCTGCAGTTTTTCGACAGCGCCCGACGGCACCTCGACGACGTAGCCAAGCTGCGCGTGATGGCGGATTTTGAGGGCGGCGACGCCGTAGCGCTGGGCGAGCTCGCTCTGGAATGCCGCGATCACCTGGCGCGTGTCGTCGCGCAGGCGCCGCTCGGCGTCGAGCTCGGGGTCGAACCCCGTTGCAATGGCGCCGCCATCGTCGAGCCTGAGGGGGGCGGGCACGGCCAGGGCCGCCTCCAGCGCCTCGCGGAGTTGCGGCGGCGGCGTGAGGGCCGCCCGCGCGTCCTCCAGCAGCGGCTTGCCGGCGGGCAGCAGGGGCGCGATGGCGGCGGCGGCGGCAAGCCCGGCCGCGATGGCCGCGAGATCGCGCGGGCCGGCGCGGCCGAGCGAAATCCGCCCCAGCGCGCGCGCCATGTCCGGCGCCCCGCGCAGGCTCTGGCGCACGGGCTCCGCAGCCCCTGAGTCGCGCATGGCCAGCCAGGCCGCCTGGCGCGCCTGCAAGGGGGCAAGCACGGCCAGGGGCGCGGCGAGCCACGCGGCCAGCAACCGCGCCCCCGCCGCACTCACCGTGCGCTTGACGGAAGCGAGCAGCGAGCCCGCCTCCGCGCCGCCGCGCGCCGCCAGGATTTCGAGGCTGGCGCGGGTCGCCGCATCCATCGCGAGCTCGCCCGCCGCCCCGGCCGGCACCGGGCGGCCGAGCCGCGGCATCGCGCCCATCTGGGTGGCGCGGATATAGGCGAGCAGGTGGCAGGCGGCGATCGCCTCGGCATCCTCGAACGTGCCGAATGCATCGAGGCTGGCCGCGCCGAATTCCGCGCCAAGCTGGCGGCGCGCCGCCGCCGTATCGGCCGGCAGCGCCATCGCAAGCCGCCCGGAGGCGACGCGGCGCGGCTCAAAGGTGCCCAGATCCACGCCCTCCGGTGCGAGAATTTCCGCAGCGTCCAGCCGCCCGAGCGCGGCGGCCAGACCGGCGGCATCACAGGCCTGGGTCTCGAACAGGCCGGTCGAGATATCCGCCCAGGCGAGGCCGAGACGCTGGCCGGCGGCCGCGATCGCCAGGCAGAAATTGGCCCGCCCGGCCTCCAGCAGCGACTCCTCGGTGAGCGTGCCGGGCGTGACCAGCCGGACCACGGCGCGCGCCAGCGGGCCTTTCGCCCCGCGCGCCCTCGCCGCCGCCGGATCCTCCATCTGCTCGACGATCGCGACCCGGAACCCGCGGCGGATCAGCCGCGCCAGATACATCTCCGCCTGGCCGACCGGCACCCCGCACATCGCGACCGGCTGCCCCTGGTGCTGGCCGCGCGCCGTCAGCGCGATGTCAAGGGCGGCCGACGCCGCCTGCGCGTCAGCAAAAAACAGCTCGTAGAAATCGCCCATCCGGAAGAACAACAACGCGTCCGGGTGCTCGGCTTTGATGGCGAACCACTGGGCCATCGCGGGGGAAGCGCCTTGGGCGTCTGTTGGGGAGATCATCGAGGGGGTCTTAGAGGGAAGTGGCAGGGAGGACTACTTTTTGTGAACAAAAAGTAGCAAAAAACTTCGGTAACACCGGGCCATGGGAGCTGGCGCCGTCCACGGCACAATTTCAGGCCGGACGTTCTTTTCTGGTTTAATAGTTGATCGTCACGCCCGTGGCGACGTCCGCCGCTTCGCCATTGACCAGCTCCGCGAACTCATCCGCCGACATCGGGTTATAGAACAGGTATCCCTGCGCCTGGCCGCAGCCGAACGAGAGCAGCAGGTTCGCCTGTTCCTCGGTTTCCACCCCCTCGGCGGTGACGACCATGTTCATGCGTTCGGCGAGGCCGATGATGGCGAGGATGATCGAACTGTCGTCCTTCTCGAAGCCGAGGTCGCGGATGAAGGAGCGGTCGATCTTGATCTTGTCGAAGGGGAAGCGCCGCAGGTAGCTGAGCGAGGAGTAGCCGGTGCCGAAATCGTCGAGGGCGATGCGCACGCCGCGGCCGTGCAGCTGCCACAGCGCCTCGACCGTCTGGTTGCTGGTTTCGAGGACGGTGGTTTCGGTGATCTCGATCTCCAGCCGCGCGGGGGCGATGCCGGACGAACTGAGGGTGCGGTCGATCAGGCCGACCAAAGCGGGCTCGCGGAACTGCAGCGGCGAGAGGTTGACGGCAATCCCGATCTCGGCGGGCCAGCGCGCCGCCTCCCGGCAGGCGCGGCTCAGCACCCATTCGCCGATCTGCGAGATGATGCCGCTCTCTTCGGCGAGCGTGATGAAGGCGGCCGGCGGCAGCTCGCCGCGCTCGGGGTGGCGCCAGCGCAGCAGCGCCTCGGCGCCGACGACGCGCAGGCTCGCGAGATCGACGATCGGCTGAAACTCCAGCCGGAATTCCTCGCGCAGCAGCGCCTGGCGGAGCCCCGATTGCAGGCTCCGGCGCTCCTGCAGGCGCTCATCCATCTGCGGATCGTAGCGCCGCCACACGCCCTTGCCCTCGCTTTTCGCACGGTACAGCGCGAGGTCGGCGTTCTTCATCAGGCCGCTGGGGTTGCGGCTGTCCTGCGGGGCGACCGAGACGCCGATGCTGATGCCGACCTGGACAAGCTGGCCGTCGAACTGGAAGGGGCGGCTGATGCGGTCGATGATGCGCAGCGCGATGGTCGCCGCCTCCTCGATATCATCGGTCATCAGGATGATCGCGAACTCGTCGCCGCCGAGGCGGGCGGCCATGTCGTGATGGCGGATGCAGCCGCGCAGACGTTCGGCGACGGCCAGCAGCAGCGCATCGCCGGTCGCGTGGCCGAGCGTGTCGTTGACCAGCTTGAAGTGGTCGAGGTCGAGGCACAGCAATGCGAGCCCTGCGGTATCGCAGTTCAGGCACGCCTCGTGCAGCACCTCGCTGAACAGCACGCGGTTGGGCAGCTTGGTCAGGCTGTCATGGCGGGCGAGAAACGCGATCTGCTCCTGCTGGCGCCGCTGGCCCGTGATGTCCGAGCCGACGCCGTGATAGCCTGCGAAACGCCCGAGCTTGTCGAGGATCGGCTTGCCGGTCAGCGACCAGTAGCGCTCCTCGCCGGCGATGATCACCGGCACGATAAAATCGCGGAACGGCGCGCGCTCCTCGAGGACGCGCACCAGCCGGTCGATCGCCGAACCCGGCCGGTGCTCGTACGCCATGATCTCGCCGAGCAGGGCCTGCGGAAACGGCCCGGTGATCTCCTCCGCCGGCCGCTGCGCGACCTGGGCGAGACGCTGGCTGACCGGCTGCAGCTCCAGGGCGGCGTTGGTCTCCCACAGCCAGTCGCTCGCACTCTCCTCGAAGTCACGGAGCAGCAGCTTGATGACGGCGCTGTTCTCCTCGAGCCTGATGACGCCGATCGCGCGCTCGTTCATGCGGCGGTTGAGGTAGACGATGCAGAACCCGGTGAGCCCGACAAAGGCGAACAGATCGCAGACGGCGAACCAATCGATATGGGTGACGGTGAAGAGGCCGAAGAGGGCGCCGGTCGAGACCGGCAACCAGAAGGCGATCGCGCATGAGATCGGCGATACGAGCACCGGAGTCGCGACGCAGCCGATGACGATGCCATAGATCAGCGCGCGCTGATCGACCGTGCCGTAGGACATCAGGACGGCGATCAGCACGCCCCAGAGGATCCCGAGGAGCCCCAGAAGGCGGACCATGGCCGCCAGCAGCGCCTTGGCATCGCCGGCGGTCACGTCGCGGCGGCCGAGCCAGCGGTAGCTGCGCCAGATCAGCGCCAGGTAACAAAGCGACGTCGAGACCGACAGGGCGTTGCGCAGCGAGGCGTGCGGCTCGTTCATGAAATCGAGGATCAGCAGCAGCAGGCTGCACAGGCCGATCAGGGAAATGGCGATGAAGACGTTACAGAAGTCGCTCGCCTGGTCGAGGTGAAACCGTTCTGACAGGTCAGGCGGCAGGTGCATGCGCTGCGATAGCCGCGCCAGCGGGGCAACGATGGCGCGCCACGCGGCGCGCAGGCGCGCGCCCGGCCCGATGCGCGCGAACGTGGTCTCGCCCGACTCGCGATGTTCACCAACAAGCTTCAGAAGCTCGCCTCCCCGCATTGGCTAAAACGCCAAAATGTCTGTCCAAATCGCATGATCAGGATCCACGCCGCCCGATCGGCTATTCATAATGGATGACCCGCCATCGCGCCATAGGTTTCGCATTAAGCACGAAGATTACCCGATTGTTAGTTAGACGCTATTATTGCCGAATAAATATGCTTTAAAAGCAGGCAATTGCACTTACTTGTGAAATGCCAACGATCTACCAGGCGGATCTCGCCGATCGCCGCGGGTCGGCTTATTAGTACGAGTTTTAATTATTTTCCCTCTACAGATTTCCGAGCATATTAGTTAACAATTGGTTTTGTGTGCTGTCGGAGACATATTCATGACGACTACGCAAGCCGCTGCTCTCAGCCTCTTCCGCCAAACCGCAACGCCTATGCCGCCGGTATCATATCTAACAGCGCGTCTGGCGCTCGATGAACAAACACAAGCGGATGCCTACGCCGTTCGCCATGCAAGCTATCTGTCAGGCGGGTATATCGATCCCCAACCTAACGGACTGTTTGCCGATGCCGACGACCGCGCGGGCCATAGCCGCTCGCTCGTGGTCTACAAGCAGAACCGCCCCGTCGCCTCCGTGCGGCTCTGCCAGCTGGACCAGGACCCAGGCGCGCCCGTGGGCGCCGAAATTCCGGCCGCCCGCATCTTCCCCGAGGCCGTGCAGCGGCTTGCCGCCAGCGTGGGACAGGACCGTCCAGCACGGCTGATCGAAATCAACCGGCTGGTGCGCCATCCGGATTTCGCGGCGGATTTCGAACTGGTGTTCGTCCTGTTCCGATTCGTCGGCTTCATGGTCACGAGCGCGGGCGCGGACATGACGCTCTCCTGCGTGCGCCGCAACCATACGCCGTTCTATAAACGCATGCAGTTCGATTACGTCGATGGCCCTCGGCGCTATGCGGGGGTCAAGTTCGAGACCAATCTGATGGCGTGCCCGCGCGCGCGCTATGCGAAGGTCGTCCGGGACATTCCCTTCGTCGGCGGCGCAACCGGTGCCGATACCCACTATGCCGCCCTGCTGCACGGCGAGACGGTCAGCGTGTTCGCGGAGGCCTGAGCATTCCTGGACTGATCGGCGGCCTCATCGGCATTGCGAGCCTGGCCTGCTTCGGCGCGTTCTGCTGGGGCGTCAAACGGCATTTTCTGGCCCCGGACGGTATGGCGCCCGGGATGCGGCGGCTGAGCGCGCTCAGCCTCGTCGGTTTCATCTGGTTTGCCTGGCGGCTTGGCCATCACGGCCCCGGCCCCGCCTGGCCGCTCGCCCTCTTACTGTTCAGCGCCGCCCTGACGATGTTTATCTGGACCGTGCGCGCCACCGCGAGAACCAGGCCGAGCCTGATCTACGACCCGGCGGCGCCAAAAATCCTCATGCGGCACGGACCCTACCGCTTCGTGCGGCATCCGTTCTATCTCACCTACCTGCTGTTCTGGACGGGCACGGCCGCCGCGGTGGCCGGGGCTGCGGGCTGGCTGCTGCCGCTGATCATGGCAACGTTATACTACAGGGCCGCGGTCAAGGAGGAACAGGCGTTCTACGCGTCGGGGATGGCCAATGAGTATGCGGCCTATTGCGGCGAGGCGGGGATGTTTTGGCCTAAGTAAGAGGGGGGAAGGAAGGCAGAAGGAAGGACGACTTTTCGTGAACAAAAAGTAGCAAAAAAACTTTATGACTCCGGGTCATGGGATCTCGTGGCCTTGTGGCACCAAGCGCAAAGTTTTTGCTCACCTCCTCCCTAACGCCTGAGGCCTCTCTCCCCCCGCCATCCAGTCCAGCAACTCCACCATATGCACGGTCGGAATACCGTCGCCCGCGAGTTGCGTCAGGCAGCCGATATTGCCGGCGGCGATCACGTCCGGGTTTTTCTCGCGCAGCGTATCGAGCTTGCGCCGGCGCAGGACGGTGGCGATTTCCGGCTGCAGAATGTTGTAGGTGCCGGCGGAACCGCAGCACAGATGCGGGTCTTTCGGTTCGACCACGGTGAAGCCGGCCTTGCGCAGCAGGGTTTTGGGGGCGGCGGTGATGCGCTGGCCGTGCTGGAGCGAGCAGGCGGCGTGGTAGGCGACCGTGAGACCGGAGGGTTTACTAACAGGCTGGTAGATTTTCAGCAGGTATTCGGAGATATCCATCGTCAGGGCCGAGATTTTCGCGGCATCCGGGCCCATCGGGTCCGCCTTCAGGAGAAACCCGTAATCCTTCAGAACCGTGCCGCAGCCCGAGGTGTTGACGATGACGGCGTCCAGGCCGCCATTTTTGGCTTGCGCCATCCACGCAGCGGTGTTCTGCCGGGCGGCCGCCAGCGCTTCATCGTGGCGGCCCATGTGGTGGACGAGCGCGCCGCAGCAGCCGGCGGCGGCGGGGATGACGACCTCGATGCCGAGCCGGTTGAGCAAGGCGATGGTGGCGGTGTTGATGGAGGGGCCGATGGCCTGCTGGGCGCAGCCGGCGAGCAAAGCGACGCGACCTTTACGGGTGACGGTCGCGGGATGCACGGTGCCGCCGAGGGATTGCGCCGCGGGCATTTTCGCGGGGCTGAGGGCCAGCATGGCGCGCAGGCGCCGGGTCAGCTGCGTATCGCCGGGGATCAGCCCGGCCATCGGACGGGCCAGGCTCGCCAGTTGCAACGCCAGGCGCATGCGCTTTGGGAAGGGCAAAATTTTCGCAAGTACGTCGCGCAGCAGCCGGTCGGTGAGCGGCCGTTTGTACGTCTCGTTCACGTGCACCCGGGCGTGGTCGACGAGGTGCATGTAGTCGACACCGGAGGGGCAGGTCGTCATGCAGGAGAGGCAGGAGAGGCAACGGTCGAGGTGCAGCACCTCCTCGGCGCCGGCGGGGCGGCTGTTTTCCAGCATGTCCTTGATCAGGTAGATGCGTCCGCGCGGTGAATCGAGCTCATCGCCCAATGTGACGAATGTCGGGCACGTCGCCGTGCACATCCCGCAATGCACGCAGGTGCGCAGGATGTCGTTGGCAACCGCAATCGCTGGATCGGCAAGCTGTTCAGGCGAAAAATTGGTCTGCATGTGTCCATGACATGGTTGAGCCGGCAACACCGGCCAAAAGTTACAAAAATTTTTGGTTCTGGTTTTTAAAAAAGAACCCCTCGCCTCACCTTGCCTGCATCTTCATCGGATTAAACACCCCCCGGGGATCAAACGCATCCTGCACCCGCTTGCGCACCGCGGCGAGGGCCGGCGGCTCCGGCGGGAGCACGTCCACCGCCGTGCGCAACGCATCGGGCGCGCGCAGCAGCCACCACACGCCGCCGCCCGCGCGGGCGGCGGCGCAGAGCGCGGCGTGGGCGGCAAGCGTGGCGGGGCCGGCGCAATAGACGAGGCCGCCGCCCCAGTCGAGGAACCCGCCCAGTCCTTCGGCCGCCACGGCCTCCAGCACGCCAGGGCCGGCCGAGGGGCGGACGGACACGCGCCACAGCGCCTCATGCGGCGGCAGGCACCGCGCATCCCGGATCTCGCGCCATAATGCGAGGCTCGCGGCCGTACCCAGTATTTCAGCACCCGGAAACCGCGCCGCCAGCTTCTCGCAACGGTATTTGACCGACGTCTCGAACTCCTCGATGCGCAGATACATCTCCCGACGATCCGGCAGATACGCCGCCCCCGACACCGAGAACGGCGAGCCAAGCCCCGCACTCATGGCCGCCACGGCGGCCACCGGGTCCAGCCCCCGCACCACCACCGTGCCGGTCGCCTCGCTCACGGGCAGCACCTTGAAGGTGATTTCGGTCAGCACCGCGAGCGTGCCGAAACTCCCCGTCAGCAGCTTGCCGACGTCCAGCCCCGTCACGTTCTTCAGCACCCGGCCGCCGAACTGCAGGACCTCGCCCTTGCCATTGATGGCGCGCACCCCGAGCACGTGGTCGCGCATTGCCCCGCCGGTAATCCGCCGGGGGCCCGAGATGTTGGCCGCCGTGATGCCGCCGATCGTCTGGTCCTCGCCGAACAGATGGGACGGCTCGGCGATCATCTGCTGGCCGTTTTCCGCCAGAAGAGCTTCGATGTCGGCGAGCCTCGTGCCGGCGCGAGCACTCATCACGAGCTCTTTCGGCGCGTACAGGGTAATGCCTGCGAGGCCCGCCGTGCTCAGCGTCTCCGCCGCCTGAACGGGGCGAAGCATGGCGGATTTTGTGCCGTTACCCTGGATCAACAGCGGTCCCGATGCCGCCCGCACTGTGTCCGCAACCGCGGCCTCTGACTCTGGGGTGATCAATGAAACGCCCTTGGAAAATAAGAAAATGCTGCTTTTTAACAAAAAAGCAGCCAAATAACGTATACCCTCAAGTGAGTAAGGGGAAGACTTTCGAGGGGTTCAGGAGCCAGTCGGGGTCGAACGCGGATTTTATCGCGCGCATCTGGGCCAGTTCCGCGGCCGAAAACTGCACGCTCATCAGGTCGCGCTTCTCGATGCCGACGCCATGCTCGCCGGTCAGGCACCCGCCGACCTCCACGCAGAGCCGCAGAATATCCGCACCGAACGCCTCGGCTTTCGCGAAACTGGCGGGGTCGTTCGCGTTGAACATGATCAGCGGATGCAGATTCCCGTCGCCCGCATGAAAAATATTGGCGACCTGCAGCTCGTAGCTGGCACTGAGCTCGCCGATCCGCCGCAGCACCTCGGGCAGGCGGCTGGTCGGGATCGTGCCGTCCATGCACAGGTAATCCGGGGAAATCCGCCCGACCGCGCCGAACGCGCCCTTGCGCCCCTTCCAGATCGCGGCCGACTCCTCCGCCGTCTCCGACACGCGCATCGAGACCGGATGGAACCGCTCGCAGATCTCGCGAATCCGCCGCAGCATGTCGGTCTGCTCGTCCTCCGAGCCCTCGACCTCGATGATCAGCATTGCCTCCGCATCCAGCGGGTAACCAGCATGCGCGAACGCCTCGCAGGCATGGATCGCCGGGCGGTCCATGAACTCCAGCGCGACCGGGATGATCCCTGAGGAAATGATCGCATCAACGCACGCGCCGGCGATCTCGTTGGCTGCAAATCCCGCCAGCATGGCGCGCGCGCCCTCCGGCGAATGCAGGATCCGCACGGTC
>Ga0116230_10002355_pt1 | contig 18198 bp, 17 predicted proteins | sample S1TSphfallax_3_FD_88678 | JGI IMG/M metagenome (GOLD analysis project Ga0116230, IMG submission 88678) | Host-associated microbial communities from peat moss isolated from Minnesota, USA - S1T2_Fd - Sphagnum fallax MG | ecosystem: Host-associated > Plants > Peat moss > Unclassified | place...
GATACGAGCGTCTGGATCGTCGAGCGCTCGTGGTAGACGGGCTCGGTAAACACCGTTTGCAAACCGCCGACGAAGCCGCGGATGAAGGTGCGTAGCGGGAACGAGATGAGCGTCGCGCCGAGCGTGCCGCCGAACACCAAAATGAACGCCTCATAGCGCTCGTAAAGAATACGTAAATCGACCCCGCCGATGAAAGCTGAGACGATTACGGCCCCAAACGCGAGGACGATACCGATGACCGTCGCGAAATCCAAATTACAAGCCCTCGAAAACGAACGCGCGCTACGCTTTATCCTATCGGCGTTCCGGTCGCCGGACCTTACACCGGCCAAGTGGCCGGGCGGCCCGACCCCTCTTGGTCGACTACGTTTGCGTCAGCGGCGCGTGAATCTTGCGTTTGTAGTCGATGATCTTGCCCTGAATCTCTTCGAGCCGGTCGCGGACGATCAATTTATTTCCGGACGTGAGCGTAACGACGGTGTCCGGGGTCGCCTCGAGCGATTCGATGAGGTCCGCGTTCACCATTATAGCCTGGCCGTTGAGCCGCCGTAGAGCAATCATGTCGTTGGTACGTATGCGATTCGTAGACCGGTCGCCCCCGTCGCGGGCCCGGACGGCCCGAGGAATCTTAACAGACCCGGCTCCCCCAGCCGGCCGGCCAGCGCCGTGACGATCGCCGTACCTTCGGCCGGAGTCGGCGGCGCCGCAAGGGCACGTTCGATGTACGCCGCGGCCGCCGGCTCATCGCCCGCCCGCAGCCGAACCGCGGCTGCCGCGCCGAGGAACGTGCAGCGGTACGCGTAGCCGAGCGCCGGAAGTGCGGCCTCGATCGCCGCCAAGGCCACGGCTTCGGGCCGGGCCCTCAGGCAGAAATTCACCCACTCGATGGCGCTGGGCTCGTCCTCACCGCAGCGCGCGGCCTCGGCGTAGCACGCCTCGGCCGCATCGAGCTCGCCCAGCGCTTCGTGACATTTCGCCCGGTTCGAGAGGAGCGCCACCGCCCGTGGCCGGTTCTGCCCCGCCCGCTCGAACCACGGCAGCGCCTCGCGATGACGCCCCTCGGCCATCAGCGTCGCGCCGATCTCGTTGGCCGCCTTCCAGATCGCGATCTCGTCGTCGACGACGAACTGCTCGTGGTCGTGCTTGCCCGCCCGGATGGCGTCGCCGAACGCGGCGCGTGCCGCATCCCGGTCGCCCCGCAGCGTCAGAATGCGCCCATGCGTGAAGTGCGCGTTGCTGTAGGTCGGAGCGATCGCAAGCGCGGCATCGATCGTGGCCTGCGCCAAGCCGAGATCGCCGCGGTGCTGGGCGTAGAGGTCGGCGAGCGCGACGAGCGCGTTCACGCGGAACGCACGCGGCGCCGTCCGCGTCAGTTCATGGCTGCGCTCGAGCGCCGCGATGGCATCGTCCTTGCGGCCGTCGAGCAAGAGCGACATCCCCAGGTTGTAGTGCGCGAACGCATCATCCGGCGCGCTTTCGACGGCGGCCTCCGCCATGCGCAGATTGCGCTCCGCCTTGCCGCGCTCGCGGACGATCTCCGAGAGATAGCCCAAGTGCACGATCTCGATCGGCGCAAGATCGCTCGGCAGCCCGGACTCCAGGCCGTCGCGCGTCACGTATTCGTGAATCGCGTTACGATAGCGAATCTGCGGATCGTTCGGAAAGAGCCGCACGATGGCGTTCGTCATCGCGCCGCTGCCCTTGAAATCATCGGAGAGGTTCCGGCAGGCGATCCAGCAGCCGCGCCCGCGCGCGGGCGAGACGCCGATCGCGCGCAGCGCATCGCGGGATTCCGGCGCCAGCCGTTCGTCGGCGTCCAGCACGAAAATCCAGCGCCGCGTCGCAAGCGCCAGCGCCGCGTTGCGCGCGACCGAAAAATCATCCCGCCAGGCAATCTGCTCGACCCGCGCGCCGAATTCGCGCGCGATCGCGAGCGTGCCGTCGGTGGAGCCGGTGTCGACGATACAGATCTCGTCGACCACCCCCGCAACGCTGCGCAACGCATCGGCGAGAAAGCGTTCCTCGTCCTTGACGGTCATGCACAGCGAAACGCCTGCGGGATACTTCATGATGTGAGTTCCCGGTGGCGGGGTCTCGCGCTAGGCGCGGGACCCCGCCCCTGGCTTAGCCGCCCTGGATGAGGTTGACGGCGGTTTGGAGATCCTGGTCCGCTACGTTGATGCTCTTGGAGTTCGCCGTGTAGGCGTTCTGCGCGAAGATCATCTTCGTGAACTCGCCGGAGATCGAGACGTTCGATTGTTCGAGCGAACCCGACGTGATCGTCCCGAGTGCGCCCGTGCCGGCGGTGCCGAGTTGCGCGAGGCCGGAGTTCGCCGATTGCTCGTATTGACTCGAGCCGATCTGGGTGAGTCCGTCCTCGTTCTGGAACCGCGCGACCACGACTTGGCCGAGTACTTGCTGTTCGCCGTTCGAGAACGCGCCGGTGATCACGCCACTCGCACCGATGGTGATGTTGGAGAGCGTGCCGGTGGTATACCCGTTCTGCGAAACGGTGTTGGCCGTCGACGTACCGGCAAGCGACGTCATATCGGAGAAGTCGAGACCGATCGGACCCGTCGGCGCGGGCGCCGGCGTGGTCGTCGAATTGTCGCCGGCATTTCCCCATTGAGCGATCGTGAGCTGATCGCCCGATGCAGCCGACGGCTGGTCCCCCGCTTGGTGAGTGGTCGCGGTCGTCGGACCGTTCGCACTGCTCGAGGTGTTGATGAACTGACCGTTCTGGTTGAAGAACACGTATTGCGGCGTGGTCGACGAGCTGGTGGTTCCGGCCCCGTCATTGAAGAGCGTGCCGTCGGTCGAGGTGATCGTGTAACTCCACTCGGTCGCGGCGGTGACGGCCGAACCGGCGGTGTTGGTGACGACCGCGGGGAGCGACATGCCGTTGTATGGAGCGGCAGTGCCGCCGGCAGCCGAGATCTGCGGCTGGAACGTGATGTCCACGAGATGCGCGTTGCCGAGCGAATCGTAGATGGTCGTCGAGATCGTCGTGATCTGACCCGACGTCACGGCACCGTTCGAGACGGCCGTGGCATAGTTGGTCTGATTGAGATTGCCGCCGTACGAGACGTCGAACACGGAGTCGCCGGTCGGGCCGGTCTTCGTGCCGGAGCCGGTGGCGACGGCCTGCGAGGTCAGGCCGAGCGGGATCTGGATCGAGCCGGGCGTGCCCGAGGCGGTGATGACACCCGCCGCATTCGCGGTGTACCCCATCACGGAGAGGCCGCTCGAGGGATCGTAGAGCGTGCCCTGCGAGTTGAGCTGGAAGTCGCCGTTGCGGGTGTAGGTCGGCGAGCCGGTGCCCGTGTTGTTGTTGAGCACGAAGAACCCGTCGCCGTTGAGCGCGAGGTTCGTGTTGACGCCGGTCGTCTCGAGGGTACCTTCGGTGAAGTTGGTATCGATCGAACCGACCTTGACGCCCAGACCCACGTTCTGCCCGTCGACGCCGCCGTTGGTTGTCGTCGGCGCGCTCGCAAACGACTGCTGTTGATAGAGGAGATCCTCGAAGTTGACGTTCTGGCTCTTGAAGCCAGTCGTGCCAACGTTCGCGAGGTTGTTCGAGATGACGTCGATTTGGTTCTGGAACGCATCCAGACCGCTGACGCCGATGAACAACGAATCGAAAGCCATTGGGTGACCTTTCGTTTATCGTCCGCCGCACGTCTTTCGATCGGCGCGGCGTCCGAAGCCCCTCACCTGAGGTCCGCTTCGGTTTTGGGTGATTTAGGTTCTCGCCACGATTACTTGATAATCGCCGCCGAGTCGATGTTCGTGAAGACGTTTTCTTTCATGGAGTCGGCGTCGACCGCGGTGATGACGGTCCGATTTTTGATCGAGACGACCATCGCGACGTCGTTCATCATGAAGAGCGACTGCTTTGCACCTTTGGCGGCCGCTTTGTCGGCCATCGCGTTCATCCGGTTCACGTCGTCTTGCGTGAGCGTGATGTTGCGGGAGGCCAAGCGTTGCATCGCATGCGCGGAGAACTTCAGACCGCCTACGGAGCCGGTCGAAGTAGCGCTGGTCGTTGACTGGAGAACGTCACGGAAGCCCGCCCCGGTGGGCGGAATCTGAACCGGAACGCCCGCCGGCCGGACGGTCGAAACCGTCGGTGGAAGGGTCACGGGCGCGATCTTGGGATCGTCGGCCATGATCGACTATCCGCCGATCGCGGTGATGTCGGCGGTGGTGTAGGTGATCGGGTTGCCGTGTTGATCGACGACTTGCGCACCGCTATTGGTCAGCGTGAACGACGGCTGGCCGTTGACGACCTGGATCGATTGGATCGTTCCGGTCGCGGTCGAGACGCCGGCGCTGGTTTCGGTGCCGGAGGTGACGGAGACGGTCTGACCGATGAGCGAGGCCGACTGCAGAACCGAGAAGTTCGATTGGAAGTTCGCAAACGAGGTCTGCAGTTGCTGTTCGGACTGCACCGAGGTGAACTGGGCGAGTTGCGCCAGCGACTGGGTGTCGTCCATCGGGTTGAGCGGATCTTGGTTTTGAAGCTCCGTCGTCAAGAGCGTCAGGAAGTCGGTCGAGTTCAACTCGGTATTGTTGGTTGTACTCGATGACGACGTCGCTGCCGTTGACGCCCCCGTATTGATGAGGGAACTAATTGAGCTGGACATGGGTGCTCCTGATTAAGCCAGGTAGTTGTAAGCGCCGAGCGTGCGCGTCGCCACGATGGGCGGACCGAACGTCGGAACTGCGAGCAAGTCGGATTCATCGCCGCTCGGAGCGTCGGCCGAAAGGCCGGCGATCGGTGCGCGCCGTCCGGAGGACTGCTGCTGCGAGGACTGCTGTTGCCCGTTTGCATTCCCGCCGAGCCCGCTGTTGCTGACGTCGACCGAGTAGCTCGTGAGCTTCAAGCCGGCATCTGCAAGCGAACGCGTGAGTTGCGATTGACCTTGGGTGAGGGCTTGGCCGGCTTCGGCGGTCTGTGCCGTCACATGAGCGGTAACGTTGCCGGATGTGTCGACATTGAGCTTGACCGAAACGTCGCCGAGGTGTTCGGGAACGAGCGACAGACGGATCGTGGACGAGGTCCCGTTCGTCTGCAGAAACGCGCCGCGCAACACTTGCTCGACGATGGCGCTCGTGTCGACGGCCGCTTGGGACGTCGAATTTGGCGCCGCGGTATTCGAGTTCGCCGAACTCGCTTGGTCGATCGAAAAACCGGGGACGCTCGGCACGAAGCTCGAGACGCTCTCGGTGGACGATGAACCGGGGACGAGCAGGCTCGTCGCTGAGGTGGCGGATTTGCCGTTCGCGCCGAGCATCGCCGTCGCCGCCGCCGCGCTCGTCGAAGACGAGAGCGCCGAGGTGAAGGCTTGCAAGAACGCGGTAACGGTTGCGGCTGGGGTAGCTACGGGCGCGGCGGCCGCCGGAGCGGGAGCCGAGATTTCGCTAGCGGCGGCGGAGCCGTACGATTGACCCGCCGCGGACTGGCCGAGCAGTGCGTCGACGACGTCTTGAGCGGCCGAATTCACGCTCGCGGCGCTCGCTGCGGCCGCGGTCGTGGTGGAGGCAGCCGGCGACGTTGCCGGCGTGCTGTTTGCAGCCGAAGCTGCGAGAGATGCGCGCGAGAGAATGCGGCCGAGCAGCGTCGTGCCGCCGGTCGATTCTGCCGCGACGCCCTCCGGAAGCGCGACGCTGCGTCCGTCGCCTTGCGGCGATTCGGAGGCAACCGGCGAACTGACCGGAGCGGTGAGCTTGGCGAGCGCGGCGATATCCGCGTTTGCAGCAGCTGAACCGGAGACAACCTGCGCGTTCTGCGCGGTTGCCACGGGAGTGGCGGGGGTGATGGTTGTCGGGGCTGGGTTCGCTTTCGCCTGATCGGCGTCCAAGTCGGTTCCCACGATTCGATTCAGCTGCCCTGACTCACCGGTTGCCACCCCCGTCGCGACGCTTGCGGTTTGCAAGAACGTTTGCGCGAGGGCGAGCGCTTGTTGGGCCGTGGTGAGCGGTGGCCCAGTACCGGCCGTCGTGCCGGGTGGACTGAGTGCCGCGGTGAAGGCCGCTTCGAGTTTCTTGCGCGCGTCCTCCGTGCTCACGCCGAGTTTCGCCGCAACCTTGGCTGCGAGGGCACTGGCGAGTTGCGCGGTAACGCTCGCGAGACTTTGACCGGCATTCAGCTGGGCCGCGATCTGCGTTTGCAGCGCGGTCAGCGCCGTCGACGTATCGACGGGTGCGGACGGCGTCGGCTCGGCGGATGCGGCTGGAGCAGCGGCGGCTTTTTTCGGCGTCGCCTGAGCGATCGACGTTGCGAGCTGCGCGCTGAACTGGTCGGCGTCCGCGGATGTCGCGCCGGGCGCAACGGACGTGGACGTGACCGGAGTGGACGATTTCCCAACGGATGGGACGAGATTTGGTAGGGCAGATGGAGTCATTGTTCACCTCCTTTCGCGTTGGAGTGGGGCCGGCGGGATGCGCAAACAAACGCTGCCGCGCTCGGCACCTCTCCTTTTCTTCGGCCCCCGGCCGTAGAACCTGAGCTCGCCGCCCTATTTGGCGTCTTTGGCGCTCGCGGCGAGCCGGGCGGCGACGGTCGCGGGGAGGGCGTTCATGATATCGGCCACGCTGTCGGGCGACATCTGGGCGAAGACGCGGTTGACGTAGTCGTCGGGGAGTTTTTGAGCGATCGCAGCGGCCTTGTCGGCGTCCATCGACGACCAATACGCGGCCGTGCGGCGAATATCGTCGGGGACGGCGGCGGCACCGCCGAGGCCGAGGTCAGCCGACGCGGCCGTCGGTTTGGCGACCGGGGCCGGGAGCGGGGTTGCCTTCGCGCTGCTCTGGAGTTCGACGACTTGCGTGCGCAGGGCGGCGATCTGATGATCCTTGGCTTCTTTATCCTTGCGGTCGGCTTCGCGCAGCGCGGCGTCGTCGCGCAGTTTGCGGTTCTGGTCGGCGATCTGCTGCTGTTGCGCGGCGAACGTGAGCGGCTTGCCGGCCTGATTGCCGACGGCGCCGAGGACGCCCCAAACGGGTTTGAGCGGACCGTTGACGATCACGTTGTGCGAGGGCGGCCAGTAGAGCGCGCCGGCGAGCGCGAGGAGCGCGAGCACCGGCAAGACGATCTTGCCGTAATTGCGGCGTTTAGGACGGCGACGCGTGACGATCATTGGGGTGCGGTTCCTTTGGCGTGCGAGCGCGCGAACGCGCGCGCATTCGAGTCGTCGAGGTCGCGCTGCGCGGCCTGCGCAAGCTCGGTGTCGTAGGTTTCGCGGCGGCGCGTTTTGAGCGTCTCGAGCACTTTTTTGTCCTTGGTGGCGATGATCAGCATCCCGCGCGCACGATCTTCGTTGGCTTGGGCCGCGGCGACGCGGCCGCCGGCCGCCGCGATCGCACGATCGAGATAATCGAGATGCGTGTAGGACGCGCGCAGTTCGACGGCATCGAGTTCGTTGTGACCGTTCTGCAGCCGCCCGCGAATCGCGTCGCGGCGGTCGACGAGTTGCTGGCGGTGCGCTTCGGCTTGCATCGCCGCGCGCTGCGCGGCCCCGAACTCGCGCTTGCGCGTGTCCTCGATCCGTTCGCGATGGTCGAGCACGGGCTCGAGCGAAAACTTGAACCGGCCGGCCATCGCTAGCCGAGCCCCGCGATGGCCTTCTCGGCCTCATCGAAGGTGGTCTTCTCGTAAATCCCCTGGCGCAAGAAGGCGCGGATCGGGCCGATCCGCGCGATCGCGAGGTCGACCCGCGGGTTCGAGCCCGCGACGTAGGCGCCGATGTTGATCAGGTCTTCCGCTTCGCGATAGGTCGCGAGCAGATCGCGCACGTTCGAGGCCGACTGCTGGTGCGCCGCCGAGACGACGTCCGGCATCACGCGGCTCACCGAGGCCAGCACGTCGATCGCCGGGTAATGGTTGGCCGAGGCGAGTTGGCGCGAGAGCACGATGTGACCGTCGAGGATCGACCGCACCGCATCCGCGATCGGCTCGTTGAAATCATCGCCGTCGACGAGCACCGTGTAGAGCGCCGTGATCGTCCCGACCGCGCTCGTCCCCGAGCGTTCGAGCAGCCGCGGCAAAAGCGCAAACACCGAGGGCGTGTAGCCGCGGGTCGTGGTCGGCTCGCCGATCGCGAGGCCCACTTCGCGCTGCGCCATCGCAAAGCGCGTGACGCTGTCCATCATCAACATGACGTCGAGGCCCGCGTCGCGGAAAAACTCCGCGATCCGGGTCGCGGTCGACGCCGCCTTGATGCGCACGAGCGCCGGCTGGTCGCTCGTCGCCACGATGACGACCGAGCGCTTGAGGCCCGCCTCGCCGAGATCGCGCTCGATGAAGTCGCGCACTTCCTTGCCGCGCTCGCCGACGAGGCCGATGACGTTGACGTCGGCCTCGGTGTTGCGGGCGATCATGCCGAGGATCGTCGACTTGCCGACGCCCGAACCCGCGAAGATCCCGACGCGCTGGCCTTTGCCGCAGGTCAGGAGACCGTCGATCGCGCGCACGCCGAGGCTGAGCGGCTGATCGACGCGCCGCCGCGAGAGGGCACTCGGCGGCGTATTGGTGACTTCGGCGCGCTTGGCGTCGACGATCGGGCCTTTGCCGTCGAGCGGACGGCCGAGCCCGTCCACGACCCGGCCCAGCAGGCCGCTACCGATCGGGATTTGCAGCGGTTTGCCGAGCGAGACGACTTCGCTGCCCGCGCCGATCCCGCCGATTTCGCCGAGCGGCATCAGCAAGACGCTGGAATCGCGGAAGCCGACCACCTCGGCGAGCACGGGCTCCGCCGAGCGGCGGAACTGGATGTGCGCGGTCTCGCCGATCGCCATCGCCGGACCGTTGGATTCGATCACGACGCCGATCACCTGGCGCACCTTGCCGTTCTGACGAATCAGATCGGCCGCGCGGACCTCTTCCAAATAGCGCTCGGCGAGGAAGACGGGCCGGTCGAGTTGGGCGGTCACCGGCTATCCGGCAGCGGCGGCGGCGGGTTTGTACGAGCGGTCGAGGACATCGTCATCGATCCGCAGGACTTTTTTTACTTCGGCGAGTTGGGTGTGGACGCGCGCATCGACGCTGCCGGCATCCGTCTCGACGACGACGCCGCCGCGATCGACGCGCTGATCTTCGATGATGCGCACGTTCTTGACGTCGCCGAGCGCGAGGACGTCCTCGCGGTGTTCGCGCATGCGCTCGAGGTCGGCCGGGTTGACCCGCACGGTGACGGAATCCCGGTCGATCAGCCGCGAGATCGCGACCTTCGCCATCTCGACGACGACGTTGCGATCGAGCGCGATCTGCTGGTGCAAGACGCGCTCGGCGATGCCCATCGCGAGTTTGACGAGTTCCGGCTCGGCCGATTCGATGATCTTGTGGCGCTCGGCGCGCGCCATCTCGATGAGGTTGCGCATCGTCGCGAGGAGCTCGCTCATCTCGCGCTCGGCGGCCTGCGTTCCGGCCGCGTGACCCGCTTCGTGAGCGGCACGGCGCGCATTCTCGGCAATTTGCTCCGCGCGCACGCCGGCGTCGTCGATCATCGTGCGGGCACGCATGTGCGCGTCGGCCAGCAGCGCTTCCGCATCGCGTTCGGCACCGTCGATGATCGCGTCGGCTTCCGACCGCAAGGCCTCGAAGTCGATCGAAGGCGCAGCGGGCTGCGGCGGCGGAGGCGGCGCGGCCGCCGCCCCATAGCCCGGCACGTCACGCGCGTAGGCGTTGAACCCGTAATCGTCCTCGTACGAGGCCTCGGGGATGCCGTGAACGACCGTCCGCTCGATCTCCGGGATGGCGATCGTATAGCGTGACTCGCTCGATTGCGAACCTTTGACAACTTTGCCCAACGTCTAGACCAGCCGTTCGTCTTTGCCCGAGCGGGCAATGACGATCGCTCCGTTCTCTTCGAGCGTGCGGATCACGTCGACGATCGATTGCTGCGCCTTGCCGACTTCCGACATCCGTTTGGGACCAAGGATCGCGATCTCGTCTTTGAGCGTCGAGGCCGCGCGCGAGGACATGTTCTTGTAGATGCGGCCGAGCAGATCGTCGTTCGCGGTCTTGAGCGCGAGCGCGAGATCCTTGCCGTCGACCTCTTTGAGCACGCGCTGGATCGCGCGGTCGTCGAGGTTGATGATGTCCTCGAAGACGAAGAGCAGGTTCTTGACTTCTTCGGCCACCGCAGGATCGCGCTTGGAGAGGCCGTCGAGGATGTTCTTCTCCGTCTCGCGATCGACGAAGCCCATGACCTGCGCGAGCGCTTGCACGCCGCCCGCCTTGGTGAAGTCGGCGCCGCTGACGAGCAGCCGGCGGCCCAGGAGCTCATCGAGCTGCTCGAGGATCTCGGGCGCCGTCTTCTGCAAGATCGCGATGCGCATTGCGACTTCGGCCTGCAGATCCGGCTCGAGCGCGGAGAGCACGGCACCCGCCTGTTCGACGTTCATATACACGAGGATGAGCGCAATCGTCTGAGGATGTTCTTCTTTGATGAACTCGAGCAGCTGCGCGGGTTCCGTCTTCTTGACGAGCTCCAGCGGGTTGCCGTGCTTGAGCGCGGCAAAGAGCCGGTTCGTCATGTCGTCGGCTTGGCCGGCGCCGAACGAACGCTCGAGGATCTCCTTCGCGTACTCGATCCCGCCCTCGTTGATGTACTTGAGGGCGATCGCGCGCTGATACGCCTCCTGGATGACGGCGTCACGCTTCTCGAGCGAGACGGTCGAAATCTTGGCGATCTCGAGCACGATCTGCTCGACTTCGTCTTGGCGCAGGAACTTGAAGATCGTCGAGCTGTTCTCGAGCCCGAGCGTGATCATCAGGATGGCAGCCTTCTCGGGGCCGGCCATCTCGACGTGACCGAGATGCTCGAAATGCAACATCGGCGGGGCGCCGGTATTATCCAGCGCACCTAAGGTTACGATCGGGCCGTCGCTAATCGCCATGACTCAGCTCATCTCCCGGGGCGATCGTCCAACCCGCATCATTCGGCCAGCCACAACTTCACCAGTTTTGCAATGTTATCGGGGTTTTCTTGTGCGACCGTCGTCACATATTCGATCATCTGCTCGCGCGTGAGGTCCGCAGCCGAGCGAATCGGTGCGGCGAGGCCGCCCGCTCCCTCGAGCATCGGATGTTCCTCGAAGGAGGGCAGTTCTTCGGCGAGCGACGAGTCGAACGACGGCATGTCCATGCCCGGAGCAAACGAGGAGCCGGCACCACCGCGGCGACGGGCGTAGACGGCGTAACCGACCCCGGCGAGGGCGAGGATTCCGAGGACCGCAATGAGCGCGGCGACGGGGATGCCGAGGACGGTCGCGACGCGGGTCGCGGTCGCTTCCGGCAGCGGCGCGAACGGAATCGCCTCGACGGAAATTTGATCGCCGCGGTTCGGATCGATTCCGGCGGCGGCAGCGACGACGTTGCGAATCTTCGCGACGTCGGCCGGGTTGACGGCGTAAACGGGAGCCGTCACGGCCCCGTTGGCCGCGGTCGTTGCGGCGAGCGGCGGAACGTTGACGAGCACCGCGACGCTCGTACGGGTCACTTTGCCCGGCGCGTCGATGTGCTTGGACGTCTGCTCGGTGATCTCGTAGTTCACCGTGTTCTTCGATTTATTCATCCGGCCGTTGGCCACTTGCTGCTGCTGGCCTTGATAGGTCGGAACGGTGTTGGTGGTCGTGCCGGGGACGCCGCCGGGCAGCGCGCGGCCGGGGACCGCGCCCGTGTACGATTCTTTTTCCGTCTGCTGCGAACGGACCGTGCCTTGCGGGGCGTACGACTTCGTCTCGGTGTCGGTCGCATCGAAGTTCATGTCGGTTGCGACGCGCACGGCCGAGCGATGCGGGCCGAGCGCGGAGTCGAGCATCCCTTGAATGTTCTCTTGCAGGTTCGATTCGTAGCGCTGCTTGGCGAGCAGTTGATCCTGCGTCATCTTGAGCGCGCTCGCAGCGCCGCTGCCGTCGGCGGCCTGGCCGTTCGTATCCGTCGGCGAGGGGATGAGGACGTTGCCGTCTTGATTGACGATCGTCACGTTCTCGGGCTTGAGGCCGTCGACCGCGCCGGAGACGAGCTGCGTGATACCGCGCACTTCGCTTGCGGAGAGTTCCGCGCCGGGCTTCGTCTTGATCGCAACCGAGGCCGTCGTCGGCTGCTGCGCGGTCGAGTAGAGCGTCGAGTCGGGCGTCGCGAGGTGAACGCGCGCCGACTCGACGGGCGTCAGTCCGGCGATCGTGCGCTGCAGTTCGCCCTCGGTCGCGCGCTGTTTATCGATTTTTTCTTGGAAGTCGGTCATGCCGAGATTCGTCTTGTCGAAGAGCTCCCAGCCGGAACCGCCGCCTTTGACGACGCCGTCGCCGGCGAGCGCGACGCGCTCTTCGTACACTTGATCCTGCGGAACGAGGATCGTGGCGCCGCCGTCCGAGAGGCGATACGGAATCTTATCGTCTTTGAGCTTCGTAACGACGGCGCTTGCGTCGTCGCCCGAGAGATTCGAGAACAGCACCCCGTAGTCGGGGCCCCGGAACCGCGCAGCCGTAAGGAACCCGATCGCGAGGACGGCAAGCAGCGTAAACCCGCCAATCAAGAGTCGATTGGTCTGGGATTGCGCGCTCCAAAGATCCCGCATTCGCTGCGGGATCAAAGAAAACGACGCCGTCAAACGATCCAAATGCCACCTATGCGGGTCTCGAATACTCGAGCCTCGCTGGCTGGCCGACCGTGGCCGAGGTACCGCCGAACATCCGTGTGCGGCTCTCCTATCCTATCGGCGCGAGCTCGTCGCATATTAACGGTTTGAAATGTTAAGGTACGTATATGGCCGGAAACGGGGTCGCGAACGCCGAGCGTTCGGGGCCGACCGAGAGCAGTCCGAGAGGAACGCCGACCAGCCTGCTGATTTCTTCAATATAGTGGCGCGCATTGCCCGGTAGTTCGGAAATTTCCCGCACCTCGCGAATCGACTCGCTCCAGCCCGGATACCAGGTCACCTCCGGCGTAATCCCCGCTTCGCCAAATGCTTCCATGCCGGCGAGCGACCCATCCGGCCGCCGGTACGCCGTTACCACACCGACGCGCTCGAAGCCGGTCAGGATATCAAGTTTTGTTAAGATCAGGTGCGAGAGGCCGTTGAGCTCCGCGGCGTAGCGCGTTGCGACGGCATCGAACCATCCGCAACGTCGCGCGCGCCCCGTGTTGACGCCGAACTCGTGGCCGAGTTCCTGAATGCGCGCCCCGATCTCGTCGTGAAGTTCCGAGGGGAACGGTCTGGCGCCGACGCGCGTGCAGTATGCCTTCGCGATGCCGATGACGTTGCCGACCGCCCGCGGCCCGACCCCAAGGCCCGTGCAGGCGCCGCCGGCGATCGTCGCCGAGCTCGTTACGTACGGATAGCTGCCGTAGGTCACATCGAGCATCGTCCCCTGCGCGCCTTCGGCGAGAATTCGTTTCCCGGCCCGCATCGCGTCGTGCAGGTAGGCGACGCCGTCGACGACGTGCGGCCGGATGCGGCCGGCGAGTTCGAGCGTGCGCGCGATGATCTCTTCTTCGCGCGGAACCTCATCGGCCGCCGCGAGGACCGGCGCGCGTGCGAGCAGCGCGGCGCGGATCTTCTGCGCGACCGCCTCGGGCCGCGCCAGATCGCCGAAGGTCACGCCCATCCGGGCGACCCGGTCGACGTACGCGGGGCCGATCCCACGGCCGGTCGTGCCGATCGCGCCGCTGCCGCGCTGCTTCTCGCCCAGCCGGTCGAGCGTGACGTGATACGGAAAGACGATCTGCGCGCGATCGGAGATCGCGATGCGATCGAGATCGACGCCGGCGCTCGCCACCCGATCGAATTCCGCCGCCAGCGCCTCGAGACTCACCACCGTCCCGCCGCCGATAAAGAGGCGCGTGTGCGGAACGAGCGCGCCCGAGGGGACGATGCGCAGCGCGATCTTGGTGTCGCCGACCTCGATCGAATGGCCGGCGTTATCGCCGCCGCCGAAGCGCGCCACGATGTCGTAGTCGCGCGCGAGCAAGTCGACGACGCGGCCTTTGCCTTCGTCGCCCCACTGGATCCCGAGGACGATGTCGAGCGGGCGCCCGGGATGGGCCGGAAAGAGATGCATGGACGACGCGCTATTCGCCGCGGAAGTCGAGATCGCTCGTGGTCCCCACCGGCAGCGGCGCGACGCCGCCGAACGCGGTCATCACGTACTCGCTGAAGAGGGCGTTCGGCCAGCCGAAATCGACCCGCGAGAACTTCGTCGGGTCGTTCGGATTGAACGACTCGTGCAAGAGATGATCGCCCGGATCGCTCGCGAGCAACTGTTGCAAGACATCCGTCTTCTCGGTCTCAGAATCGGCCGTCATCCCCTCCATGATCAGGGCCAGCGGCCAGACGAACCCGTCGCTCGTGTGCGGGCTACCGATTCCGCGCGCGAATTTGCCCGTGTAATACGTCGGATTGTCTTTCGAGAGCAAGAACTTGCGCGTGTTCTTATAGACGTAGCCCGACGTCTTCGTATAGCCGATGTACGGAGCGGAGAGCAGACTCGGAATGTTGGCGTCGTCCATGAGCGTCGAGTGGCCGAGCCCGTCGACCTCGTAGGCGTAGATGTAGCCGTAGTTGGGGGTGAAGACCTCGCCGTAGGTCTGGATCCCGGTCTGCACTTCGTCGCGCAGCGACGCCGCGCGCTGCGCTTTGATCAGATTGTGGTAGACGTCGCGCTCGATCTCCGCGAGTTCGCCGAGTGCAACGACCGCCATCATCTCCGAGGGGATAAGAAAATTGTACTGACACGCATCGTCGGAGGGCCGGAAGCCCGACCAGATCATCCCGGTATACGCGACCGGGTTGCCGTGGCCGCCGAGCGGCATCTCCTTCTCCGTATATTTGGAGTTGCGCGGATGGTCTTGCTCGCGCTCCATCGTCTCGAGATCTTTATCGAGCCCGAGCGACAGATCACCGGTGAAGATCGAACGATCGCCGGTGACCTTCCAATATGTCCAGGCCAGCGTAATCGGATACGCGAGCGAGTCGAGCTCGTATTTCTCTTCCCAGACGCGGTAATCGAGCGTGAAGGCGTTCGCGTAGGGATCGATCTGCAGATACTTGCCCATCCGCGCGATCATGCCGCGCAGCAGCGTTTGCACTTGCGGATCGGTCTTGGCGAAAAACAGATACGGGCGCACCTGCGCGCTCGCATCGCGAAGCCATTCGGCGGGGATGTCGCCGGTTTTGATGTAGGCCGTGCCGTCGGGCGCAATCGTGACTTGGCGGCTCGTGTTGAGCAGCGCCGCGCGGTACATTGCCTGCAGTGCGGGATTCGCGTTCGTGTAGTCGGCCGATGCTTTCGCGATCGACTCGAGCTCGACGGCCGAAAGACGCGCCGGCTCGAGCGTGCCGAGCGCAAGGGCGAGCGCGACCGTGAACACGACCGCCGGCCGCGAGAAAAAACCCATCGGATCGCCCCTTTTACTCCGCTGCGAAGCCTTCCTCGCCGACGGTTGTGAACGCTGCGCTTGCGCGCTCGCGGAGCGTGCGGTAGATCAGCGCCGTTGGAAAGCCGAGCCGTTCGAGCGCGCGTGCGGCGGATGGATAACTCAGCTGTGGCTTCGTGCGGGTCAGTTTTTCGTACGCGATTGCGATTCGTTCCGTCTGGTCGTTCGGCGCCTGCGCGACGCGCTCGCGGGCGGCGTCACGGTCGATGCCGCGCTTGACCAACTCGGCGACGAGGCGCGCATCGCCGACCGCTTTGCGCGCACCCTCGACGTAGAGCGTGGCGAAGAGATCGTCGTCGATGAAGCCGTCGCGCTTGCACGATGCGACCGCAGCGGCGGTCGCCGTGTCGTCGTAGCCCTTTCCGATCAGCTTCTTCCAGAGTTGCGCTTCGGTGAGACGGCGCTGCGCGAGCATTCGCAGCGCCGCCGCCCGAGCGTTAGTCGGAATCGTCCCCACCGCGGGTCGCGCCGACGGGCTTGGCATGCCCGTTGGCCGAGACGGCCGTGGTGAGTGCTTCGCGGATCTTGCTCTCGATCTCATCGGCGATATCCGTATGTTCCTCGAGGAACGCCTTGGCGTTTTCACGGCCCTGGCCGATCCGCGTCTCGCCGTAGGTCCACCATGAGCCGCTCTTGCCGACGATGTTGCGTTCGAGCGCAATGTCGAGGATCGAGCCCATCTTCGAGATGCCGCGGCCGTACGTGATATCGAATTCGGCTTGCCGGAACGGCGGCGCGACCTTGTTCTTCACCACTTTGACGCGCGTCCGCGAGCCGACGACGTCGGTGCCGACTTTGATCTGCTCGAGCTTGCGCACGTCGAGGCGGATCGAGGCATAGAACTTGAGCGCGCGGCCGCCCGAGGTCGTCTCGGGGCTGCCGAACATCACGCCGACCTTCTCGCGCAATTGATTGATGAAGATCATCACGCATTTCGAGCGCGAGATCGCCGAGGTGAGTTTGCGCAGCGCCTGCGACATCAAGCGCGCCTGCAGGCCGACGTGGGTATCGCCCATGTCGCCTTCGAGCTCTGCTTTCGTAACGAGTGCGGCGACCGAGTCGAGCACGACGACGTCGACCGCGTTCGAGCGGATCAGCATCTCGGCGATGTCGAGAGCCTGTTCGCCGGCGTCCGGCTGCGAGACGAGCAGGTTGTCGAGGTCGACGCCCAGGCCTTGGGCGTAGGTCGGGTCGAGCGCATGCTCGACGTCGATGAAGGCGGCGGTGCCGCCGAGTTTTTGCGCTTCCGCGATCGCGTGCAGGGCGAGGGTCGTCTTGCCGCTCGATTCCGGACCGTAGATCTCGATGATGCGTCCGCGGGGGAACCCGCCGACGCCGAGCGCGAGGTCGAGGGCGACCGAGCCCGACGGGATGACCTCGAAGGCCATCTTCTCGTGGAACTCGCCCATCTTCATGATGGAGCCTTTGCCGAATTGACGCTCGATCTGCGTCAGGGCATTTGCGAGGGCGACTTGCTTCTCGTCGGCCATGATTCTCCGTTGTGGGGGTGATGCGGTTTGCGTGACCGGAGGCCGGTACGCATCCCAACGGTACCGCGCTTGTGTGCCATCTGACTGTCACTCTCGGGGAATCGGACACCGGTTCCCGCGAAAATTCCTCGGACGGCGACTTCAGGGGCGCGTCATTGAATCACGACGTTCGCACCGCCCGGCAATCGAACCTCTGTTCGATTTTATGGCGCGCCGCTCGCGCTGCGCGCCCCCGGGTGCGAAGCACCCCGCCGCGGCCGGGAGCACGGTCCTGCCCGGCGGTGTCGTTGGCTTCTTGCGGGCGAGGGGTGCAAAAAAAGACGGCGCGAGGGCCGTCTTTTTCCGATGCCGCGCCGGCGGGCGGGTTAGTGGTTCATGTGGCCGTTCTGGTGGCTATGGGACATGGGGTCGCGGCTGTCGCGGTGCATGTTGGGGTGGCGTTGGTAGTAGGCGTTGGAGGTGTTGTTGTCAACGTAGACGTGGCGGCCTCCGCGGACGTAGTAGTACTGGTGTTTGTTCGAATCGTAGATCAGGGCGCCGGCGATCGCGCCGAGGCCGGCGATGATCCCGGCGGTCGTTGCGGTATCCGCTTGCGCCGGGACGGCCGTTGCGCCGAGGCCGATCGATGAGATGACGGCAGCCGCAGCTAAGCCGAGGATCGAATTGGATAAGGGCTTGTTCATGTTGTGTTCCTTCCACGATAAATGACGAATCAATCAGGCGATTGCCCGATCGGCGATATCGCGGAGAGACAACGCAGGCCGAGGCTCGCAAATGCTTACGGGTTGCTGTGTCTGCTTTCCACGATCGTTGCGTACGAAAACGTACTGAGGTCTACGTTCTCTCACGCCCATCCTTCGACAGGCTCAGGATGACACGTTGGCGGCTCAGGATGACACGTTGGCGGCTCATTCAGGATGACACGTTGGCGGCTCAGGATGACACCTAGCAGAAACGGTGCGCTCTTGTCGGTCTCTCTGCTTGAGATCGCGTGAGCGCCTACGCGGCGGGTTCGAAGAGCGCTTTCGTGAATTCGGCGGGGTCGAAGGGGGCGAGGGCCTCGGCGCCTTCGCCGAGCCCGATGTATTTGATCGGGACGGTGAGCTGGTCGACGATGCCGACGAGGACGCCGCCTTTTGCGGTCGAGTCGAGCTTCGTTACGATGATTCCGGTGAGCTGCGTTGCTTCGTTGAAGAGGCGCGCTTGCGAGAGCGCGTTTTGGCCGGTCGTGCCGTCGACGACGAGCAGCGTCTCGGCGGGCGGGGC
>Ga0116230_10002356_pt1 | contig 18192 bp, 3 predicted proteins | sample S1TSphfallax_3_FD_88678 | JGI IMG/M metagenome (GOLD analysis project Ga0116230, IMG submission 88678) | Host-associated microbial communities from peat moss isolated from Minnesota, USA - S1T2_Fd - Sphagnum fallax MG | ecosystem: Host-associated > Plants > Peat moss > Unclassified | place: USA...
AGCGCGAACTTTCCGAGAATTGATGCCATCGGCAAAACTGCTGAATTTTTATGGTTCATCGGAAGTTTCTGCAAATGTAACTTACTATGACACCAGTTTGTTACCAGAGCGAGCAAATAGCGTGCCTATTGGTCGTCCGATTGATAATATTCTGGTCTACATATTGGATCGTTACTTGCAACCAACACCAATAGGCGTTGTCGGTGAACTTTATGTTTGTGGTGATGGATTGGCTAGAGGTTATCTCAATCAGCCTGCTTTAACTAGCGAAAAATTCATTCCCAATCCCTTTGGGGATTGCCCAGGAACAAACCTGTACAAAACTGGAGATTTGGTGCGCTATTTGTCGAATGGAGAAATACAGTACATCGGACGTATTGACCACCAAGTTAAAATCCGTGGTTTTCGCATCGAACTTGGAGAAATTGAAGCAGCCATTAACCAACACCCAGAGATACAGCAGGCTGTGGTCTTAGCACAAGAGGATCAAACAGGTAATAAGCAATTAGTGGCTTATGTTGTTGCTAGTTCACAATGCCATCGGTCGCAGGAGAAATTATGTCGTGAATTGATACCACAATTGCGAAGTTTTCTAGAATCAAATTTGCCCAACTACATGGTACCTGCAGCTTTTGTCATCCTAGAGGTACTACCACTCACACCTAATGGTAAAATTGATCGCCAAGCACTCTCTACAACTGATACAACACAAATATTCTCTAAATCCGATTTTATTCCTCCTGCAACACCAATTGAGCAGATGTTAGCCCTAATCTGGGAAAAGGTACTTGGTATTAAAAAAATAGGTATTCATGATAACTTTTTTGAATTAGGTGGGCATTCTCTGCTAGCTACAAGGGTAATCTCACAAGTGAGGCAAGTTTTTCAGCAAGAACTACCTTTACATAGCTTGTTTGCACAACCAACAATAGCTGGACTAGCCAAAGAAATTGAAAAAGCTACAAAGTTAAATTTAGGATTGGAAACAGCAACGATTGCCCAAGTTTCCCATGAGCAAGAATTACCGCTATCCTTTGCACAGAAACGATTATGGTTCTTAGTCCAGTTAAACCCAAACAGCCCTCTTTACAACTCTTCTGCTGCTATTCACCTAGAGGGACAGTTAAACCAAGCTGCACTACAGCAGAGCTTTAATGAAATTATCCGTCGCCATCAAGCCCTTCGGACTACTTTCCCTGTGGTTAATGGGCAACCGATTCAGGTAATTTCTCCCAGCGTAACTCTAAAATTACCAATAGTGGATTTGCAAGAGTTGCCAGAAGCACAAAAGAAAGCTCTTGTTCAAAAACTCATACAGGAAGAGTCACAACGCTGCTTTGATCTGGTGCAATGTCCACTACTGAGATATACTCTTATACATACTCATGAACTAGAATATATACTGCTATTCACCATCCATCATATTGTCTCCGATGGATGGTCAGTGGGTGTGTTAGTCAAGGAATTGGCCACACTGTATAAAGACTTCTGCGCGGAGCAGCCTTCTTCACTACCAGAATTACCCATTCAGTATGCAGATTTTGCCATATGGCAACGACAGTGGTTGCAGGGTGAAGTTCTGGAAGCCCAACTCGCATACTGGAAAAGGCAATTAGGCAACAACCTACCTGTGTTGCAACTTCCTACAACCCGTCCACGTGCAGAAGTGAAAACCAATCATGGCTCTACTTCATCCTTCATTATTCCTCTCAAAGAGTCCAAATCACTACAAGCACTATCGCGTCAAGAGGGTATCACCTTATTTATGACTTTGCTAGCAGCTTTTCAGATATTGTTACAACGTTACACGCATCAAGATGATATTGTTGTAGGTACTGATATTGCCAATCGTAACCGCGCTGAAATTGAACCATTGATCGGTTTTTTTGTTAATTTGCTTGTCTTACGTACAGATCTTTCTGGCAATCCTAGTTTCCCAGAATTACTCAAACGAGTACGATCTTGTACATTAGGAGCTTACGCTCATCAGGACTTGCCTTTTGAAGAGTTAGTTAAAGCTTTAGAACCAGATCGGAATTTAAGCAACACACCACCACTATTTCAGGTGCTATTTGTGCTTCAGAATGCCCCAATGCCACCTTTAGAATTACCAGGACTGACATTAAGCCTGTTGGAAGTTGAAAACAAAGTAGCAAAATTTGATTTAGCACTATTTCTTACCGAGACAGAGACAGGAATTTTAGGTAAGTGGCAATATAATTCTGACCTTTTCGATACTCCTACTATTACTCGGATAACAGGTCATTTCCAGACCTTAATTAATAGCATAGTTTCACAACCTGATAGTCGGATCAATAGCTTAGAAATGATTACAGAAGAAGAAAGAAAACAACAAGCTATGCAAAAAAGAGAGCGCAAGGCTTCCCAGCGAGAAAAATTTATTAGCATTGCACCCCAGGCTATCAGCTTATCGCCAGCAGGATTAATCAAAACCACTTATCTAAAACCTGAGCAAATATTTCCTCTAGTCATTCAGCCTAATACTGATGATATTGATTTAGTGAACTGGGCGCAAAATAACCGATCATTTCTCGAAAAACAATTATTAAAACATGGAGCGATTTTATTTCGAGATTTTAACATCAATTCCGTCTCAGAATTTGCAAGTTTTGCCCAGGCAATTTATCCAGATTTATTTGATGAATATGGCGATTTACCTCGTACTGAAGAAGGTGGAAAAGTGTATGGTTCTACTCCCTACCCATCTGACAAAGCTATTCTTTTCCACAATGAAAGTTCTCACTTGTATCAGTTTCCTTTAAAAATTTGGTTTTTCTGTGTACAAGCTGCTAAACAAGGTGGAGAAACGCCTATTGTAGACTGTCGTAAAGCATATCAAATTCTCAAGCATAATCTACGAGAACGGTTAATAGAAAAGCAATTAATGTATATTCGTCATTACACTGATGGTTTAGATGTAAGCTGGCAAAATTTCTTTCGTACCAATGACAAATCTTTAGTAGAAAATTACTGTCGTCGCACCAAAATCGATTTTGAATGGTATGATAATAATAGTTTAATGACTCGTCAAGTTCTTCCAGCAGTTGCAATACACCCTAAAAGTAATGATCCGGTATTTTTCAATCAAATACAGTTACACCATATAGCATATTTGGATGCAGAAGTTCGAGAATCTCTGTTGTCTTTATTTGGAGATAAACAGCTACCACGTAATGTTTGTTATGGTGATGGAACTCCCATAGAAGACGATGTTATTTCAGAAATAAATCAAGTTTATCAACAGTCAAAAACTAGTTTTCCTTGGCAGCAACAAGATATTTTGATGCTTGACAACATGCTTGCTGCACACGGACGCTATCCCTATATAGGAGAACGTAAAATTGTGGTAGCAATGGCAGAAATGATTCAAAGTAAAGATATTGTAATTCATGGCAAAGCAGGAGGAGGAAAATGATCACTGACACTACTATTAAAGGTTTTCGGCTTTCTCCTCATCAGAAACGCCTTTGGTTTTTGCAGCAAGATAGTTTTGCTTACGTCACTCAAGGTGTTGTTCTTATAGAAGGCAATCTTCAGATAGATATTTTAAAAGCAGCCTTACAGCAGGTTGTGAATCGACATGGTATTCTGCGGACAAGTTTTTATCGCTTGTCTAGTGTAAAGATTCCTGTCATGGTTGTTGCTGATAGTAGTTCATTTTTTTGGCAAGATATTGATTTCATTGATTATCAAGCACAGGAACAGTCATCCAAAATTGAGGAGATATTTCAGGAAGTAAGACATCAAGGTTTTGACTTCGAGCAAGGTAAAATCTTGCATTCGTCTTTGCTAAAATTGTCACAAAGTAGCTATATTCTACTTATCTCATTGCCCGCTATTTGTGCAGATAACTGGACAATTAAGCATCTAGTTAATGATATTATTCATTCATATTCTCATTGCTTAGAAGGAAAAGAATCCTCTAATAAAGTCGTACAATACCTACAATTCTCAGAATTGCAAAATCAATTACTTAAAGACGAAGATGCGGAGGTGGCTAATAAATATTGGCAAGAGCAAAAACTTACTGCTCAAGCTACATTAAGATTGCCTTTTGAAAAACGACCTCCAAAACAATCAGAATTTCAGTCTGACTGTTTCCGATTTACTATTAATCCTGATCTGACAGCAAAGATTGCAGCTTTAGCTCAAAAATGTGATAGTTCCACAGATTTTATTTTACTATCCTGTTGGCAAATATTAATTTGGCGACTGACAGGACAATCAGAATTCATTATCGGTATGGGTGTGGCTCGTAGGGATTATGAAGAACTACATAATTTACTAGGACTTGTTGCTACATGGATACCATTTAAAAGCAATTTGACAGCAGTTCAAAACTTTAGAGAAGTTTTAGAATTGACTGAACAAACTATAGAATCTGGTTGGGAATGGCAAGATTATTTTGTCCCAGAAACAGTAGAGAATAATCATACACTAGCTTTTCCTATTGGTTTTGAGTTTGAGAGATTACCAGAACAAATGCTTGTTGCTGATGTATCATTTTATTTGAACAAATATTACAGCTGTATTGAACCGTTTAAAGTAAAACTTACTGCTACTCAAAGTGATAATTGGCTGACAGCAGAATTTTATTACGATGTCAATTACTTCTCTGATGAAACTATTGCGCTTATAGCTGGACAGTTTCAAACTTTATTAACTAGTGCAATTACAAATCCAGATCAGAACATTAGTCAATTAGAAATACTTAGTCAAAGCGATCACCAAAAACTACTGGTTGAGTTTAACCAAACGCAGATTGATTACTCACAACAAAAGTGCATTCACCAGCTCTTTGCAGAACAGGCAGAACGAACACCAAATAACATTGCTGTTATATTTGAAGACCAGCAACTAACTTATGCCGAGCTTAATAGTCAAGCCAATCAACTAGCTCATTATTTGCAAACGCTGGGAGTCAAACCGGAAGTTGTAGTTGGACTATACTTAGAGCGATCGCTCAAAATGATTATTGGACTTTTGGGGATTCTCAAAGCAGGTGGAGCTTATCTACCACTAGACCCCGGATTACCACAGGTCGGCCTTGGTTTTCGGTTGCAAGATGCTCAAGTATCCGTGCTATTGACTCAACAGCATCTAGTTGACAATCTACTAATTGATGGCACACAAGTCATCTGCTTGGATCAGAACTGGGATGCGATCGCCCAGTACAAAGATGAAAATCCCATAGATGAGACGACAATTGAAAATCTAGTCTACATAATATATACTTCCGGTTCTACAGGTAATCCCAAAGGAGTCGCCGTAGAACATCGGCAACTGCTTAATTATCTTAATGCGATTTTAGATAAACTCGATTTGCCACCTAATAGTAATTTTGCGATAGTTTCCTCATTTGCAGCAGACTTAGGCAACACAGCTATTTTTCCAGCTTTGTGTCATGGCGGTTGTCTTCATGTAGTGTCCCAAGAGCGATCTGCCGATCCCTCTGCCCTAGCAACCTACTTCGACCTTCATCCGATTGACTGTCTCAAAATAGTCCCCTCTCACTTAGCAGTTCTCCTGAGATCATCCCACTCAGAAAAAATTCTCCCCCGCAAATGTCTGATTCTGGGTGGTGAAACTGTTAGTTGGCAGCTAATTGAGCAACTTCAACATTACTTGGCAGATTGTAAAATTTTTAACCACTATGGTCCAACAGAAACCACCGTTGGTGTACTAACCTATCTAGTAGAACAGCAGCAACCAAATCTTGACTCTGAAACTGTTCCCATAGGGCGTCCCTTAGCTAATACACAGATTTATGTGCTGGATCAGCAAATGCAACCAGTACCTCTGGGTGTGTCAGGTGAATTATACATTGGTGGTGCAGGACTAGCGCGAGGGTATTTGAGTTGTCCTGAACTGAGCGCCGCTAAATTCATACCGAACCCCTTTAGTGATATGGCAAAAGCGAAGTTGTACAAGACGGGAGACAAAGTTCGTTACTTGAGAAACGGAAATCTGGAGTTTCTAGGACGGATTGACAATCAGATTAAAGTGCGAGGTTTCCGCATCGAACCTGAAGAGATTGAGTTGGCACTAAAACAACATCTTCAAGTGCAGGAAGTTGTAGTCATAGCTTGGGCAGATAAACTTGGTGACAAGCGCCTAGTTGCTTATGTTGTTCTGAAACTAGGTCAACGCCCTAGCACTGGCGAACTGCGTGTTTTCCTAAAAAATAAGTTACCTGAGTATATGGTGCCGTCCACCTTCGTACTGTTAAAGAAATTGCCCCTCACCCCCAATGGGAAAGTAGATCGCCTTGCCTTACCAGCACCAGACACAGCTAGACCCGATCTGGAAGATGTTTTTGTAGCGCCTCGAACGCCTATCGAAAAATCACTGGCAAAAATCTGGTCTGAAGTATTGCGGCTTGAACAGGTTGGTATTCACGATAATTTCTTTAATTTAGGTGGACACTCATTGTTAGCTACTCAAGTTATGTCTCGTTTACAGGACTCCTTTGATGTAGACTTAGCCCTACGCGACCTTTTTGACATGCCTACCATAGCTACTTTAGCTATGACTATTGCACAACGACAAGCTCAGACCATTACAGAATTAGCACAACTTTCGCCAAAAGAGCCAGCCCCTCGCCCAAAAATCACGCATCAAAGTCGAGATTCCTACATTTTCCCGTTGTCTTTTGCCCAACAACGGCTGTGGTTTCTCGAACAGTTGACACCAGGAAACCCCTTTTATAACCAATCCGTCGCCATTCGTCTGACAGGAGATCTCAATTTAGCTGCACTAGAGCAAACCTTTAATGAAATCATCCGTCGTCACGAAATCCTCCGCACTAATTTTACTATCTTTGAGGAGCAACCAGTCCAAATTATTGCTCCGACTCTAGCTTTAAAGTTACTAGTAGTTGACCTTCAGACACTCCCTGAAGCAGAGCGAGAAATAGAGATTATGCGCTTTGCTACCAAGGAATCTCAACTACCGTTCAACCGATTAGAGGCTCCGCTACTACGATATACTCTCCTCCGATTGGGCTTAACAGAATACGTGTTGCTGTTTACAATGCATCATATTATCTCTGATGCTTGGTCAAAGGAGATACTCATTCGGGAAATAGCAGTACTTTATAAAGCCTTTTCTACTGGACAAGTTTCACCATTACCTGAACTAACAATCCAATATGCAGACTTTGCAGTTTGGCAGCGACAATGGTTACAAGGAGATGTACTACAATCCCAGATATCTTACTGGAAAAAGCAGTTAGAGGGGATACCATTAATACTAGATTTACCCACTGACTACACGCGACCTTCAGTTCAAACCTTCCAGGGTACTACTTATTCATTTGAGCTATCTGTTGAGCTATCACAAGCCCTGAAGCAGCTGAGCTTGCGGCAGGAAAGTACCTTATTTATGACTCTATTAGCAGCTTTCCAGACTTTGTTATGGCGATATACAGGGCAAGAAGATATTATAGTAGGCTCACCCATCGCCAACCGTAATCGGGCGGAGATAGAGGGATTAATCGGATTTTTTGTCAATACCTTAGTATTGCGAACCAATTTGGCAGGTAATCCTACTTTCCAAGAACTGCTCATTCATGTGCGGGAAATGACACTGGGAGCTTATGCTCACCAAGATTTGCCTTTTGAACAGTTAGTAGAGGAATTGCAAACACAGCGTTCTTTGAGTCACACGCCACTGTTCCAGGTGATGTTTGTACTTCAAAATGCGCCAATGCTGGCGTTAGAGTTACCCGATTTAAGTTTAAGTCTTCTAGCAAGTGAGAGTGGTAGTAGTAAATTTGATTTGACTTTGTTAATCACAGAAACAGCACAGGGATTAGTTGGTAGCTTTGAGTACAATACCAGCCTATTTGAATCAAGCACCATTAGTCGGATGGCTGGGCATTTAAAAACGTTACTCTCTGGGATTGTCGCTAATCCACAACAGCGTCTGTCAGAGCTACCACTGTTGACTCAAGCGGAGAAAGCGTTGCTAGTTGAATGGAATTATACTCAGGTTGAATATCCCCAACAATGCATCCATCAATTGTTTGAGGCTCAAGTAGAACGGACACCCAATGCTGTAGCTGTAGTGTTTGATTTGGAGCAATTGAGTTACTATGAACTGAATGCTAGAGCAAATCAACTGGCGCATCACTTGAGAGCACTGGAAGTAGGACCAGAGGTACTAGTAGGGATTTGTGTGGAGCGATCGCTGGATATGGTCATCGGGCTATTAGGCATTCTCAAGGCGGGTGGTGCTTATGTACCTCTTGACCCCACTTATCCCCAAGAGCGATTAGCTTTTATACTGAAAGACACCCAGGTAACAGTGCTACTAACTCAGAACAAGTTACTATCTAAACTTCCTGAGCATGACATACATATTATTTGTCTTGATACAGATTGGGGGATAATCTCACAAAAAACAGAGAAAATTCCCGACAGTAGTGTTACACCTTTCAACTTAGCTTATGTCATCTACACTTCTGGTTCTACAGGTGAACCTAAGGGAGTTCAGATTACACATCGTAACTTAGTCCACTCAACGACTGCTCGTATTACTTACTACAAAGAACCATTTACTAGCTTCTTATTACTTTCTTCATTTGCTTTTGATAGTTCTGTTGCAGGTATTTTTGCGACACTTTGCTCTGGAGGAATTCTTTGTCTTCCTCAAGTAGACTTACAACTAGAGATATCCAAACTAGTAGAGTTAATCGCCCAAAAGCAAGTCTCCCATTTATTAAGTCTCCCTTCTCTGTATGCTCTGCTCTTGCAGGAAGCAAAGCCCGAACAGTTAAAATCACTTCATACTGTAATTGTTGCAGGTGAACCTTGTCTGACAGAGTTAGTCCAATGTCACTACCAGTTACAGCCACAGACATATCTGTTTAATGAATATGGGCCAACGGAAGGAACAGTGTGGAGTAGTGTATATCATTGCCACTCCCAACAAACTAGAAAGCAAGTCTCAATAGGTAAACCCATTGCTAACACACAAATATATATACTTGATTCTCATTTGCATCCTGTTCCTATTGGCGTTAGGGGCGAAATCTATATCGGTGGTGATGGTTTAGCTAGAGGTTATTTAAATCAACCTGCTTTAACTAGCGAAAAGTTTATTCCCCATCCCTTTAGCGATGAACCAGGAACACGTCTATACAAAACTGGAGATTTAGCTTGCTATCTGAGCGATGGGAATATTGAATTTCTGGGAAGAATTGATCACCAAGTTAAAATCCGGGGTTACCGCATTGAACTGGGAGAGATTGAAGCAGCCATCACCCATCACCCAGCAGTTCGAGAAACTGTAGTTGTCCTTTGTTCAGATTCATCAGATTCATCAAATTCACAGCTAATAATTGCCTATGTCGTCTCTCACTTAAAACAAACACTGACAATAACTGAACTGCATCACTTCCTAGAGTTAAAGCTGCCCAACTACATGATACCAACAGCCTTTGTCATGTTGGCAGCACTTCCACTCACACCTAATGGCAAAGTAGACCGCAAAGCTTTGCCTGCACTTGATACAGCACGTCCCGAATTAGCAGTGGCTTATCAGCCGCCCCAAACCGAGATAGAACAAACAATTGCCAAGATTTGGCTGGAAGTACTTCATATTAAGGATGTAGGAATCCATGATAATTTCTTTGAACTCGGTGGTCATTCATTACTCTTGCTTCAGGCTCATAACAAGTTACATAAAATATTTGAGAGCGATTTATCAGTACTCGATCTATTTAGATATCCGACTATAAACTCTTTAGCAAATTACTTAAACAAAGTCGGAAACAGGAAACATTCTTTTCGTGCAGGTGATATTGATATTGATCCTAAAAAGATTGAAGCTGGCAAAATTCACCAAAGAAAACGCCAGCAAAAAATGCAAAATAATGGAAATATTTAAGGAATGGCAAAATAATGAATTCTCTATCTTCATCTACTCTTAAAAATGGTTCAGAAATAGCTATTATAGGTTTGACAGGACGTTTTCCTGGAGCTAAAAATATTGATGAATTTTGGCATAATCTTCAGAATGGCATAGAATCAGTCTCTTTCTTTACTGACGAAGAACTATTGTTATCAGGAATCAATTCAACCGTACTCAGTCACCCTAACTATGTAAAGGCACAATCTACATTGGAAGATGTAGAGTTTTTTGATGCTTCATTCTTTGGCTTTAATCCTAGAGAAGCAGAAATTACAGATCCGCAACATCGAGTTTTCTTAGAGTGTGCTTGGGAAGCCCTGGAAAATGCTGGATATGACTCACACACCTCCAAAGGTACTATTGGTGTATATGCTGGATCTAGCTTAAGTACCCATTTACTCAGTGTTTACCTAAATCAAAATATCAGAGAATCTATCAACCCTCACCAACTCATAATTGCAGGTGACAAAGATTTCTTAACTACACGCGTTTCTTACAAACTCAGCCTAGAGGGACCTAGTTATACTGTTCAGACGGCCTGCTCAACTTCATTGGTAGCTATCCATTTGGCTTGCCAAAGCTTATTGAATGTTGAATGCGATATTGCTTTGGCTGGTGGGGTTTCCATCCGATTGCCCAGAAAAGCTGGATATTTTTATGAAGAAGGGGGCATATCCTCTCCTGATGGACATTGCCGCGCCTTTGATGCTAAAGCACAGGGAACTGTTAGTGGTGAGGGTGTGGGCATTGTGGTATTAAAGCGATTAGAGGAAGCTATTACTGATGGTGATTACATTCATGCTGTTATCAAAGGATCAGCTATTAATAATGATGGTTCTTTTAAAGTTAGCTACACAGCACCACGTATAGATACCCAAGCAAAAGTAATTAGAACTGCACAAATAATTGCTGAAGTAGAACCTGAGACAATTACTTATATTGAGGCTCACGGTACAGGAACACATCTAGGAGATCCCATTGAAGTTGCATCGCTGACACAAGCTTTTCGTGACCATACCAAGAAGAAGGGATTTTGTGCCATTGGTTCGGTTAAAACCAATATTGGTCATTTGGATGTCGCTGCTGGTGTGACTGGATTAATCAAAACTACTCTAGCACTTAAGTACAAACAAATACCACCAAGCTTGCATTTTCAAGACCCATCACCTCAGATTGATTTTGTTAACAGTCCTTTTTACGTTAATCATACTCTGACTGATTGGCAAGCAAACGTCAGCGGTATTCCACGTCGAGCTGGAGTAAGTTCCTTTGGCATAGGGGGAACAAATGCCCATGTAATTCTGGAAGAAGCTCCAGCTCCAGAGCCATCCAGTCCTTCCCGCCCCTGCCAGTTATTGCTGTTCTCAGCTAAGACTAGTACAGCGCTAGAATCCATGACAACTAATATAATAGATCACCTTCAGCAGCATAGTTGTTTGAACTTGGCTGATGTCGCTTACACTCTACAGATGGGTCGCCGAGCTTTTAACCATCGTCGCATGGTAGTGTGCCAAGATATCAATGATGCGATAAGCGTCCTGAGCAGTAAAAATCCACAACGAGTATTTACTCATTATCATGAACCATGTAATCGTCCTGTGGTGTTTATGTTTTCTGGACAGGGGGCGCAGTACATAGATATGGGCAAGGAGCTTTACCAGAATGAACCCATTTTTAGAGAGCAAGTTGACCAGTGTTGTGAATTACTCAAACCTTTTCTTGGGCTGGATTTGCATAATGTGCTCTATCCAGATAAACAACAGGCTCAACAAGCAACACAAAGGTTACTACAAACCGCTATTACTCAACCAGCACTGTTTGTGATTGAGTATGCTCTAGCTCAGTTGTGGATGGCGTGGGGTGTGCAACCTGAATCCATGATTGGCCATAGCATTGGGGAATATGTAGCTGCCACTCTTGCTGGCGTTTTTTCCCTTGAAGATGCTCTAGCACTGGTAACGCAGCGAGGAAAATTGATGCAGCAGTTGCCAGGTGGGGCAATGTTATCGGTGCAACTTCCAGAACACAAGGTACAACCTTTGTTGTCACCAGAACTATCTTTAGCTGCGAGCAACAGTCCGCTCTATTGTGTAGTATCTGGTTCTACGGAAGCAGTAGAAAAATTACAGCAGCAGCTAAAGGAAAAAGGAGTAGGTTGTCGGCAACTGCATACGAACCATGCCTTTCATTCCCAGATGATGGAACCTATCATAAACCCATATATACAGAACTTACAACTCGTTAAACTCAATCCCCCTCAAATTCCGTTTGTTTCCAACGTCACTGGGACATGGATTACCACAGCCGAAGCAACATCCTCCGACTACTGGGTGAGGCATCTGAGACAACCAGTACGCTTTAGTCAAGGGGTAACTGAGTTATTTAAACAACCAAAGCGAATCTTCTTAGAAGTTGGTCCAGGACGGACTTTAAGCACTTTTATTCAACAACATCAACAAGAAGAATTGGTAGTGCTAACATCACTACGCCATCCTCAAGAGCAAAAGTCAGATATAGCATTTTTACTGAATACTTTAGGTCGCCTCTGGCTTTCTGGTGTTCAAATCCATTGGTCTAGTTTTTACACTCATGAACAACGCCATCGCATCCCCTTACCAACATATCCTTTTGAGCGCCAGCGTTATTGGCTTGAGACAAATTCTCATTTTACTTCAGTTGCTGAACCATTAGATAAAAAACTGAATATTGCCAACTGGTTTTATGTTCCCTCCTGGAAACGCTGTTCGCTCCCCTTACAAAAGCGAGATTTCGCATCAAAATCAGCGCAAAAGTTATGTTGGTTAGTCTTTATTGATCGCGTTGGCATAGGTTCACAAATTGCCAAACAACTTGAACAACAGGGTCATGATGTGGTTACTGTGACGATAGCAGAACGTTTTACTCAGCAGAGCGATCGCATTTACAGGATTAATCCACAAGCTAGCAATGATTACGATGCTTTGCTGAAAGAACTTAGTAGATTGAATCTAAACCCCGATCAGGTAGCTCATTTTTGGAGTCTTACGCCAAATGAGGAGCCAGAAGCAGAATCATCGCATCAGTTCTTTGATCAATGTCAAAATTTAGGTTTCTATAGCCTGCTTTTCCTAGCGCAGGCTTGGGGAAAACAGGAAATCACTAATTCCCTCCAAATTCTAGCTGTTACCAACAATGTACAGGAAGTGATTGGCGATGAAAAGTTATGTCCTGAAAAAGCGACTATCTTGGGGATATGTAAGGTTATTCCCCAAGAGTACCCTAACATCATCTGCCATAGCATTGATATAGTTATCCCTGAATTATTACAGACTTCTGCGGAAAATCAACTTAATCAACTTATAGACCAACTCCTATCAGAATTCACCCATAATGCTTCTGAGAACGTGGTTGCCTACCGGAATAAGAATCGATGGGTGGAAGCTTTTCAGCCAGTACAACTAGAGAAACCAGAATCAGGAACAGTTCCCTTAAGAGAAGGGGGAGTATACCTGATTATTGGAGGACTGGGAGGTATTGGCTTAGTATTGGCAGAATATTTAGCTCAAACAGTGCGTGCCAAACTGATTCTAACCAGTCGTTCGGGTCTTCCTGCACAAAAAGAATGGTCTCAATGGCTAGCAACTCATGATGAGAATGATCAGATCAGTTACAAAATCAAGCAGGTGCTGGCATTAGAGGACTTAGGTGCTGAGGTTTTAATAGAGAGCGCTGATATTACTCATGAAGAACAAATGCAAGCAGTGATGACTCAGGCATCAAACCGCTTCGGTCAAATTGATGGTGTAATTTATGCAGCAGGAATAAAGTTACATCGCACTGTTCAACAAATAAGTCGAACCGAATGTGAAAGTCAATTATGCCCAACAGGCTATGGACTGTTGATCTTAGAAAGAATTTTACAAGGAAGAGAGCTTGATTTCTGTCTACTAGTATCATCATTATCATCTGTTTTAGGAGTACTGGGTATGGCTGCCTATCCAGCAGCGCACATTTTCACCGATGCTTTTGTACGCAAACATAACCAAACAAGCCCTGTTTCCTGGGTCAGTATGAATAGTGAAAATTGGCAAACTCAGACACCCTTAGAACTAGGGACTACATACAAAGATAGTAACTTGAGGATGACACGCCAAGAAGGTGTGGATGCTTTTCTCCGGATCTTATCCCTGGGTAAAGTCAATCAAGTAATTGTCTCCGTAGTCGATTTACAAACTAGAATAGAAAAATGGGTTAAGCCTGAATTATCCAGAGATTCTCAACTAACAGAAAAGGCAGACTCCTCCTTACTTCACCCAAGACCCAATCTACAAAATGCCTATGTTGCTCCTAGAGATGGGGTAGAGCAGACAATTTCTCACATTTGGCAAGAACTCCTTGGTATTGCACATGTAGGTATTCACGATAACTTTTTTGAGCTAGGGGGAGACTCTATTCTAGGCATTCAAGTCAGTGCTAAAGCTGCTCGATTAGGTTTTCGGCTAACCCCTCAGCAATTATTTGAACACCAGACAATTGCTGAATTGGCATTAGTGTCGAGTACAAACCAAGCTATACGAGCTGAACAAGGTTTAGTAACTGGATTGGTACCCCTAGCACCTATCCAGCAATGGTTTTTTGCACAAAATCAGCCCGAAGCACACCACTGGAACCAATCAGTATTACTAGATGTGTTACAAGCTATTGATCCAGTTATATTGGAGCAGGTATTACGGCAAATACTCATACACCACGACGCACTTCGCCTTAGGTTTATACAATCCCCATCTAGTTGGCAACAAGTCAGCACTAACCATCAAGAAATTATACCATTTACGAGGTTGGATTTATCAGTATTATCAACGGAAGAGCAAAAACTGGCTATTTCGGCAGCGATCGCCGAAATGCAAATCAGTCTAAATCTATCAACTGGACCAATTGTCCGATTTGTCCTCTTTGAGCTGGGTGCGAATTCATTAAATCGGTTACTAATTGTCATTCACCACCTGGCGGTAGACATAGGATCTTGGCGCATCTTGTTAGAAGATTTGCAGACAGCTTATCAGCATTTTAGTCAGGGTCAAAAAATTCATCTGCCGCAGAAAACAACTTCCTTCAAGCAGTGGTCTCGGCAATTAAAAGAGTCCGCCGACTCAACCAAACTGCAGAAAGAAATAGATTACTGGCTGAGTGAACTTGACAAACCAGTTTCCTCCCTACCCATGGATTATCCCACAGGAATTAATACTGTAGCATCAGTTGAAACAGTATCAATAGTGATGAATGTGGAAGATACTCAATTACTACTCCAGAAAATTTCATCAGTCTATCGCACCAAAACACAAGAAGTACTGCTTACTGCTCTTGCACAAGCTTTTGCAGAATGGACAGGAGTAAAATCATTACTAGTTGACCTCGAAGGAAATGGGCGGGATGCGAACATAGATCATGTGGATATATCACGGACAGTAGGTTGGTTCACTACTATCTATCCTGTCCTTTTAGATTTAAAGGATGTTAACAATCCCAGTGATGCCTTGAAAGTTGTCAAGGAAAAACTTCGTGGTATTTCTAATCAAGGTATCGACTATGGAGTGATCCGCTATCTAATTGAAGACGTGGAAATCACTGAGAAAATTAAGTCCCGTCCTCAAGCAGAGGTGATTTTCCTCTACCTTGGTCAGTTTAGTAAAAGCTTGACTCAATCAAGTTTGTTCAGACCCAGTGGAGAATTCAGTGGACTAGATCGTCATCCGCAAGGGATTCGTCCCTATCTGCTAGAAGTGACTGGTTCTGTTTCTGAAGGTCAGCTAATCATAGATTGGAAATACAGCCAGAATGTGCATAGACATCAAACAATTGAGGAATTATCTGATAATTTCCTCCAAGTGCTCAGGTCTCTGATTAACTGCTGTGATTTTTCCGAAGTGCAAGGCTATACGCCTGCGGATTTTTCCGCTGCAAAGATCGATCCAGAAAATTTGAGCAAGCTGCTCAATCAGGCTACTCAATTAAAGGGAGTGAATTGTCAATGAAACAAGAAAATATTGAAGATATATACGAACTTTCACCTATGCAGCAGGGTATGCTTTTCCACCAACTAGCTGCACCTAATTCGGGAGTGTATTTCGAGCAGTTTTGCAACACTTTCCAAACCAAGCTTAATGTCTCAGCTTTCCAGAAAGCTTGGCAGCAAATTTTATCAAGGCATCCGATCTTGCGGACTTCTTTCTATTGGGAAAATCTTGATAAGCCATATCAAGTCGTGTATAAGCAAGTGGATCTGCCTTGGGAATTTCTTGACTGGCGCAAACTATCCTTACAGGAACAACAAAGTCAGCTAGAAGCTTTATTAAAGGCAGATCGCGATCGCGGTTTTGAACTTTCCCAGGTGCCATTAATCCGGTTAGTATTGATTCAGATAGCTGATGAAACTTATCAGTTTATCTTCAACTATCACCACATACTGATGGAAGGTTGGTCTTTAAACTGGTTGTGGAAAGAATTCTATCAATTTTATCATGCCTTCACCCAAGGTCAAGATTTACACTTGGAACGTCCCCGCCCATATAAAGAATACATTGTCTGGCTACAGCAGCAAGATATGTCCCAGGCTAAAGATTTCTGGCGCGAGACACTCAAAGGATTCACAGCATCAACACCATTTTTAGGGGATAAGGCTTCGTCATCGTCGGCTAGCTTGAAGAAACAAGACAAAGATGATGATAGACAACAGACCCATCTGTCAGAAGCATTTTCAGCCAGCCTGAAATCTTTTGTCAGAAAACATCATCTGACTTTGAATATCCTATTTAAGGGAGTTTGGGCGCTGCTCTTGAGTCACTATAGCCGAGAGTCAGATATCGTCTTTGGAGCCACATCTTCTGGTAGACCTGCTGCACTTATGGATGCAGAGTCTATGGTAGGACTCTTTATCAACACACTACCAATGCGAGTACAGGTGGATAATGATACTTTTCTCTTACCTTGGCTGAAAAAACTGCAAGCCCAAGAAGTCCAAATGCGTCAGTATGAGTATAGTCCAATGTTGTTGATCCAACAATGGAGCGATATACCCCGTGGCTTACCATTGTTCGAGAGCATTTTAGTTTTTAATAACTATCTAGTAGATTCTACTCAACACAAGCTAGCCCAAAGCATGGGGAACACCAAATATTTGTCATTTGGAGTTAAGACGGATTATCCCCTGACCATAGTCATAGGAACTGGTTCAGAGCTAAGTATAACTATTACATATGATACAAATCGCTTTGACAGTTCTATGATTAATTGTATGTTAGGGCATTTTAAAACCTTATTGACGAGTATTATTGCTCATCCCACTGGGCAACTGCGAGACTTGCAGTTGCTGACTGCACAGGAAAGTTATCAGTTGTTGACAGAGTGGAATAATACTGAGATTAAATATCCCCAACAGCAATCTATCCATCAGTTATTTGAAACGCAAGTAGAACGTACACCCGATGCTATAGCAGTAGTATTTCAAGACCAAAAGTTGACCTACTATGAACTAAATGCAAAAGCCAATCAACTAGCCCACTATTTGCAAAAGCTAGGAGTAAGACCAGAGGTATTGGTGGGAATTTGCTTAGAGCGATCGCTTGATATGGTCATCGGGCTGTTAGGCATTATCAAGGCAGGTGGTGCTTATGTACCTCTTGACCCCAATTATCCATCAGAACGGTTAAGTTATATGTTGACGGATGCGAATTTTGAGGTGTTATTGACTCAACAGTCAATCCTTGAGTCTTTGCCATCACATACTGCACAGATGGTTTGTTTAGATACAGATTGGCATATAATTCAGCAATACAGTCAGGAGAATATTGATTCTGGGGTAGATGCAGATAATTTAATTTATGTGATCTACACTTCTGGTTCTACTGGATTACCTAAGGGAGTAATGAATACCCATCAAGGGATTCATAATCGTCTGCTGTGGATGCAACAGACTTATCAATTAACTAGTAGCGATCGCGTTCTCCAAAAAACTCCTTTCAGTTTTGATGTATCAGTCTGGGAATTCTTCTGGCCATTAATCACTGGAGCAGCGATTGTAGTTGCACAGCCAGAAGGACATAAAGATAATAATTATTTAGTTAACTTAATTACCCAAGAGCAAATAACTACAATACATTTTGTGTAAGGATTCAGGTGAGGGGGTATTGACAAGTGTGATAGGGGAAGAGGAAGATAGGAACTATGCAAAAATCCCTACCTGAAAAACTAAGCCAAGAAATAATTTACCAGTTGACAAAA
>Ga0116230_10002357_pt1 | contig 18190 bp, 18 predicted proteins | sample S1TSphfallax_3_FD_88678 | JGI IMG/M metagenome (GOLD analysis project Ga0116230, IMG submission 88678) | Host-associated microbial communities from peat moss isolated from Minnesota, USA - S1T2_Fd - Sphagnum fallax MG | ecosystem: Host-associated > Plants > Peat moss > Unclassified | place...
CCATACAGAATTCCATGAATCTGTGCTTCTCAGCTCTCATAATTGAAGCAAGGAATGTGTCTGCCAATCGTAATTGCCAGCTCCTGGTGGACTTAGTGTTGGATCAAATAATTTCAGATATTTGAAGAGGTAGCATGTACTTTTAAGGTTTGTGCTAGAGTAGGTTTATGTAGAGTGAAGATGATTTGCAAGAACGAAAATCCTGCAAACACTAAATAGTAGTAATGAATTAAATGTGTACCGTTTTCAGCATAATTGCAGGACAGTGCTTAGCAAGGAAAATATGAATTTGAATTTATTTATTATAATCAGATTATGATTAATATTATCTTTCTTATAAAATATTTCGAAGGAAAAAATGTTATCTAGTGGTTAGATTATCCCCTTTCAACCAAAGGGTTCAAAGTTTGATTTTTTTAGTAAATTCTTTTTTTCTTTCATGAACAAAATGGGTTTAAGAAATGGTTGTTAAGCAACTTCTTTGGCAAGCTAGACGCCTTGCAGAAAGAAGGTTGTTTTCTCCTCTAGGGATCAAAGGACTAAGTTACTTGTTTCGTAAGGAGAAGGGGATTAAATTGCTTTCTCCCCTAAGAAGGAGGGGGAGTTGCCTTCTCTCCCAGGAAGAAAGGGACAAAATTGTTTTATGTGTTAAGGAGAAGGGAACTAAGTGTGCCCTAGGAATCAAGTTCGTGAATCTTTAACAAGATAATATGTGAAGAAAAAATTATTTAAATTAAACATTGTTTATACCATTGGAAAGCTTTTGAAGCATGGATATTTAAAATAATCTTGCATTCTCAATTTGGGGCTATGAGTTAGATGTTACGATAAAAAAAAGTCAAAGGTCAAATTTTTAAGTCTGTGTTTCCTTAAGGAAAAAAGAACTAAGTTGGGAACTTGATCTTCAATTATTTTTGTCATAACTTTTATTTCATAGCTCCAAATTGAAAATGCAAGATCATTTTAGATATTTAAGTTTTGTGAGCTTTTCAATGGTATAAACAATGTTTAATTTGGACAATTTTTTTCCCATTCATTTTTTTCTCAAACATTTGAGAACTTTATTCTTAAGGCAACTTAATCCCTTTCTCTAACTTTGTCCTTTTCTTCTTGGGGAAGAAGGCAACTCCCTCTTCTTCAAAGGATAAAGGGACTTGGAAATTTGATCCCAATTTTTTTTTATCATAATTTTTAATTCATAGCCTCAAATCAAGAATGCAAGACATTTAAAATATTTAGATTAAGTTGAGAATTGTTCAATGGTATAAAAAACGTTTGATTTGAGAAAAAAAAAAAAATTGTACTTTCTAGTCAACATTTGGGAACTTGTTCCCCAAAGCAATTTAGATTCCTTCTCCCTAAAGAAGTTGTTTTTTGTGACAAGTTCCTCCTTGAAGCAATTTCATCACAAACTTAACATGTCACAACTTATTAAAGAAAATTGTGCAAAATTCATTGATTCATAATTTGCATGTTTCATGCATTGACATGGTGCATTGAAAAATATTTGACACACAAATTTATAGGAAAATATGAAATTCATGTGACATTTGTTCATTCAAAGTTCGTATTTCATTCATCAACACATTTATTCATGTTTTAAATGTGTTTTCGACATATGATATTCATGTGTAAAATGTATGAACTTATGAATGAACGAACTTCACACAATTTTCATTATTAATTTGTTGCATGCTAAATTTATGATGTTAGTCCACTTTTCCCTAAGGGAACATGATTAGGGTTACCATTTTTTTTCCTCCTTAAAAAAAATTCTTTTTTTCTCTAGGCATCTAGCTTGAAAAAGTTGCCCATTAAAAGAAATTGATCCAATTTGTTCATGGAAGAAAAAAAAAATTTGAATAAAAGATCAAACCCTTAACCCTTTGGTTGCAAGGGGAAATTCTAACCATTGAATCACTTTTTTTTCTTTTGAAAATATTATGTTTAAAAAAAAATTTAATGTGAATCATAATTCAGCTATAATAATAAAAATTGAAAATATTTTTAATTGGGCATTATCTTGCAATTGCGTTGAAACCAGTGCTACATTTAATTCATTGCTCCTATTTAATGTTTGCCCACCATGATGGGCTTCATTAATGCCAAAATGTACTGGCACCCATCACCTCATTATGCACAAATTATGGGATTGAACTTGGGACCCCTTATTTTGGGAATGTCACCACCTTAGGGCTCAACCTGACACATAATTTGGATATGCCAAATTGGAGGCACGTTTCAAGATTCTGATGTGTATTGGAGGTGAGGAGGAAGATTATGTTTTGTAAGTTAGTTGCATACACCAAAAAACAATTGGGTCAAGGTTTTATGAATAATGGTACTGTGCTAGCTTGGTTGGAATTTTATGCATGCCATAAGGGAAAATGCCAATCCTCCACCTTAAAGGTGACCGAAAATGAACAAAGCGAACATAAAATGTTGGCAAACTACAAACATAGACCTCAAATGAGGGCAAAATTTCTTGTTGTGGGTTAGAGTGAGGGGATGGATGAGCCTCAAATGTTAGGTGCATGTAGGCCTTGGGTTTGCCCTTCTGTTTTGGCGCTTCTAGACAGTTGGGTATGAAAAAGTAGTTTTTGGCACAAGAAATGACCATATTAAAACCAATTTCCATCATTGGCCATTTATTAATGACAATTGATTCCCTCTTTGTCACTTTTGTACAATTAAGGTTGTGATGACTCATCTTAGTCATCCTCAAGCTCTGGTCCCCTTACCAATCATGAAGAGTCAGAGAACATGCTTTAGGTTTTTAAATTTCATTACTGTAAAATCAGAAATTACAACCCATACTTGTTGACAAACTTGGGGTACATTACATTGGGTATTGTTGCCTTGAGTCAACCAGCACTCACACTGGCTGGCACCATAGTAAAAACCCCAGAATTCATCTTAAATTACTTCTAAATATTATAAATACCCCAAGCTTAGATTATATCAGGGTCTCTAAGTCCAAATCTAATATTTCTTGAGTTTAATTGGCCACTAAGACAAAAAGGTGTAGGTACCCGTGTGTGCAATGGTTACTGGTTCACCCTGCCCAGTATTTTGTAGACTTATTAGTAATAAGTTACTTTGTAAAATCATAGAAATTATTAATGTGTTGTTGAATAGTGAAAACAAATCACTTTGGTAAGTGGTCTCATCTAATTTTAATAAATTGGACTAAATCAACTATGTTTTGACAAAAGTAGTTTAAAATACTTAGTATATACTCAAGGTCAAAGAATCTAAAGAAGGATGGGGTTGGCAGTGCTTTTTTTTTGGGCGAAATTTCACCATTTTTTCACAAAGAATTGGGGAAAAAAATATTTCACTGTAATTTATACTAATTTGCTAAGTTTTTGTAAAATTTGGCCAAATTTTCGATTTTTTATTTTTTTTAAAAACAGGCTGGTGCTTGGTTTTAAAAGATTGTCAATTTGATGTCAGACCAATGACATTGAATTATTAAGGACTATCTTGACTAAGGAATATATGACTCATTTAACGTACCAAAGCTCATTTAGTTACTTGACTATGAAATCATAGGTAAACTTTCCCACAAAACAGTATACAACGAGCATTTAACCTGCTTTGAGGAAAAACGAATTTTGCTTGAAAATGAGAGATTGTAAGTAAAGCCCTGTTAGCCAGTACCCAAGGGCAGGCACAATTTTGGTAATGTCCTCAATTGAGGGATCTACTCGGCATAAGGATTCACCAGAAATCTCCTTTAACAATAGGCAGATTCTACAGGTGCAACACCAAAATTATAAAGCCCACTGAAATCATAAACCCGGTGCTACTGTGGGTGGAATATCTGTATGGTATAACATGTTGTCCAAGTACACTGGGAAAATTTTGGCAGATCTTTTAAATTTCATAGTTCAAAAACCAAATGACATGCTTGTTCCAGTCATGTTAGTAGATTGCCCAGTAAAATTACACAAGTACGTTAGTCATTGTGATAATACTTTGCGCCACTTGAACTTCTTACTCCCTTTTGTGTGGATTCTTAAGGAACATAATCAATAATGGCTTTGTTAGCAAACAAGCAAATTTTGGTCCTAGTTTTCCATCGCAGGTTCACAAGCTAATTGGTTAGCTTCACACACTAGGAGTCAAGGTGACAAAGAATGCCTTCTTAAGGACATTAGATATAAACATAACCTGTAATTGTAGAGTCTTATTTTGTAGGGCAAGGAACAGGCACTGTTCTGGGGATGAGGACCTTACCACTAAGACTCCTCAAAATGAGGAACAAGTGTCTGATGCCATCCTCTGTTGAGGCACACAGATTTTACTCAGGGTAATGTGCCCTCCACATACACTAGAAAAATTCTACCAGTTCTTTTGGTCCAAGTGAGGTGGGCTTTTACTGCACCATGTAACATCAAGAGACAAAGACAGTTCATGAGCAGGGTTCATTAGTAGAGACAAAAATTGAATGAGCAAATCATACAATGCAGTCTATAAACAACATGGTAATCCATACTTTAGTAGTCTCTGTGCACAAAAGAACTGAACTGAATGAATTCAAACTCAATATAAATGAGTTCAATAGATACAATTTTGGATATGAAACTGGCGGCAGGGCAATACGTACACTCTTTTCTCATGTTTGATTCTCTGATATGTAACAAGTGTGATTAAACAGTGACAGGCCTTCTTTGAGCAACTGCCAACAATAATTCAATATCTTGAATCCGTACATCAATACATTTTGAATCTACCATAATAAGGAGAGCTTTTTTGAATACATCACAGCAGGTCACAGTTGGACAACCTAGATGATAGTATGATTACAGAAATTTTTACCTCACTAGATGATGGGCTCCTGGTTGACAAGCCCTGAATGATGATGAGTGTTGTCACCATAGTAACTCAAATACCACTTCACAAATTTCTTCAATCCAGTGTCAAGATCTGTTATAGGCTTGTAATTCAGTTGAGTCTGTGCTGAAGAGACATTGGCGTGGGTGAAGGGTACATCACCATTCCGGGGCATTTTCACAATATTTCTTATGGCTTTCATATTGAGGTACTTCTCTAGAATGTCAACCAAGGTAGGGACAGTGACTGGGGAGGTGTTACCAAGGTTGAAAATCCGGAGCTGTGCAGGGCCTGTCTTCTTTCCCCCACTGCCTGTGCTTCTCTCAGCGGTATCAAGAGATGCAACGCACCCTTTTACAATGTCATCAATGTAAGTGAAATCGCGTGCCAAATCTTTGTTGTTGGCTCCTTGGTATATGTTGATGGGCTTTCCCTTCAAGATGTCCCGAGTGAAGGAAAAGTAAGCCATGTCTGGTCTACCCCAAGGCCCATATACAGTGAAGAATCGCAGGCCAGTGATGGAAAGACCATAGATGTGGTTATATGTGTGAGCAATTTCCTCTCCTGCCTTTTTTGTTGCTGCATACAAGCTTGCAGGTTGATCAGTTCGGTCCATCTCCGAGAAGGGCACCTGCAGAAGAGTTCCCAAAAACAGCTTAGATGAATTTTCAGACATAAAGCATCTCAAGTGTGCAGTGTCCCATTGTTTCAAAAGAGTCATCTCCTCTATACTATGAGTTTGTTGTAATCTTCATGGTGGAGTGCTGACTTGTTGAGAACTGCATGGGCAAAGCACAGTACCTTAGTGTTCAACCCATACACAGAACTTGATGAAGCCCAAACAATGGCTGGCTGCGGATTTGCAGCCTTGCATATCTCAAAGAGGTTCACGAGTCCAGCAATGTTGCTATGCACATATGAGCCTGGATTCTCCATGGCATAACGCACACCAGCTTGGGCTGCAAGATGCATCACATGTGTGATCTGGACCACCTCAAAGAGGCTTTTGAGAAGCAATGCATTGTTTATGTCAGCTTCAATCACAAACACGCCATGCTTTGCAAGATGCTCTTGCCGTGCTCTCTTCAGAGAGATCTCATAATAACTGTTGAAATTGTCGATGCCCACTACACCATCACCACGCTTTTTCAAAGCAAGGGAGACATGAGTACCTACAAATCCTGCTGCCCCAGTCACTAAGACCACCATAGGATTGTCCCCTCTAGTTGGGAGGCAGGATTGGCGCACCTGCTTCTCCCACATGAGGGTAGGCTTGAAAGTCAGCACACCATTGTTGCTAAAGTAGCCACCATCTGCAAAGCCTGAAGAACTCACTCGAAACAGAACAACAAGAGCAAAGGCAAGAAGAAGGGCTGAGCACCCAAGTAGCCTTGCAGATGCTGTTGAATGCCATCTTGATGCGACCCTCCCAAAATAGTTGCTTCTTTCCATCTTGACCTGCTTGCAAAATAATTTGTTGATTCAGACAAGAAGATGACTCTCATGTAAATATAAGTCAGATCTGAGATCTTTATTCTCTGCTTTTCTATGAGAGAAAAACAAACAAGAAAAGTGCAGAGAGTAACCTTGCCAGGTGTCGATGGGAAGTTGTCATGGGTGGATGAAGGCATTTTTAAGAGGGGGTTCTGTAGTGACTTGGTGGGGGAGTTGGCATACATTGGGAGGCCCCCGCCCCTCTTCTCACAGATGCTGCCCTTTGCTCCCTGCTTCACCACCCAGCAGTGGACCTCAAGGTGGTCTTCCAGCCTTCTATTATATCAATCCCTGCAAAACAGAGAAAGTACAGAGCATCTTATCTTCCAAACATAATATTGTATAATGGATATAGACATTATCTGGTAAAAGCCAGTAGGTATTCTGCTCAAATCACACAATGAGGGTTTTACTCAATGTTCAGGCTCACATTGTGATCATCTCTTCAGAGGAGTACCAGACTAGTTCATAAAGCAAGGTCAGTCCTTCACCCATAAGGCTGGTACCAGAACTGAAATAGAGATATGCACACATGTGTGAAGCTTGTTCTTGATTGATAGAGGACTCCAATGTAGACAAAGTCTTGCCATTTATAAGGAAGAAGAAGGTGTCCAGATGAATGCTGAAAAGTAGTAAAAGTACTGAGACCCAAAGTGGCAAAGATTCCAACACACCATATTATTATGTACACCAGGAGGAGCATTGGAGACATACCTGGGAAGTGGGATGTGGAATAGCACTGCTGGCAGTTGCTACTGATATCCTCAGACTTCATTGAGCTCCATTGAGCAGAGCCTGGAGTTAAACACAAAGATGCAGAATGGAGGTCACATGAGTGGCAGCTTGAAAATGGAAACAGGGCAGCTACAAAGGATGAGTACTTCACTTGATCTATGTACCAGCAGCTTCTCGGAATCCTTTGGCAGCTATTGAAACAGAACTCCCTTAACTGCATCTAGATACACAAGAAGTATACCTTTGTTGAAACTCTTCTTCTAAGGCCTGAGAGTTGTGTGACTTGCAAAAGAACCTCACCTTATGGTGACTATCTTTAGGCTATCATGATGCATCTAAGGACAATCTAAGGGACTCAAATCCTCCGAATTCAGCTACTAACTCAATACTGCCGAACTGAACCATTCCGCAGACTGTCAGGTAAATCATAACACGGGCTCGGGACTTCCAAAATTCTAGATCTGCAATGGAGTTTTACTGCTGCTCAAACATTAGATTGAGAGAGTCTCTCGCGATCTTACACATGACGCTCCTAGGAGGTCTTATGAAGGCAGATGATAATTCCTGCTCTTGCGCTAAATACAACAGATCGGTAAGTTTCTAGTACTTAATGTCACTAGAGAGCTCGAGGAAACTGCTTCAAAACAGCAGGCAATGGCACTTCTTTGAATGCCAGAGCGGATCTCTACAATCGCCTGATTTCATCGCTTGAGTCCTATACGTGTCTGCAACATAAGCGATGAGCGCAGGCAAGTAATTTTGAGATATAGTTTCCAAGATCGGTTTCAAGAATCAAGGATCTATAGGCAGAGGCGGAACAAGCATTGCAAGACAGGTCTGATGATCATACGCGACTTTTCAAGAAGTAGAAGAAAGAGATTCTGCAGGTACTGGTCGATTGATGATCCCCAATACATATGACAGAGTCTTTTTTTTCTGTAAGATCCGCGATCAGCAAACAAACAGAGTAATAACGAACTTACGGTTCAAACATGGCTGTCGATCTTGCCTGCAATAATGGCCTTGAAATCTTCAGTGCAATAGACAATAATGCGTCAGCAGCTGCGAAGCAGACGAGTACTGCTCCGAAACGCAAATTCCACCAAAAGAAAGACACAGCCAATGTCTTGATCTCCAGAAAACAACCCGAGCATTCGCAGTTCAAAGGAAGCACTACTCAAGATTTGTCCCTCTCCCTGTAACCTGTACGTCTCGCTCTCTATTGTTCCGCCTTCTTCTTCTCTTCTTCTGAAACCGAAGTCCGATGCGCTGCTGCTCCTCACAAGTGCGTGAGTGAAAGCGCCCCCGAATGCATCGTCTCTTTGGCCTTTTAGCAGCAACAAGCTGGCGCGAGAACAGCATGATTGTCTCGCTGGAAATGGGCACAAGTTTGAGTAGAAAGAGGGGCCCCCAAAAAAAAAACAAACAAAAACAAAATGAAAAAAACGCAAATAGAAAAAACTTAAAAGACCCCCCCCTCCCACATACCCCCCCGCCCAAAAAAGCTAAAAAAAAATTAAAAAATAGACTGCTGGTAGTTTGCTCCCCCAGTGTCACTCCGCAGTCAGCCAAAAAGTGCCGCTTCCACTCCGACTTTTCTGCCCCCTCCATTATGAAAGTGCTTTTTTAAAAAACGGCAGCAATCAGTTTTCCGGACTCCCGTAGGACAAGGCATGTACCGCCGATCTTCTCCCCAGCCTTCCCCCATTCCCCCCTACCTACTGCCCCCCTCCTCCCCCCCCAACCTTAATGCCTATCCATCCACCCACCCATCTGGCAAGTAGTATTACCCGGCCTCAGTTTTGCCCTCAATTTCATTCCTTTTTCTCCCGCTTCCTCCACAATTTTCTTCTTCTCAGGATTGGAGCTAGTTTTAGGACACACCATTAGTACCCAATATAAACCTACATACGGAGCTATAGACTAAAGGACAAAGGCTACTTGAAGACCTCCAACGAATTTGTAGTGTATTTGGAAAGCTAGCAGGGCATTTTGCTTTTCCAAATGCCGACCTTAATTTTTTTTCCAATTCCCATGGTACCTGGTACCCACCAGGTACATATCACAAGAAAAAAAATTTCAAAAAACAAAAAAGAAATCTGCTGAGTTTTACGTTGTGTAATGCCCTTGGCCATAGGTATTATTATCGAACTCCAGCCCGTGTTACCCTATACATAAGAACCTGGTTTGGATTATTTTTTAAGTGTATGTGGAATTGTAAAACACCCAACCTAATTTCCCTCCACTCTTTGGAGGGTGTTTTAAGAAATGGGAACACTCATTGGAGTGGGCATTCTGTTTTAGAAATGTCCTCCTTTTAAAAATTTATTTTCCTGTGATACCCATTTGGTATAAGGGATTTTTCTTAAAAAAGTGAACCATATTACTGGGCTTGGTAAAGCTCCTCGCACTACCACTGCAAAAGGGCTTTAAAGAGAATAAAAACATGCTTTTTTTTTTTCTATATCTCTCTCTCTCTCTCTCTCTCTCTCTATTTTAAAATTCCATGGGTGAAGCCCGCATCAATGGGCTTTAGCAGAATGGGGTCATTAGCTCTGCCTCACACAGATTTTTATTCCAATAAAGCCATGAGGCCCCATACATAATTATAGGAACCTATACATAAAAACTCATTTAGCTAGACCAAGGGGAAAGGCTCCATAAGTATGGGGTCCTATATGAACCCATTTACCTGGACCGAAGGGAAAGGCTACATAATTATGGGGACCTATATAATAAACCCATAGAGCTTCACCAAAGGGAAAAGCTACAAAATTATGGAGACCTATATATACCCATTAACCTAGACCAAATGGAAATGCCCCACAATTATAGGGACGTATATGAACCCTTATAGCTTGACCACAAGGAGGGCTAAATAATTATGGGGACCTATAATAACCCATTTATAGCTATGTAGGCAATATTCTATTTTGGGTTGACAATGGAATTCATAAATATAGGCAACCCAGCCTGTAAAGCTCTCAGCAAAGCAAATACACATTGATGTGTAAATACACAATTATACACATTAGTAATAAGAAGTTGAGGGTCTACAAAACTGTCAGAGAAGTAGTAGTAGTAGTAGTAGTAATAAGTGACAATGAGAGAGATTTGTATGATTCTAGTTTAGCTTTCTCCTATTTTGGGATTCCATGTGAATTCACATTCAATTTCATGTTAACCTGACAGACTTGATTGCAAGAGCACGTTAAAAGCAAGGGAGGGGGTGGGTCTGAATGGGGAACCAGTATGGCTATCTAAAATATAACTAAACTAATAATAGCGCTAGGGACCAGACTTCATCTTAATCCAAAGGACAATGCCTTCCTCCTCTGCAGCCTGCTGTAATAAACAGTTTGCTGCTCAGTGCTGAGTTATTATTGAGAAACTAGCAGGCAGGCAGCATGTACTGATTCTGTATTATATTGTATGTATAATTGTATGTATAATTGTATGTATATTGTTTGTATACCGTTACTTTCAAAGGGCTAAAGACCCGGGCCCTCTATGACCGATTCTGCCAGTGCACCTCACTAGGCCTGACAGAATCGGCAACTCCCCCAGCCTGGCAGATTCGGCCGTATATGCGCCCCCCCGCCTCCCCCCCTTCCCCCCCCCAAATCCCTTCCCCATTTGTCTAGTTACATAACAAGTCTTAGGGTTTTTTTTTGGGTGCGAATTATTGCATTGTTGTGAAAAAATAGAAAAAAATCTGTCACATAATGTTGTACAAGTAATTAATTAATTATCAAAATTCCATGTTGAAATTTTTTGAATGCTCTTGAATATTCCAAAAGATTTTTTTTTTATTCGTTCACAAGTTTTTGTCTTTGAAATTTCTTTTAAAGCAATTTATATCAATAATGTAATTAGTATCACAGCTGCCAAGGTACTATGGTATTATTCCCTTCTTTTTTTTAAAAATAGATCACCAGATTTAGGAAAAACAATTTGAGAAAATTTTCATTGTAGTTTGGGAGAAACTTGCTCTGACTTTAAAACTGCCAAAAACTTGTTACCATTTTATGCTAAAACGTCCTTGGGATACCAACTAGGTAAATGATGCTCTGTGCATCAAATGGATTAAAAAAGAGCACTGAGAAGGAATTTGTAAGGCCACTTTTTCCAGCAGCAAAGTGAAGTAAGAAATTCAGAATTATCATCTGATAATTGGTTCAATCAGGCTACTGTTTTTTGGATATTTAAAATGATAAAATAATGTATGCAGTCAAGGTGAAAACTATTTTCCTTGGTAGTTATCTTGCTGTCCCCACTCTCTAAGTGGGCTTATTATTTGTGGAAATACACACTAGGTGTACCTAGCTCAACCCATCTTTTTTTGGGTGTTCTAGGCTTTTCTTGTTTAGCATCATTCCTTGATTTAGTTCTGGGCTTTTCTTTGTTACTAGTACTAGTGTGGCCTGTGCCGTTGGCCCAAAGTGTTACCACGTTCTCAACTGAATTTTCCTTCCAAAACCTGGTTTTTTGGAATTTATTTGAATTTTCAGAGGCAGAAATTACTTTTAAATCAATAGCTCCCACATTCTGAATCCAAATCTTTCCAAATAAATTCCATTAGATCTTGGTCATCAAGATCTTTTCAACAACACCAAAGTCACATTCCAATTCTTCAGAAACTTTTAGATACAGTTTAATTTTTTTTTAGTGAAGAAATCATTCAATATCCAAGAACTTTTGCACTGCAAGTCCAAACGCAGCGGAATCAAGCCCATGCACCCCTCCTCATCAAGAGCTTTCCAAAGACACCAAGAATACAATCTGAAGCATCCCCCATCAGTGGGTCTCATAACTACAAAAACAAACTACCTTCCTTCATAGATAGATGATAGCATGACTCAGTTGAAGGACTGAGGTGCAATGCCTTTAGGACATGTAATAAGACTGAGGATACTCTAACCCCTGGTTCCACACATAAATGGAATCAAGAATACATTTAACCTGAACTGGAACCTGCGGTCAACTGATCACCTCCAATTAGTCCTCGACTCTAGATCTTTTTTCAAAAAACTTTCTGTCTAAAAAATCTAGTTTCTGGCTCCAGTTCTGGTTCAGGCTCCTCACATAAATAATTAGGTTTGGTTCTTAAAATAAAGTAGTTTTGTTCCACTTCGGTCTTTACCAATCCAGACTGGAACTGGTGGTTCTAACCCACCAAACCTGGCAACTGCCCAACACTGATTAAAATCTCTTACAATTTTTGTGTTCTAACTAGAGGACACGGTATCGTGTGCAATTATTCCTAACCCCTCAAGCGGGTGTTCTGTTTTCAGAGCGGGCTTTACAAAAACTGTATAGCCCTCACTTTTTGGAAGTTGCATCGATTTTTTCATCATGTAAAGCCCGTGTGTATGACTATTACCAAAAGTGGGCTTGCACTCACTCAGCTCTTGCCTTACATGTCCTGATTTCAATAATGGCATCACCCCTCCGACTTTTAACCCTACACATAATTTGAGAGACACCTTACAGTGTTGAAAGGTGCTTTGGAGGCTAGGAAGAAGATGATGCTTTGGTAAGGGTACCTGTGAACACAAAAGAAATTTTAAGTGAGGTTTTTGCGGGCATGTAAGCATTGCTTCTGTTGGGAATGTGAACGTTGGGCTTAAGGATTCCTTTTGTTGGGTGAAGGTTTATTGTTCCTAGCGTGTGAGTGTACCTCTTCCTTGACATGTTGTGGTTGTCATTAGTGGTTTTTTCCTTAATGACTTGAAGGACCAAAGTTGTGTAACCTGCAATTTTATTCTATTTTCCTTTTGATTGTTTGGTCTAGATGTAGTGAAAGAATGAGAATGTTATGATAGCAACGGTAATCATGTTCATTGGGTGGGATATGATGTGTCATATTAGTGTCTAGACGTGTGTGTGGCTATCATGAGGTTTGTACATTGTTTTGCCAATCATTTGTATAGTTGGGTATGAGAGACAGCATATGAGGAGGGCCTAATTAAGGATAGCACAATTGAGTGCAAGGTTGGTGACTGTGTTCTAACTTCTTATTGTGGCTACCATGTATTGTGCATGCATAAAATCTTTGTGTTTGAGTTATTTTTGTATTATAGGCATAGAGTGTTTTCTAGGAAAGATAGTAAGCTTTGAACTTGCATATTAGTTTATATCAAACAAAATTGGTGTGAACTTGATGACCAAAAAAGGAGTGTGATGAAAAAATGTGCATAGGGTTGTTTCTTGTCAACTTGGTTTGATTTGTGTTCCTATTTTTGATTGTTTGTGTTTACACTTTGCATCATACCAAGGGGAACTCACCTTGTCAATTGTGAACTTACATACACAATAAATTAACTAGAATTTTATAAAATTTTATATATAACATAGGTCATAATATTAAACAATTTCATATCAGTGCGAATGAAATGTTCAAGTTTTGGACTTGAACAATGTGAAAATTATCCATTTTGTAAGATTTGTTTGCAATAGAATAACAATTTGAAAATTTCCCATAGATATAATGTATGATGTCTTATGAAATATGAGTGTGAATCATTTACAATAATCATATTGTAACTATATATATATATATATATATGTTTGTTTTATATTTTGCAAGTTATGTACAAGAGAATGATCTACCATGAGACTTTTCCTCGAATTGAGGCATCTATCATAAGGTTGGCAAGTTGAATGCATGTTGTCAAAAGTTGCAAAAAAGGTCTAAAGGTATACCCTTCAAATTTCCTTGCATTAAAAACATCCAATTTTATTTTTTATTAACTCAATTGAAATGTGAAACAAAGAGCAATAAAGATAGAAAATAAAAAGAGGTACCTTTCAAATTATCAAAGGTATTTTGATAAACTAATGCAAGATCTTGAAGCAAACTGGTGTTGTTGTGTGTATGGTTTAAGAGATACACTACGTGTAAATGTAATTGACTTAAAAGAAATTTATTTATACTTCGGGTAAGTGTAAGTGTAAATGTACAAGGTGGGTGTGTAAGTGTAATGTAAACCCCATGTAACTAATTTTAAGCCACGTAAAAATAATGCAACTATAAGTGTAAAAGTTTTTACACTTACATTGTTTTTGCACATCATGTAAAAACCTTGTAAAAAGAAAAAAAACCAAGAAATGAAACAAAGACATGCCATAACATGCAAACATTGATTTCATTCACATGAAGGGTTTAAAACATGCATTTCTAATGTCCAATTTGATCATTAATTGACATTAGAAAATGGCAATAGGGGCATAGGAATTTATTAAAAATTAAAGAAGTATCATGAGCATCATGAACAAAACATTACCAAAATCATGAATACATGTCTTAATTTTGCACACACTCCTCTACATGATTTTCAACCTCATTGGAAAACTTAGCATCCATCACATCTAATATGTCCTCATCCTCACCAAATCCATGCACCTTTTTAGGTTCTCCCTTATGATCAACACAAATAGTGAGATCATCTAGCCAATTTTTAATTAAAAGAACTAGGATATCCAAGTTATTCAAACCACGTCAACATCAACAAATGGTTATGAGAATCCTTGAAATATAAAAGATTATCTTTTTTTTATTGGACTACCCAATATTGCTTTAAAAAAATTTAGCTAAATAAGCAATTGTTGAAAATTGCCCTCCATGTTTTGACCACCAAACAAAAAGGTTTTTGCTTTTTCCAATGGCACATCAAATGTGTGAAAACATGACAAAGCTTGTCAAACATGCACTCACAAACATAATCCCCAAATAATTTAGCTTGAAGTTTCCAAATGTAATAAAACAATTTGATTCACAATGTCTTTCAAATAAGTAAAAGAAACAACACTTACTTGTTCAAAACAAGTTGCATCTTTGAACACTCCCACTCCATAAACATCATTAGTATTATGCACAATTTCTTGCACAACACTTTAAGAAGCACTCAACCATCTATGTAATTTTTTGTACAAGGTCTTGAAGGTTTGGAGGAGGAACTAACTATCATATGCAACAACAATTTCAATTGTAAAAAAGTGGCCAACATAATCTCCCATTAAACTTAAGTCCTTAAAGCAAGGATCGAACATAAGAGCAACCATATTGTGAACTTTAAATAACTTGAAACAATCTACGAAATCAAGGAAAGGCCTCAAAACAATATCTACTTGCTTTTGCATGTTAGTAGGTCAAGTGTTTAACCTTGGTGCACATGTCCATCTCCTTTACATCATAATTTTTTTGCTTACAACTCCAATCTTTCCTTGGAAATTTTCACATACAACTTGATTGCTAAAAAAAGAACATCTAATAATAACCAATATCCATGGTGTTAATTAACCACACGTGTTGTCACAACATGGGAAAATGCATCACAAATGGCCTCAGCACTTACCTTAATTTGTGCAAAAAAATCCTATTAGCTAAGCTTTTATTTGATTATTGTAGCACATGATAACTATAGCTTGATAAGCTAAACATTGTTAAAACATTGCAACCTTGGATGCAAAATGTCTTCACCATTTAATTGCCAATTTGTGTTCAAGCAAACCAAATTTTAAACATGTTCACCTCCACTTTTGCCCTCTTGCATACAATGCATAATGAAAAACAAGGATTAATTTTATTATACATTTCACAACCCACAAATCATGTTTGCATTACAAAAATCAAGATTATCAACATACAACATTTTATTTTTATTGGCGATGTGATGCAAGATTGGAAGGTTGTTTACATATATTTCACATTAATTAATGTCAAGTCTTTGGAAATTTTATCATCATTTGTTGCATATTGAGTTGCCTTGTTCATGGCATGTCCAAAACATGCACCATCAAAAGGAATGGGCAAACTTAATGCCTCACATGAAATTACCAACTTTAGTGTTGTGGTCATGTTCATTAAATTAATTCCCTCATCTTCCACATAACACAAAATCTTGGAAATGAGTGCAAACATTTTAAGCATGGCCTTCAATTACCTTGCCAACCTTTGCCAATAGTGTCATTAGCCTCAAAAAGGCCTATTGTAACATGTTATAACTGCCAATTTGTAGTAGAAAGTTTATGACAAAACTAAAAGTATCTTGCTAGCCTCTATTCATCCACAAATCAAATGTAGTTGTAGTTGTAGGTGTGGCATCAAATTGAAGTTGCATGTGCAAATCTAAACAATGTGCCACCATGGCTAAAAGGATATCTTTAAACAATGTCCTTTGAAAAGGAAAAAGCAATTTGGGATCGAACTTCAAAGTCATCCTTCGCATCCACACATTCTCACATGTGTTTAAGGGGAAAAACCACGCAATCATGAACAACACCAAGTGTTCCAATTTTTTTTTTAAAAACTTCATTGTGCTTCTTGTAAGGAATGTTGTTACCAAAAAAAGTAAAAAATGCACCTAGTGTTATTTTTGGACATTTCTTGGTTGGTTATTGGAACTAATTGCCTTCCTCACTACCTTTTAAAATTCCATCATTAACATAAGCAAATTTTGAAAGGTTTGTAAATAGAAGCTCATGATGTTCAATTTTGACATGTTTTGTTTCATAAAACTTGTCCCAAATAACTTGTATGTAATGACCCCCTTCTTCCCCTTTGTTTTCTTCCCAATCAATCCAAGAAGGACAACTTATGACTCCAAGTGACCCAAAACTTGGCTTGCTTTTGTAAAATCATTAGATTTTCTACTTGATCTTTAGGAAAAGAATTGGGAATGTTCATGCTAACTCTAGAGGATGAAGATGCTTAAACTATAGGCTTAATATTTAAAGGCTCAACAAATTCACATCATTTCTAGTTGGGAGATGAAAAACATCTTCCTCATTCAACAATGAGCTTGAAATATATGTAGTTGCCATAGCCTACACATTACAAATGGGATGGGATCACAATCCTACAATTGATTCAACACTCAAAAAATTTGTTGATTGAATAATTTAAAAAATTGCCTAAAAATGAAAAAATTATTTGTGTCAAAAGTGTTGTAGGTGTTGTTATAGGAGAATCAAAGGACTATTGGTGTTGCTGATTTTGTTATAGGAAAATTATAAAACTATGGTGTTGTAGGAAGTGAATTAAAGGACTATTATTGTTGTTGGTGTATTGCAATAAAATTGAAGGACTCTTGGAGGATTCTTGGTGTGCTAAGGATTGGGGAACAATTGGGAAATACTAAATGCTAACCATTAGTGTTATTGGGGTGTTATGTGCTGGTGTTTCATTATCGTTCCACCTTGCATAGGCAAAGACCACAAATATGAGCAAGACCACATTATAAAAAAAATAAAACCATTAAATGAACAAAACATCATGAACCAAAAAAAAAACAAAGAACACAATATCATGACTAGCAAAGACCAAGAATAACAATAGGTGAACTAATTCACCTAAAAGAAGTTCAAGAAGTGTTATTAGATATCTTATTTCCTCCTTTTGTTTTTTGTTGTTACACTTACACACAATGAGACCACAAAATTTGAGAGTAAGACTACATTGAATGGTAACAATAATAAACATGTTTGAAGACCACAAACAACATAAATGAAAATGAAACCCTACACACGAAACCACAACCAAGAGTCTAAAGAAAGCAAGCTCACCTAAAAGAAGATGATGAAGACATGCATTTCCCTCCCAAGTGCTCTTTGCTCCTTGATGTTCCACCCTGCACAACAAAAGATTACAAATAAGAGCAAAGTTGTCTTAGAAAATTGCAAATAGGAGCAAAGTCGTAAACAAGAATGTGAACAACACAAATATGAGTGCAAATAAAAGCCATGGCATGAACAAGAGCATGAACAAAACACAAACATGAGCAAAATCACAAACAAAAACATGATTATGAACAAAAATGTAAATGGGAGCAATATCACAAATAAGAACAAGACCACCCATAGAACAATAAGACTGACAAGACTAACGATGAACCATGAAGGTGAGCTTGTTCCCCCAAAACTTGAAGAAGATGGCGATGTTGAACTCCAAGCGTGTTCAGTTCCTTGTTCCTACAAACTAAAAGACCACAAATAAGAGCAAGATTGCCTTCACAAGACCACAAACAAGAGTAAGACCACACTAGAAGACAACCATGTGTACATGTCCATAAACCTCAAGAAGAAAATTCTAACCATGGACCACAAAGGTGAGCTTGCTCAC
>Ga0116230_10002360_pt1 | contig 18169 bp, 14 predicted proteins | sample S1TSphfallax_3_FD_88678 | JGI IMG/M metagenome (GOLD analysis project Ga0116230, IMG submission 88678) | Host-associated microbial communities from peat moss isolated from Minnesota, USA - S1T2_Fd - Sphagnum fallax MG | ecosystem: Host-associated > Plants > Peat moss > Unclassified | place...
AGGGCGAGCGGCTCAGTCGCAAAGTCAAGATCAATGGTCTGAGTCAGTCCAGTCACGCCCGCACTGGTGGCCGATCTCTATCGCGTTTGACCACAGTCAGTTTCAAATCGCAAGACCTCAATCTTTTGCGCGGAGGTCCTAAATTTCGTCGTGATTGGCTTGATCACCTGGCTCTAAAGCTCAAGCCTACACACCACGATCTATTATCGAAATACGAAAAGGTTGTGATGCAGCGCAATCGTCTCTTGAAAAATTTCTTTGAAAAAGGCCGCTTGTCTGTTTCGGATCAAGATGAATTGAAGGTCTGGGATAAGCAGCTCTCTTATTATGGAGCGCTTGTAATTAAGTCCAGGGTCGACGCTCTAGAAAGCGCCATTCCGGAGGCTGAAAATTACCACGCCGGCATCTCGGGCATGCGTGAGAAGCTTTGTTGTAATTATATTTTTGGCAAGAAAGAAGCGGAGCACGAGCAGGACGGTGCAGCTGAGAATCTTGCTGAAGAAAGGCTTGGCTCGGAGAAGTCTGCCGGGCACGAGCTGGGCACCGACGAGATTTTTGCCATGGAAACCAGAGAATTGGCTCTGACAATAATGAAAAATCTCTCCCAGCGCCGGGCGGAAGAGATTGCCAGGCGGCAGACTCTAACCGGGCCTCATCGCGACGATGTAAGCTTTGTTTTGAATCAGTTGCCTGCTACTGCTTATGCCTCTCAGGGGCAACAACGCAGTCTGGTTTTAGCTCTCAAATTAGCCGAGCTCAAATTAGTTGCGCAGGTTTTGGAAGAGCCGCCCTTGCTTTTGCTGGATGATGTCCTGGCTGAGCTCGACCTTCTGCGTCAGGGGATGCTGATGCAGCTTGTCAATGAAGAGATGCAGACATTAATTACGACAACTCATCTGACCGGCTTTCGCCCCGAATGGCTGGCTGGTGCAAAAATAGTGGAAGTGAACGCGGGTAAATTAAATCAAGTTGACTGAGGAGCTGATAACAAGCTGGATCTCAGGATTGGGAGTAAATTGAGGTTAGTTAAATCTTCCTCGGGGTACATTAATATCGGTTAAACTCAGCTCTCAGAAGAGACTGAGCATTTACAAGGGCTGTTCTCGTGTTTGCCGAACATCTGGGCGAAGAAATCGACAAAAAAGTTTGCCTGGAGTGCCAAAGGCAGTTCACCGGCATTGTGGCGGCCTGTCCTCATGACGGCACGACTCTAGTCACCCTGGCCCGGGATCCTATGATTGGTACTTGTCTGATGGGCAAGTATGACATTATCGACGTCATCGGTCATGGTGGCATGGGTGTCGTTTATAAGGGGCGTCAGGTTTTGATGGAGCGAATCGTCGCCATCAAAATGCTTCAATCTCAGCACATAGCCGATTCGATGAGTGTGAAACGCTTTCATCAAGAAGGCAAAGCTTCATCCAAGCTCAATCACCCGCATGTGATTACTGTCTATGATTTTGGCGTTACACCTAGTTCTGGCCAGCCTTTTATCGTCATGGACTTTTTGCTTGGCGTTTCGCTGGCCGATTTGATCAAATCGGAAGGCCAGATAGGAGTCGAGCGCAGTATAAAAATACTCTGCCAATCTACCGATGCCCTTGATCACGCTCACCGCATGGGCGTTATCCACCGGGACCTCAAGCCCAGCAATATCATGCTGATCGACTATGAGGACGAAAAAGACTACGTAAAAGTGGTGGACTTTGGTGTAGCCAAGCTGATTACGGCCGGTGGCGAACAACAAAAATTGACTCAAATGGGTGAAGTTTGCGGCAGTCCCGTTTATATGAGTCCAGAGCAAGTGCAGGGTCTCGAGCTCGATAACCGCTCTGATATTTATTCTATGGGCGTGGTCATCTATGAGACATTGACCGGACGCTTGCCAATCCTGGGCAAGACCATGGTTGAGACGATGTCCAAGCATATAACCGAGATGCCGCCTCGCTTTAATGAAATCCGCCCCGACCTTTATATACCTGAACGTTTGGAAGCCGTCGTTTTTAAGGCTTTATCGAAGGATCCAGCCGATCGCCATCAGACAATGGCCGAATTAACGCGCGATCTCGATACTGCCATTCCCAAAGCCGGGAAGAGCCAGGTTTTACGCACAGATTTCCCCACTATGCCGGACCTGACCGGCAAAAAAGAAGTTGGTGGCTCACCTCTAGCGCGTATGACATTGGTGCACTGGCTGGTGGTTGCTGCTGCTTTTGCCGCCATTCTTGGCTTGTGGATGATGGCTGCTTTAAACAAACCGGTTGCTAAAGCCGAAATACCAGTTGCTACTCCCGCCCCTGGGTCGGCTGCGGTTGCACCTGTTGGCGGTAGTACCACGGCCGCCACTGCTTCAAGTCCGAGTTCACCGCCGGGGGCTGCAACAGCCGGTCCGACTGCGACCATTAGTACTACTGGTGCCACTACTGCTGCTGTTTCGAGCAATCCGCCCTCACCTCCAACTGGGGCTCATCCAGGTAGCATCTCAGCTAAACCAGTCAACCCTCCTTCCTCAGTGGCTTCATCCTCGGCCGCACCGCCAAGCAAAGTTTCGTCCAGCGAAAGCAGTCCCGGCAGCGAAAGTTCTGTCAAGAAAATAAAAGTAAGACCTTCAGCGCCTCCCAAAGTGGCTCACAAACCTAGAGTGCATAAAGTCGTTGCCGAAGATTCCGATGAAGCTGTGCCCTCGGGCAATAGCGGCTCCGCTGCTGCCTTTGCCAGACGCGCTGCCGCCAGTGCTTCAGCTGATCCTTTTGAGCGTTTGAAAAAGTCTCGAGGTTATTGAAAATTAGCCTTTTGCATTTGCTGGCATAGCTTTGACCAGCTCTTCCAGGCGCCTGCTATCGCAGCCATTGGCCCAATAGCCATCTTTTTTTGCGTAAGAGCCGACAATCAGGCCGGCGGCATTATTGCTGAACTGTTCGATATTGGCGGGTGTCACCCCCGAGCCTACAAGTGTGGGGATACTCACGGCGGCAGCGACTTCCGCCACTTCTTCAGACAAAGGGGCGGAGGCTGTGCGCAGGCCGGTTACAATCACGCCATCGGCTTTGAAAAACTCGGCCGTGTGAGCGGTTTCGGCCAGGTCGATATCGGCTGTGATGGCATGGGAAGAATGCTTTTTTTTGATGTCGGCAAAAATTTTGATTTTTTCAGCTTTCAGTTGAGCTCGGCGCCGCACCAGATGCGGTGCAGAGGCTTGATGCAGTCCTTCATCCCCTATATGAGCAGAAACATAGCCCTCCACTCTGATAAAGTCCAGATCCAGAGCCACAGCTACCCCAAGAGCTTCGATATTGGCCGCTGCTAGTATTTGTACACCCAGGGGCAAATCAGTGATGCTTTTGATAGCCTGCCCAACTACTGTCATGGCCGCCACCGTCTCCGGTGCCACACTTCCCGCTAAATACGGGACATCATGCATGTTTTCGATGATCAGGGCGTCGATGCCGCTTTCTTGATAAATATGCGCGTCTTCCAGTGATTGTTTGACTATTTCTGCCATATCAAAGCCGTAGCCAGATGAGCCCGGTAGAGCTGGCACATGGACAACACCTATCAGTAAGCAAGATTTTTTGGCGCCGGAAAGAAACATGGAGATCCTTTAAAATTAGAAGGGACCGCTGATTTGGTTTTAGGTCAGGCTAAAAGCACTGCCCTGACCGGCGAAGCCTCCAACTCCATAAATTTTAGAGGTAGGGCAATTAGTTCATATTCGCCTTCATCGACCAGGGTCAGATCCAGATTTTCTAACCAGCATAGATTGAACCGATCCAAAATGTGGTGCGTGCTCAGTTCTTTTGATTGAGTATGGTCAACTGATGGTGTATCCAGACCGGTGAGAATAAATCCTAATTGGCCAAGTCTCTCGGCTGTGTCTTCACCAATGTAGCTGTAGTCATCTTCAAAAAGATCATGGCGCACAGCATTGCGAGTTTTAAAAAGCACTCGTTTGATGCCTTCTTCCTGAGCTAAATCGCTCAATTGCTCAAGTATGGCAGTGCCACCTATCGGTCCTGTCATCGGCGACAAATCCATTACATAAGTGCGTCCCAGAAATGGAGTCAATGGCATAGCACCGGCTGTAGTATCGTCACCATTATCGCTTTTCGTATCGCTCTGAGATTGTCCCAGTCTGCCTTTTATGTGCACCGGGGCATCAGCATGAGTGCCGACATGAGGGCTCATTTTAAAGGCAGTGAGATTTATTACTTTGCTTTCTTCATAAGAGAGCGTGATCTCTTTACTGAACGGTGTGTCGCCCGGGAAACAGGCGGTAGAAGTGCCAATCGGCAATGATATATCGATTACTCTGGTGAAACTAAGGTTTGGTTTTATATCTTCGGTCATTTTTTGTCACCGCCTCCGTTGAGGAAATGAAATTTGGTTTTGATATGATCTGTGCGAATAGACGCCGCTAATGGTGAGCCTCCCTCTGTGGCGTTTGGCTTTGATTTTTTTTCTGTTTTAGGAGAGGCTTGAGTCGTCAGTTTGAGTGAAGTTAAAATCTCGCGTGTAATCAGCTCGAGATGATGGCCATCAAATCCTGATGCCAGTTTGATTGCGATGCCCAGACCATTAGGGTAGAGTTCAGATGGTGCCATACCTATTCCAAGTAGTCCGTCAGCGCCTTCTTTTGCCACCATGGGAGGGCAATCGCTGAATAATTCGCGTGACATGATTTTATAATCAAGGCGATTATGCCCACTGACCAGAAGTGGGTGTTTGAGCATCAACTTACCAATTTCTGCATGATTGGCAAAGATTGGTGCGCTCTGGGCCTGTGTCGGCAACTGGTCAGGATTAAGCAAGCACAGATAAGCAAAGCTCAACTCATCCAGGCTTAGCGCATAGTTAGGCAGCTGGCAGCCGTCGGTGGTGGCGCTAAAACTATCCGCGGCTCTGCCCGTCATGTCGCTCAGTATGTCTTTCAGGCGCGTGTGCTGCGACTCTGATTCCTGCAGATAATCGTTCATGTGGCTTGCGCCCAGGCTGGCTTTTACCGCCGCCAGATAACCGCTATGTTTGCCGCTGCAATTATGATAGCGACGGCGAGGCTCTTCGCCGCGCTCTTTCATCAGTTCTCTGGTCTTGTGATCGGCTGGATTTGCCGGTGGGCACTTGAGATAACTCTCGTCAACGCCTGTGATCGACAGTATTTCTTCCAGGATCTTCAAATGCACCGCTTCGCCTGAGTGCGAAGCCATAAACAGGGCAAAATGTTCATCCGTCAGGGCCGGATAACTCTCTTTTAAAATTTTGAAATTTGTCAGCAGTTGCCATGGTTTAAGAAGAGAACGGGTCCAGAGCGCAAAATCCGTATCACCGGCATGCATGAGTTTTTTGAATGCCGGCCGATTTTCCGCTCCCTCTCTCGGGCTCAGGCCGCTTATCACACTGACTATGCCGTATACGCTCACTTCTATACGACCGCTTCTGCGAATGGTAAAAAGTGGCTTAAAAGGAAGCTCCTCGTTTAGATTTTCAATATCCGACCTGTCGTTCACAAGAGCGGTCATAACCATCCTTATCTATATCTAAACCTGCATCTATATCTAAATCTGCATCTGTATCTGTATCTAAATATGCATCGATATCTAAATCTGCAATAGATTCGTGCCTGAACTGCTGCCGTTACCACCTAGATTGTCCCAGCGTTGTCGGTCTTAATCTACTCAAGTAGGCGCATGACTATATAAATTCGCTCCAAGCTCTTCTTGAGCGGTCTTCAAGCAGCAGATACTATAAGCCGTATCGGTCATACTTTATGTGCCGGCTAAGTTAGCTGAAAGACGGCCTTTGGGTCACTTTTTTTTGAAAGGCGAGCGTTTAAGCAGAATGAGCGGTAATTCTGACATCAAGAGGGCCATCAATCCCGGCGACAAATCGCCCAGAGCTCTGGGCGCATATTCTCATGCCATTGCTGTGGGCAATCTGCTTTTTGTTGCCGGTCAGGGTTGTCGGTCTAACGAGACTGGTAAAGAAGTTGGCGTTCATTTTGATGAATTGAATAATGTCACTGGCTATGACATTGAGGTGCAGACTAAGGGCGTGCTTGACAATCTCTCTACTGTTTTGCAAGCTGCAGGTCTGACATTAAACGATGTTGTCGATATAACAGTTTTTTTGGCTGACATGAATGATTTTCAAAAATACAATCAAGTTTATGGTCAGTATTTTAACTTTGAAAATCCACCGGCTCGGACAACCGTAGAGGTGGCCAAATTGCCCGGACACAATTATATTGAAATTAAGGCCATCGCTGCTTTTCCTGGAGGTAGAAAATGACATCGATTAAGCTGGCGGACCAGGGTAAAAGGGGTGGTGGCAAATCCGGTCTGACCGATATCCCAAACTTTATCGACGGCAAATTTGTGCCGGCCATTTCCGGCGCCACTTTTGAGACGATCAATCCGGCCACCGCAAAAGCACACGGGCTAGTCGCCAGCAGCACCGCCGGTGATATCGATCACGCCGCTACGGCAGGACAAAGAGCTTTTGAAAGCGGTAAGTGGTCTCATCTGTCTTATGCTGAACGAGCAGGGGTTGTCACTCGCATTGGAGATTTGATTCTCGCTAATCGTGAAACATTAGCCCTTGCTGAAACTACCGATACCGGCAAACCTATAAGCGAAAGTTTTGACGGTGACATATTGCGTTCGGCGCAAAATTTTCATTTCTTCAGTCAATTTGCCTCTACTTTTAGTGAGGAGGCTTACACCGCAAGCGAAAACGAAAGACATATCGCCGTGCGCGAGCCGGTCGGAGTCTGTGGTTTGATTACTCCCTGGAATTTGCCGCTTTATCTCGCCACCTGGAAGATTGCGCCAGCGCTTATGATGGGCAATTCTATAATCCTGAAGCCAGCGGAATGGACCCCATATACAGCTTATTTGCTTTGTTCAATCGTTAAAGAGGCCGGTTTGCCTGACGGTGTTTTTAACGTGGTGCAGGGTTTTGGTGCGGCCAGTGCCGGTGAGGCCCTGACTCGGCATCCGCTGGTGCGCTCGATTTCATTTACCGGTGAAACATCCACCGGTAAGGCGATAATGGCGGCTGCCAGCGGCACTCTGAAAAAAGTGTCGTTTGAACTTGGTGGAAAAGGTGCCAATATAATTTTTGCCGATGCTGATCTGGACGACGCGATTGCTACATCGGTGCGAGCTGCTTTCCGCAATCAGGGACAGATTTGTCTTGCAGGCTCTCGCTTATTTGTGCAAAGAGCTGTTTACGATCAAGTGGTAGAAAAAATGGTGGCACTGGCAAAGGCCATAAAAGTAGGCGATCCTACAAGTAAAGAAACCCAGATGGGTGCTTTAATATCGACAGAACATATGGACAAAGTACTCGCTTATCTGGCGCTGGGTAAAGCCGAAGGGCAACTTCTCTGCGGGGGCGAACGACTGACTGAGCTTGGGGCGGGCAATTTTCTTTCACCTGCTATTTTTACTGACTTGTCTATGCAATCACGCTTTTTGCAAGAAGAAATATTTGGGCCGGCTCTGCCTATTTTGCCATTCGATGATGAAGAAGAAGCTGTCGCTATGGCAAATGACACACCCTACGGTCTTTCTGCCAGCATCTGGACAAAAGATATTGATCGGGTGCACCGTCTTTCTAGAAAAATCAGAGCCGGTATGATCTGGGTCAACACCTGGTTCGCCCGTGATTTGCGCACGCCGTTCGGTGGTCAAAAGTCTTCCGGTATCGGCCGCGAAGGCGGAAGATACAGTCTCGAGTTTTTCTCCGAGGCCAAAACAATTTCCTACAAGTATAAGGGGTAATAATGGATCTCGGTCTGTCCGGTAAAAAGGCGCTTGTGACAGGTGCAAGTAAAGGCATCGGTCGCGCTATTGTAGAAGCTCTTCATGGAGAAGGCACTGAAATCATCGCCAGCGCGCGTGAAGAAGCCGGTCTGAAAAAGCTATCGGATAATGTCAGAGGCAAAGCCCGCCTGATTACAAAATCATGCGATTTAAGTGACAGTGGCAGCCGATCAGATTTGATTGATTTTGTAGAAAAAGAGTTTGAGTATGTTGACATACTTGTCCATAATGTTGGTGGACCACGGCCATCCGACGTTATGACCACAACCGGCAATGATTGGCATGCCGGCTTCAATCAGCTGTTTGCTTCGGTAGCACATCTAAACGAAGCCCTCGTCCCTTCAATGAAAGAAAAGCGCTTTGGACGTATTATTTGCGTCACATCTCTATCGGTGCTCGAGCCTATCGTCGGACTGGCCGTCTCTAACGCTATTCGCTCAGCAGTTACAGCCATGTTGAAGACGCTGGCCGATGAGCTTGCACCTTATGCCGTCACAGTAAATTGTGTTGCCCCTGGTGCAATTGCTACAGATCGTCTTAATGATTTAATGACCGTACGTATAGCCAAGTCGGGACAATCTAAAGAAGATTACAACCGTGAATACCTTAAGGCTATTCCTATGGGCCGATTGGGTGAACCGCATGAGTTTGCCAGTGTTGTGGCCTTTTTGGCCTCAGCCAGGGCCTCGTATGTCACTGGTTCTACAATCTCAGTGGATGGTGGCAAGCGCCGGTCCACTTATTAAACGATCAGCGGTGACCGGCCGGTGGTATCATTTTTGTCATGCTTGAAAGTGGTCTGACCCTGATGGTTCTTAATAAAAGTGCTTAGATGATGAGAGGTGCTGGGTGAAATTTTTAGTGCTTGGCGCTGGCCGCATCGGTTTTGCTGTTGTTTATGATCTGGTAAGAAGTCCAAAAGTAGAAAAAGTAATCATCGCCGACATTGATCTGGCCAGAGTGCAGTCCATCGCTGCAAAATTTGCCGATGAAAAAGTGATACCAGTTGAGCTCGACGTTGATAACCATGAAGAAGTGGCCCAGCTTATGCATGAAGTCGATGTTGCCATCAGCTGTGTCACATACAAGCACAATTACGAGCTGGCTAAAATCGCACTTTCAACCAAAACTCATTTTGTCGATCTAGGCGGTAACGAAGAGATTGTCGCCAAAGAATTTTTACTGGACGAAGTGGCTAAAGAACAGGGCGTAACCATTATTCCAGATCTGGGACTAGCACCAGGACTGGTATCACTCTTAGCTGTCAGCGCTGCTGAAAGTCTTGATGAGCTTTACGAGATCAAATTGCGTGTTGGCGGTCTTCCCTCCGAGCCGGATGATTGTTTTCTCGGTTATTCGCAAGTCTTTTCAATTGATGGCCTGATCAACGAATATTATGAAGATTGCACTATTTTGCGCGATGGCAAGCTTTTAGTCGTGCCATCTTTGACCGAACTTGAAACTATAGAATTTCCCCGACCGTTCGGCATAATGGAAGCTTTTAATACCTCAGGCGGCATTTCCACCTTGCCCGCCACTTATGCCAATCGCGTCCAGCACATAGATTACAAAACCATCCGCTATCCCGGACATTGTCAGCATATGCTCATGCTCAAAGAGCTTGGTTTAATGGATAAAGAGCCAATCGAGCTTCCTTCGGGCAAGGCCGTACCAAGAGAACTTTTGCATAAATTACTGAGTGAAAAATTGCCGTCCGAAGAGCCTGACGTAGTGCTTTTGCGCGTTATAGTTACAGGTGTCAAAGATAAGAAGCCTGTACAAATAGTCTGGGATTGTATCGACCTGGCCGACCAGGCTGCGGGTCTCAGCGCTATGATGCGCATGACGGCTTTTCCCGCTTCAATTATCGCCCAAATGATCGCCCGCGGCGATATCGAAAAAAGAGGCGTATTGCATCAGGAATTGACTGTGCCGACCAAACTTTTCCTTGCCGAAATGGACGGTCGTGGCATTAATTTGCGCATGACAGAACGCGAACCTATTCACAAGTAAAAAAGTGAAAGATGGACCGGTTCTTTGCCGGCGAGGCTCAGCCCGGGATTAAACGCCGGGCGCCTTCTGTCGGCCAGAAACTAACTTATCTGAGGCTGTCCAAAAAGACTCAGGTGCGGATATAAGCCTTTGTTGCCATCCGAGTCTTTAAAAGGCTCTCGATTTTGTCAGCGATGTAGGTTGCACCTGATTAGAAAGGATTTTCAATGTTTGATAACTCAATCAACACTGCCTCCGCCGAAAATTTCCACAAATCGCATCCGGACACGGTTAGTTGGCAGGAAACGTTTCCTCTTCCAAACTTTAAGCCTGAAACTCCTGGTGAAAGAGGGCACATAGAGTGGGCGTCTAGCCTTAAAGATGGCCTGGCTCAGGCTCAAAGAGAAGGAAAGCCTCTGGTTTGCGTATTTGAAGAAGATAACTGCGCTTGGTGCAAAAAGTTTGACCAGGAATTGACTAAGCCGGCCGCTGCCGAGTTGGGCCAGGACGCGATATTTGTGCATCTCAGTCCGTCTAAAGACCAGGGCGCCTTTACTCTGGCCAATAATCTTGGGATAGACTCTTACCCGACCGTTTCTGTTCTTGATGTAAATGGCTCAAACATAAACGAAAGGTCACGTATGACAGGCTTTATGACCGCTGACCAGTTTGCCGCGCAGTATCGCCGCACTGCTACGGTCCTGGTTTAATTGCATAAAATCTGATGTCAAAAGTTGCAAATATGCTCTAAATCGGCCAACATTAGGCAAATTACTTTCAGGCGCACCCGCGTGTGGCATATTTGCGAGGTTTCAGAATGAGCACTCAGATCGATCTCGATAAAGTTGGGTCATATGCCCAATCGGTTCAAAGAGAATATGAAGCCAACCTGAAAAAATTCGTCGACATCGCCAGTGTCAGCATGGAGCCCGAGCGCAAAGCTGAGATTGAAGCAGCTGCAGAATTTGGTCGCTCGCTATTAGAGCAAGCCGGAGCTTCCGCCGAGATTGTCAAAACCAAAGGCTATCCCGTCGTGATAGGCGAGTTTCATTCCAGTAAAGACGCTCCGACGGTGACCATTTACAACCATCTGGACGTGCAACCTGCTGATCCATGCGAATGGATCAAACCGCCATTTAGCATGCAGGTGGAAGACGGTGTTTATAGCGGGCGCGGCACAACTGATGATAAGGGGCCTGCTTTAAGCGTGTTTTACGCCGCCAAGTATGCTCATCAAAATGGTGTGCCGCTCAATATCAAATTTATTTGGGAATTAGAAGAAGAAATAGGTAGTCCATCCTTTGCCGGCTTCCTGGCGGATAACAAAGAAAAGCTGATTACTGATTCAGTCGTGATTTCAGATACCATCTGGGTGTCCCGTGAGCGTCCAGCTATACCCTACGGTCTGCGTGGATTGCAGTGTTGCTTGCTGAAGCTCAAGACAGGTGTCAAGGATGTCCATTCGGGGACTACAGGCGGTCTGGCGAGAAATCCCATTGGTGAGCTGGCTAAATTGCTTTCGCTTTGTTATGACGCTGAGACAGGTGAGGTGAAATTTGACGGTTTTTATGACAACGTCAATGCCGTTGATGAGGATGAATTAGACAATTTCGTCAAGTCTGGTTTCACGGTTTCTAATTTTAAAAAGGCACATGAGCTGGGTTCTACGCGCACGGAGGACGCAAAGGAAGGTGCAGCGAGAATCTGGGCCAAGCCGACCTTTGAAGTGCATGGTATTACTGGTGGTTATAGCGGCCCTGGAGTCAAAACGATCGTACCGCATCAGGCTGAAGCTAAAATCAGTATGAGGCTTGTCCCTAATCAGGATCCAGATAAAATTGTTGAATGTCTCAAAGCTTTTGTCACAAAGCATGCTCCCGATGTTGAAGTGGTGCGTGAAGGTTCATTGAAGCCATTTCTCGGACATTTCAGGGGACCCTTTGCCGAGGCCGCGCAAGGAGCGATGAAGTCGGCTTTTGGTGTTGAGCCAGCTTTTACGAGGGAAGGTGGCTCTATTGGTGCTGTTGTAAGCATGCAGGAGACTTTAGGTGTACCGATCGTCTTCCTGGGACTTTCTTTGCCTGAGCACGGGTATCATGCCATTAATGAAAACTTTGACTGGCAACAAGCTTCCGGTGGCATGCGAATGTTCGTCAATTATTTTGAGCGCATATCTAAAATCAAGAAGTAAGCTCAAGCCGCTGAGTCAGCGCCATTTTCTCTGCAATATTCTACGAGTCTAATCTGGTCGCTCAGCCACGCTGGCATCCAGGCAGAATGTTCTAGAATGGCCAGAATTTGGTCCGAACGTAGGGCCTCAATTACCCTGCGCAAATGGCTATCGCTTTTTTTCTTGCCAACATACCAGAGTGCTCTGATTAGTTTGCCTGCAGCTGAGTCGCCGAGATGAGTTTTCCGTTCTGTGGTGCCCTGCATATAAATACGTTTGTTTTCATAAGCAAAACTGGACGACTTGCCTCTAACATGGAAAAGCAGTTTTTTAACTTCGATCGAGTGAGAATCCTCTTGCGACATCTCCTGGCCCCTGGCAATTGCTTTCGGCTCTAAGTCTTTGACTTTGGGATCGTTTTCCTCAACATCACAGCAGTCACAGTCTAGAATATTGAGTTCTTTTGCTATGGTTTCGCCATGGCTGAACAATTCCCTGCCGAAAGAGCGAGCTTTTACTAATGCGACCTCCAATGTGGAACGGCGGCCGGTGCCCGCTTTTATAAAGACGCCGCGGACGAGGCGGCAGATAAGTTTGGCTTTCACAAGACGCGACATGCACTGATCGACATTGTTTCGGAAGCCGAATCTGATCATATCTCTTGTTGTAAAAATAGCAGTGTCCGGCAGGCTGTTGATGGCTGAACGAATTGCGTCGATACAAGACATAGCGCCCTCCTGGGAAGTACTATGTTTTCAGACGCTGAAATGAACTTTAAAGTTCAAATTGAAGTTGGTTTTTCTTGAGTTTATTTTGTCAGAAAATTCGCGTTTTTCCGGCACATTTTAGTGCTAATGCATTTCTTAGTCCGGAGTAGCTAAAGTTTTAAAATTGTCGGAAAAATGATTGTTCGTTTTGCCTCACTTAAAATCGTATCCTGCTTCCCAAGAACTGGATAGAAAATGCGCGGTTTTTCTGACAACTATGAAAGCGTCAGCGGGGCAAAGCGAATTCAAAAAATTCCTCGAAAATGGTAATTGAAAACCACGTTTTTTCTGACATCTAGAAATCAACCGGCCCGGGTGCTGCCTTACACGAAGCCATGACAGAAAAGGCAACACCCCTGATTAAGATTTTGATGTCAGAAAAAAAGCGAATTTTCTGTCAACATGTGCCCACAGTAACAGGCGTGGGCCTGAACCACTGCCCGTCCTAAGTGTGCTAGCCCATAATTAGTGTCAGAAAAAATCCTTTTTTTCCAATGTCAGAAAAACGCAAATTTTCCCAACAAACCTCCCCCGCCCTGACAATCAGGCAAGCTGTTTTTTATCTATCTTGCCCGAAGACGTTTTCGGTAAAGGTGAATCAGCCGGTCTAAAATCCCATTCCATCGGCCGCAACTCACGCTTAAGATTTTGATTGCAAAACTCTTTCATCATTTCCTTGAGCGCTTTTTTGGCCTCGGTTTTTGTGCTCTCGTCGCCCTTGAGCTTCTCTGACCACTCGCCTTCGACGATTACAACAACAGCTTTAACGAGCTGGCCGAGTTTTGAATGGGCTACACCGACGACTGCAACTTCTTTGACACTGGTATTGCGTCTCAGGACATCTTCGACTTCAGAAGGAAATACTTTATTGCCGGCAACAATTATCATTTCTTTTGCCCGGCCGGCGATGAAAAGATAGCCGTCTTTCATATAGCCATGATCACCGGTTTTATAGCAATGATTTTTCAAAACTGCTTCGGTTGCTTCCGGCTGCTGAAAATAGCCTTTCATCAAAATTGGACCACAAATGACAATTTCACCAGATTGACCATCTTCCAGGACTTGACCTTCAGCGTCCCGGATTTCTATTTTTGTCGATGGGGCGATTTTGCCGACCGATTCTACCGGTCCGATCATATTGACGGCAATAATTTTGGATTCAGTCGATCCATATCCGTTATTGAGTCGTTTGCCAAAACGTTTTTCAAAATCAGAGGCTAATGAAAGTGGCAGAGGCGCTCCTCCGCAGAGGATGACTTTGCCGCCACTCATATCGACAGCACCAGGAGGCATCGATGCCAGGGCACCGTATATGGTGGGGACGCCGACGATGATTTCTGGTTTGTATTTGTTGATGTTATTGACTATGCCACCGATCGAAAGCTCCGAAAATAGGACCGCACCGCCAACCAGATGAACGCAGAGCAGCACTTCCAGGCCAAGAACGTGACTGATTGGCACTGGGATAAGTGCTTTCTGGGCATTCTTTATACCAGCCATTTCGGACAGCTCATGCAAATTTGTCACGAGCGTAGTCAAATCGTGTTCCGCTGCTTTAGGTATGCCGGTTGTACCGGAAGTAAGTATTAGAAAAGCCGAGCTGTCTGGTTTTTCAAATGCAGTTAAAGGCCGGTCTTCTTTGTCCTCGGCATAATTTGCCAGTTCTGTCAGGCAAGCTAACTTAATGCCCGCGGCTGTGAGGTCCTTTTCCAGGCCATCGACGTCTTTGAGCATCGGCTTGTAAACAACCACTACCTTACAACTAAGCTTTTGCGAGACATTGGCCATCTCGGCTTGAGTCATACGGAAGTCTACCGGCACCGCCACTATGCCAAGTCTCCAGGCCGCCATGATTGTAGCCGCCAACTCCGGAGAGTTTGGAGCCGTCATCATTACCCTCTCGCCCAGTTTGGCGCCGAGGGCTAGAAGCATGGTCATGGCCTTTCTGATTAATAGATCATATTGGCTGCGACTGACCGTACGCTCTACGCCACCTTCGAGTGTCTGGATAAAGGCCGGATTGTCAAGCTCGTCGGCTTTGGGCCTCAACAAAATCTCCAGCATGCTGGTTGTCGTGCCTGTTTGGACTTTCATATGCCCTCACAAATATAGTTTGGTTTCGTTAGTGACGCCGTCTAAATTGATGCCGAGCAAAAGGCTTACTGCTATCCTAGTTGCTACTATTCTAATGGCTGTCTGTTCGGATGTTGCTACTATTCTGGCAGATCGCCCGACTTTCGGCCGATCGGATCCACAGCTGACAAATTGTTTGGTTGTCTGAGAAACAAAAGGTTCTTGCGTGAGCGATTTTATATCAAGTCTGGCCGATTTTGACCCAAATGCATTATATGCCTGTCCCCTGGGCGGCCAGGCCGAGATGGGATTGGTTCTCTGGCTGTTTATGCACCAGGGCCAAATTTTGATTGTCGATGCTGGAGCTTCTTATCCGGCAAATGAGTTGCCAGGTGTGGATCTGTTTTTGCCCAACAGTAACTTTCTGGAAGCTAACGAAGATAAAATTGTCGGCCTGATTTTGACTAATGGGCATGAGGAGCATTGCGGTGCTGTTAGTTATCTGCTCAACCATATAAAGGTGCCACGGATAATGGCCCCTCGATTTGTCGCCACTTTGATCAAAGATAACGCCTACGATCTTTATGGTATGGACATCAAAAATTTGCCGGCCATCGAAGAAATACAGACCAGGCACGATTATCAGTTAGGGGCTTTTACCCTGGAATGGATCGACAGCAACAATGCCATAGCCGACGCCTGCGCTTTAAAAATTGCCACTGCCGGCGGTACGGTAATTTATACAAGTAGTTTTAAGTTTGACCAAACACCTATCGACGGCAAGTTATTAGATGTAGGACGGTTAGCTGCTATCGGCGATGTTGGCGTTGATCTTTTAATTTCGGACAGTGTAAATATAGAAGAAAATGGCTACACTCCTTCGGAAAAAAAGGTAGCCGACAAATTTAAAGCTCTGGCCACAGATAGTGCCGGGCGGCTGATAGTGGTGTTTCCGGCTACCAATACTCATCGTTTGCGCATACTGTTTGAAGCTGCTCTGGCGGCAAAAAGGCGTGTCCTTCTGCTGGGTGACACTCTACACAAAGTGGCCGTTTCGGCGGCAATGACAGGCCATCTGACTTTTGATCAGAAGCTTACAGCTTCTCTAAGCGATTTACCCGAGCTCAAGGACAAAGAAGTTTTTGTCATCGCCAGCTCGATTGAAGCTGATCCTATAAGTGTTCTTGATCAGCTGGCCTACGGTACACATCCTTCTTTTAAGCTTAAGGAAGGCGATACAGTTGTTTTTTCATCCGACGTCATGCCTGGCCACGCCAGGCACATGGGATATATCCTGGATCAATTGTTGTCGATCGATGTCAAAACTGTCTGGGGTACCAGGCAAGGTGTCCATGTTTCTAAGCATGCGGCTAAAGAAGAGTTGAAGCTTATATTGTCCAGTGTCAAACCTCGATACTTTACGCCGGCGATAGGCGAAGGTCGTCACATTACTCAGCACGGCGAGCTATCCCTGGCAGTTGGTCTGGATGAAACGCAGGTTTTTAATTTGTCCAATGGTGACGTTTTTGAACTGGCGGACGGTTTTGCTACTGTCATTGGCGCCATCGAATCGCAACCAGTGCTCTTTAACCGTGAGCAGGGTGAAAGAGTGACAACAGCTTCAGTCAACGAAAGACGTGCTCTTTCTCTGGAAGGAGTGGTAACGATTGGTTTGTCGCTCACCGCCGGTGGTGAAATCGCTTCCGGTCCCACACTGGAGTGCGGGGCGGCGGGCTTCCTTCGGTCGTCGGAATGGCTGGCTCTGGAAGCTGAGCTTGAAGGTATTATCCGCGAAGCTGTCAATCGCTCAAAAAACGAAACTAAAAAAGGAAATCACAACCAGGATAGTAGCGGTGAAAGTGGTCTAGCTACGATGCGCTCTGCTATTCGAGAATCGGTTGTAAAAACTATCCGCAGCAGACTGTCGGCCAAACCGACTGTACAGGTTTTGCTCTCGCGCGCCGAGAAATAGGTCTAATTATTTTCTGACCAGGTCCTGTATGCCTACCAGCCGCCCTGAATCAAAATAGCGTTGGCATCGGTCAGGTCGATATTTATCTTGTCACCGTCATGCACTTTAATCGGTTCCTGCCAGAAATAGATCAAACCAGGCACTCGGTGTGATCCGGTAATCCACCAGTCGCCGGGACTGAGATAGAGACTGGTTTCTAGCATTGTTTTGCTTTTCGTCGGCATAAGGTTGAGCTTGACCGGCTCCAGACCATTACGCAGCGCTTCCATTTCTTCGTCTTTTTGATTGTCTTTATTTGCCTGAACTAATTCAAAATATCTTTTGTTTCTTTCTTTTTCTATTTTGTTCAGACGTTTTGTTTCCGCCAAACAATACGGTGCTATGTCGGCGCCAAATCTGTACATTTGAAAAAAGGCATGAGGCTCGGTGATGCCCGATTTTAGTTTGGCGTGCTTGTACACGTAATACCAGCGCCAGCCGCCGTCGGGATAGGGCTTGACCATACTGAGACGATTGTTATAGCCAGAGTTTATGCACTTCTGGGCCAGGGCCTGGATATTTTCCGGCAAAGGTTGATTTTGAATTGCCACCGGGGGCGGTGGCGTCGAATATGGATTGAGCATGAATGAGTCGGTGCGCTTAAGCATCTGCGGCACATATAGCCTGATATTTAACAATGCTTTTGGTTGACCTTCATGGCCGTCATTTGTCGGTGGCTCGACAGTGGCATTTATTTCAGATTCATTTGTACTGCTATTTGTGGCTCCGCCGTTAGATGGACTGTTATTACTGCCGGCATTACTCTTAGCTGTGCCGCCATCGTTGCCTGCATTGACGCTAGCTGTAGTAGCAGTCTTCGTCGTTGTATCTGCAGCCTGTGCCGCTAGAGCGTCGGCAGCTGAGAGTGCCGTGACACTGGTTGTAACTACGACATAAATCGCCAGTGCCAGAACCCATGGTCTGAGAAGCGCTGGGGGGCAGAGTTTTTTTAGCGGACAGATCATCGGCAAACTAATCCAGAGGCTTGTAATCAGCTGGCAGTCCAAAATTGTACAAACGCTCAAAACTTTCTTTGAGATTATCTTCGCCTTTTTTGGGCTTCGAGCCTGATGTCAATTCTACCAGGCGTTTCCATGTAACCTGGCCAAACATGCCGATATCCGCCGAAGCATTACGGTCACGTTCTGATTCCATGCAGGTTAGAACTGTCTCAGCCGGCAATTTTTCAAAAGCTTCGACACAGGCGGCATCAAAATGATTGTCCTTACCGGCGTCTAATATCTCGGCCACTTTGTCTATCGGCATACGATTTCTATAGTGACGCACTGAGGTAAGAGCATCAAATACATCGGCGACGGCGATGATGCGAGAG
>Ga0116230_10002361_pt1 | contig 18162 bp, 14 predicted proteins | sample S1TSphfallax_3_FD_88678 | JGI IMG/M metagenome (GOLD analysis project Ga0116230, IMG submission 88678) | Host-associated microbial communities from peat moss isolated from Minnesota, USA - S1T2_Fd - Sphagnum fallax MG | ecosystem: Host-associated > Plants > Peat moss > Unclassified | place...
ATCCAAATAAAAATATATATAAAACAATAATAAAAATAAAAAATACATAAAAATAAAAATAAAAAAGTTAAAAGTTTTTAAAACATGAACCAAGGTGGCCGAAGGTCACGGGCACCCACTAGTATATTAAAGTTACAATGTCTGTCTGTCCGTCCGTCCAGGTCCTGAAACCCATACCTTTTCGTTTCAGGTCTCAAGAAATGAGGGGTCTGTCTGTTTAGGGACATGGGGCAGGGGCAGGGCAGGGTGGCCAGGGCAGGGCAGGGGCAGTCTGTCTGATAAACAGGGGCAAGGGCCTGTGCTCTTTTCAATTGCATATGATTCTGGCACTGAAAACATCATAAGGTACCCAATTATGTGGCAGAATCTTTCCCCAAGTGCCAATTACATCAGATAATGACCATTAGTCAGATCTAGTTCATGTTTAGGTTCAGCAAGGATGCTTCTCGGAGCAAAATAAGAACTGGATTTTGAGTTCCAATTGTCGTGCCGTGCCTTGCAGGCACAGGTTACCACTAGTACCTTTAACATCAATTACCACACCATGATAAGTTTTTAAAATTATTTGAAGGCTAAATAAACATAAGCATATGAACAAGATCTGAAATATGCAAAGTGCATACTGCAAAAATATTAGATGAAGATTGTGAAAATAGATCATGGACACATTGTGAACAACATCAAGTTGTAATGTCATATTCCAAACTTGTGTTGTAATCATATTGAAAACAATGTGTTTCATCACCCATGTTTCTAAATATTTGGGCTCTGCGTTACTTTGCACTACCAGTGACGATGATTAAATTATTTTTTGTGGGTATAAAAAATTTTTTGTAATTATTTTTTTCTTTTCAAAAAATAAATTGTATCAATTTCAGTATATGTCATTTTGTTTCATTAAAAAAAATTTACATTCTTGATTTGGTAGGCAAAATGTTAACAAGAGTTTGATTTAATGAATAAGTTCACAACAAGATACAAATAGACCAAAAAAAAACATTGAAAGAATGTAAAAATATAATAAAATATAAATAAACAAAAACATTGAAAGGATGTAAAAAATTAATAAAATATAAATAAACAAAAACATTGAAAGGATGCAAGAACAAACAACAACAAAATAATTTTGAATTGAAATTTGATTTATAACAAATTATAATCTGGAATGACTCTAAAATTGTCACAGTGACAATCACCAAAATCTTACATAAACCAGTTCCAATGAAACAGACCGTAAAAGCTTTCACTGACGTATTTTTCAAGTAACTTTTAATCTAATTTGGCAATTGTCTATTTTGGATGAAAATACAAACATGATGACTGAATATTTTGATCTCTTTAATCACAAAATGCATAAATTATTGTAGAATCATCTTATGAAAATTATGACCAAGTCATATTTATTTCATGAAAATTATTGCATATCTTTAGTGAATCCTAATGGTGAAGAGCCCCCAAAAAACAAATATCTATGAATTTTTTAATTTACATTCCAATATTCTAAAAACACTGTTTGGTGGGTGAAAATGATAGATCAAACATTCGATTTGTATGAAGCATCAGATTCTAACCGAATTCATGTCTATTTTACAGTTTTACATTCATGAAACAAGTTTAAGAGTAGCTAAGCAAGGTATATACTCCTATGACTTCTCAATATTTTGAAGTAATTTTGTAATTATCCAAAAAAATTCAACTCCAGAACCATGGTATACAATACAACAAAACTAAGAGGAAAATGTAACCACGTTGCATTATAAAAATGACAAATAGCTCTTAATTGCAAGTTAACAATATTATTACAAAACTATATTCCATTTCAGAACTAGTAACCAGTGTTTCTTTTTTTTTTTAAATTTGTGAAGCAGGTGGGTTGGCACTCATTTTACAAATTTGGCTACAGATAAGAGAGGAAAGTAGAAAAGTTCAGGAATCATGCTATATTTTTGCAACATGCTAGAACCTATTGTCTAAATATGGCAATCTCAATTTTTTTTCCCCTCATAATGTGGCAACTTTGGGCCATTTTTTTCCAAGAAAAGGCTTTGTACTTATTGCACTGGCTTTTTTTCTGTCACCAGAATGCAAAAATTCACCAAAAACAGAAACACTGCAAGTAACACACCTCATTGAATTGGGAAAAGGCTACACTTGAATGATCCCAAATGCCACACTTGAAGGAAAATACCATCATCTGTGAAAAGAACCATGACCATTCATGAATGATGACATATGAAAAATGATATCCTTCAAGATGGATCCACAGTTCCATCTTGCAACGTTACCAACGATCAGAAATCACTAACAGCTGAAAATGAAACCTGGACCATCAGGTTAAAATATGATCTACAACTCGCAAACATAAAAGATAACTGCACTCCATGACAAGTCCCAAATGTCACCAGCTTAACGATTAACCACATTGTAAACACTACAACTAGTGAGCTATTTCTTCCAATTCTCTCATTGCCCCTACCTACATAAAAAGCTGGCATTAGAATTGGTTATACTGGACTAAAGGACTGCCAATTGATTATCTACAGTTCAGAACCTTTTGTGTAGCATATAATTGTATCAATGTTGACTACATTCTTGTCAATTTCTGCTCTGCTTAAAATTTCCAATTCACTGGCAATGCACATCTTGTCAACAGGGTTCAGCATTTGTAACCTGAATTTTCAGGCTAGAAGCTCACAAGTACAATGCAGTTTGTGAAATCTACATACCTCCATTTGTTGTTTTTAAGACAATAACTGTGTAATCCTTCTCTCTTCTCAAATCTCCTTGAACCTCCCAAAGACTTGCACAAAACTAGTAACAACTTTGACAATTTTGTCAGTCTATTGTAGTGTTGAATTGAAAGCCTGCAAGACATTACACTTTTCTTGGTCTTGTGTAGTTCTGTTAAGTTCCTGGAGTTTTAGTTGTTTGACACTGAGACAGCAAGCTGTTTGTAACATAGACCATAAATCACCAGATTATCCGGACAATGACATACTTAGGACCTTCTCATCAGAAGAAATAATTCTTCAACACAGAGAAAATGAGAGTTTTCACCTGAAGAGAAAAAAAAGCTTTGGTGAACTAGATACCAGTCTTTACAGGGAAACAGATCATAACCCCAGATGCTTCTTAAATGGTGCCTATGTACATTGCTGCACTCAGATGATGCTGTACATTGTTGCATAAGCAATTCAAGGGAAGAGATGGAGCAACTCAACTGCCTTGCTGACAGGTTCACAAAATTGAATGTTGCATTTGTCAGCAGTCAGTTACTTTCATGCTGTGCAAGCACTAAAACTGCTGAGTAATTTTACCCCGCCCTCCACTAACCTTGCAGGAATTTAAGTGTCTCTTGGATGTGCTTCTCAGGCTGAAATTGGTTGTTGTAGATCAATTGCACCACCCCTTGTCTATCTGTCACGTAGGTTTGACGACCTGCCAGTGCTCCAAAGAAATCAGGAGGCACACCAAACTCTTTGCGCAGAGTGTTTCCCTCATCGCTCAACAACGTGTATGGCAGTCTGTATTTGGCCTTGAATTTCTGGTGAAAATGTGTGGCACAGGTATGAGAAAAGACACCAATCACACCTGTACCACTATTTCTGTTCAAGGAGGAGCCAAGAAAAGCCTCAAGTGAGCTCAAGTTCTACACTGGTTCTTCTAACCAAACTAACCAAAATATGCACATAAATTTGATGAACGTGTATGCTCAAATGGCGGTGAGGAGTTGCATCAAGTACCTTATGAGATTCAGGACTATCGCCACTGACACCAACAACTTCAGCACCAGCTTTCTTGAACTGCTCATAAGAGTCACGGAAAGAACAGGCCTGCATTTGTTGTTTGGTTCCACAGGAGGCAGCCACAGTTGCATGTAAGCAATCACATCTAGCAGTTGGAATGAAAACTGAATTTTACAAGAAAACGGAGGAAGTGAACTGAGAGATGTCCACGAAAATGAATATGCAGCAGCACCTCACAAGTTCTTGGAAGTATAATAAGACACCACACTTGAGGATGTGTGCATTACATGTAAGAGAGATGTATTATAAGCTGCTGTTCATGAGCACTGCGAGCCCAGGAAAACGAAGGACTTTGGACAGGGTTAGATACTGCACCTGTTTTGTACAACCCTGGCTCTCGTCTGCAGGGTAAAAGTAGAGAACCAAAGGCCTGCCCTTAAACTTCGACAGGCTCACTTTGCGGCCATCCTGATCCTTCAAAGTTGCAGGAGGGATTCTGTCGCCCTTAGCTAACTGCACTCAACCGACAATCCATTCTTCGAGTTAGGCCAGACTGTAATGGTGAAGAACGACTCCCTTCCTCCCAAAAAGTCAGAACTGAACAGCGCACTGACAAGATCGATACAGATTCCTTTTAAGCTTCGCTCGATTTCTTTGTGGACTGGATCCGTGTCACGGTAACGTCAGGAGACTAGCCTTACAGATACCACTACTGCATGTTGAACATAAACTTTGAATGGACAGCACAATCAGAATATAGACAATGGAATGTTCAACACAAGCCGAAATGATTACAAAGCAATCACACGAAGCCCGACTGTATTAACTCCGTCCTCTAAGATTTGTGTGCTGAAGAATAAATACGACAGAGTAGGTAAGGCCTTCTATCTTTCCATACGAATTCCACCGTGATAAAGGATGAGAATGCAATGACCAAACCAAATGCAGGCGACGTGGAACACTGATCCGTAACATTAGAGTGCCATCAAGGAAAGCACTTTCAATTAGATCCAAAAATCATCACAAACAGCTGTAGTAGGCATTTCACCTCCAATATGCCTTCCAAGCTGAAACTCTCCGGTAAAAAAATCGAGTCAATCACCACAAATCGAAGCTTAATCGACAAACAGTGGACCACAAGAGAACCAGATCACAGCGCCGACGTCGATCGACATAATAAGCTTTTGTCAAGTCCAAGAAGCATACCTTACAGACAGCGACACGTCCACGAGCTGAAGAATCGTCCAGAACGCTGGAGCAGCACAGCCGCCGAGAAGGAGCAGCTACTAACTTGACAGCAAAAATCTCAGAGCTGGAAAAACGTCCCAGTTGACTAGAGACGGTGGAAGAGGAACCTGCGACATTGCGGTAAGCTATGATTGCAGATGCAGCAGGTGAAATGGCGGCACCAGCGGGCATAGCTAGCGATAAGGAAAAAGAGGGCGCCATAGCTACTGTACTTAAGTCTTGCACTAGCAAAGAACAAGAAACAAGAAGCAAATAAACTGTACACGCATGTCTAGACAGTGTGCATATCACTAACTTATCTGTATGCGTATGCCGTAGGTGCATGTGCGATGTTCCTTGTTTCTTCGCCCTGTGCGTCTGTCTGTACCTTCCCGCTGTCGCATCACTTTGCAGGCCCACCATTGATGACAGCCAGAGAACCTTAGCTCGGGGGGTTTCAGCCAGCCATTGCCAAGTGCCTTTCCCACTTCACCAGCACTTGGAAGGTTGCAGTCCACACTTTTGGTTCCCGGACAGGAAAAAATATGATGAAACCCTGCCAACCATAAGTAACCAAAGCACCCAAAAAAGGGGGAAAACAAGGAACAAAATGGAAGGACCCATGTTCAAGAAGACAAATGAAGCCCCTAAGAGGGGGGAATCACAAGGGGAACATCAAGTTCCCGAACCTCTTCTTGTTCCAAGAAACATATCAAATAAGGAAAGGGGAGGACTTCTTGGAAGGATGTTTAGCTGAGGGAAAGCATGAATAGGAGGACACTTTGGATTGTCACACTTGTAAGTTTTTTGCATTACATATAAATGTAAAATATATTATTTATTTTTTAATTATTCGTATTGTTATAGATTTTAATGGGAATCATCATCAAAATTTTGAATCAAATCTAAAAAGATAATGGATTTATAATTTTTTTTAAATGAAATATTATGTTTGTCGTGATTCTAGCCTTGGGCTCATGACCAAAATAAGGGCGTGCGAAGGTGCACGCCAAGAGTGAAGCCTAAAAGTCACATTTCATGCTTTCAAAAATGTGGGAAAGTGTGAGGGAATGAACCTACACATTCCCAAATGAGTTCTCACTTTAAAAGTTGGAATTTTTATGGATTTTCAAATTTTTAGAAAACAATTACAAGAGTTAAAACTCATTGAATTGAAAAGTTATTTATATCATTGAAAAGCTCTTAAAACATAGATGCTCAAAATGAGCTTGCATGACCCATTTGGGTTCCTAAAACACAAATTATGGTCAAAAGAAAGGTTAGGAATCAAATTATCAATTTGATTTCTAACCACTAAAAGTTGGGAATTGCCCTGATTTTTTTATGTGTAAGGGGCGTGCCACATATTGTTGGAAAGCTCTCGATGAGGGTTACAACTTTGTTTTAAACCTCATCGCAATTGGAGGTTTGCCACAAAGTTAATGGGCATTCAAAGTTGCAAGAGTCCCAATTTTAAAAATTTCAGGACAAAATGACATTTGGGTGCTGGCCCCATGGTTTGGTGGTTTCCCTCAAGTCTAAGTCGTGGGGAGTCTTGTGAGTTCGTGTTTGCTTATCGCTCATCCACGCACCAAAGTGTTTCAACTACACACTAACCAACTTGTTATTTGGTTTGTGCAGGTTCGTGTGAACAATTGATTTATTTATCAATCTTCCTAGTCGCCACCCCAGAGCTTTAATATGCCTTTTTGCCCCCAAAGTGCTACGAGCCAGGGAACGTGCCCCAACTCCTTCTCCTTCCATTGTCTTCACCTTTGGACTCACAATTAAATCCACCAAAGAGCTTGGGGGTGTGTTAATGTTTGTCACAAAAAAAAAAAATGAAAAATGTGGATTCAAAAAAAATGTCAAAATTAAAATTTAAAAAAAAATCAAATGAATAATTTATTACTGAAATGCATTGAAACTTTTCTAACATATATATTTTTAATTTTTTAAAGTTCTAAATGACATGATTATTATAAATTTATATTTTTGAAAGTCCATTTCACATTAACAATTTTTATTTTTTACATGAATTTTTTTATCAATCACATGTTTAAGGATATTCATAGGTTGATTTATTAATATTTATGAAAAAAAACATAAAGGATAATTATGGGATTTATGGTTTGATAATTTTCTTTCACAAATTTTGTCACAATTTTGTTATTTATTGATCAAAATTGATTTTTTAATTGTCAAAAATTGTGTCAAGAATACTTCCAATCAAGTCCTAAATAATTTTGCATTAAGTTAGGTTAATGTGGTTAATTGTGTTTTAACTTGAAATTGGTTCAAATTTGAACAAAGTTCAAATTATTTCATGTTTGGGATATAAACTTAAATTGTGTTGTAACCAAAAGAAAAGGCTAGAATTAAAACTTATATGATTGAAAAAAAAAAATTCAAGCCCACATAGAAACAAAAGTTTATTTCATTTGACTAACCTACACCCACATTTCTAAATTCCCAACAAGAAGTAAATTAAAAACTACAAGCTTGGGGAATCAAATTCCTTCCGATTTTCTCTCAATGAGCCCATTGGTTTGTGTGTGACAATAATTAAAACCCTCCCAAATGAAACCCCAGTCCCTTGCACAAAAAAATCACCCAAAAGAACATTTTGCAAAACCCCATGTCATGTTGAACTAAACAAGTCAAATTTTGGAACCTAGAATTTTGTTCCCAAATCTCAATCCCCACAAATCCCTCAAAGATCCCACATTGGTAGGTTTTCTATGTTCAACACAAATGGAAATCCCACCCAAATTACAAAAAGCACAAATCCCCACAAATGTTATTTGACCATTCAAAACCCTTGGTATTTTCATCATCTTCCTCAATTGACCTCTAACCTCAACAATCTAAGAAGAGATCCCATTGTGCAATGCCCTAGCAACATGTGCAGTGGAAATCATACTTCAAACCAAAGCCAACGAAACCCTTTCTTTGGGCATTCCTCCCATAGAAACAACATTAAACATTTTCTAAAAAGACTCCCTATTTCCAACCCATACAATTTATTTTTTAGAAACAAAAAAAGAAGAAATGCCTTCCCTAAAATGCAAACCCAATTGAAGAATTCATTTGCTCGACCTTTTCACCATTTGCACCCTTATCCACAAAAATGTTTTCATCAATTACAACAAAACAAAAATAGTCATGCAAATCCATCCTAGCAAATGAACTTTCATTCTTCATCACAATTCAATCTCCAACAAAGCAACAACAATCAAGCCATCACAACGATCACCTACAAAATGTAAACACATAAAACAAAGCTCTATCTATTTTAGAGTGCAAACAAGGCGACAACCTTAATTTTCACCTATTCATGACATTGTGATCTTTATAACTGCACTTTTGTTGTCATCCCCAACTATTTTTTCATCCATCATCACTTTAATTCATAATGTTTTCTCAAATCATTTTTGGAGGTTTCAAAACACAAAAGGTTCTTTTTTTAAGTTCTTGGTATTTATGAAAGGGTTTGTTTTACACATGATGGGTGTGTGGTTTTCCCTTTCATGTTTTGGGCTTAGATTCTTGTTTGTTTGTAAATCAATCTTATTTTGAATCATCAAAAGTTTGATCTAATTGTTTATGTTGCGTCTTGGTTCATTTTTATTAAGCATTGATTTTATGTAGTAGTTTGAACTAGTTTATGTGGGACAAGTGCCATAGAGGGAAAAGGGTGCCATAACTTCTTCCAAACCCATTGTTATCAATGACACACTAGATCAATTTGCTTGGAAAATAAATAAATAATAATAAATATTTTTTTCTTAAAAACAACCATGGGGTAAATGTTAGCATGATAATAGTAATATAGTTAAGACATATTGAAAATAATGGCATTTTAAACCATAGGCATCAAATGAAATTTATATTATATTACTCAACAAATGTTATATCATTTAAAATTAAATTACGTTTCATGAAACTCTACTTAATTAAATTTGGGGGGGGGGATCATTGATAAAAACTTAATGATAAAATTAAACATTCATCCATAATTTTGATGGAAATTTTATATATTATAAACATATAAATTCATAATAAAAAATTCATCCATACATTAGATGAATGAAAAATCATTCATTCATAATGAAAATGAATGCTGACATTCATCCTCATGTTTGCTTATAGATTAATTTATATAACACTCATTTTGTGGTTAAATTCTTGAGTTTTACTTGGATGTGCATAAGAGAAAAAATATTTTACCATCCCAAGATCGAATTCTAGGCTCTAGGTTCATGTAACAACTTGCCTCCATCACATGCTAATTTTAAAATTGCAAAAGGAGATGAAAAAGGGCACAAGGAATTGTGGCGACAATAGCAAAAATATCAACCTCCTTTGCCATCACCAAGAACTCTGAACTCCTCCTTAAACCTTCAAGGTTTGGGTTCAACTAGATATTCAAGAGCTCCAACATAGGCTTATGATAATGGGGGCTAGGAGTCTAATTTAAACATTACTTGAACCTAGTTTTTTTTAAAACAAAATTATCACTTTTTTGAACTTAGAGTGTAGGTGGAGGACCAATCCAAACTCACAACACATGTTTTTTATGTTATTTTATTTCTATTTATTAAAAAATTGGATTTTTCAAATTATGATTTTCATCTTTCATTTTTTCATTTCATCTTAGTTAGTTGGTGAACAAGGTCTAATGGCCGGACAAACAAATGATAAATATGACCAAACAGTAAAAGAAAATTTAATTATTTTCAAATTCCATTTTGGAACTAATTAGGAATCTCTTCATAAATTCATATCTAATGCATATGGGGTTGGATTTATATGTTGTATATGCCATTGGAGTTTTGGAAAGGAGGCCTATGGGGTTTTGTAGCTCATTTGGAGATGAAATTTTTGGGAGTGTTGTGGTAGGTGTAAGAATTGATGCACTCATAGAACCAATTTTCATTAAATTTTCAGCATTTCAATGCTTGTGTTAGTAAACATCCATTCTTGTAACTGACAAGTGGCGGAATGCCACGCCAGTAATGAATGGGGAAGCCATGCTATCAACTTTTGAATTTTTGCATAATTTTTTAATGGTAATTTCAAAAATGGGAACTCATGTTATATGAAAAATTCCTTTCCAACTTTTTGTTGTTTAGGGTTGCACAATTATTTGTGGGAATGTTGGCCTTGGTTGGGCTTGTTATTTTGTGACAAGTTCTTGGGACATGAGTTTTAGGTGCCACATGGATAGTTTGTCATTCTATGACATAATCTTAAAACACAAGTCACCATGTTGGAGGTTTACAAATCAAAATCCAACTTATGCATTTTCCACTGAACAAAGTTGAAGGTTAGTGAGAAAGGGTTAGGTTGTAACTCACCAAAATGTTTCATTGATTATTTGTGATGCTGAAATGTGAATTGATGGCCAATAAACCACAATTGTTATGTTCACAATGAGCCCTATGTTTATTTGGCCAGTAGGGTGAGGCAAAATTTTCTAAAGAGCAACAAAATGGGCACAATGGCCTTTACCTAGCACTTTTCATAACATAATGGTTTTTATGATTTGCACAATGAGCATGTGGATTTTGAACAATGATTAGGGAAGCTAGACCAAAGAAGAAGACATGTCCATTGTGCCTTGTGAAGGGACTAAAAAGAGGCAGAAAAGGCCATATGAAAATGGATATGTTTAACATAAAAGCCAAATCTATTTTTACTAGATATTGAATTTCCAGCAACAGATAGATGAATACCCACGGTTACAAGTCAATGTTTTAAATCCAACTGTAGCCATGGAGCAGAATCGTGTGTGAGGTGTAGCATGTACATTGGCTACAGACAGAAAGCATGTAATGTGTTTGCTTTGCTTTGTTAGGGAGAAACTACAGGCTGGTGTAGTTTTTCATTTGGTCCCACATTTTGAAGAATGTTTACAGGTAGTACTGTGAAGTCCGAGTTCATAGTCATGGAACATCTCCTAGTTAACTGTTGAAGGTTTGAACTTGCTATAAAGTGCAGAACTATTGTGCCATGTGCTGTTATTCAACATCCCATTATGTCTGTTCCATTAAGGTCTCAAATGTGCAAAGTACCTACTCTTTTGATAAGCTTGAAAATGAATCCAAAAGCATGTGATACTGGGGGCTTACTTGCCAACATGGGTTGACACAGAAAAAATGGAAGTTACAAGTAGAACTTACACTAGCAAAAGAGGCATAATTCAAAGCAAGAATACCACAAAATAACAAATGGAGAAACAAACTCCTGGAGATGCCAATAGCCTTTAAAATGAACAGCATACATGGGGCAGATAAATTTCCCACCCCACATTTTGAGCTTCTGGTGGAGCATCACAATGTGAATGTCAGTATCACTAAGCAATTTTTCTGATATCCTTGTCACAGAGGCCTAGATCATACCTCTGAAAGAGCCAAACAAACGAATATCTCTGCTGCTAAACAAATGTCAATATAACCATGTAGAGAAACTCCACAAAACACCAAAGGTAAAACATTCCAATGTTGTCCTTTCTCACAAAACCAAAACAAACACAAGGACAAATGCAGTCATAAGCTTGTGATTTTCGAGTGTCAAACCATCACCTTCATCATAATGTGCAGATATTAGCTCCCAACATTGGGCAAAGATGACCTGCTTCAGAAACAAACAGTTATACAGAAATTCATTCTAAATCTCTACACTGTTTTCTTGAAGCAACAGAAGACTAAGACAAAATGTCGATGCTAAATGAAGTCCTAAAGCACTACTTGATTTTAGAAGCAGTGGCTTTGGTTTGATTCCAAACCACCCTTGTAAAATGACAGGGGAGAATATCGAGCCCCTCCAATAACTGAAGCTTGCCTAGTGTGGAAATAGCCTGAGTTGGCACTCTGATTTCATTCTCACAAATTGCATAATGATTTAACAGCTTCGACAGGTTGAGACTTGAGAACTCGTCTCATCTGTGTATGGCAGCGCTGGAAAATCCCATCATATAATAAATCAAAATGTACACCTGCTCTGTCGCGGTTTACGATGAAGTAGATATGATCAGCTTGTAGCGTTGTATAATACCTGAAGATGATGGGAATCTCATGTCAGAACCCAATCTGGAAGCAAAACTTGCACAAAAAAGTTTGAGCCGGACACCCTTTCAAGAATTGGATATTTGCTCATACCAGATGCCAGGTTGCAGAACTTCATCATTTGTGGATTCTGTGCCTATTTCACAGTGCGGATGTTCAATAGGAATCCGAGGGTACAGCTGTGATACCGTGTTCAGTGCACCATCATTATCTTGCCAATCTTCATCTCTGCAGAAAACCATGTACCCATTTAGTCAAAACCGCCATTGCCAACTTATCTACTAAATCTCTGGCCAAATGTCAATTCCCTGCAAATCAAAAGCATATGAACACTTAGGAAACAAAAGCCTACCTGTACACATCATAAGGAGGAGGTAGATGTGAAGGGTGCCGCCAGAGACAGATTTGCAGTGCACGAAGAAAGAGCAATGGATGTGTGCCAAGAAAACTTTTGGGCAATATCTGAGAAAAAACTTTCCTTGTATGTTTTGTTGCATAGCTGTAAAGCAAGACATGCAACACAAAATGTTGAGGTAGCCTTGAAATGGCAAATACTCAATGCAAAATCTGCCACTCCCTTCCGACATTCAAAAATGCAACAGTCCATATGCAAGGACATTCAGGGTTTAGAACCCTTTGAAAAATTTGAACAATGTACCTGAAATAGTAGGTGTTGGGATAGGTCTGCAGTTTTTTGTTCACCTCCACAGCATGTTGGATACTTAAATCTGGAATTACCCAATTTCTGGCAGCAAATGGGCCTGAGCGGCCAAGCATTGTATCTCTTAGACCTGACATCCCAGCCTTATGCCAGGACAGGTTGTAGTGATCAAATCCAAAGGCATAGTATTTCTTTAGTGCTGGAATATCAAGCCACTCATAAAAAAGTACACCAATTCGCAGAAACTGTAGTAGACTAATTGTTTTCATAGTCTGACCATCTTCTGGGCTGCATTCATATAACAAACTTGATGTCATTATCAGCAATCGCATGTGATAATTCTTATTCAAGTTAATACAGACAAACAATCACATCTGAAAATGACCTTATGGTTATGGAAACTTTTACATAAAGGGTGCAACACAAATTGTATGGAAAAAGACAAAAAAAAAATTCACTAAAAAAAGACAGGACTGATGATAGAACTAATCATAAAAGAGAAAGATCAGGTATATGTGAAGTGACACAAACCAGATACCATCAAGGAAAACACGAGTTGTCCCATTCATAGCCCCAGAAAGTGAAGTTACACTCAGCACCCAATCTGCTGATGTGGTTTTGTGACCAGGAAAAGCCTGCATTTTAGCCTCCCAATATTGAGAAAATACATCCCCAGCTAATAATTGTCACCCTATTCTTGCACATGATACCCCCTGGTCATTCCTCTTCCATGGATCTGAGTATATCTATAGCATGTGCTTTTTGATGACAATTTCTATGATCTCAAACTGGAACAGTGGAGACACAATGACTAGAGGAATTGTCTGACTGAAAGTAATAAAAATTGCTCACCTTTTCAGCTAGCATGTGTTGTAAATGTCTGGCAACTTGCACTCCAGATGAATGCCCCACAAGGTGAATAGGATGGTTCTCATCCCATTCGGCATAGTGTCCTGCCCGTGCAAAATGCAAACATATGAAACAAATTCAAGCTGCTCATGCTAGTACTTGATAAGGGGGAGTGGGGTGGGGTGTAAATCCCAAAGGCTAAGAAGGTTTGAGTCAGTCCTTTATGCTATGGAGCCAGCACTGGGTGCCAGTTATGGCTCACTGGAAGCCATAACTGGTACTCTAGTACAGAGAAGTAATTGTTCACATCTGCCCAGCAAAAGGCCACCTCAGTCTTCAGCTAACATTACAAGGTTTTCCAGCTTCTGTGGTAACAGTAGTGCAAGCTCTGAAGCTTGCTAGCCTCACATTTATGCTTGTTTGAAAAGGCCTATAACAGTGTGTCACTGGTGCCTAAACTCTTAAGAATATTCTGTGTTTATTGCACTAGAGAAACTATTGCAGAGAAGCCCAGCAGCAGCATCATTCTGCAAGAAAAAATAGAGATATAATTTTTACCTTGCTCATACGTCCTACCAAATCGTGAATGTCCAAACTGCTGGCTTCTTTTGAGTCCAAAATCCACAGCCCCACCTTTCAAGTAATAAAACAACAAGCAAGCCCTGGAATTTACTCAAACAAAACACATGTCAGATGCAAACATTCTTCACTGGATATAAAACTGCAGCTAAGAAAAACTCAGATCATTGATTGCTTCTAATTCTGTAACTGCTTTCAACTGATGAGATGCCTAAAAAAACAAGGTCCAGAATTATCAAATAGATGTTACAGCACTACAGAATTTTTTCAGATCCAGAGAAGAGTACCCTTGGTTGTGACCTGTGGTGTCCTTGAACTCAGATTCTGCATGGAACCTCTGAATTGCAGCTCCTTCTGTGAGTTACAGCCCTCTTGCTTAGACTAGAACAGAAGATACACTGAGTAACAAGATACCATATTGGCAAGTGGCCAAACCTGTCATGAATACTGGTGAGAGCTCCAAGGTCTGGTACAAGAATCCGATCATATCTTTGTTCTGCGCCACCCCAGTACGACAGTGAACCCAATTTCTGCAACCAAAACAAAAAAAAGAGTTGATAACATGAGGAAGGAAGAAGACTTCATGAGGAAGGACGGAAGTACAAAAGCAAAAATTCAAACAGAAGAGTCGAGCCCTGGAAAAAATCCCAAGTGTATGCAGCTTGACAGATCCCATTCCCCCTGATCACACAAGGAGCTTTGGAGTAGAGAAGCGTAATACCGACCTCTTTGCCAAATCCAAAAATGCCGTGCAACAACACGATAGGCGGTTTCTCATGATGCCCTTCGAGGACATGAGCTCCGAACCCCTCCACATGCTGCTGCTTTACTGCTCTTGTCGTCGCCCTCTCATCGTCATCGTCATCGTCATCATCAGCGACGAACTTGGAATTCTCGCCATTCTCGTCGACGATTGGGTGCACTCGGGCATGAGCATGAGGCCGGCTTTGTGGGCGGCTGGCTGACAGAGTACTCATCACATCGATCCATACCGCGGAGCCAAAGACGGATAGGCCATAACTCAAATGAACTACAACGCTAACAATCACTTCTGCTATGCACACAACATCCCAAAGAATCCGCCGAGGTGTTAGAATCCAGACTGACATCCTCCGTTGTTGCCTCTGAAATCCTTCAGTTCCTCTGAAAGCCCTTCTTCCCTCCCTCCCTTCCTCCTTCCACCGATCAAGCAACACACCCACAGATATGTTTCAGAATTCAAGCAGCATTTCTAAGGAACTCAATACTGAGGCCGACGCCCTAACCAAAGCTCATTACTCCCAAGCTCTCCTGTCCAAGCAAGCCCAAGACTTGGAATCGTCAGCTCTTCCAAAGGTTTTTTCTTTTTCTCGACTGCTCGATCCTTACACCGATTGCAACGTCCCCGGAATTACGATTTCTTCAGCAGTACTAATCCCCAATAGTATGTACTGCAGGTTCCTAACTCAATCCGCTTGCAGAATTCGATCAGACGACCTGCGGACGCGGCAACACAGCAGGAAAAACAACGATTCAAGAAACCGTGCGACAAACAAGACGGAGAAAGAAAAACCAACCAGCCTCCCTACCCTCCCCCGAAAAAAAGGGAAAAGAAAAAGGTCCGCTGATTTCTCAACACTTCACGAAGCTCGTGCTCTTCTCCAAGATCACAGCGAGACAGAGAAAGAATTGAATCTCGGAAGTGGCAGCGAGCACAAGCGACTACCTTGGAGAATGCACCCAACAGCCGTCAAACTACATAAAAGCCACCGCGCGCGAGCGGCGAGACACGGGCGTCCCAGCGGAGGACGGCCACCCGTCGACCGGAGCGTCCGATGCGTGGACGGACGGTTCGGAAAAAAATAAAAATAGTATGGTACGAGCCGGTAGCCGAACACTTAAATCTAGGAGACCTTATAGAATCCTAAGACATTGCTCCTTTGCCTCTGGAGTTCAAAAGTATTATTTAATGGTGGGCGCACCCATCATACCCATTTAGATTTCTTAAAACCCATAGCAAAAATGAGAAATATAAGGTAGCAAAAGTGTGGGGGGGGGGCTTCAATGTTTCATAATGAGTGGGTTCAAACTTCATGATTTAAACATGATCTAGGTATGGTTACAATGTTCGATAATGGAGCTGTGTTTGGTGATAGGCGTGCTCACGTCAACTTAACGCGTTCGTAACGCACGGCTGCCACAAGAAATGGATTACACAATTTCCGTGCAAATAAAGGGCTCCTCACGTTATCAATCATTCCGTGTTGGCTTATTAGTGCCTTCGTCCCATTGGCTGAGAACCCCATAATTTTATCACATGTGTCCCAACAACCCCAAAATAGGTGACGAGATAAGACCTTAATTTTTTTTGCAATAGCCAATTAGGTAGTACCTATATCTTCTTGGTGCAAATTTGGGCTCCTCTTCTTGTATTTCTTGTTTTTCAGCATTTAAGAAGGGGCCTCATTAGAGGCACATCTACCCACCATATTTAGCCCTCTACCCATGCTTACCACATCACATAGAGCATAAATTGTTTCTCCAGCCACCATCTCCACCTGTAAAACTCCATCTTCTAATGAAGGTAGTTTGTTTTGATTCTTTTGCTTTTGTTTGTCACATTCACAGTTGGGCTCTAGTTACCATTGGAATGCCTTCAATGAGTAAGGGTGCACTGAGGTGTTTTGTAATGTTTAAACTTTAAATCTATAGTGCAAGAGTTATTGAAAATTTAACAATTTATCAAAGAAAACTCAAAAAAATTAAACTAAATTTTTTAAGGAAATTGGGGTGAGCTCTTGGTATTCATGGAAAGTCCTCCATGAGTGAATTTCTTGGAGGTGATTGTGTAAGTTTTAGACCTAAGATGGGGGAAGATATTTCATTTTTGAGTAATTCTTGCGATTTAAAATGACTTTTTCATAGTTGAACTCTATTAGCAAAGCCCTTTTCACACTTGAGCCAGCAGCACATGCCACACTAATCTATCTATTAAGAAAAGTAACTTGTTCATTTTGTTCATCACAGTAATATTCCCCAAACCACAAAAGCTTGTCACACACTTGATACTATCCATTGCTCTTGACAAATACAAGTGCTACAAGGTGGTTTCATAATGTTCAGACCTATCGTGCAAGAGCTCTTGAATATTGGACAATACTGTCAAAATAATTCAACAAATCAAAACCCAAAAAATTAGTGAAAGTGGGGTGCAATCTTGGTATTATTGGAAAGTCCTTATGAGTAGAGTTTGATGCAAGTGATTTTGTAAATTTTAGACCTAAGGTGCAGAAATATTGAATTCTGATTCATCTTTTGTCATTAGAAATTCCAAAAATAAAAATATAAAAAAAACCTCAATTTTTAATGAAATTAGATTTCAAATTTAGGCTGAAGGTGTCATTTTGCCTTTCAAAATTCATTCAATTTGAGCCAACTAAACATGCCAAGCTAGGGAAATTTTGAGTATAAAGTGAGAGACTATTCAAATGTTACTACGTGGGGGCTCTATTCTATCTAAAGTACAGTGTACATGCCATTTCACTGATGCCAGTAGACCTGCTCTCCCTATTTTTCAGGCAAAAAGGTGAGGCAGGACGAAGGGGGAATTCCTTACTAAATGAGATGGGCCCAGAACCCTCATTCTCGGACCTTTGCCCATTGGAAAGGCCCTCTGGACCTTTACATGTAAGAGCATGCCCAACAGCAGCAGCCCCGTACTAGTATTTAGCACATCCAGTGTGCACAATTCACTTTCTCCCAATCCCCACCCATGAACCTGAAATTTGAGAGACTATTTAACTCTCACCACCTGGGCCGATCATTGTAGTTGATCAATGCGTAAAGGCCACTTATTGCTGAGAAACAGTCATTTCCTGCTACTCGCTGCATTCATAGTGCACTGGTAATATGCACTCTGCGAGGCCTCTCCTCAACACGACTGGTCACCCTCTGGGAGTGAGTGGTCGTAATGAAGGACGAGCCATTGCCAATTCTGGCTGCACCCGAATCAAAGATCTTTGGGACCACGAGGGCAGGGCATGGAAAAGCC
>Ga0116230_10002362_pt1 | contig 18161 bp, 14 predicted proteins | sample S1TSphfallax_3_FD_88678 | JGI IMG/M metagenome (GOLD analysis project Ga0116230, IMG submission 88678) | Host-associated microbial communities from peat moss isolated from Minnesota, USA - S1T2_Fd - Sphagnum fallax MG | ecosystem: Host-associated > Plants > Peat moss > Unclassified | place...
ATGGACGAAAGTTAAAAGAAATGTTTGTTGCTATTAACGACTCTTTTGATGATTGACCTATTTTTAAATGTGAAGGTCCCTTTGTATTCTATCCCCTAAAAAATAGGTCATAATAGTTGTAAGTAAGGTAGGTTTTTGGATTAAATAGCCATTTTTATTGGTTTTTTGTCATTCATACTTATGCAATCTCCAATCACAAGATGTGGGGTGTGTTGAGATTGGAAATTATGTAAGTAAGTGAAATTGTACTTAATTTGAATTTATTTTTGAAAACCAAATTGAAATGTTTCATCAAAACTAACTAAATGGAATCAAGTTCTTTTTTTCACTTGTCACAAGAAATTTGAAAGACACAAAGGGGGTGAAAAAAAAATTCTTATCAAAAGAAGTGCATGGAAAAAATGCATGTCACATGGGAAAATAAGATTAAAAAAATTTTGTTAAAAAAAAAAAAAAAAGATTCATCCCATTAGACAAGGAGCTAAAATGAACCAAAAGTTATGTTGGTACTTCAAGTACTTTAAACCTCTTGAATGAAGCATTGTAGAATTTAAAGGCTACATCAACTTGGGACTTTGATTTAGTTTAAAGCTCAAATATGTATAATGTTTTGAAACAACCCAATAAAAAATAAAGGATTTTAGTTTTTATATCATGGCACCATTGCAAGTGCTAACAATTGGTTCACCTAAGGCCTAAATGGGGCAAGGAAAACATTATTCTACTAAATTATTAATAAGTTGTGAATTAAGGAAAATATTTTTTCTTATTCTTCAAACCCCAACCCTTGTTCCTCTTTTCTTACAAATGTTTTTTCAAGCTTTTGAACACCTAACATGTACAATAGTGAAGGTACTGGCACCTACCTATTACATTAATCCTTTCACCATTGTATTAGAAGCCTCTTAAAACTTATATTTAGTTTGAGAAATGTTAAAATTGAATTCATAAACCTTAATTTAATCTAATGATGGTATACTTAAGCAATTAGGTATATTTAAACAAAAAAAAGGGGGGGAGGGGGAGGAGGGGTGAAGGTTACTAATGTTGTGTGGTTATTTGATTTTTTTAATGATTGGCAATTTTGGTTGTTTAAAAAAAAATTTGATCAAAGAATTGTCAATTTCAATTATTTCAAAATCAAAAAATCACCAACCATCAATTATGGTATTTCAAAAACAGCAAAGAGCCAACAAAGTATCAACAATCATAAAGATGATTTTTTGAAAATTGAAAATAAATTGAAAATCACAATCATAGGCCAAAATCAATTCTTGTTTGGTTTGATAATCGGTTTTTGATAGGTTTGATAGGTTATCAAACAATTCTTAATTGAAGTTGGAAACTTTGGATTCATATGAGTGTCATTATGTGACATGAAAAATTTAAAAAGTCGTAATTTGAATTAATTATAAAAATTAAAACTTTTCCTTATTTTATTAGTTGCTTATGCTTTTATGTTCACAACTTTGTGTGAAAAGTCAAAATTTTGTCAATTCATTATGTGAAACGCATAAATTTTGTTTTTGGTCACATTGAAATGCAAAATGAAAATGAATTTGTCTCAAAAAAAAAGAAGGAAGCAAACCTATCAAAATGCACCATTCAATGGAACCTCCTTGTATGGAAAGAAGGTTGAAACTTAGAAAAAAAGGTTATATACAAAACCTAGATGGATGGTGCACTAATGGGAGCTCTTTTGGTTCGTGTGCTAACCAAGGTGGTTGGCAAGTTTTTTTTCCCTCTCTTCCTTAGCCCTAACCTCAATTTTTGTTTTGGAACTTTTTTTCTATTGACTCCTTATCCAAATTTTTTTCCTTCTAAAACTTTCCCACCACCTGCTTGCTCTCACCTATTTATCCCACTCACCCCCATCCACCTATTAACCTATACATTTAAAATTTAAAATAGATTTTCTCCCACCTACATACTCATCTATACATTTAAAATATGATACTTTCATCCCCACCTACCTACCCCCTTGCCCGTCTATTTATCTACCTATCTACCCATATACCTACCTGCATGCCCTTCCACCTTCTTACATACTAGCCTTTTCAGTAGGTACCTACTAGACCCCACCTACTTGATTACACCTATTTACATGGCTACCATTCTAATGGACCACACAACTATCAAAAACAATGATAAATAAAATAAAATGAAGGCATTGCATAGAACTTGGACTTATTCACTCAAACAATATTTAAAGGCATGATTAAAATATTTGTCATCACTCATATAAGGGTATTGCAGATATGCATTAGTTTGAAAATTGATGTTTTGGGATGTTTTAAAGGTATTGCACAAAGTTATAAATATTTAGATCATGTGAAATACCCCATTATGGTATTGCATTAAATTGTCAAAAGATGTTTTTCACCATGATCAAGGTATCGCAAACCTAATGAAAATGTCCAAGGAATATGAAATTTCACCTTAGCTTTGGTGCACTTAATGTATGTTGAATTCAATTGAATAAATAATTAGGTTTAGATTTAACAATTTGATTTGCCTATTTTAGTGGTTTACTTTAAACAATGTGGATTAATTTTATAAATATTATGTTCATATAATTATTTATGTTGTTTATCACTATGGTCAACATGATGAGAGTATTGCCTACACATGAAACCCTTGCTATTGCAAATAAAATCAATGTGAACATGATAAGGGTATGGCACAAAATTATTAAACTTTGGGTGGATAATTTTGAAGGTATTTGCTTGTACATTAGACCCTTAGTATTGAAATGAAAACAATGTTCAACATGATGACAATGTTGCACATAATGATGATGGTTGGGAGGATTAAGATGAAAGTATTTCCTACATACCAATGACTAAAAACATGGGTGTATGAAGGTATTGTTAATTGAAAATAAAAATAAAAATCCCAACAACTAGGGTATTACACACAAAACAATGGAAAAAAAACCCACAACAACCCTCTTGGGAAGGTGAGGAAGGTTTATAAAGGAAACAATGAGATGGATCACGTTGGGGAGGAACAAACAATACAACTAATTGCAATTGTTCATCTTTAGTGTTTAGTTTGGAACATTTTTTTCCATGAACAATGTTTGATTCAACTTGATCCTTTAACATAGATACATTGCTTCATTTGTTGCACCATACATTAATCCTTCAACTATCACCAAAACTATCACATCCATGGTTGGGGGAGGTTGAATCTTTTTCAACCTTGTGTGTGAGGTGCCATTCTAATCAATTTAACAATAACCAACAAATTCAACAACCATAACAAAAACAAACAAACAAAAAAAAATCCATCCTAATCTTAAACATAATGCATTACAAACCAAATGTAGAGTTTAGTTGTTTAATTAAGGGTTTATAGTTGAGGAAGAAAGTAGAAATATAAAAGGAGGTGTAGAAACAAAATAAACAAAAAAAGTCCAACAAAATAGGACAACTTGAAAAAGTTAAATAACAAAACCACAAACAAAGATAGAAACATAAAGATTAATTTCAAGACAAAAAAAGATAAATTAAAAAACAGACCAAAAAAAAGAGAAAAAAAGCCTACAAAACAAGGAAAAAAACATATTAAACAAAATTTTTAAAAAAAAGTATTTAAAGAAAAACAGGTTTTAAAACCCCAAAAATAATAATGAAAACGAAAGCAAATACAAAAATTAAAAACAAAAATCCAAGGATCTAGGGTGCAAACAATACCTTCATCATGTTCACATTGATTTCCTCTTTATTCCTTGTTGAGTTCACACACACTTACTTACTCCTCTCCACTATCGTCACACAAATAATTCACATTTTTGCGAGCTAAAAACCTTCATTGTTGTTGAGCTTTTCTTCTTATACAACCTACCAACATTAAAAAACATTATCTAACTTAACACACTCTTGCTTGCTGCTATAGAGCTTCTCCTCCTCCTTCACACATACATGAAGAATAAACACAAAAAGAAACAAAGAGAGAAAGAAAAAACATAAGAAAAGACTTCGAGCAAACACCCAAAAAAAAACTCATAAAAAAAAAGGCAAAGAAGCAAACACCAAAAGAAACAAAGAATGAAGAAAAACTAATACAAACGGAAAAAGAGGAAGAAAACAAAAAGAGTGAGGTAAGAAATGGCGAGTGGGAAAAAAAAAGAAAAATTTCTCAGATATTCAACATCCAAGGTTTTCATTCAAAAATTTGTACCTTGAATGGTTAAAAGATTTGTACTTAATTTCTGGTTTGGTGGCGAAGAGAGAGCAATATGACATCAATGCTGCAAGCAGTTGTGGACTAAGTAGTTGCATCAAAATCAAAATCATCATCAATCATCATCATCATCCCCTCACCTTCGCCTCCTTTCTCGCAACCTCTCCACACACGGGGAATGACTTCACTTAAGTACACACACGAGGCAGTAAGTAATAATCTCCTCCTTTGTTGGCCTTGCCTAATACCAACCAAGGCAAAGAAAGATATTTGTGTTTAAATTCATTATAGAGTATATAGTACCTTATAAAGGGATTCTTATAAGCCCCTAGGTAATAATAATAATAATAATAATAGGTCTATTTACTTTGATATGAGGATTTTTGAAAGATGATAATTTGGCTTCTTGTGTTGAAACTTGAGATTTAAAAATTATAGAGTTATACTACTACCTTGAAGGATTTTGGTTCCTTTTAGAGGATTTTTTTGAAGATTAATATATTTTTTTTGCATGGTGAAATATTTGAGTTCTTCCATAATTCTTCTTTTGCCTTCTTAAGATAACTTTTTTTTAATGCAAATGGCAAGGCCACAGTGTGTGTGTGTGTGTGTGTGACACACCCCTTGCCCTTGTTGTTGTTGCTGTTGTTGTTCTTGTCGTCATCGTTGTTGTATACCCTACGACTTCCTTCCATTGTTTCCATTCACTTTGGCCTCTTCTTTCTTTTTCTTCGTCGTGTTCTGTTTTTCAGAAATTATCTTGGGGTGTGTGTGTGTACTTCTGACAGCTGATTTTCATTCATTGCTGTTTTGTTGTTTTGTCAGTATGTTTAAAAGTCGTCGTCTTTAAGCTGGGTGTCGATGAGTTGGTAGCACAGACAGCATTTTCTTCTACACCTGTCTCTGCGCTTCTTAATTGCTGATCAATGAAGAAGCTGAGCCTGAAGCTGCTTGTACAGAACTGGGTTTGTTTTTTTTTTTTTTTGGGGGGTAAATAGCGAATCCGTTTCTTAGGGGGGAAGCTTCAGTTTTTTTGTAATACTAGTGTTTGTTGGCAGCTGCGTGAATTTCGGTGGGATGTTTTTTTTGAAGGGAGGAGAAGGAACTTAATGCGAAGAATTTTTGAGAGAGTCCCGTATGCTTTGCAAGTTTGGCTTTCTTTCCTTGTGGGAAAACCAACAATTTTGGGTCCAATTTTTTTGCAGCGATTGTTTTTCAAAGTGGTCGGTTAGTATGGGCTGCTGCTCTGTTGCGTGACGGTGGAGAGGTTGGATGTAGTAGTAACCCCCTGTGAGAGTTAGCGGGAGATCAGAAGGAATTCCGTGTGTTTGGTTGAGGCAGGATTTTTAGCTAGCTGGAAGTAGCAGCAGGGGAAATCGTTGTACACTTGTGAGAGTGTGAATATTGTCATCTGTTGTTCACTCTTGTTGTCTTTACTGTTGAAGAGGACTAGCTCAAGACTGGTATTTTCGGAACGAAAAGGAAACCCACTCAGTAATTCATAAGTTGAGCTCTAGAGACCCATTCAAGTGCAGAAGAGAGCTCAGCCCGAGAAGTTGTACTTGAGAATTGAGGCAAAGGAGATTTATTGAGGAAGAAGTGGATAGCATAGTTTGACAAGATCACCAGCTGATTTGATATCCATTCGGTAAGCTCCTTGCCTGTGAAAAAGGGCCCTACTTGTATGCTTGTTCTTTTCTTTCTCCAGGGATAAAATACTCCCATGTCTGCAGATTGAGATTGATGAGTGCTTATTAAGGCTTCTTCTAGAGAGCCTCCTTTTGTGAGGTAGAAAACACACACACACTCTCTCTCTCTAGTTGTGGCTCCTTCCACAGGAGCTGTTGTGGGTTACAACACCCAATTCATCAAGCAAGGATTTCAGAATCCACTGTTTTATCACAGTAACAAAAACCCAGTATCCAAACACCAGTGTTTCCTGTGGAAGGAAAAAGGAATTTGTGAAGAGTTTCTCATGTAAGTTTAGTTGTCTCTTTTGTGTTGATTCCTTTAGTGCAATGGGGCTTAAGTAAGTGTTTGGACGATGGCTAATTCTTTGCACTTGTGTCTTTTTCTTGCAGATCACACAAGGGAGGGCTTAATAGATAGACAAGATGATTATGCACTGCATTTTGATAGCAGTAACTTTGTCAATGGTTCTAAGTCAAGCATATGCCATTAATTTTGGGCTGCCTCCATTGCCAGGCTTTGGTACAGGTAATTTATCTATAATGCTCCTGATTCTCGAGTTTCTTGAGCTCTTTTTCTTGAGTTATTTGAAAGGATCAAGTGATGTTAGATCATGTACAGTGTAAGTGTGATGTCAAATTGCCTTTGTCAGCCAGGGTTTATTTGCTATGACATGAGTAAATCATACTGCCTGATGATAGGCATTTCCAATCCTTGGATATCCCTTCTGTTTTTCCTTTTCTGACATTACTCCTGTCTTTGAGGTGATGATTGTTATTGTTATTGTTGAATGTACTCTGTCAGTGTTTTACAATGCGCATGTATACAAGTAGCTTGATTCTAAGCTGATATGTACAATCAAACCTCCACATTACACCCTCAATTAGGAGTTGTTGCATTGTTCACATTGAAGTTGTTGGAAAATTGAACTGCTATGTGTTACAGTGGTGCTTGTGTGATTTGACCTTATGTATAGGAGGAGGTAATGATACTTGTAAAGATGTGGATTGCCAAAAGGGGACGTGCGTTCCTAATAGTAACAACGTAATCGATGACTTGCTCTTTCCATATCACTGTGATTGTGATCCGGGCTGGACTACTTTTCAGACTTTCGTCCCATTTCTTACAACATCAACGCTTCCATGCAACATCCCAAATTGTATTGATCCAAACCCTGTGGGAATGCACTTTGGCACTATGTATAAATGCTGATTCTCATTCTGCCTTTTGCAATAAGCCTATGTAGCTCCAAAACCTCTTTACTGATATATGGTTCAGAATAGTGTGTCAATAGAGAGTTGTCAGACCTTCCATCTTTGGTTTTACTGTGTCTACAGCAGAGTTGTCATCTAGGGTGAGCCATTGGTTAAAGGTGCTTCTGAGTCAGATACTTGGCTTCAGAGTTGTGCATGTTTTTGAGAGGTTTATCCCTTGAGCTCTTGTATGTTGGGAGGCTCATTGCATGAATGACTGTTGCAGGCACATTAGATTCAAATTGTACTGGGAGTTCTCCATCCCCAGCTCCATCTTCCGAAACTCTGGCTCCAGCTCCAGCTTCTGCAGATGGTATGTTTTCAGCAATTGTTTAGTTCCTTTTTGGTTTGAAGAGTAACATGCCCATCTCTTAGACAACCACCCTTGAGCCCAAACTGGCATGAGTGGGAAGAGATCTATTCTTCATGAATATTTGAGAGATGTTGTATTGTTGAAAAGCTTAATTTGATCTGAATTTTTCTTCCCTCTTCTTTGGTAGTCAGCTGCAAATGAGGTTTGACTATCTTATGGCTCAATGTGTTTTTTTTTTGTTGGCAGCTTGTACATTGCCTGGGATTTGTGGAAGGGGACAGTGTGTGGTAACAAATACATCCTCCCTAATTCCAACCTTCAAGTGTGTTTGTGACCCTGGATATGCAAATGTCCTTAACTTAACAGCAGGATTCTGTGTGAATCAATGTACGTTTTCTATCCCTTCCAGCTCAGGTTTGCTGTGAAGACAAATCCAGCTTTATCCAATTTGCAAGCCACTGTCGGCACATAATAATGGTGATTCTAGGAGTAATAGGGCTTTCAACATTGTGATGCTCTTCTAATGCTGCAGGCTGATTTGCTGAGTTTTGAGATGAATGGTTTGAAAATGCAGGTGAAATTGGAGGGAGTTGTCAGAATTTAGGGATTACAATTCCAGGATTCTCACCTCCCTCACCAGCACCACCAGCATCAAACCAAAATGCAACTACACCCAGCCCAGGTATGATTGGTCCAGCAACTCCTGAGGTCATTTGCCTTGGACTTTGTTGTCTCTGCTCCTAGCCCCAAGTAGGGTGATCAAAAAGTGCCTTGAGTCTCTAAAGCCTCAGTTTGTCACCAACCCCATCAAGTTTACTGTGCAGATACCTCCCCTAATGCAGGTCCTGTCATTAGTCCATCACCATTTGAGTCTTCTTCCGAGGGCAAAAGCTCAGGTAGGCTTCAATAGTCTTCAATGATCCGAAAATCCCATCAAGGAACATATCTGAGGAATCCACAGACAGTGTTCCGTGATGTGTTGTCAAACATGTACTCTAGAGAAATTTTGCAGGCTGCTTTGAGACTCTAATTTTCACAGAGATTAGCTGGTGCCATATGTTCTTTCTTTATCAATGTGAAGTCAAATCATTGTTTCCATAAACCTCATGATGTGGGACTTTGGAAGTAGTGTAGTATAAGCTGCTGAAGTAGCTCATAATCACCAAAGCATTTGTGGATGATTCTCCAGGCTGCAGGTATGCACCATTTGCAGGCAATCTACTTTATGGTGGAGCTCTGGTATTGGCATCTGTCTATTTTGTCCTCTTCTGGTGAGAGACAATAAAAGCTTCAGTTCAAAGCTTAGGCACAAATTGTGGCTTTCGAGGGCTTTTTTAATTTCAAGTTGTAGATTTTATCTGGATGAACCTTGAAGAAATACAGCTGAAGCAGGGACAGAACTAAATTTCAGCTAATTTAATCAATCAAGTTTGTTAGGGAGTGAGAAAATGTAAAGTATTTATGCTTTCTACCTTTCAATTTGATGGCTCTTTGTCTCCCATATGTTCTGCATTATTCCAGTGTTATCTGGAGTATCCTTGAAAACAGGATGCATAGTGTGCTCTTTTGGAACACTTGTGTTCCTTTGTACCATTTTTCACCTAAAAGTTGTTTCTCATTCACAAGTTGATCATATGCATGACTGCGCCTGCCTCTCTCACTTCCAACACCAGGCGGTGATTTGAAACAAAGTTTTGATTAGTAAAGTTGCTTCAGGATGCGAATAATCTGTTCATCAATTGTTGGAGACTTTTGTCTGTGTTTAGGCATTGGAATACTGTGCTTCATCAAACTTGTGATGGTTCTGGGTCTGCAGATGGGTCCATACATCACTCCCCAGCCATTTCTATGTAGGAATCTCACATGGCATTTCTGGTCATCAGAAAAAAGATTGAAATGTCTCCCCATCACCAGAGAGTACAGAATGAATATCTGTATTGCACACTATAGCAAATGTCTTTTCCAGTTGATGTCTTTATTTGTCCATGATCGCCTTCAAAATTTTGGAATAGTATGGCAGATTACCAGGGGGAGTATCTACTCTGACAAACTGTGTATGTCAAAACTCCATGAGGGGCATACATACACCAACTCACAATTGGAGCTTTTCCCTGTGCTGATTGTGCAGCAAATCTTGTGTTTTTTATGAAGAGATTGGAGGGTACTTGGAAGTTGTGTGAGTTAAATTCATTATGTTATTATTTGTAACAGCGGCACCTCTTAACAGACATGTCCACACACCTTCTATCAAAACAGTATAATGGTTGTTGGATCCAAACTTCGATCCTCGAAAAATGGGGAGAAATTCTTGCATGTCAAAAAAACTTTTCTCTTTTACTTGGAAAGCATTTATGGTCTGTTGAGTGTATATCCTTTGATTTGTTTCAGAGTTCGGCTTATCAATCATCAAGATCTTACCTAATTTGTAGTGCACAGAAACAGGCTCCAGATCCTTATCAATCATCAAGATCTTATCTAATTTGTAGTGCACAGAAAAAGGCTCCAGATCCTTTGTCAACGCAGATAAGGAACCAGTTTTGCATGAAAGACTGGAATCTACTTGTTTAAAGCTAAGTTTAATTGTCATTTGATGTGTACAGGAGGTAATGTTGCTGGTCCTTGGGCTGGCATTACTGTGCTCATTGTTGATCCTCCAAGAGGCATCACTCTGCTGATCAATTGAATTGCATGCAGAAAGACGGACCAAATGTGACATTGTTGAGATGAACTGACTAATGTGAAGCCTAAAACCAAAGGTAGGGCTTACCTTATCAGTTCTAGTAAGTTGACACCCCACAAGATAATTTCAAGCTGGAAAATCTGCTTCTGTGTTAAGTGTGTTCACAATGACATAGTTTCCAGACAAATGCATAAAAATACTTCACAATGCACTGAAATGTTTGCAGCAAAAGATTTGGGTGTGCTTAGTGAAGCACCTAAAATACAAGCTCACAATTGTTTACATTGGATTAATGGGGTAGGTTTAGTGTATGAGCCCTGATGTGCAAATAAACAAATTCATGTAATGTTCTGTTTATGTAGATGAATAGGATTGTGTATATTTCTGTTCACATGTGACATTGGGATCCATTTGTAACCAAGGCATCAATTTTGCATTCATTGGATTGTTTAATGATAAAAAAATTGTTCATGAAAACATTGAAATCTAGTGGCATTTGGCGGCTATGGTGGTGTTCAGACCAACTACACAAAGAAGCAAAATGTACTAAGTGAAGTTGAACATGACAAAAACTTGCTCTATATGACACCTTTTGAAACTAGAAAGTGAGTTAAGCAGAAAACTACAATGAATCAGATCAATCAGTTTATTTGGCCTGCTGCTGAGAATTTTATGCTACAGAAGTTGGTTTGTCTTGAACAGCTTGCAGGGGGTGATGGTTGATTTGTGTCAATGCTGCAATTTGAGATGCTCGTTGAAGAATAAGTTTGAGCTGCTTCCGAAGTTGAGCTTCCTGAGCTTTCTTTATTGCCTGCACATGTTCCTGCCAAACAATGGGCCACCACTGCACCATTAAGATGAGCAGATCCTTTAATCAAATCTCCTGTCAGTGGGACTTGGGTTCAATGAAGTAGAGTAGCAAAGGAACTTCTGGAGAGCTCGGAACTGGAAAAAGACAACTCACACTCCACAAACCTAGTCTCAAAATTGAAATATGATTGTGTTTGCAATAGACTTAATCAAAACCAACACATTGACTATTGACAATCTCCTTCCCGTTCTTTCTCTCTCTTAAACCCCATTGTGAACCTTACAGAGAACTCCAATGGTGTGCAACCTACATCAGGCCTCATCTGCAATTGCTAGTAAAGCATCACTCAGGTCCAACTACATTTTTACAACCAACACGACATGGCCTTTCAATCAGACAACGACAAAACAGAATGTATACATAGAAATAAAATGCAAATTACCAGGCTTTGCCACACTCCTTTCCCAAAACATGCACCACTACATAGGAACATTGCAGCCACCAATGCTTTCTCCCTTCTTGTGGCTGGTCGAGGGGGCAATCCTGCTTTCTCAAACACAAGTGCCATCCCCACATTACTAAGGATCCAAGATCGGTCTATCCAAATTTAATGTATCATCATCAATTCAGGAACAAGAGTGAACATCAAAATCAGAATAGCACAGTCTGAGTCCAGGAGAGGATTGTTTTTGGTTGCATTTTAATATGGAGGTTGTCTTGAATTGGTTTCTCAAAATGTGGAGATGGTCAGGATGGTTGAGAGCTATGTTGTACCTAGTAAACAGGTGAGCAGTTTAATGATATGGGGAACACTGAGTGCACCCCACATCAAGCTCACAGATAGCACAACATATTTGAACAAATGTTGCCATGGGTATCTAGTTTTTTTCTCCTCCCATGCAAATTGGAATCCCTGCACCAACGTTGCAACATCAGCAATGTGTTTGTGATACTGTCTGTAACCCCTAGAAACTCATATGCTGGAGATGTCAGAGCAAACAACAGAGTGCACAGTTCCACCATGAAATGTGTACATTTGTGGGATTCCCCTGATAAAAGTTTTGAATAGAGGCTCGACTATCATAAGCTGCACTGCAAACCTCTTAGAAAATCCCCTCATGTTTGTTGCCAGAAAATTATCAGCTGGGTTCAAAATGCTGGAGTTTCTTCACCAGACTACCTGAAGATCTGAACAGAGGTAATTCACATGGGCACGCATGATGCTAGCTGAAGACTGCAAGGCTTCAGCATCATGTTCATGCATATCTGACAGATTGAATGCCAGAGCAAGCATGTCTTCCCACATACAATGAACAATTTCACTGGTCTCATCAACTGTAGAAGCACAACATGCCATAGCCATAGCTGCATTAGATTTCCTCTTCTTGATCCAACTCTTCTTTCTTCTCCGGGTTTTGCAAATCAATGATCCCCTTGGTTGATCTGAAGAAAAAAATCACCAACATGAAAAAGAAAATCAGCTCCTCCAAGATCTTATAAAAACATTCAAGATCTAATAAAATGCAATGAGGGACTTTGGCCAAGTCAAGAGACAAAAATGGAACTAGGATATTAAATTACAAAGTTCACCTGTTTGGGAATCACTGGTACTGGTGCTAGAAACCAGACTAGCTACACTGGCATCAGAGTGCCGGTGCATTTTTTCACTTTCATTCATGGAAGTTAATGGATCTGTTTCAACTCCTTGCATGTTAGTGTGTGTTTCCATTATAAGAGTATCTTCAGTCAACATGGTTGATGCCGGTCCTCCTATCCTGGGTCCCATAGAACCAAAGAAAGTTTGAGATATAGAGTTATCTTTAAGAGAGCATCCTTGGAGTCTTGAGTCTATTGACATCCTTGGCCATAATAATCTCTTTGATCAGTAAAGCACTTGAGAAAACAATTGCAATTGTTCTTATAAGTTAAGCAAAACTCTATAGCCAATTTTTGGAAACAGAAAAGAGAGTTATTCCTGTCCTAGCTAAAATGCATTGCTAATCAAGATATGATGAAGCTTGAGCTAGTAGGCCTAATCTCTCTAAAACAAAATTCAACAATTGCGACATGCAAGTCCAACACTTCTGTGCAATTCTTCTTGTTGATAAGAGGATAATATGCATCATTGTTCTGTGAATGATTCGAAAAGAGATGACTACGTACTAAGATATAATATACTATGGGAACAGTTCCAACTGTTGCAATTTAATCCTGGCTATATCTTAGTTCTGTAGATTTAAGACAGACCTGCAATTGAGAATTTTGCCCATGGAAATGAACCCATTCAGCAACAATCCAGGCCCTCTCACATGCCCTGATTTCTCCAAGGAGTAATGAGCATGAGCTTTTTGCATCAGCTGGACACCTATCTTTCCATTTTTGTACCTGTGACTTGTGTCATCTGGAACTGCATTAGCTGACACTCTCCCTTGAAGAGCTTGTGCCCAAGTCCCATTTCTTATTCCTAAATTCCTGAACACTACTATCTGCTGTGAAGCTTCCTCTGTCCACTTGGGAGGAAACTCATTTCTTTTTCTCATTCTCTTCACCACAGTTGTTTGTTGCAGAGCTTGCTGTGTCCAAGTTGGAACTGAAACTGCACTCTTCATTCTTACATTTCTGGCCACAGGTTGTGTCCAGGGAGATGATGATGATCCATCACTAGTTTTCAAATTCCTGGCCACTGTGACCTGCAAAGTTTGTTGTGCCCATGTTGTCAAAGAAGAAGGCTCATGGTGATGATGTTTTGTACTAAGAGTTTTGATGACTGCCTCCGGTTCTTGCAAAACTTGCTGGCTCTGCTCTGGAGACTTGTTTTTGGGTCGCACATTCCTGGGCAATGTAGATGCATTCTCAGAGCTTGTTGGTTGCTGGGTACGTTTTAAAGTTGACACCACTTTTGATCTCATCTTAACTGTTGTATCTTCATCTGTGCTTTGCTCTGTAGGTTTATGAAAGAACCTGGTTTTTGTTCCCAAATTCTTTGTCACTTTCTCTTTTAAATCCGGCACAATTTTCTTTCTCAAATTCTTTGCCTGTACTCTCTCTTTTGTACCAAAGTGCTGTGTCCATTGTGGAGAAGGAACTGGACTTTTTGTTGTGGAATTCTTTACCATTGGCCCCTGCATAGTAGTAGTACCAAGCTGTTTGCAGTTTGAAAACGAGCCATTTGTTGTTCTCAATTTCTTGACTGCCACCACATGGTCCAGCAAACTTCCAGCTGGTTGTGTGCGGCCATTGCAAGAAGACCCAGTTTTTATTCTCAGATTCTTGACTGCACAGTTGCCATCATCTTGCAAAGATTGAAACTGTGTCTGATTCTGCTGCACTGCCAAAACAGTTGTGCTTCTCAGTGGCCTAACCCCAGCATTGTTCTTTTTCATGGTCCTTGCTGATGCTGTGTCTTGTACACATTGCTCTGATTTTTTTTGAATGCATGCAGCACTGGGTCTAATTCTCATGCTATTTCCTACTATCAAACTTTCAGAATCATGCTCTGACCAATTGGGACAAGACCCATTTTTCCTTCTCATGTTCTTTACTGCAATTTTATTGTGCAGTGACCATTTAGGGGATGATACTTTCTTTGTTTTCACACTCTTGGCCAGTACTGCCTCTTCTTCTGAAACTTGCTGTGTCCATTTGGGGGAAGGGTCTGCACGGTCACCAGTTTGTCCCAGCGGAGGACCCTCAAGTGGTATGCCTGCAATGCTTACCCCACCAACGCCAGGCATTTTGTCTGAGATTAATCTCACTAGAGTACCACCCTCCCTCAAACAGTCAGCAGAGCCAGTTTCATCAAAGACACCATCATCTTCTTCAAATCCTCTCACAGTCCATACAGTCTCCTTCCCATCACTGTATGTTGTCACATAGCTGTCCATCACACACCAGTTTGGGTACATGTTCTGGTGTATAAACTCTCCAGTATCACTATCCTTCCCAAGCTTGCAATCAGGCCCCTGCTGTGTGATCAATGGGCTTGAACTGACCCATGGCTGTGGACACCACCAGCCCACATAGTATGTCATTCATCACACCTCTACAAGCCTCTGAATTTGAGATACTGATGGTCCAGACCAAGATGTAATGGTGGGCTAAGAAATCAACAGTACCTGTGAGTGGACTCCAAGTTTTGCAGCTCGTCCACACCCAATTGCACCACTTGTCATGTTAATGGCAATGCTACTAGTAGTGCATTCCTGGTTTGCAGATTCTGGGCATGCTCTGTCTGCTCCTTGTGCTATTGAATTGGTCTCAATCTGTTCAACATTGTAATCCACTGATAGATCTGGTCTCTGGTCATGAAGGTCTATGAAATCAATTTCCACAGCTCCATTCTGTTTTGGGTCATCTTTGGTTACAAGAGAGAATCCACCATTGCCACTCCACAGCAACTGCTCAGAAGATATAATTCCTTCATGATCAGTGGACTCATGCACATCACTGTTGCATTCTGCAGATACTAGAACTTCTGCAATCTTTGCAGCTGGCTTTGATAATCTCTCCACCACTCTTCCCCTACCAATCCCTGGCTTCTGCATCTCTGTATGCTCTTCTTTTCTGCATTCCTCTACTGCAGACCTCTGTAAGGAAGAAGCCTCGGAGTCTTCAATATTCTCAACCCCTCCTGTTGTGTTGCATACCAGGTGGTCATCATCATCATCTTTGGAAGTACTGCACCTCTGCTCAGCCAACCGCTTCCAAAACCCAGCTTTTAATTCCGCATAACTGGAGCTTGGATTTCCCCATCCATGGGCCCCTGTTCCTTGATCCTCTCTGGGTGAGCTTGGTGCAGGGCTCTGATCATGGTAAGGTTTATGCAGAGCTCCATTGCTGGTTCCAGACCCAGAATTTTGCATGTTAAAAATTCTGGCCATGTGGGTCAGAACCTGAGCAGCTTGTTGCTGTTGTTGCTCAGGGTAAGCCCCAGTGCCATTCTGAGAATCTGCCTCTGCTGGAAGAGAGGAGGATAAAACCTTGAGACTTCTTCCTGGGTTCTGGTAACTCAAGTCTTTGCAAGGGCTATTCTCAAACAGTGGGCTCCAGACCGTACAGGAGGAGGGTGAGACCTCTTCATGTTCTGGCAAGTTGGAGCTACCAGGAAATGAGAGTGGAGGTGGAGGAAATAAATGATCACTTGCCTCCCTTCGAGCAGCCTTTCTGCCACACAGTGGCAATGTATCCTGCATGCTCACATCAAACAGCATGCACTGAACATCCTGCAGCTTCAATAATCAAAAAGCTTGAAACAAGGAGCAAGTCAAACTGTTTCAACCTAAAACTCTATCCTCTGCCATGAGATGGCCCTGCCCTCTGCTTCTATCAAGAAGTAGAAACTTGAATGGCAGCAACACCTGCAACCCTCATTAATGCTATCTGTTCATTCCCATGGATCCTTTGAAACATGGAGACTTTTAGACAACCAAAACTAGAGCAAGTTGGTTGCTCAAATCCCCCTGCCCCTGAGGGACTTCAGAAATCCCTAAATTTGTGCCTGGACTCAGACATAACTGCTTCATCCAGTGATTCCATTGTAGCTAGGTTGGCAATTATAATAACATCAAATGTGTGTCTCATTGATTTGAAGCCTGATTGCTTGGCAAGTGGCAATGAGTTATGATATCACTGGGCAATATTTACTCAATGCTTTGCAGAATCACAAGTTAGTGTGTTGCAAAAACTAGTTTGTGCAAAAACCAATTTCTACAAGTATGAAGAAAGTGGGGACTGACCAAGGTTGGGGCAGAGGAATCACAGGGTTCATGATCAAGGAGAGGATTTTGGTGTAAAGTGGAGACAGCTGCAAGGGCACCCATCTCATAATAACGAGCTAGCCACGCATACCACATTCCTTCCCTACACTTGCTTGCATCCCTTCCTCTTTGATTGTCTTTCCCTCTTCTCTATCCTCAAAGTTACCAATTCCCCACAGTTTGCACTTGCATACCATTCACTGAAGTCTGCTCTCAACAGCTTGTACTTCTATATTCTTGCTGCTTGTACATCTGTGCACCCATGAGAATTCTTATTGCAACAACATACTTCATATCATCCCCACAATTTGCTTGGAAGCTCTCTCTCTCTCTCTCTCTCTCTCTCTCTCTTTACATATATATGTGCATGCCATCTTCATCCAGAATTTCATCAGAATGTGCCCCAAAAAACCCAAAAATGGATTTTTTTTCAACCTCCTTGATTTGCTTTGGGTCATTCAGAAATTCCTCATGGCATGGATGCTTGAAGAATCAGATTCAAATGAGGGCTCCAATGGCAAGTGGGTGTGTGTGTGTGTGAGAGAGAGAGAGAGAGGGAAGGCATGTGCAAGGCGAGGGGGGGAGAAGAGAGAGGGGAAGAAAAGTACCGAACTTTGTGTGTCACAGGGACCGGACATCAACAGCTACTTAATGCAACCCCCACTTTACTAGTGCACTAAATTGGACTCCCAAGTGGGAGCATTAGTGACTTCTGAATCTTAGTGCTAGCTCTAACCCTAAACCTGGGTTTGCCATTAAGTTGCTTTCAAGTGACTTTTGCAAGATCTTGCAAACATCTTGATTCTCCCTTTTACAAAACAAAAAAGGTGGGAAATTTTAAATCAAGGTTAATATGAATATAGGGTAAAGAATAAGACATTTACCAACAACCCTTACACCCTATGAACAAGGGGAATGAATGTTAGTCATCTACTTCAATTTCCTTTTCCCCATATTGATAGTTTGCAAATCTTGGATATATATACCCTTATTTACCTAATTTGGATATTATACTTTTTACTTACCTAATATGTTCTTTTGAAACTTCATATTTATCCTTATCTAGTTGATTTATCAAAATCGATCTTCTTGCATTATGAATAAAGGAGAGAAAAACCAAGTGATCTTTTAGAATTGTTTACCATTCAATTGTTGATTTTGATAAGGGGCTTTGCATCTTGAATCTATTGATACAAGTCATGCTGAATGATGGAAAATTATGATGATAGACATCATATTGGAGAGCATATCACATTGAAAAAAAAAACCCATCTTTTGAAGCACCAACTTTAGATGGTGCAATACAAATTCTGAATTTTCCTACCTTGTTCACTCACTTTGAGCACATTGCAACTAAAGAATTAGTCAGACTTGGGAAAACATTAGATGTTAATGATGAAGTGACATTTTGGAACAATTCATTCCCGGTGAGAAAGAGATATATGCATATTAAAGCTATGAGAATATAAAA
>Ga0116230_10002363_pt1 | contig 18156 bp, 15 predicted proteins | sample S1TSphfallax_3_FD_88678 | JGI IMG/M metagenome (GOLD analysis project Ga0116230, IMG submission 88678) | Host-associated microbial communities from peat moss isolated from Minnesota, USA - S1T2_Fd - Sphagnum fallax MG | ecosystem: Host-associated > Plants > Peat moss > Unclassified | place...
CCCCCTAGGTAATAGGTTTATTTTTATATGAGGATTTTTGAAAGAGGATATTTTGGCTTGTGTTGAAACTTGAGATTAGTTATCTTGTTATAAAATCTTGGAGAATTTTGGGTTTTTTTTAGAGGATTTTTTGAAGATTATATTTTTGCATGGCGAAATTTTTGAGTTTCCATAATTCTTCTTTTGCATTAAGATACTTTTTAATGTAAATAGCAAGCCCACAGTGCGACACACTCCTTGTTCTGCCTTGTTTGAGCAAAATTTGCTAACTTTGTGAATAGGCACCCTTTTCTAACTGAAAGAAGGGTTTTGGGGTTGAAACCGTTGTTCAAACACAAGGTTACTTTTACAAATTTCTTTATTATATTAGACAGTTGCTGATATTGGTGTTGAGAATAACTTTAGACAAAACAAAATCAAAGAGAGCAGAAGAGCAAATAACATGATTTTGTAAAAAAATATTGTATGAACATGCACAAGGAAACTTTGATGAACATAATAACATGCACACGGACTCCTCCTCCTCCTCCTCCTCCCATCTCCTTCTCGACAACAATGATATTTCTTACATCTCGAATGTGGAGGGACCCAAATTCACCTTTAAAAAAAGTATGGTTCAAACATCAAATATCCAAACTCCAAAACTCAAAAGCCCAAGCTATGCAAAGACATATATAGGTATTGATCGGTGTTGATGTTGCCGCAAACAAGATTCGAACAGATGCGGAATCGTTTTTTGAAAGAGGGGTGGGGTGGCCTAAAAAGGTCCAAAAAACAAAATAGCCGCATAGTTGACACAGAATCTCTATCTCGAAGATGGAGAGAAAGAATTGGGGAGGGGGGGGAGGAGAGGAAGGGAGGGGAGAGAAAAAATAAATTATTAAATAGACACATGTTGCTATTCAACCACAATGTCTAGTGGATACTACAAAACATCAACCCAAAAAAAAAAAAATTGTCACCAAAAAGCTTGATAGGTTGCAAAATACTTGGGTAGAAGTAAAGTAGCAAGATATCTATTGGTAAGTAAAAATGCAGCTATGTACCTAATACCTAGCTCTAAAGAGTGGAGAGTTTGGTAATAATGTTTAGACCTCTCATGCAAATGTTATCAAATATTGAGCAATTTGGTCAAAAGAATCAAAACTAAGTATTTCAAAGAAATTGGGGGCAAGCCCTTGATGAGTGGAGTTTTTGGAGATGATTTCATAATTTTTAGACTAGAAATTGAGTTTTGAATAATTTTTTCATTAGAAATTAATCATAAATTTAAAATAGTCTAGTCTTGTCACAATTGAGTTCTATTGTCGAGGTCCTATTCACACTTGGGCCATTGGCACGGGCCATATTGAAATGTGCATTTTGTGACCATTGAAGCACACCCATTGCCACTTGTCCTTTCTGAGTCATCATCCACCTCAGCCTTGTGCCCCCGAAAAAATTTGAATCCCAAAGGAATCCACAAGGCTATGTGGTAGGTGTGAATGTGCACTAGATTCAATAGATTCAATAGCCCTCGTGTGCACCGTGCACTAGATTCCAGAACCTTATTGTTGCGTTTGTAGATTCACCCCCCAACCGGCCCACCCATCCCTTCCACCCCCCCACCCAACTCCAATCCTTTGCTACAATAAAATAGGAAGAAGAGGAGGTACAATTTGCAATCCATTTTGTTGCTATTGTTGTAGATTCAACCCACCATACATCATCTTTTGCTACCTTCAAAGAGGAAAAGAAGAATAAGAAGATTTGCAATCCATTTTGTTGTTGCAGATTCACCATCAGCCCACCCAACCCTCATCATCACTTGCTACCTTAACATAGTAGGAAGAAGAGGAGGAGAACTTGGAGATAGATTTGCAATCCATTTTGTTGTTGTTGTTGTTGTTGCAGATCCACCACCAGCTTACCCATCCATTCATCATCCTTTGCTACCTGCAAAGAGGAGAAGGAACAAGAGGAGGAGGAGGAGGAGGAGGAAGGAAGAAGAAGAGGACCTGAAACCAGTTTTCTTCAACTGTCAAAAAAACAAATTTCCAGCAGTTTTTTTTGGGTCTGAGGTGAGTGAGGGGAAAACTTTGTCACCCACAAAAAGCTTGAAGAAGATTTTGCAGTCTTTGTTTGAAACCAACTGGAGGGGACGAGGGTTTTTTTGTTGTGTTTTGAGGTTCTTTTTAAGGTGTCTTGATTTTCAAAGCTCCAAAAATCTGAAGTGGTGTGAGCTTCTTTTCTGAAATGCACCGGTCTCCTCTTCTAACTTGTAACCTGAGCTGAAAATTAGAGCTCAAAGTGTTTTAGAGCCAGAAGCAACCCACCAAAAAAGAAAAAGAACAAAAGTTTGTCTTTCTTCTCTCAAAGTTTTTGAAATCTCATGATCTTGTGTGGGAACTTGGGCTTTTCTTGTGCAGGGCTCAGCAGCAGCTGCACACAAGGATTATTGCTCTTCTGCTGCTGTGATTCAGTGAGAAAACATGACGGACCGTGTTGTTGCTGTATTCCACACTGAGTGCTGCTCTTCCTCTGCCACTGCTGCCTTGGGTGCCGGAAAAGCACCCTTCATTACTGGGGTGGACGCTCCAAGGATGCAGCAGCAGCAGCTGCTATGCAAGAAGAATGTTCTTGTTCAATCTGCCGATAATATGCTGCATCTGCAGCAACAGCAATCAATGATGGGTGTTCATGGGTCTTCTGCCTCCTCACCATCTACAAAAGTCTTGTTTCAGCTTAATGTCAGGAGCTCAAAGAACTCAGAATCAAAGAGCAAACACCAGAGAAGCTCATCATCATCAGCATCTCATACACACTTCAACTCAACAACATCAGTATTGGTTGCAGATCCAGCAGCAGCAGCTGTGAAGAAGAAGGGACATGAGAATCCTCCTACTTCTGTCAATCATCATCTTGCCTCTCCTGCAACCACAACAAAGGATCAACAAGGAGGCAGCAGTGGAAAGGTGAAGAAGAAGGATCAACAACAACAACAACAACAACAACAGAAGCAGCAGCAGCAGCAATTCCTTGGTGCTGCTCTGTTGTCGAATTCTCCTGATGAATATGAGAGAATGTTGATGAACTTGATTGACCAGCTTCATGGGATTTGCTTGCATGCCTTGGCACTAGAACGGTGGCATGCTCCCCAGCTGAAGAATGTGCACAGGTAGGTTTGTAGTTTGTACCCATTTCACCAGAATCATCCTCATGGGAGCACTTTTTGAAATCCATGATTTCTTGGGAATCAGAAGTCTAGTGTCTCAAAGTTGACAAGGATTTTGGATTCATGCTCATTGCCAAGTTCTAATCTTTTCTTTCTCTCACCTCCTCTGGGCATGCTGTGTTGATGTGCAGACGCTATCAAGAGAGTGCAAGAAACCTTCTGCACTATGTGGCATTCCGGTCTCTGGACATAGCTGGCTTGCAAGAGACTCTCACCTCACTTGGTCTCTCAAGCTTAGATAACTGTGAAGCTTCCACAATTGCGAGCGTGAACTCTGTCATTTCTTCTGTTCGATCTTTACTCTATGCAGCTCAGTTGGATTCTTCTCACTTCCTTGGTGAAGGTGCAGCAGCTGGTAGTGGTGGTGGTTATCCAAATGGCATTGGAATCATGTCACTCTCAACAAAGGATTCAGGACTAGCAGCAGCAACAGCAGGACATGGCAATACATTTGAGTGGACATCAAAGCTTTCCTCTGAGATGTTGCAATGTGCTACCCAAGAGCTTTCATGGCCACTTGCTGCTGATCAAGCTGGCAACAACCTCCTCAGCAATGCACAAGAGTTGTTCGGCCCATTTTCTTCGCAGAGGGAAACACACATCATGGTGACACTTCCCTCGGAATCTGCTTTGGAGAAGGACACTCTGATACAAACCTTGATCAAAGCCGGCATGAATGTCGCAAGAGTGAATTGTGCACATGATGGTCCTGAGACATGGTTGAAGATGATACACAAAGTGCGCTACTTCTCTCAGCTCTTGGAATCACCATGTCGAGTGATGATGGATCTTGCAGGACCCAAGCTCCGCACAGGTCCCATGAGACCTGGTCCATCTGTGCTGAAGCTGAAACCCTTCAAAGATGAAACTGGAGAGGTCACCAGTCCAGCAACTGTTTGGATTGCAAATGAAGGTGTGAAGCCACCTCCATCACCAGCAGCTTCAGAAGAAGAAGACAACAACAGTCGAGTTGTGAATGCCAATATACCCATCACAGAAGAAGCTCAAAAGTGGCTGAAGAAGATTGCAGTGGGTGATATCCTCAAGTTCAAGGATCGAAAAGGCAGACAACGTGAGCTTCTGGTGGTGGCAAAAGCTGGAGCTGGAGTATGGGCTGAATGCAATGACACTTCATATGTAGAAACTGCAACAGAGTTTGTTGTTGTTGGAAGCAGAGGTGCAAAGAAAGCTCGACTACATGTGGGTGAGCTTCCCAAGATCGAGCAAGCCATCGTTTTACGAGCTGGTGACAAGCTGGTTCTCACAAGAGACAACAATCTCTTGGGCACTCCTGCAGTCTTGGACAAAACAGGCAATGTGGTGGCACCCGCCAGAATGGCTTGCACACTGGAGCAAGTCTTCGAAGCTGCCAAAGCTGATGATCCCATCAAGTTTGATGAAGGCAAAATCACAGGCAGAATTTCAGCTGTGTCAAGCTCTGAGATCCTTGTTGAAATCACAGATGCGGGTGGAGATCACAAAGGACGCAAACTGAGAGGAGAGAAAGCCATCAACTTACCTCAAACTGATCTTGCAGTTTGCGGATTGACAGCCAAGGATGCAACTGATCTGGAATTTGTTGCTGCACATGCAGATATTGTAGCTCTTTCCTTTGTCAATGGACCTTCTGATGTGCAATGCCTGCAAACTGAGCTCTGCCACATCAGAGAAAGACATCAAGAATCTTCTTCTTCTTCTTCACAAACCAGTCTTGGGATTGTGTTGAAGATTGAGACAGAATTGGGATTTCAGAGACTGCCAGCATTGTTGTTGCAAGCAATGGAGATGGACAACAGTGTGGGAGTGATGGTAGCTCGAGGAGACATGGCTGTCGAATGTGGGTGGCAAAGATTGGCAGAAATGCAAGACCAGATTTTGATTACATGTGAGGCTGCACATGTGCCAACCATCTGGGCTACACAAGTGCTTGAAGGCATGGCAAAATCTGGAATTCCTTCTCGCGCTGAAATCACAGATGCTGCATCTGCTTCCAGGTAAACAAACTAACTGGTTGGTTGGTTGGTTGTTGTATGTGTTAAGTTTTTCAGTTGAACATTAGAAAAAAAATATTCATGATTTTCTGTGTGAATGTCTTTAGTTTCCAGTTACACATTGAAAACTATTTTATGACTCTCAAAACTGAGGTTGATTGAAAGCTTACCAAAGTTTTGTTTCTTTGTTTTGCAACAACAGGGCCGAATGTGTAATGCTCAACAAAGGGCCGCACATAATTGAAGCTGTGAATAGCTTGGATGATATCCTACACCGGGAAGCTTTCCATCGACGGAAGAACCATGCAATCATGCACCCGCTTTCCCAGTTTCAAAATTATCACTAACACATTTCAAAAGGGCTTGAATTTGTAGCAATAGAAATTCATTCATCAATCAGATCTCTGTTTAGTGTTCTAGAAGCAAAATTTTGTATGAATCATATTCAAGAGTGTGTACAGGACAAATGACTGGATAGAAATCTATGAGAGACTTTCTGACTGAAACTGCAGTATGGTAGTGTTGAGATTGCCCAGTTGAGATTTGAAAAAACCAAAAATACTTTCAACCATGACAGACACTATGTACACTTCCGAAATTGAAATTCAACCTTTCATTATTACTAAGATGACACACTTTTCCATTAGACTTTTTGTGACATTTGATGAATCACAGAGGCTTTTAGATGGAAAAATCATGATGTGGGTGGAGATGATCTTTGTGGTTTCATCAATGCCTGAGTGCCAGACCCAGAATGCTGACACACAGTTGCAAAGTAGAGAACAATAGGCACACAATTGAAACTCGGCAACAAACAGGTGAAATTGGAAAAAAGCTTCATACTCCAGCTGCTTCAAGGTTTCTCCTTTTGTGCACATAATAAATGCTCATGCATAAATGTCCTTTCTCCCCATTCAGAGATTGCACCATACATCTTCATGAATGTGCACCTCTGGTAATGCTTTGGTGTTCAGTCAAATACAAAGTACTTTTCTTCTTCAAACTTCAAAGCCAAACAAATGTAGAAGAATTGTATGACTTTCTTCTGGCAATACTTATGAGAGAGAGAGATTTGTTCCCCCCTCACCACCATTGTGTGGTCAAAATAAAGTGAGGGATCTGCTGGCGACACAGTGGTAGTGAGGGTTTTGCTACAGTTTGAGTGGCGATGGCAGTGGCAGCAACAACTTGCTTCCTTGTGCTCACTTGTTGATGCCATGCAAAAAGAGGAGAGAGAGAAAGATAGGCAAAGAGGGACAAAGAAGAAAAATTTGTAGTTGGGGCCTTCAGGAAAAAGGAAAGAGGGTTTCTAGTTCCATTTCAGTAAAAAGGAGTCCTAGTTGGAAGTCCAGTTGCAATTCCATTAGGAAGATTAGTTATAAATCTTCTTTCTAGAAAATTTCAGGGCACGGTGGGGCATATGAGAGCAACCATTTTCTGGAGCAAAGGAGGAGGATAGTGATGACAACAGTACCAACATCAACAAGCAACAAGGCAACGAAGGTGAAGAGGCTAAAGGAATGTGGGTTTTGTGTTTTTTCTTTTCTTTTTTTTGGGTTTTGTTTTGTGGTGGGTTTTTATGTTTTTACCAAGCTAGAAGTATTTTATCACTAAGAATCTGATCATTACCTACAAATTAAGCACAATAGAGGTTCCACAAAGAGAGAAACTTTGCCACAATCTTGGTTTTTCTTGGTTTTTGTCATAGTCATGGTGAAATAGCAAAGGAAGAAGAAAAAATAGGATTAAAAAAAACGAGAAAAAAATGCATTGTAAATGTGAACATGTGAATACATAATGACTAATCATTCATCGATAATATGTTTTTTGGGGTGGTTTTTTTTTAAAGCAAAAGATTGAATCTAGGGTGTTTTTATGTTATTGAGGCTAAGTGTTATTTTAGATGGGTATTCCAAAGAATAAAAGATTACAAGTTTATAGGCCCCTATTTTTGCACAATATTTTTCAAAAATGTATAGATTGTGTTAAACCTAGTAAAGTAAGGAATGATGGTGTCCAAGGTTATGGCAAAGTTAAAGTTGGGCTATCCTTTGAATAGGACTTGCCTATTTGGGACGATTCAATGTCTTTTTCTTTTTGATCTATCTAGTTTTATGTGGTTGGTTCTAGATAGGTTTAAAATTATCGTGTTGAAATAAACAACCTTTAAAACATGGGCCTATTTGCAATTGCATTCTTAATAAACTTCTGAACTCATGAACACAAAATGTCACATGTCCCCTAATTCATCATGTCTCATCGAACTCTGTAGTTCACATATCCCATTTTCCCTTTCACACACCACCACAACCCCATTCTCCACCCCCTTTCCTATGCAAACCATGCACCACCCACCAACCCCCCATACCATTTTAATGAATCACACACCACCAATTAACCCCCCATTGACCCCAACCCTTCATGTGAATGTGGAGCCCCAACCCAACACTTTCCCAATCCCTCTAAATAATACACATGTCAAACTTTCTCCCCCTTCCATTATGTCAACCCCTATAGTTGCCCATGATCAAACCCCTTAACCTACCCCCAGTCCTCCCAACATGCCTACAACCTCCACCTAGGGCAAGCAACCTCCACCTAGAGCCCCTTGCCCCACTTGTGAGCATCAATATACCCTTCAAGGGTTAACTCATCACTAGCATTCCTTTCAAGCATCCAATCCATTTAATCCAAACCTACATGACCTTCCTAGCCAAATATTTTCCTTTATTCCTAACTTGTTAGCATCAACTTGGGCTTGGGTTTTGTCATTAAATGTCTTTAGGTCCTTTCATCTTGGTTTTCGTCATCCTTAATTATATAACCGCATCCCTACTGCTTTATGACATGATATACAAATGACATTTCATTTTCCATTGGATAAGTTGGCACATGACCCTTATGAATGTGACAACTTGGCATTTGTTCCTTTTGTTACCTCTGTGGTGTCTTGTTTTACCCCCTCAAGGGTGGGGCATTGGGTATAGGGAAACAAGGATTGAACTTAAATTTTTTTTTAGCAAGTGATTAGAAAAACTTGTAGGAGGAATTGTTTTTATGAGCTCAAGTTTTGGCAACAAGTTTGAATTCAATGCCTCTTGCCCAACATGATTTTTTTACTCATAAACATTTTTTTTGTAATTTAATCTTTAGATGTGTAGGATAATACTTTTGAATAACACCTATTCTAGCACCATTTTTTCTTATACCACGTCCTTCGACACCACTACAATTTTCACCACTTTATGTTTTGAATTAGACGACTTTTTCCCATTTTTTTTGAAAGGCTATGAACCAAACTAGGACCTTGAACTTTCATTTGATTATTTCAAGCTACCATTCCAATGCATGCCAAATTTATCTACAAGTGGTCCTTTTGGGATGGTCTTCGAACACTTTCAAATTTGCGTTCACTCATAAGATTCCATGAATGGATTCCCATAGTTGTTTCAACTTTGTTCTCATATTGCACAAGGTCACATTCCATGTTGAATTGCACATATCCTTGGGATAGCCCGCCTCTTAGTCATGACCAAACCTTCGGGTGGAATTTGTCTCATTGTCATAAGGGTAACATTGTATTAATTCACAAGTCGTGTTTTATGCCTTTAAATTTGTGATGCCTTTGCAACACATTTTTCCCCTCACCAATTTGGAGTATCAACCAAGGGTGGATGTGAAACAGTAATCCATGGCATCCAATGCACCTTGGACCTTCACCTTGATTGGGTTATTCTTTAATTGACCATGGGAAATGCCTTTAATTCAATGTTAAAAGGGGTCATATTTCAATAACTTTGTGCAGCAGGTGGGGACATCACACAATTTATCCACTTTGTTTGTGTATTCTATGCATTTGAAACTCCTTTTGTTTTATAATAATGGTAATTGTGATGACAATGTCATGGTCATCCAATCTGCCATGGGAACTCGTCAAGGTGATCCCTTGGGAGGGGTATTATTTGTTTTAACTTACCTCAAGGCACTATGTTCTCTAGTTAACCATTTCCCTCTTGTCTACTTCCATCCATTGCAAATGACATTCACATTATTAGCCCCCCTTCTATTTTATCTTCTCCACATGAGCACTTTTCGATTAAATTTCATGTGATAAATTTTTTTATCCAACTTCAGAAATGTGTAGCATGATTTCTTTCGGGCCTGTCGCCCAACTTCGACACCCCATCCCAATTTAACACAAAATTACAAAAAATTAAAATCTTAGGGGTTCCATTCATCATTCAAATCATCTTTCATAAAAAATACATTGCTAGGAAATGTTCGACATGTTGACCTTCTCCCTAGGTTCGGCAATGTTTAAGTAACTTTTGGAATATTAATTCATTGTTATGCGCAACAGCCATTGTATTTATTACGTTGCACACCTCCTTCTCCCACCTTCATAAATTCCCTTGTTTCCTTTTATTCTTCCCTCTTTTAAGTGCTTGGACGTTTCTTGGGTCTAGGAACCTTTAATGGCCTTGAAAGATTTCTAATTCATAAACAAGTCTCTCTCCCAATAATTTTTGGTGGCATTGGGTTCATACAAACATCCACCATCACCTCAATAACCTATTTAAGGAGTTATGCCTTTGTAACCTTAATCATAGCTATTAAGTTCATGGTTAATTAACATCCCTTCCTTCTTGAAGCCTTAATGTGAATTGATAACAACACCTCATAACAACATGTGATCTTCTACAACCCCTAAGATGAGCGTGTCTCCTTTTTTTTGAAAAACTCATCGGACAACAAATGGTTCATTTTCAAGATTCCATTTTGGAGCATTTGCATCATCATACCTTTTTAAACATGTTCTCCAATGGGATATTTAAGGCCCATCATGCCCAAATTTTATCATGGTTTGGCCCTGGGGTGAATGTTTGGTTTATAACTCAACCAATATTCCCAACCTTTCAATTATCTTCCCAAGTTTTCTCCACATTGCTTCGAACATGGCTTGAACTATCACATCCTTCAATTGCAAGCCTCCTTTGATGTGTCCACACACATCCCATTGACCTTATGGGTATCCACCTTTTACTTTGTGCCCATGGCAATGAACGCACAAAGACCCATGATGCAATTCGTGACACTTTTGCTGCCATTGTGCAAGATGTTAGTTTCATGTGGGATGAGAACAACTACATGCACTTCTTTCAACCACATTCAATTCTTCTCGTTGACAAGTTGACATTGTGCTCACCCAACATGTGTGGATCTATTTCTTCAATCTTGCACAATTCAAGGATTTGCTACCTTTGATGCGACTCAAGCCAAAGAAAAGAATTATTGTGACTAACACCCCACTAATCAATTCCTCCCTCTAGCAATTGAAATATTTAGTTGTTTACACAAACATGTATATGCGTTTTTACATTATTGTGCCAATGTTATTTGGAGCCTAAAAGGGCCTAAAGGCCCTCCCCCTTTCTATCTTGGTTACTTTTCATTGTCAAAGAATTTCATTTACAATGCAAAGGATGCAAGCATCCTCCATCTTAAGTTGAGCAATGGTAGTAGGCCTAGCTACTTCTTGACTTCCACCCCTTCAAGACCCACCCCCCATTGCCACAACTGACCTATACAAGTAGCTAGTTGTTGAGACAAAGAGTTTGACATCTAGTTTGTGTTAACTTGACTTCATTTAAATTATCCCTTTTTTTTAATACCTTTGTACATTTTCTGAACATGCTGTGTGCTGCATAAGTAAGGTTTTATAGGGTCTTAATGAATCCTCACAACACCCATCAAATCCCATGTGAACTTAAAAGCATAATTTTTGGATTTTTCAAAGCTTACAATGTCAAAGATCTCTGCTGCTGAGTAAGTTGAGATGTCCAACTTTTCTGTGCAAATTTTGCAACACTAAGCTGACTATGTTGGAGACACTGATCACAAATGAGTTTTTTCTCCTATCTTGTGCTATAGAATATACAATTTCCAACAAATGGGCACCCAGATTTTATTACTATAAAGCTGAGAGGATCCTCTGTCCACTCACAGATGCCAACTCTTAGTAACCTTAAGGTGAGAACTTAGATGGACTTCAATTTACAAGCAATGCAGCAAAAAGCCCAACCAAAGATTCAACTCAAAATTTCAAACTCGAATCAAAAACAGGGAGCTGCAGTCAAATCACACTTAGTCCAGTTTTCATAAAACCCAAATCATATTTATTTAGCTCACCCATGAAACAAAAACTGGGACTGCAAATGGTGGGAGACTACTAACAGCAAACCACCTCGACCAATCATTACAGTTGGCCAATCAAAAACAGGGAGCAGCAGTCAAATCACACTCGGTCCAGTTTTCATAGAATCCAAATCATATTTATTAAACTCTGCTTCGCCTTTTACCAGCCTTCTCATCCAGTGGAAAAATGCTGGGCCAAGGATGTTTTGTTTCATTCTCATCAATTTCTTTAACAAATCACTCTTGAACTTTGAATCCTCACTTCATGAAGTTCCACAATCCTAACTAATGATTGTGGTAATCTTAAAATAGAATAATAAACTTTCAACTAAAGTTGCCTCAATAGCCCCAGTAATTATATAATTCCATGACCACCTCACAATCCAGTATTTTGGTCATGCCATAGGTTACCCATAGTAGCCAAAAACAAAGCTACAATTGCGGGGTCATTTAGTAAACTATTCATCCAAAGTTGTGAAACCCTAGGGGCTTACAGGACAGACACATGGTAGCACCACTCAACTAGCACAACCAAGTGATTGCTCCTCTCACTTCTATGCAATATAAAAATCCTCGGTCAAAGATACCAAAATTTGAAAGAGTTTTCCATCCTCAGATGATAACTGCCACAGTACTACTGGCAACACTCTACAATTGATACTTTTTTTTAACACACTTTGGAGGCCAGAAATATGTAAGTGTAGTTCAAGGCATTTGTACTCACCAATACCTCTTCAGTGGCCAAAGCACTTTCTCATGTATTGTGGACTCCAAGGAGTGTTGTAGAGTCCAAAGGTTTGAGGAGCATCATTGTCAACATGTCGCAGCCCAACTGATTTCCAAGCTCAGTGCCAGCACTTAGAGAGAGCTCCAAGCCACTGTTTCTTTGTGACACTTTGAGCTGAATTTGTAAGAAAAATTTGATGTACAACATATGAAAGTCAGGTCGTGCCACAGTGCAACATGCAGGCCAAGTTGACAGACACCTCAATAGCTGGGTGGACTGGTTGGGTGAAGGGGCAGCAACAGTGGCTTAGGTTGGGTGAATTGGCTATAGGCAGTTCTAGTAACAGATGAGCACAAGCTCAGCTTGGGGCTATGTAGGTTCTGAAACCTTGGCCCTAAAGTTGAGAATGAGGCCTTCTAGGAAGCTATGAAGTCTACAGTAGTTATTCAATATTGTAGCCGAGGAATGGCGCAGTTATGGTACAAAGGCTACACCTAAGTGCAGGCATAACAGAAGAATTGTTAGTTCATAGAAAATTTTCTGGATCACTATTGAATATGACCATTTGAGGGAGAAGGACTACGAGAGGAAGAGGTGAGAGAGCCCTCACTATGCAAGTTCGACTCACTGTCACTCTTGTGCAAGAACATGTCATTACCAAGTGACTGAAATGCAGACCGTAAAAGAGCCTGCCTCCTCGCTCGATCCCCTGCCACAACCAGGTCTTGCCACATCTGGTTGCAGGATCCTTGACAACACTTCTCACTGTAAAGTTCCAACACTGAGCCTGCATCGGGGTTGAGCTTCGCCATGTGTTGAACCTCATTGAATTCATTGCAGTCAACCAGAATCTTCGTGTCTGGTTCATCTTTCAAACCTATCAACTGCATGCAAGCACAACAACAATGAGTAACAGAGGCAATAAACTCTAAGTTTGAAAAGCAGATGATAAACCATTTGGAACATCTCATTCTTGTTACTAATGAGAATTGTCATGCCCATGCAGCTCAGGTTGGCCATATGAAATTGGCTTGAAGTGTCAAATTGGACAGAGATATCTAACAATCAACTAGCCCATATCCATGAATTTTCTCCAAACATGCCATGTATTGCAACCTGTATAGATTCGAAAAATCAAGTAGCCTATTGAGCCAATCATAGGACATTTTAGGGGCTGTGGCCATAATACTGTTACACGTCAAGCCATGCTACATTACTGCAACTTTTGAAACACTAGGGATCAACAAGTCAGTTTCATCAGATCCAGAAGGGAGAATGTTGATTACCTCTGGGTGTCCATACATGTTGCTGGTAGAGTATATCTTCACACTGTCCATCAGCGTAATATACTTGTCAAGGGACTTTGCAAACAGCTTGTGAGACCATAGCTGTCCTTTTACCGGCACTCCCCTCTTTGTCAAAATTGCCCTCCTGATTAACATAACAATGGAAAAGCCCTTCAGTTTGCACCCAATACAACTCTTCGATGAGAAATGTGCCTGTGCTCTAACAGAAGCTCACAGAAGGAAATAGATTGAAGTGTTCTAGTCAAGACCAGAACTAGTTATGATGTACATACAGTTCTGAGTGTGGTTGGAATGCATGCAAACTGAAAAAGGGTCAATCACCTCATTCCTCGAACAACTGCCAGATGTGCATCGCAAGTGACACCTACAAACTCAATGCGGTAGGGTTTCCTCTCCTTGCTCGCACTTCCACCAGCATCAAAAATTGTGCCATTATTTTTATGTCCAACAGGACTTGGAACAACACTATGCAATTCATCAAAGGCAAGTTGTCCTTCTTTCACCTTGGGGGTGACATCCAACTCTTCAGGGACAGGTTCCCAGTACCGCTCAAACTCACCTTCACAATAACCAGGGCCCATCCGATACCGTCTGCCAAAACTCTAAATGTTAGTGTGAATGGCATCTGATGAAATTCAAGCACCATTATTGGACTCAGCTGTTGGGTAGGCATGTTTGGTGACAAGCCATGTTCCACCTTCTTTTGGAATGAAAAGAAGATGAACAGTTACAGAATCCACATCCAAACATGAAGTTATGCTAGAAACCCCAAGCAATAGTGAAAAGGAGACAAGAAAAACACTAGTCAGGGAAAATTCTCAACAGGAAAGAAATGCATTTCTAACTTTTTTTTGTGATGGCCTGCAAAACCTCAAGCAACAGATAGAGGAAATGAAAGAGTCTCATTATCTGCAGGACATGGCAAGAGTTACCTGCGATGGACATCCCGAGCCATAGCAACTGTTTGAAGCACAAATGGTTCCCATTGCATGGTCCCGTCAAAAATAACATCCCGTCCTTCATTCAAGGCTGCCACCAGTACTGACAATGCTGCCTCTGTCGAAAATTGGTGCACCTGCATGCTCAACTCCAATACCTTAGTACAAGAATGACTGAGTGGCATCAAAACTTTGACTCTTTCAATGGGTTACTGCATTCTTGTTTTTTCTGTGAACCAATATGTCCAGATATATCCCTTTCTTGCCTTCTGCCTTCTGAGTAACTTTCAGGGTTTAAATTACCAGTTCAGCAGTTGATGCCACATCATCCTGCCCCATGGCATTGAGTGTGCGGTAAATGACATCTGTTTCCTTGAAAGCATCTGCTTCTACTATTACTGCATTATGTGCCACCCCTGACCAAAATGCACTGCAGCCCATGTACAATCCCATCAGCACTCAGTGTGAGCTGCTCCACCATGCATTCTCCCACCTTGCTTAGCAAAACATTATCCACTTCACTGGGTGCTTTGGGGCAAATAGACAATTTAAGCTTGATGCTCCGATTAGGCTGTCAAACATAGTGCAGTTATCACTTCCCCCTGCTGCTTCATTACTGAATTGAGTGAACGATTAGTTGTGCATAGTGGCCATATCTCAAACCTCTATGTAAAATTGGTACCAATAATGAAAATTTAGTAGCCAACAATGTACAGTTCTTGCACCTCTATCTTGTAGAAACATCAACACAGATAAGAGAAAATAGCATGAAAGATTCCTGCACCTCTTGAGAATGTGCTCTTGGACAACTGTACTCTTGCCAGCACCCATCCCACCACCAATGAAGAGCAGCACAGGGCTTCGCACAGATGGATGTGCAGGCACCATGATATAGTTCTGCTTTTGGACTCGGTGCTGAGAGTTCATAGCCTTTAGTTGCTCAACAAGTGTCACAAACCTGCGCTTTGTCTTCAAACACTTTAAAACTCGCTCAATCCGCTGTGGTCTGCACATCCAATTCTTCAGCAGTTAATACAACTTATGTTGTATTCTAGAAAATCCACTTCAGAAGTAAATGTACGATTGTAATGTTCTCCCTACACAAGTTCTATCTGGCAGTTTGGCATGAAGTGCTATCCATGCTCTAGGCTTCCGATTACAAAAACCACCAATCTTATTTTCCTGCCTGGCTCAGAACTCACAGCAGAGGTGTGCTATCCTTAAAGAACTCGAAAACCTTGTACATTTCAGGTGTAGGGATGGGACTATCTTGCTGATTCTGATGGTGCCAGCTCCAGCTAAAAAGGACATTGCACTTATTTTGACAACTTGAAGTTAAACATGTGCACCTCTTGTCATCTTTCATCAGATTAGATTTCTACCACAGTGATGTACCTAGACTTGGAGACCAGATCAAATAGCAACACGACAAACAGTCACAACTGAAAGCTTGATGCATGGAAGCATGCACCATAGTTTGTGTGCTCATTAACATGAACTACTTCTTTTTTAACTCACATACATAGCCTTGTTTGATCAGCCACACAGGAAATCGATTGGCCTATGTTTTGTCTGGAAGGCCTGATTTTGGTGATCACCAGACAATCCAAAGGTGAATGGAGGAAATCAATTGATCCCTGAGGTTAATGTGCTGTTAAATCAATCTGGAAGTAAAGCTTCAACTCCAGAGAAATTCCTTACGAAAATTCTCAAGTCACCTCAATGGTTCTAAGAAGAACACTGTTGTAAACAGTGTATGTCACTGCAAAATATGCACTTTACGCATTCAGATAGTCTAGGCACTCAAGGACTGAAGAAATCATGTTCTGACTTCCTGTGAAGGGGAAAAGAAAATTGCCCATCATAGGACACCGCATAAGTGAAGTCGAGTTGCATATACCCACTACAAATTTCAAGCTGGTTTTGAATTACTGGGGCCACACTGTGTGCATAAGAGTATTTGAAGTTTGATTCCAGCTGCACAAAGCCCAACTAATGGAAGACCCACAATATCCACTCTGCATAAAACACAAGGACACTGATTTACCAATGAATGAAGTCCTTCTTGCTTTACAGAATCTGCCCAGACTGGAAAAACTGGTATGCAACAAATACCCTCTACACAACAACCTGCTAATACTATTAGCTGGAACTAGTACACACCTGGTAGCTAGCCACACAGCTTTGCGCAGTCTCTTCTGTTCCACACCATTGCTCACTACCTACACCCACCTCAATTCCAGATCCAATCTCAGTCGATCATCAAAAGAAGATTGACTCTCATTTAGAAGTAAATGGGAACTGTGACGATGCACCACCATGTGCACTAACAATTGTAATCCTGGCTGATATAAGCATTCTAGCTTTAACCCAAGCTTTGAACTTTTCATCTAGATGTAAATGGGAACAATGAAGATGTACCACCATCTGCACTTAACAACATTGAGATCCTGGCTGATATAAGCACTCAAGCTTCAAACCTTGGAAGATACCTGGTCGATAATTGCTGAGGCATGCTTCCAATGGAAGCTGAAATATGCCACCATGCATGCATCAATCTCCTTCAAGAGTTCACTATGCAAATGCTCAAGTTCCTCATTTGATTTTTGGTCAATTGGACCTGATACGAGGATGCAGACATTTTCACGGCTTCGATCAGATGAGCTCTTGTCACCTCGCAAATAGTCTTCTGCCATCTTTGCCAAGGTTCTGGCAACAGTCGTATCTGGACAAAGTTCCAGTTGCCTCACTGCACCAAGAATTGCCATCATCATCATCAACATCATCATGCGCCCATGTTAGAAAAGCAAAGACAGTAGAGCTTGTGAAACAACAGAATGGAGCACTTTGTTTTGTCTTTTGTCTCTTCCCTTTCAGTGCTTTACTTGCATGGCATGAAATTTAAAGTAGAGTTGCATCATCAACAAACTCTTGCAAAACACACCACATTCCTCTTTAAACATCAAGACGATGTTGCTGCTGCTGCAACAGACACATAGACACATAGACACAGAGAGACAGAGAAACAGAGACAGAGAGATTACTCATCATCAAGATGATTGCTTGATGTGGACAAAGAGCAAGCATAGATAAAGATGAAAGGAAGAAAGCAATGTACCAACATAGTTGCCAAACCGTTCAAATTTCTCAACATGGAGTCCATCCCCACACAATTGGACATAAGGCTGAAGGTCATGTTGTTTCTGTTTCTTGTTCAAGTAGTGAAGCAGCTTCAATGAGCCAGCAACCACCAACACACCTGCCACAAGATTAAGCATCTCATTCTCCTTTCTTCTTGACCTATTGTCTTCAATTGCAAGGGTTTGCATATTGCTGCAGCAACACCAGAAGCAAACAATGCTGTAAGCAAAAGAACACAGAGCTAAGAAAGCGATAGAAAAAACACCACAATCAATCAATCAATCATAGTTAGCTGGAATGCCCAGACAACAACAAAGAGAAAGATGGGATCTTTATGTGTGGTGTATCTATCCAGAAACAAGTAGGAAGGATCTCCCTGTCATTGAGACTCTAGGGGGAGTGATTGTGGAAGACAATCACGGCAGTTCGGAATAACAAGCACACAAACAATCTCTTTCTTGCAACAATTTTGTACACACAAAATCCAGGCTTTTGCAAGAGATCCTCGCATCCATGATCAGAACACAACTTCGCAACAAGCGCTCAACTATTGCGGTAGAAGAAAGACGAAGACGAAGAATTCTTCGGAATCAAAAGAGCATTCTTCTCTCTCTCTCTCTCTCTCTCTCTCTCTCTCTCTCTC
>Ga0116230_10002364_pt1 | contig 18156 bp, 17 predicted proteins | sample S1TSphfallax_3_FD_88678 | JGI IMG/M metagenome (GOLD analysis project Ga0116230, IMG submission 88678) | Host-associated microbial communities from peat moss isolated from Minnesota, USA - S1T2_Fd - Sphagnum fallax MG | ecosystem: Host-associated > Plants > Peat moss > Unclassified | place...
GCCAGGTTGGTGTCGATGACGGCGTTGAAGCCTTTCGGGCTGATATCAATCGCGTGTGCGGGGAACTGGCCGCCCGCATTGTTAACCAAAATGTCGAGCCTGCCGAAATGCCGAGCGGCGGCATCAAACAAGGCAGTTACGGCTTCGGGATCACGGATGTTCAAGGCATGCACCAGGCTTCGGCCGCCATAGCCGGCGATGGCCTCGGCAGCACTCTCAAGCTTGCCCTGGTCGCGGCCGCAGAGGATAATGCTGCCGCCGAGCTTGGCCACCCAATGGGCGATGGCTCGGCCTATGCCGGTGCCGGCGCCGGAGACCATGACGACTTTGTCCGCGAAGTAATCCGGGCGCAAAGCCGGGATAGCCGCCCGCAGTTCTTCGTCTGTGCGTCCGTACGACGTCATTGCCGCAGCCTAGACAATTTTCCGTGCCCGCCCTTCCCAATAGGGAGCGCGCAATTGGTGTTTCAGAATCTTGTTGGCCGGCGAGCGCGGAAATTCTTCGGTGTAGAAGGTGACGCTGCGGGGCACCTTATAGCCGGCGATCAGGGTGCGGGCATGGGCGATGATCTCGGCTTCGGTGACCGTCATGCCATCACGCAGGCGGACGATGGCGTGGACCTGCTCGCCCCATTTTTCGCTAGGAATGCCGATGACCACGCATTGGCGGATCGCGGGATGATGGGCGATGGCGTTTTCAACCTCGGTCGAGTAGACATTCTCGCCGCCGGTAATGATCATGTCTTTGAGCCGGTCGACAATAAAGATGAAGCCGTCTTTGTCCATCCAGCCGCTATCGCCGGTATGCATCCAGCCATCGCGCAAGACGGCGGCGGTTTCCTCCGGGCGGCGCCAGTAGCCGAGCATGACGTTGTCGCCGGAGGCGCAAATTTCGCCAATCTCGCCCGCCGCCACCTCGATGCCGTCCGGGTTCACGAGCCGCAATTTGACGCCATAAATCGCGCGGCCGGCGGCGCGGTGGCGGCCGCGCGCACGCTCTTCTCCGAGCAGGAACGCGTGCTGCAGCACCGCGCAAAGTGGGGATAATTCGGTCATCCCATAGGCTTGCGTGAAGCGTGCCATCGGTAGCGCGGCAACCGCACGGTCAAGCAGGGCCTCGGTGATCGGCGCCGCGCCGTACAGGACGGTTTTGAACGAGGACAGGTCGGCGGTGGGGAAGTCGGGGTGCTCGATCAGCATCTGGATCATCGCCGGGACCAGCAGGCATTCGGTAACGCGGTGCTGTTCGATCAGCTTGAGGGCCAGCCCGGGGTCGAAATGCTGCATCAGCACGCCAGTGCCGCCGCTGCCCATCAAGGCGATGCAGGGCCAGGAGCCTGAGGCGTGAAACATCGGCGCGCCGAAGAGATAGACCGCGTCCTCGCGGTAGAAGCGTTCGGCGTAAGCGCTCATCGCGCCGGCGATGACGTTGCGGTGACTTAGCATCGCCGCCTTGGAACGGCCGGTGGTGCCGCCGGTATAGGCAAGCTGGTAGAGTTGATCGCCGCCGCGGCCGGCATCGGGAATTTTTACCTCATTCGCGATCATGGCATCGTAATGCGGCAGGCCGTCAGCCAGGTCGTCGATCGAGGCCAGAATCATTTCCGGCCGGCCAGCCGCCAAAGCGCGGCCCATTTCGAACATGCGCGCATCGACGAATAACACCACCGGTTCCGCGTCGACCAGGCTGTCGGCCAGCTCCGCCAGGGTCCAGCGCCAGTTCAACGAGACGATAACGCCGCCGGCATGCGGGACGGCGGCGAACAGCTCGAATTGGCGGTCACTGGTCACGGCCAATACGGCAACCCGATCACCGTCTTTAACCCCCAGAGCACGGATGCCGGCCGCAGCGCGGGCGACGCGGTCAGCAACCTCTCCCCAGACGCGCTGGCGCGAACCATCAATGGTCGCGATGTGCTGGCGCCTGACCTGCGCGGTCCGCGCCAGCAGCGAGGTTACACCGATTACCGGACGGGGCGAGATGGGATAGTCAGAACCGGACATCATTATTGCCTTGGACGCAGCGCGAACAGGCACGGCTGGGACGCTCGGCAGACTGCCGCCTTGTTGCCACGGGCTGCCGTGGCATTTGAAACGTTCCTCGGTTTTCCGCCATGCTGGTGGACATCGTTCTGGCACTCTTTTCCTGGACGCGCTCTGCGGGGCTTGACCGTTAAATGAACTACATTCATTATAGTGTCAATGTTTGGAATACTGCTGCACGCGATTCCAGTGGAAGGTGACGTGCTGACAGATTGCAGGGGGAATCAGCGAAAAAATGCCGCGCCTTAGCGCCGAACGTCTGCAAGATAGGCGGGATTCCATCATTGCCGCGGCCCGTGAAGTTTTCACCCGCAGCGGTTTTGCGCAATCATCGGTCAGCGATATTGCGCAGGCGGCGGGAATTTCCGACGGCCTGCTCTATCGTTATTTTCCGAACAAGCAGGAATTGCTGTTCGAGGTGCTGGGCGGTTTTTACACAAAGGTTATCACCGGCGCCGAGCAGGCGATTGAAATCGCACCTGACTTCGAATCGAAAATGCTGGCGCTGGTCCAGCAGCATTTGCAAACCTTCGCGCGCGATACCGATCTGTGCCGGCTCTTCATTGCCGAAGTCCGTAATTTCGACGACTATGTCGGGTCGGAAATTCAGCAGTTGAACCGGCGCTATGCCTCGATTTTTCTGCGCGTTTTCGCAACCGGGGTTGAGCGTGGAATCGTTTCCGCCGATATCGATCTGCGCTTGCTCCGTGACATTTTATTTGGCGGCATCGAACATTGGGCGTGGCGGCATATCAGCATGGATCTGCCGATGGATGTGAAGGGCACGGCCGGCATGATCTGCAACCTGCTGCTATGCGGGGTTCGCGGGGACCGGCGTGATTAGTCAGAATTTTCACTCGGTGCTGGTTGCCAATCGTGGTGAAATTGCGGTTCGCATCATCCGGACGGTCAAGGCGCTTGGGCTGACGCCGATGATTGTCTATCACGCGGCGGATAAGGATACGCCGGCGGTGCGCCTGGCCTCAATCGCCATCGAGATCACCGGCGTGACGCCGGTGGCGGCTTATCTGGATGGCGCCCAGATCATCGCCAAGGCGATTGCAGCCGGGGCCGGCGCCATTCATCCGGGCTACGGGTTTCTTTCCGAGAACGCGGGATTCGCGCGGGCGGTGGCCTCGGCCGGCATTGTCTTCGTTGGTCCGGCGGCCGAAACCATCGACCTGATGGGAGACAAAATCCGGGCGCGGAATTTTGTCGCAGAGCGCGGCTTTCCGGTCGCCCCTTCGGCAATCGAGGATGACGACCGCCAGAGTTTCGCGGCGCGCGCCAGGCAAGTGGGCGCGCCTTTGCTGATCAAACCCTCGGCCGGCGGCGGCGGCAAGGGCATGCGAATCGTCCGTGATCTGGCCGTACTGGACGATGAGATTCTCCGGGCGCGCAGTGAAGGGCAAAGATATTTTGGCGATGGCCGGCTTTATGTCGAGCGCTATGTCGAGCGGCCGCGGCATATCGAGGTGCAGGTCTTTGGCGACATGCATGGCAATATCGTGCATCTTTTTGAGCGCGAATGCTCGATCCAGCGGCGGTTTCAGAAGATCATCGAGGAAAGCCCTTCGCCCGGGCTGACGGCGGCGGAACGGCTGCGGATTTGCGAGGTTGCAGCAGGGATCGCGCGCGCAGCCAATTATTGCAATGCCGGAACCATAGAATTCATCTACGGCGCCGGAGAATTCTATTTCCTGGAGATGAATACGCGTTTGCAGGTTGAACATCCGGTGACCGAGGAAGTGACCGGCATCGACCTGGTTGCCGAGCAGCTACGCGTCGCCGCCGGTGAAAAGCTTCGGTTCCGGCAAGAGGACATCAACGTCAACGGCCACGCGATCGAGCTTCGGCTGTATGCCGAGGACGCGGCGCGTGATTTTGCGCCGACCACGGGACCGATTCTCGCCTACCGGCCGCCGCCGGGCATTCGGGTGGATTCCGGGATTGCCGAGGGCGGCAGCGTGACGGCGGCATTCGATCCGATGCTAGCGAAAGTGATCGCGCATGCGCCGACTCGCGCGGCCGCGATTGCCAAGGCAGATAAGGCGCTATCAGATTTTGTTTTGCTTGGCTGTCAAACCAATGCAGGATTCCTGCGCCGGCTATTGCAAGATCCGGATTTCATCAAAGGCGATATCCATACCGGCTTGATTGCGGAAAAGCCGGAGCTGATGGCCGAGCCGTCGCCGGATGCAGCGACCACCCTGCAGATCCTCGCAGTGGCCGCGCTGTCACTGCGGGCAATAATCGATGCAGCCGATGCGGTGCCGGTATTGCATTCGTCCATTGGCGAATGGCGAAACTAGCATGCAGCATTTGATCACATTGGGCGCGGAGCTGCACCGTGTTTGGCTCGGCCGGACCGCTACTGGCTACGCGCTGCATTATGACGGTGCCGAAGTTCCGGTCAGGCTGCAAGCTGAAAGCCTGTTGCGCATTAACGGCGAAGATGTGCCCTTCGTTGCGGTCGCCGAGGGTGACCGCTTGTTTATTCACATTGCGGGGAGGGCGCACGCGCTTACCTTGCAGGATCCGGTAAAATATCACGCGGTAGCGGTTGGCGCCGATGCGGAAGATTTTGTGCGTGCGCCCATGCCGGGGTCGGTTATCCTGACGCCGGTAATTGCCGGCGATAAGGTTGCCGCGGGAGATACGTTGGTGGTGATTGAGAGCATGAAAATCGAAGTCGCGATCAAGGCACCCCGCGCCGGCATTGTGGAGGAAGTCAAATTTGGCGTTGGACAAACCTTCGAACGAGACGCGGTGCTGGTGACGCTGACCGAAGAGAAGAATTAATATGGGGCGCATTCAATCCCAGCTCGATGTTTATTCGCCGGCCTTTCTGGCCAATGCAGAACATAACCGGGCATTGGCCGCGGAGCTGCGTCGGCGCCAGCAGGCGGCGCGTTTTTCCCGGCCGCAGCGCGATCTCGACCGTTTAAGCCGGCAAGGCAAAATGTTTTTGCGCGATCGTTTGACCGCCTTGCTTGACCCGGGCACGCCATTTCTGGAGCTCTCGACGCTGGCCGCGAATATGGCCTATGAGGGCGAGGCCCCCGGTGCCGGCCAGGTTTCCGGGATCGGCATTGTCGCCGGCCGCGAGGTTGTCATTCATGCCGATGACGCCTCGGTGAAAGGCGGCGCTTGGTACCCGCTATCGGTTAAGAAAATTGTGCGGGCACTCGACATCGCGATCGAAAATCGCTTGCCGGTGATCCATCTATGCGACAGTGCCGGCGGGTTTTTGCCGCTGCAGCGCGAGTTGTTCGCGGATCGATATTATGCCGGACGGATTTTCCGCAATCAGTCGATCTTGTCGAAAATGGGCGTTCCGCAGGTCGCGGTAGTGCTGGGGCATTGCACCGCCGGGGGCGCCTATATTCCGGCGTTGAGCGATTATAACGTCATCGTTCGTGGCACCGGAGCAATTTTTCTAGGCGGGCCGCCTTTGGTGAAGGCAGCGACCGGCGAAGAAGTCACGGTCGAGGAACTCGGTGGCGCGGATATGCATACAACCGTTTCCGGCACCGCCGATTACCCTGCGGCGAGCGAAGCCCATGCTTTTGCGATCGCCCGCGAGATCATCGCGCAGATGCGGCCGCCACAGAAGACGGTGATCGATCAGATTGCGCCGGAGCCGCCGCTTTACGATCCGGCCGAGCTTTATGGCATATTGCCGCGCGACAGCAGGACATTATTCGACATGCGCGAATTGCTGGCGCGCATGGTGGATGGCAGCCGGTTCCATGAATATCAGCCGGCTTACGGCACCACATTGATTTGCGGCTATGCCCGGATCTGGGGAATGAAAATCGGGATTCTCGCCAATAATGGCGTGCTGTTCAACGACAGCTCACTGAAGGGCGCGCATTTCATTCAGCTCTGCGATAAAAACCGGACGCCATTGTTGTTCCTGCAGAACATCACCGGGTTTATGGTTGGCAAGGAATATGAGCGGCGGGGTATTTCCAAGGATGGCGCGAAACTGATCATGGCGGTTTCCGGCGCCAGCGTGCCTAAATTCACCATTAACTGTAACGGCGCTTTCGGGGCCGGGGTCTATGGTATGTCCGGGCGGGCGTTCGACCCGCGTTTCCTGTTTACCTGGCCCGGCAGCGGCACCTCGGTGATGGGCGCCGAGCAGGCGGCCAATGTGTTGACCGACGTTAAGATCCGGCAGATGGAGCGCAGCGGCAAGACCCTATCGGCCGAAGAAATCGCGGCGATCAAGGATCCCGTTCTGGAAGACTATAAGCGCGAGCAAAGTGCCTATTACGGCACGTCGGAAATCTGGGACGATGGTATACTGGACCCGGTGGATACAAGAAATGCGCTGGGCATTTGCTTGTCCGCGGCGCTTAACGTACCGATTGAGGAACCGCATTACGGTGTTTTCCGGCTTTAAATAAGCGCCAGGCAACGGAGGAAACAAAATGGCGAAGATCGAAAAAGTCATTATCAGCTGCGCGATTACCGGATCGATTCATACCCCGTCTATGTCCCCTTATTTGCCGGTGACGGCACCGGAAATTGCGGAATCCGCACTGCAAGCGGCTGCCGCTGGTGCGGCAATCGTGCATTTGCACGCGCGCAACCCGGCGGACGGGCGCCCTGATCAGTCGCCGGAAGCCTTCGAGCCATTTCTTCGGACGATCAAGCAAGCCTCGAATGTGGTGGTGAATATCACCACCGGCGGATCCCCCTATATGGCGGTTGCAGAGCGGGTGCGTCCGGCGGAGGTCTGGAAACCTGAAATCGCCAGCCTGAATATGGGTTCGATGAATTTTGGCTTGTTTCCGATGCTGAAACGCTTTTCTGTCTTCCGGCACCAATGGGAAGGCGAAATGCTGGAAAATTCCAGAGATCTGGTTTTTCGCAATAGTTTTAAAGATATCGCCTATGCGCTGAACACGCTAAACGGCACCGGCGCGCGCTATGAATTCGAATGCTACGATACCAGCCATTTATATAATCTGCATTATTTCTGGACCGAGGGTTTGGTGCAGGCGCCCTTGTTCATTCAAACCTGCTTTGGGCTATTGGGCGGCATCGGTCCGCATCCAGATGATGTGATGCATATGAAACGGACGGCGGATCGCCTGTTCGGAACAAACTACCGTTGGTCGGTGCTGGGTGCCGGACGCAACCAGATGCCGATTGCCGCCATAGCCGCTGCCATGGGCGGCAATGTACGGGTTGGTCTGGAGGACTCGCTCTGGCTGGGCAAAGGGCAATTGGCGCCGACCAATGCATCGCAGGTCGTTCAGGTGCGCAAGATTATCGAAGGGCTGGGCCTGGAAATCGCGACGCCGGACGAAGCGCGAGAAATATTGCAGCTGAAGGGTGGCGACAATGTTGGATTTTAATGGCTGAGCGTTATGCAAGTGGCTTCGTCCGGGATTTTTTTGATGACGGTTGAATAAATGGGGCTTTCGTTCGAACTTGCGGAAGAACAAATCGCCATTCGCGACATGGCGCGCGGCTTCGCCGGCGAGCATCTGGCGCCATATGCGGTCAAATGGGACCGCGAAAAATTCTTTCCGGTGGAGACGATGCGCGAGGCCGCAGCCCTTGGCATGGGCGGCATCTTTGTGGAAGAGGCGCATGGCGGCTCCGGCCTAACCCGCCTGGACGCCGCACTGATCATTGAAGCGCTTGCTACCGGCTGTCCCTCCGTTGCCGCCTATGTGTCAATCCACAACATGGTTGCCGGCATGATCGACCGCTACGGCGATGCTGCGCAGCGGGCCCGCTGGCTGCCGAAGCTCTGTAGCATGCAGCATCTGGCAAGCTATTGCCTCACGGAGCCGGCCGCCGGCTCTGACGCCGCGGCTTTGCGTGCCAATGCGGTTCGTAAGGGCGATCACTACATCGTCAACGGTGTCAAACAATTTATCTCCGGCGCCGGCGCCGCCGATATCTACGCGGTCATGGTCCGCACCGGCGAAGATGGGCCGAAAGGTATCTCCTGCCTGATCATCGAGAAGGGCACACCCGGCCTCTCCTTCGGCGCTAACGAGCAAAAAATGGGCTGGAATGCGCAGCCGACCCGACAGGTTATTTTGGACGATGCGAAGGTTCCGGTGAATAATCGTCTGGGGCCGGAAGGGATTGGTTTCAAAATCGCCATGTCCGGGCTGGATGGCGGTCGCATCAATATCGCCGCTGCCTCGCTGGGCGGAGCGCAATCGGCCTTCGACAAGACGGTGCAATACATGGCGAGCCGCCGCGCCTTCAACCAGCAGCTCAGCGATTTCCAGGCCCTGCAATTCCGCCTCGCCGATATGGCGACGGACCTCGAAATGTCGCGCACCTTCCTGTGGCGCGCCGCATCGGCGCTGGACGCCAAGGCATCGGATGCCACCAAACTCTGCGCCATGGCCAAGAAAATCGTCACCGATAGCTGTTTCGACATCGCCAACCAGGCGCTGCAACTGCATGGCGGCTACGGCTATCTTGCCGATTACGGCATCGAAAAGATCGTGCGCGACCTGCGCGTTCATCAGATCCTAGAGGGCACGAACGAAATCATGCGCGTCATCATTGCGCGCACGCTGGCCGTGAGCTGATGGAGCGCATTCCGATCGAACCGAGAGATGGTCTCGCCGGGCCTTGCCGGAAGTAAGTAGTGCCATTCTGGACAAGTCTCTTTTACAAAAAGCGGAAGTATTGATCGATAGGGGGTTGGGGTGGCGGAAACAATCGCATTTATCGGCCTTGGCAATATGGGATTGCCGATGGCCAGCAATCTGGTGAAGGCCGGCTACGTGGTGCGCGGGTTCGACGTGGTGCCGGCCGCCAATGCGACGGCCGCTGGTGCCGGAATCGCCATCGCTGCCAGCGCTGCGCAAGCCGTGTCCGGCGCCGGCATCGCCATTTCCATGCTTCCAAATGGGGCGCTGGTCAGGGAACTCTATAGCGGCGGCATATTGCAGGCGGCTGCGCCGGACACGCTGTTCATCGACAGCTCCACCATTGATGTTGACAGTGCCCGCGTGGCGCATGAGCTCGCCGCCGCTGCCGGCATGGTGAGCCTGGATGCGCCGGTCTCGGGCGGCGTCGGCGGAGCTACTGCGGGCACGCTGACCTTCATGGCTGGCGGCACCGAGGCGGCGTTCGCCCGGGGCCTGCCGGTGCTGGAGAAGATGGGTAAAAAGATTGTGCATTGCGGCGGCGTGGGTGCCGGCCAGGCAGCGAAAATCTGCAATAACATGATCCTTGGTATTTCGATGATCGCGGTGGGCGAGGCTTTCGTACTTGCCGAAAAACTCGGCCTCACCCATCAGGCGCTGTTCGACGTCGCGGCCACCGCCTCCGGCCAGTGCTGGTCGCTGACCAGCTATTGCCCGGTTCCCGGCCCGGTGCCGAACAGCCCGGCGAATAACGGCTACAAGCCGGGGTTCGCGGCGGCGCTGATGCTGAAAGACCTGCTATTGAGCCAGGAAGCCGCCGCCGGCGCCGGAGCCGAGACGGCGCTTGGCAAACATGCGGCTGCCATCTACCAGAATTTTGTCAGCGGCGGTAATGGCGGGGTCGATTTCTCCGGCATCATCAACGCCATCCGGGGCCCTGCCTAATGGCCGAATCAAATTTTCGGGATTGCCAGGCCGCGTTGTACCGCCGGCCTCTCCAGCGCGCGCCCCAGCCATGACGGTACATGCCGCAAATCATCATATTCGACGAGTTCAGCGGCGCCATAGAACGTGATCAGCGTATTGATCCAGCCAAGCAGGGAGATGTCGGCAATCGTAAATGCGTCACCCATTATCCAGGACCGCGTCGCCAAGCGGCCGTCAAGGACACGGATCAGCCGCTTGGCCTCCGCCGCGTAGCGTTCAAGGGGGCGCTTATCGGCGATTTCCTTGCCGGCAAATTTATAAAAATAGCCCAACTGTCCGAACATGGGTCCAATGGCGGCGTTCTGGAAAAAAATCCATTGGATGGTCTCATAGCGCAAGGCAGGGTCGAGCGGAATGAGCTTTTGCGTCTTATCCGCAAGATAGAGCAGGATCGCGCCTGATTCGAAGAGCGCGAGTGGGGTGCCGTTCGGCCCATGTGGGTCGATAATTGCCGGAATTTTGCCGTTCGGGTTAAGCGCGAGAAATTCCGGCGTCCAGGTCGCGTTTTTGGTGATGTCAACCAGATGTGCCTCGTAGGGCAATCCAATTTCCTCCAGCATGATCGATGCCTTGACGCCATTTGGGGTCGGGAACGAATACAGCTGCAATATGTCGGGATGCTTCGCCGGGTACTGCTTTTGCACCGGGAAATCTAACAGACTTGGCATGGGCGCCTCCTTCAACCGCATTATAGCAGGTAAACGCGGATAAAAAAATGTGCTGCAAAACTTGTTTGCAGCACATTTAAGGGGTTGCTCCTACGCTATAGGCTTGAGTGCAGCGGCTCCATCGAAAGTTCCGCGGCTTGCGCATGATGATCGACGGCGTGCGACCAGTAGGTGGCGTCCAGACCGGCCTTCTCTTCCTGAGCCGTGATCCGGATGCCGATGGTTGCTTTTAGGATCGATAAGACGATGAACATGAAGGCGGCCCCGCCGCCGACAATGATGACGACGCCAGCCGCCTGCATGCCAAGACTGATATGCGAATGCTGGAACGTGTACTGGCCGGTCGTTACACCAAAGAAACCGCCGACCGGAATACCCTTGCCGACAATGCCCGCGGCCAGGGCACCGTAGATGCCGGTTCCCAACGTCAATGGTCCGATCTTGGGATCATCAATTCCCAGTTTGTCCAGAAGGACATTGGTATAAAGGATAATAAACGGTGCAAAGAAAGCCACAAGCGCCATTTCCCACGGCATAGCAATGTCGAATAATGCGGTCCCGGAGACATAACCGCCGATCGTGCCCAGGAGAACATATGAGGGTCTGCCAAGGCGATACGCGATCAATGCGCCGGAGATCGTGCCGGCGCCCAACGCCATGAAGATGTTGATGAAGATGATGCCAATACCCGACTCGTTCATGGTGATGCCGTAATAACCCTGACCCGGTTCGGCGAAACCATTGCCGATGACCAGAGCCGGGATAGCCAGGATCAACAACAGACCGCCAATGGAGACGAGCGCATAATTCGATGCATGATCCTTATCGACCCTGGGCCCAAGCATCCAGGACATGACGACCGAGCAGATGCCGCAGAATATGTAGACCGAGTAGATTCCGACATAATCGTGCATGCCGTTATTGGTGAGAAAGCTCGTCGATGAATAGGTCAGGTAGTAAAGCACGGGGGCAACCAGACCACCGACCAATGCCGCCAATATATAGCAAGCGCTAGGTTTCAAACGTTCAAGGCCAGCACTGTGAAGAAATGCCGCTGTCAGTGCGGCGAAGGTGAAGAAGAAGATACTAAAAATCTGGTTAAGGTTGGCATCAGGGGAGACCGCGGGGTCTTGGTGTACCGCATAGGTATTCATGTCATGACCGAAGAAACCCCAGTCCTGGATGGCGGAAATCAACGGATGCGGGATGCCGAGCGCCTGGTATATTTCCCAATTCCAGATGCCATATCCGATCAGCATGAAGGACATTCCACCGATGAAAGCGGCGACAATTTTCTGCATGATCGTGTCGATAACGTTTTTTTGTTTTACCAATCCGGCATCGAAAATGATCACACCGGCAATTGCCGCGAAAACGCCGAGCGTCGAGAAAATATAGAAAAAGCTGGTCAGCAAACTATCTGACGATACTTGCGCCGCAAAGTCCTTCGCTGTCTCCATGTTGAATCTCCTTTGGGATAACTGATGTCTTCCGTTGGAGGATACAGATTGGACCGGCCCGATGCCTAAAACAAAGCTCCAATATTACGATACGAACGGGACCATTGCATAAAATTCAGCAAATCAGCGTCCAATCGACGACTCTATGCGCTAAATTACAGCAGGTCCCCGCCGGCCGTGGCGCGTTGACAGTTTTTACGGCAATGGGCCGCCGGCTGTATTTTCATTGCCTATATTTGGATCGGCTTTGCTGGCGATGCGATCGCGCTGGCCCGGGTTCAGCGCGCCTATAGGGTCAGTCCCTGGTTCTGTCCCTTGGTTTTATTGCTTGGCTTTTGTAGTTTCCGTGGCCTTTCGCGGTATGGCTTAAGGCGGCATAAAATTTATGAAGCCTTGGCAGCAACGGCAAGCATCCCATGCGGCCGGCTGGTTTCCTGCCAGGCCTGAGGTGCTGCTTCGGCAGCGTCAAAATTCAGCTCCACCATAGCCCCGAACGGATCACGGAAAAAAACTTGCCATGGATTATGTGTCTCTGCCGCCCGCATCAGTTTGTAGTCGATCGCGCGATCGCTGAGCAAAGCCAGCGTTTCGCTGAGGCCTTCGGCCCAGAAGGCTATGTGGTCGATGACGCCGTCGGTTTCCTCCGGGAGGGTCGATGTTGCAACGACGTGCAGGATCGCGTGTTCCCCTGAATAGAGCCACAGTCCTGGAAAGTTGAAGGCTGGGCGTTCGCCTGGTGTTAGGCCGAATAAGCCGTAGAATGCCGTGGTGGCGTCCAAGTCAGAACTGGTTACGGTGAAGTGATCCATTCGTTTGATGATTGACATTGCCACGCTCCTTTGGTCGGTCAGGTATTCGTTCTGTCTTCACGATCGCGATTGCCACCTACGCGAAAATGCTGGGACGGGCGGAGATTGTTTCATGCCAGCGCAATAGGGCCGTAAGCCGATCCGGTACTGCGATTTCGACGGCGTTTACGGCGAACTGGACGGTAACAATGGCCGTGATGTCGGCGGCGGAAAAGGCGGCGCCGGCTACATAGGCAGACTCCGCAAGCCGCGCATTGAGGTCTGCATAGAAATTTTGGACACGGGCGCGCCCGCGGGCCGCGAGCTCGGGTATCTGGTCGTAGTCATGGGGGCCCGCTACGGCATGACCGGCGAACGCGCTGGCGGCATTGCGCAAGGCCTCTGCCGCCGGGATGTAACCATCCAGATCCATCCGGCGCTCCCACATCGCAATGACAGCCTTTTCCTCGGCAGTAGTGCCCAACAACGGCGGCTCGGGTTGCAGCGCTTCGAGATACGTCCAGATTGGCGTTACCTCGCAAATAACAAGGCCGTTGGGCAATTTGAGGGCGGGGACCATGCAGCGCGGGTTGATGTCCCGGTACCAATCGGAGAATTGTTCGCCTTTGCCGAGATCGATCTGAATTTTATCGGCAGTTAGGGATTTTTCTGCCATGAACATCCTGACCCGCCGAGGGCTTGGTGCGTAATCGCAATCGTAGAGCTGCATGCAATTCCTCCGAACTTCGGTCGATCGATCTGCGGATCGCGCGCTAGCCGATTTTGAATTTGAGAATGTCGGCGGGCATCTCTACGCCATCGAGGTTGCGCGGGTCGGCGACCGGCTCGCCGATGCCGAAATGGACCGGTATGAATCCGGCCCAGACCGGGAAGCTGTAATCCTCCTCGTCATCCTCCGGCTGGCCGACGCGAACCTTCGCGGATGCCTCCGATATCGGCATCGACATCAAGGTCGTGGCCTTAAGTTCTTGTTCCGTCACCGGACGCAGCCGGTCCCATTGGCCGGGGATGACGCCATTCACGAATTTCTTCAGATGATCTTGTTTTTCCCCATCGGACACCTTTTCCGCCTCGCCGAAGATCATCACCGAGCGGTGGTTGATATTATAATTATAGGCAGAACGCGCCAGCACCAGGCCGTCAAAGATCGACACGCACAGACAGACCTTGCTTGACTGCGTGCTGCGGATCATGCGGCTGGCCGATGACCCGTGCCAGAAAATCCGGTTGCCCTCGCGCCATTGCAAGGTCGGCGTAACCACGGGCATGCCCTCATGAACGTAGGATACATGGCAAAGCGGCATGGCATCGAGAATGGAATGGATGGTCGCCTCATCATATTTGGCCAGCCAGTTGTAGCGCTTTACCCGGGTACGTTCGCTGGGAGCGGCATCCATGCACAAGATCTCCTTAAAATATGCTTCTGCCCTATCTTCGCGGGTGCCATTCGCATAGGGCCATTTTGAGAAAACGCATGGGCCAGGGGCTCGTGGCGCGCGGAACCCTCCATTAGAACCGTTTTCAGGGACAAAATTACGGGTCGAGGGGTCCAATGAGCGGTTCTGTTGAGGTCCAATCCCGACGCAACCAGCCCCCGGCTGGCTTTGCAGCCTAAAAAATTTCATTGGTACCGTCGGGGATCACAAAATGGTGCTTTGCGAAAGCAATAGCGGCCCTAACTTGCCAAAGACAGATCAGTCAACGCCGGAAGACGGTTCCCGCGACCGTGTTTTCCGACCCATTTTCTAACTGGCCCTAACGCAACGGAGACTATGATGGCAATGTTGGATAGATCCGAGTGGTATGACATAGCGCGTTCCACGAATTGGACTCCCCGGTTCATTACCGAAGATCAGTTGTTTCCACCCGAACAGAGCGATCCGTTCGGCATCCCGATGAGCGAGTGGGAAACCTATGACGAGCCCTATAAGGTATCGTATCGCGAATATGTCGGCGTGCAGCGGGAGAAGGATGCCGGCGCCTATTCGGTGAAGGCGGCACTCGTCCGCTCCAAATATTACGAGACGATCGACGACGGATATCTCAGCGTGCTCAAATTCAACTATGCCGCATCGGTGCCGGGCGAATACGCCGCCTGTTTTCCGGAAGGCCGGATGGTGCGGTTTTCCAAGGCGCCGTCAATGCGTAACCTCGCCGCATTCGCCAGCCTGGATGAGATGCGTCATACCCAAATATTACTGTTCTTCTCCCATCAGCTGGCGGGCATGGACCGGCAGTTTGATTGGGCGGCGCAGAGCCTGGGGTCGATGAACTGGGTTTCCATGGCTGGGCGCCATGCGATGGAAGATCTTTTGCACTCCCGGGACGTGGTCACCACATCAGTCATGCTGCATCTGGCTTTCGAGACTGGCCTTACCAATGTGCAGATGCTGGGGCTCTCGGCCGATGCCGCAAATATGGGAGACTTCACGTTTTCCAACCTGATCACCAGCATCCAGTCGGATGAAGCGCGCCACGCGCAGATTGGCACGCCGTTGGTGGAGATATTGGTGCGTAACGGCCGGGTGGCCGAGGCGCAACGCGCAATGGATATTGGGTTCTGGCGTATTTGGCGGCTATTTGCGCTGGTTGCCGGTATTCCGATGGACTATTTCATTCCGCTACACAAGCGCGAACGGTCATTCAAGGAATATGTGACCGAATTTGTCGTCAAGCAATTCGAGCGGCAGTTGAAGGATCTCGGCCTGGATGTGCCGTGGTACTGGAGTTATTTCCTGAACGATATCGAGACCTATCATCATACTCAACAGGCGGGGATCTGGTCCTGGCGCCATACTGTGTGGTGGAATCCTGACGGCGCGGTCGGGCCGAAGGAGCGGGAGTGGCTGGAAGCGAAATATCCAGGCTGGAACGCGACCTACGGCAAATACTGGGATGTGATAACCGATAATGCGAAACATGGCCGTGATGAGAAGACCTATGCGGTCGGCATGCCCTGTGTCTGCAATATGTGCGGAATTACCGTGGCGGCTCCCGGCGGCACGGAATGGCAGGCGCGTGTGTATCAAAGCGAATACAAGGAACGGCGCTATAATTTCTGCAGCCCTGTCTGCCAATGGATTTTCGATAATGAGCCTGAGAATTACGCGGATTTCGACACGATCGTCGACCGTTTATATAATGGCGAAGTGGATCTCTCGAAGCCGGACGGCCTGCTCACCTATATGGGGATCGGTATTATCAGCGAGGGCGGAAGGGATGCACGTCATCTGTCCTGGGCGAAGGAAGCGGAGCTGCCAGCCGCAGCAGAATAGTCTAGGCCGTACGTCACGATCTGCTTTGGTTAACTGAAAGGAGAAATCAAATGGCTGGCTTTGCGGTGTTGTCTAGGGTGCAGTTCGATGCCCATGTCCGGGTGGTGAATATCGAAGAGGAGTTTACGATGGATGAGCTGGCGGCGGCGTGCGCCGCGCCGGCGATCGGCTATCAGGCCTTCCATCCGGACCCAAGCAAGCCATTGCGCGTGCGTCTAACCACCAAGGATGACAGCGCGCCGGCACTTCCTCGCGACATGAAGGTGAAGGAAACGTCGATGCGGCATTATGAATGCATCGATGTGTTCGTGGAATGAAATCGTGCATTGGCGTTGGCAGCGCGATATTTAAATATTCGTTGGCTATGGCTTAGGAAATATCAAGATGACATTGGTGGAGAGTGAAGTGGAAGCCATTAACAACCTGGCAGGACCCATCTTGCGGGGCGGCGATATCGCCGCGCTAACGCTGGAAGCGATCATCGAAGACAATCCGGGCAAAGAGATATTTGTTCAGGATCATGGAACTTATGTCCGGATTGAGGCGGCAGGTGGATTGCTGCTGCGGCAGAAGACTATGGAGAAAATTGTCGGGCGACCATTCAACATGCAGGAAGTGCAGGGCAATATGTCATCCTTCTCCGGCAAGATCGAAACCAAGGATCATCAAATCCGCTGGTACTTCAAGCATATCTAATTGGGGCTTGGATTTGCGCGGCCGGACCCGGTTGTCGCATGGCGAAAGGAAGAGCGATGAGCAGCAGTAATCTTGCAAAACCATTGAAGACATGGAGCCATCTTGCCGGCAATAAGAGACGGCCGACAGAGTACGAGATTGTCTCGACGAATCTGTTATGGAACACGCCGAATTCGAAGCTCAAATGGTCGCAGGGTAAAGACACGCCGATTATAAAATGGCGATATACGAACCGCGACCTTAGCCCCATCAAACATGATGATTGGAACGCCTTCAGAGATCCCGACCAACTGGTGTATCGTACCTATAATCTGATGCAGGATGGTCAAGAGACCTATATCGACGGCCTGCTCAATGAAAATCAGAATAATCAGAATGATCTTGCCATACCAACGGCGTGGCTGGAGGTTCTTGCGCGGGCCTATACACCGGCCCGCTATCTGATCCATGCAACCCAGATGTCGCTCGGCTACCTGGTGGCGCTGGCACCCTGCAGTACGATCGCGAATGCTCTGATGTTTGAATGCACTGATCAGTTGCGCTGGCTGTCGCGGATTGCCTATCGTACTGCCGAGCTTGCAAAATCCCATCAGGATCTGGAGTTCGGAAAAATTGAACGCAAACGCTGGGAAGAAGACCCGATGTGGGAGGGATTCCTGGAATTGGCGGAGCGCCTACTCGTCGCCTGGGATTGGAACGAACAGTTTTTCGCATTGCATCTGGTGTTGAAGCCAGCCATCGACGAAGCACTGATGCATCAATTCGGTCAGGCAAGCCGCTTGAGCGGCGACATGCTGACCGGCATGCTGCTAGATGCGCAATTTATCGACAGTGAGCGCTCGCGGCGCTTCGCCGGAGCGATGGTGAATTTTCTTTGCAGCGCCGATGGCTATGAAAATCACAAGATTATTTCAGAGTGGCTGAAAAAATGGGTGCCTTTAGGAGATCGGGCGATCGACGCGTTCTGTACGATTTTGGATGACGATGGCACGGCCGCCAGCGCGGCAAAAACGAAGGTGAAAGAATTCCGCAAGAGTCTGGGTCTACTCTAAAGGGCGGCGCTGATGCAGCCGCCAAATATCGGGGTCTGATTTTCGGCCCGGTCACGGTGAGATGGAGGAATGAATGGCGATGCTTGACCGCTCGGCATGGTATGAGCTGGCAAGGACAACGAACTGGACGCCGCAATTTGTGGATGCCGGTGAATTGTTCCCGTCGGTGCAGAGCGACCCGTTTGGAATTCCTATGTCGGAATGGGAAACCTATGACGAGCCATTCAAAGTCTGCTACCGTGAATATGTTCAGTTGCAGCGAGAGAAAGATTCCGGCGCCTATTCGGTAAAAGCGGCACTCGCTCGTTCACGCTATCATGAAACAGCGGATCCGGGATATATCAATATTCTTAAATGGCATTACGGTTCCAATGCGCTCGGGGAATATGCGGCGTGTTTCCCGGCCGCGCGCATGGCGCGGTTTTCGAAAGCGCCTTCCATGCGCAATATGTCTGTATTCTTCTATCTCGACGAATTGCGGCATACGCAGATTGAACTGTTTCATGCGCACGAGCTGGTCAAACTCGAC
>Ga0116230_10002367_pt1 | contig 18134 bp, 18 predicted proteins | sample S1TSphfallax_3_FD_88678 | JGI IMG/M metagenome (GOLD analysis project Ga0116230, IMG submission 88678) | Host-associated microbial communities from peat moss isolated from Minnesota, USA - S1T2_Fd - Sphagnum fallax MG | ecosystem: Host-associated > Plants > Peat moss > Unclassified | place...
GCGGCTGGCGCGGGTTCGGATGGCTTTGGCGCGGGCGCGGCGGGGGCGCCCTCATCGCTGAGTCGCGCGATGGGGGTATTGATCTTCACCCCTTCCGAGCCCTCGGCGACGAGCAGTGAGTCAACGACGCCCTCATCCACGGCTTCCACTTCCATGGTGGCCTTGTCGGTCTCGATCTCAGCGATCACATCGCCGCTCTTGATCTTGTCGCCAACCTTGACGTGCCATTTGGCCAGGGTCCCCTCCTCCATGGTGGGAGAGAGCGCCGGCATCAGAATGTCGGTGGTCACAGGGTCTCCTTCGAGAGGTGGGCCAGTTCGGCGCCGTGGTCCTCCCAGTGGCGTCCGTTAAAGGGCTTCACGTTGAGGGTCAGGCCTGAGGACTCATCCATACAGCGCGCATTCACCGACCACCCATCGGGATTCGATCTGGGGCGATAGAAACTCTTGATACCGCAATGACGACAGAAGAGGTGCTGAGCGACCCGGGTGTTGAAACTGTAGGTGGTCAGGGCGTCCTCGCCGGTCATCAGCCTGAAGCGACTCTCAGGTACGATGATGTGCAGGAAACCGGCCTTTGCGCAGATTGAGCAGTTGCACTCCTGGGCCTCCACCACGTCCGACAGGGCCGCCTCGAACCGCACCGCGCCGCAGTGACAGCCCCCCGCGCGCCAAGCGGTGGCCGTCATTTGTAACAGACGGCCAAAGCCGCCTCCACGACACGCTCGGGGCTCGGAAGCGCCAGGAGTTCAAGATTGGCCGCATAGGGCAAGGGCGTATCGGCGTGGCAGACCCGAAGCGGCGCGGCGTCCAGATCATCAAAGGCCAGCTCCACCACCCGCGCGGCGACCTCGGCGCCCACGCCCATGGGGCTCCAGCCCTCCTCCACAGTCACCAGACGATGGGTCTTGCGAACGCTCTGGACGACGGTCTCGTGGTCGAGGGGGCGCAGGCTGCGCAGGTCGATCACCTCGGCCTCAATCCCCTTCTCCGCCAGCAGCTCGGCTGCCGCCAGGGCCACGCCGACCATGCGGGAATAGGCCACGAGGGTGACGTCCTTGCCGACGCGGCGAACCTTGGCGCGGCCCAGAGGAACCAGCCAGTCCTCGCTCTGAGGGATATCGAATTCATGGCCGTAGAGCATCTCGTGCTCCAGAAAGACCACGGGATTGGGATCGCGGATCGCCGACTTCAAAAGCCCCTTGGCGTCCGCTGCGTCATAGGGCGCGACGACCTTCAGACCTGGAATGTGCGCATACCAGGAGGCATAGTCCTGGCTGTGCTGGGCCCCCACGCGGGAGGCCGCGCCATTGGGTCCGCGAAACACCACCGGGCAGCGGATCTGACCGCCGGACATATAGAGCGTCTTGGCCGCCGAATTGATGATCTGGTCGATGGCCTGCATGGCGAAGTTGAAGGTCATGAACTCCACGATGGGCCGAAGCCCCGCCATGGCCGCGCCGACGCCCAGCCCCGCGAACCCATGCTCGGTGATGGGGGTATCGATCACCCGCCGCTCGCCAAACTCCTCCAGAAGGCCCCGGCTGACCTTATAGGCGCCCTGATACTGGGCGACTTCCTCGCCCATCAGGAAGACGGAGGGATCACGCCGCATCTCCTCGGCCATGGCGTCGCGCAGGGCGTCGCGGACCGTGATCTTCACCAGGGGCGCCCCGTCCGGAGACGCATCATCGGGGGCAGCCGCCACAGCGACGGGGGCCGGGGTTTCAGGCGCCTTGACCTTAACGGGGGCCGGCTCGCCGGCGGCCGGCGGCGGCGCGGCGCTCGCTCCCTCTTCGCTCAGCCTGGCGATGGCGGTATTGACCTTGACCTCTTCGGTGCCCTCCGAGACCAGAAGCTGCTCGACGACGCCCTCATCGACCGCCTCCACCTCCATGGTGGCCTTGTCCGTTTCGATCTCGGCGATCACGTCGCCGCTCTTCACGGGATCGCCCACCTTCACGAACCATTTGGTGAGCTTGCCCTCTTCCATGGTGGGCGAGAGCGCGGGCATCAGGACGTCGGTCATGACGCGGCCTCAAGATAGATGTCGGTCATCAGTTCAGAAGGATCGGGCTCCGGCGCGGTACGGGCGAATTCGGCCGCATCGGCGACAATCGCCTTGACCTCGGCGTCCACCGCCTTGGCGGCCGCCTCGTCGATCAGGCCCTCGGCCTCCAGCCGTTCACGCAGGTGATCGATGGGATCGCGGGTCTTGCGCACCTCGTCCACCTCCTCCCGCGTCCGGTACTTGGCCGGATCGCTCATGGAGTGGCCCCGATAGCGATAGGTCTTCATCTCAAGGATGTATGGCCCCTTGCCCGACCGGGCGTGCGCCGCGGCCTTCAGGCCCGCCGCCCGCACCGCCGACACGTCCATGCCGTCCACCTCTTCGCCGGGGATGTTGAAGCTCACGCCGCGCCGGAAAAGGTGTGTCTCGGACGAGGACCGCTCCACGCTGGTCCCCATGGCGTATTGGTTGTTCTCGATCACATAGACCACTGGCAGGCGCCACAGCTCGGCCATGTTGAAGCTCTCATAGACCTGGCCCTGGTTCGCCGCCCCATCGCCGAAATAGACGAAGGCCACCTTCCCGTCGTCGCGATAACGGTTGGCGAGAGCCAGGCCCGTTCCCAGGCTCACCTGGGCGCCCACGATGCCGTGCCCGCCGTAGAACCCCGCCTCCACGGAGAACATGTGCATGGAGCCGCCCTTGCCCTTGGAGACCCCCGCCGCGCGGCCGGTGAGCTCGGCCATGACGCCGCGCGGATCCATACCGGCGGCCAGCATATGACCATGCTCGCGATAACCGGTGATCACCTGGTCGCCTGGCTCCTGGGCGGCGTGCATGCCCACCGCGATGGCTTCCTGGCCAATATAGAGATGGCAGAATCCGCCGATCAGCCCCATCCCATAGAGCTGCCCCGCCCGCTCCTCGAAGCGGCGGATCAGCAGCATGGATCTATAGAAATCCAGCAAGGGCCCCGCGTCGGACGCGGTGGCGGTCTTTCGCTTCGCGGCGCTGGCGCGCGCCATGGCCTTCTCCAGGTTAGATCCTTAAAGGAGACACGCCTGTGGCAAGCTTAGAGCCTAGCTGTGCGGCGCGTCCTGCCGGATCACATAGTCCCTGGGATCAACAAAGCCCAGAAGGCGATGGGCCCGTTCCTCAAGAAGATCGGCCGAGAGATTCTCTGTCCGCAGATAGCGCGCCTGGATCTCCAGGGACGCACGGGTGGCCTGAAGCCTCTTCAGCTCCGCCTGACGCTCGGCCAGAACCTCCGACCTCTGACGCTGCATCAACAGGCCTCGCTCCCCCGTCAGGGCGTGAAACCCGAAGAAAAACACCAGGAAGGCCAGGGCCGCTGTGGGCAGATATGTCCGGAGACGGAAGACCACGGTCAGGCGCGCCAGATTGCCATTGAGAAACGCCATGCCTAACCCCAGTCCGCTTAAGGGGACCCTAACAGGAGTCGCGGCGGCGCCTAGAACTTCAGACGAGGCGCTTCAGCGCCGCCCGGCCGGCATAGATCGCCTGACCGCCCAACTGCTCCTCGATGCGCAGGAGCTGATTGTATTTGGCCAGCCTGTCCGACCGCGCCAGGGAGCCGGTCTTGATCTGCCCGCAGCCAGTGGCCACCGCCAAATCAGCGATGGTGGCGTCCTCGGTCTCGCCCGACCGGTGACTCATCACGCAGGCATAGGCGTGGTGATGGGCCAGGTTGACCACATCGAGGGTCTCCGAAAGCGTCCCGATCTGATTGACCTTTATGAGGATCGCATTGGCCAGGTGATCCTTCAGGCCAATGGCCAGACGCCCCGGATTGGTGACGAACACATCATCGCCCACCAGTTGCAGCTTCGCGCCCAGAACCTTTGTAAGGTGGGCCCAGCCGGCGAAGTCGTCCTCCGCGCATCCATCCTCGATGGTGACGATGGGGAAGCGATCAGCCAGGGCGGCGAGATAGTCCACCATCCCCGCCGCATCGAGGGATTTCCCCTCGCCGGTCAGTTCGTATTTGCCGTCCTTGAAGACCTCGGTGGAGGCGACGTCGAGGCCCAGGTGGAAGTCCGTGCCTGCCTTATAGCCCGCTCCCTCGCCGGCCTTTATGATGAAGTCCAAAGCGGTTTCGGCGCTGGCCAGGTTCGGCGCGAAGCCCCCTTCATCGCCGACATTCGTATTGTGGCCCGCCGCGTTCAGCGCCTTCTTGAGGGCGTGGAAGATCTCAGAGCCCATCCGCAGGGCGTCCGAAAAGGTCTCCGCGCCGGTGGGAAGGATCATGAATTCCTGAATATCGATGGGGTTATCCGCATGGGCGCCGCCATTGATGATGTTCATCATCGGCACGGGTAGAATGTGGGCGGAGACGCCGCCGACATACTTATAAAGCGGCAGGTCCGTCGCGGCCGCCGCCGCCTTGGCGACCGCGAGACTGACCCCAAGAATGGCGTTGGCCCCCAGACGGCTCTTGTCGGGCGTACCGTCCAGGTCGATCAGGATCTCATCGATCTGGCGCTGATCCCGGGCGTCGAAGCCGGACAGGGCGTCGAAGATCTCGCCATTCACCGCGCTGACCGCTTTCAGAACGCCCTTGCCGCCATAGCGCGCGGGATCGCCGTCGCGCAGCTCCACCGCCTCATGCGCCCCGGTCGACGCGCCCGAAGGGACCGCCGCGCGACCGACCGCGCCATCGTCCAGGGTCACGTCCACCTCGACCGTGGGATTGCCGCGGCTATCCAGAATCTCGCGCGCGAGGATGTCGACAATCTCGGTCATTTAGACTCGGGGGTCAGGAAGGACGTCAGTCTTCCTTGGGCGTCAGGATCTGACGGCCCTTATAGATGCCGGTCTTCAGATCAACGTGATGCGGCCGGCGCAGCTCGCCCGTGTCCTTGTCCTCGACATAGCTGTTCGTGGCCAGCGCATGGTGCGAGCGGCGCATGTTCCGCCGCGAGGGCGAGGTTTTTCTCTTGGGGACAGCCATGACGAGGGTCTGCTTCTTTAGATCAGGATAAACGGGTGGAGGTTCAGCGGAGCGCCGAACGGGCCGCGTCCCTTGCCGCAAAACGCCCGCCGCTTCAAGGGCCAAATGCTCGCGCGAGCCGCCCCGCGCTCCGGCGCCGTTTGGAACGGGGGGAAGATTAGCGGGTTGCTCCATGGCATTAACAAGGAGCTGACAGATGACGCGGACACTCACGGCGTTGTACCGGACCCGGGCCGAAGCCCAGAAGGTGTGTGACGCCCTCAAGGACGCCAATCTCGGCGCGGACGTCCAGATCATCGATCAGACCGCCGCCGACGCCCACCCCGAACGCCGGGATTTCGTTGCGTGGCTGGGGGGCCTGTTCGACGGGCATGAGGATAAGCACGCCTATGAAGAAGGCTTGCGGCGGGGCCATTTCCTCCTCACCGCCAAGCTCGACGATCTGAAGGAAACCCGCGGCGCGGAGATTCTCTATGCGGCCGGTCCCCTCGATCTTGAGGATGCGCAACGCACATGGCGCACCGAAGGCTGGGAGGGTCCCTACGCGGCGGCTTACGAGCCTGCGCCCGTCGGCGCGGACTCACAGCCATCCATCACCATCGGGCATTCGGTCCGCAGCTACAGCCTTGAGGCGACGCCCAGCGCGTGGCCGTTCCCGACGCCGGAGCCTCGATCTTAAGAGGCCGCTCGCGCGGCGGTAAGGGTGTGGACGCCGCTCGCCCGACGTCCCTATTGTCTAGGCCTGGATTTGCGGAGGCTTCCCCATTCCCACGCTCTTGCTCATTGGCGCCTCCCGCGGACTGGGGCGGGCTCTCGCGGAAGAACACCTGAAACGCGGATGGCGGGTCATCGCGAGCGTGCGGTCTGGCTCGGCTCTGGACGCGCTTTCGACCACCTACGGCGATCAGTTGGAGGTGATCACCCTCGACGCGACCGATTGGCCCGCCATCGATGCGCTCGGTAAGGACCTTAAAGGCCGACAGATCGATCTGCTCCTGGTCAATGCAGGGATTTCAGGCCCGATCACTTTGCCCATTGGCGAGGTTGATCCGGATGTCTTCGGCAGCGTGATCATGACCAACGCCCTGGCGCCCCTGCGCATCATCGACCGCCTCGCGCACCTGGTTCCTTCCGAGGGAACCATCGCGGTGATGAGTTCCGACCTAGCCAGCATCTCCCGCAATACAGTCGCCACCTGGGAGGCGTACCGGATGAGCAAGGCCGCGCTCAACATGGGCTTGCGGAGCCTCTCCATAAGGCGACGCGCCGAGGGCCGCACCTATCTGGCGCTCTGCCCCGGCTGGGTGCGCACCGACATGGGCGGGCCCCATGCGCATCTTTCGATTGAAGAGAGCATCCCGCGTTTGACCGACGTGATCGCGGCGCGCGGCGGCGACAATGGGGTCGCTTATGTCAACTACCAGGGCCAGGACGTAGCTTGGTAGGCGCAATTCCCTGCCAGGCTAGGCCCAGGAGCATCTGGGCGAGATCGGCGTCGATGTGATCGAGGGCGACATAGGTCGCGCCCTTGCGACCCCAATAGCCCGGGACGGGCGTGATCGCCTCGGGATGCGCCTCGCAGAGATTCTCCTGATCCTCAGGTCCCAGTTTGACCATCAGCCGCGACCCATCGGGCCGAACCGTGGAAAAGATCTTTCCGCCGACCCGAAACGACGGCGCCCCGTGATGGTCCATCTCCGCTACACCTGGGAGGGCGAGGGCCAGACGCCGCACATCCTCCAGGGTGACGGGCCCCGCCACGCTCAGACCAGACGGCTCTGCTCAACGGCGGCGGCGACGAAGCCCGCGAACAACGGGTGGGGCGCGAAGGGCCGGCTCTTGAGCTCGGGGTGGAACTGGACCCCGATGAACCAGGGGTGGTCGGGCCGCTCGACGATCTCGGGCAGGAGACCGTCGGGAGACACGCCGGTCATCTTCAGACCCGCCGCCTCGAAGGCCTCACGGTAGGCGATATTGACCTCATAACGATGCCGGTGCCGCTCGCTGATCGTCGTCGCGCCATACATCTCCGCCACCTTCGACCCCGGCGTCAGAACCGCGTCATAGGCGCCGAGCCTCATGGTCCCGCCGAGATCGGCGCCCTCGTCGCGGATCTGGCGCTCATTGCCCTGGACCCATTCCGTCATCAGACCCACCACGGGCTCCGAGGTCGCGCCGAATTCAGATGATGAGGCGCAAGAAAGCCCGGCGACATTCCGCACCGCCTCAATCACCGCCATCTGCATACCAAAGCAGACCCCAAAATAAGGGACCTGGCGTTCGCGCGCGAACTTCGCCGCGCGGATCTTCCCCTCGGAGCCGCGTTCCCCAAAACCTCCCGGCACCAGAATGCCGTGAACCCCTTCCAGCCGTGTGGCCGCAGCGCCCTCGTCTCCCTCGAAGGCCTCGCTCTCCACCCAATCGAGATTTACCTTCACCCGATTGGCGACGCCGCCATGGATCAGAGCCTCGATGAGCGACTTATAGGCGTCCTTCAGAACCGTATATTTGCCCACCACCGCAATCGTCACCTCGCCATCGGGCTGGATGAGATTTGCGGAGATGCGGCGCCATCTGGAGAGATCCGGCTCCGGCGCGTCACGGATGCCGAAGACGTCCAGCACCTCGGCGTCCAGTCCCTGCTCATGATAGGCGAGCGGCACCTGATAGATGGTCTCCGCATCCAGGGCCTGGATCACCGCAGAGGGGCGAACATTACAGAAGAGGCCGATCTTGCGCTGCTCCTCCGGGGGGATCGGCAGTTCGCAGCGGCAGAGCAGAATATCCGGCTGAATGCCGATGGAGCGCAGCTCCTTCACCGAGTGCTGGGTGGGCTTGGTCTTCATCTCCCCGGCGGTCTTGATGAAGGGCAGCAGGGTGAGATGCACGAAGCAGGAATCGCCGCGCGGAAGGTCCTGACCGAGCTGCCGGATCGCTTCGAAGAAAGGCAGACCTTCGATGTCGCCCACCGTGCCGCCAATTTCCACCAGGACGAAATCCACTCCCTCACCGGGATCGGAGAGCACGAACCGCTTAATCTCGTCGGTGACGTGGGGGATCACCTGAACGGTGGCGCCCAGATAGTCGCCCCGCCGTTCACGCTCCAGGATCGTCTGATAGATTTGGCCGGTGGTGATGTTGTCGCCGCGCGTGGCCGCCACACCGGTGAACCGCTCATAGTGGCCAAGATCGAGATCGGTCTCGGCCCCGTCGTCGGTCACGAATACCTCCCCATGCTGATAGGGGCTCATCGTGCCGGGATCGACGTTCAGATAGGGATCGAGCTTCCTTAAGCGAACCCCATAGCCGCGCGATTGCAACAGCGCGCCGAGGGCGGCGGAGGCGAGACCTTTTCCCAGAGAGGAGACCACGCCTCCGGTGATGAAAATATACCGGGCCATGGGCGTTCAAACTAGCACTGATTCGCCAAGCCAGAAGCGCGGCGGCTTTGATGAAATCAGATTGCCGTCTCGCGTTAGGAAAACGGCGAGCGGGGTGTTCAGGATTTTGGGGGTGGATTCCCGGCGGGAGGAAGCTCAATGACCGGCTTGGGCGGCGCCAGGAAACCACCGGACGCCGGGGTTGCGGGACTGGTTGGCGCTGGTGCGATAACTGGCTTCGGGTTGGTTGCGGCCGGCGGCACGACGGGCTTCAACTGATCGGGATTGATCGACTCGCCCTTTAGCCGGTTGAGGATCTGATCAGACGAGCGCTGGTGGCCGCCCAAGAGTGTCAGGGCCAGGCTCAGGGCCAGAAACATGCTGAAGAGGATCCAGGTCACCCGGGTGAGGAGGTCGCCCGCCCCGCGGGTGGTGATCAGCCCGGTCGGGCTTCCGCCGCCGCCCAAAGCGCCGCCCTCGGATCGCTGCAGAAGCACCACGCCAATGAGCGCCAGGCAAACCAGGCTATTCAAGCTGAGAAGGAGGCCGAGAAGCATGACTAAAACGAGGGTCTTTCGCGTCTCTTAGGACGAGCGATGGGAAGGAAGCGCGCTCTATAAACCCCAAGAGGCGCCATCCACAAGGAACACGCGGCTCTTTGGCGCGTCACATCAGGCCGCCGCGATAATCTCCAGGAAATCCGCCGCCGCCAGGGAGGCGCCACCGACGAGGGCGCCGTCCACCGCGGCGATCCTCAGGATCTCCGCCGCGTTATCGGGCTTCACGGAGCCGCCATACAGGATGCTGACCCGAGCCCCCTGCTCGCCAAACCGCGCCATAAGGGCACGCCTTATGGCGTCATGAACCTCGGCGATGTCATGGGAGCTTGGAGTGACGCCGGAGCCGATGGCCCAGACCGGCTCATAAGCGATGCTAAATCGTGCGCCAGCCAGACGATCTGGCAGGGACGCCGCGAGTTGACCCTCCACAATGCGCACGGCCCTGCCCGCCTTGCGATCATCGCTGTGTTCGCCCACGCAGACGATGGGCTCAAGTCTCGCGCGAAGAGCGGCGACCACCTTCGCCGACACCTTCGCATCGGTTTCCCCGTGAAGCGTTCGCCGTTCCGAATGACCAAGGATCACCAGCCGCGCTCCCGCATCCGCCAGCATCTCGGCGGAAACATCTCCGGTGAAGGCTCCGGACGCCTCAGATTGGCAATCCTGCCCGCCCAATTCCACGCGACTGCCCATAAGCATATGAGCGGCTTCGGCCAGGAGCGTCGCAGGCGGACATATGGCCACCCGGGCCAGGCTTGGGTGGCCCTCCAATCCGTCCGCCAGAATGCGCAATTGGTCGAGTTGCGTCCTCAACCCATGCATCTTCCAATTGCCAGCGATGAAGGGCGAGGTGGCGGCCAAACTAGGTCCCTAAATGTCGATGTTGGCCCGGAGGCGCCCTCCACCTTGCTTGCGGGGGAGCCGCCCCCTCCACTATACCGCCCCACTCTGCGACGCCATCGGGCGCGCATTCCTAAAGCTTAGGCATCTTCACCTAACATGACCGGCACGCTGCGCTCCTCGGCCCGCAATCCCATCGGCATAGCGCTGATGGGCGCTCTGACGCTCGTCTTCCTTCTCCTGGGCGTGGGCGGCGGCCAACGCCTGCCCGATATCCTGAGTGGGGCCAAAGCGGACTCCATCGTCTCCGCCGGAAATCACGTCATCTCCGCCACGGAATATAAGTCGATCTTCGATCAGCAGAAGAAGCGCCTGGAGCAGCAATCGGGACAGACCTACGCCACGGATTTTCTCGTCAAGAACGGCTTCGACCAGGAAATCATCAACCAGATGTCCATGGATCAGGCGGACGCGGAAATGCTCCGCCGCGCGGGGGTCAGACCCGCCCCAAGCCTGATCGACGATCAGATCAAGAAGATACCCTTCGCCTTTGACAAGGTGACGGGGAAGTTCAGCGCGGCGCAGTTCACCCAGTTTCTGGCCGCCCAGGGGCTTACGCTGCGCCAGGTTCAGGACGACTTCACCGATGAGCTTGCCGAGCGCCATTTCGGAATGGCCCTCGCGGCGGGGTACCAGATGCCGCGCGCCTATTCAGCGATCAACGCGATCGCCGCCCTGGAGAATCGCGACGTCAGCTATTTCTTCCTCGATCCCCATATCATTCCCCCGCCAACGCCGCCGACCGACGCTCAGCTTACCGCCTTCATGAAGGCTCATGCCGCGGAACTAACCCGACCGGAAATGCGCACCATCACCCTGGCGCGCTTCTCGGCGGCCAGCCTCGCCCCGTCGATAAAGATTGATGAGAGCCAGATCGAGAAGGAATTCAATGCCCGCAAGGCGGCCTTGAGTACGCCAGAGACCCGGAGCGTGACCCAGATCCCCGTGAAGACCGCCGCACAGGGCGCTCAGGCGGTCCAGCGTCTCTCCAGGGGCGATTCAGCTGCCGCCATAGCCAAGTCCTTCGGGGTGGAGCCCATCACCTATGTGGATAAGACCCAGGATGACATCGCCGACCGCAAGCTGGGGACTGTCGCTTTCTCGCTCAAACCGAATCAACCCCAGGGGCCGGTTCAAGGCGATCTCGGCATGGCGGTTCTGGAGGTGACCAAGATTACGCCCGCCAAGGCGACGAGCCTATCGGATGCGCGGGCCAAGATCGAAGCCGATCTTCGCCAGAAGGCGGCGCAAGACAAAGCCTATGCCATGAGCGCGGCCTATGATCAGGCCCGCCAGGGCGGCGCCAATATCGCTTCAGCGGCGCAGAAGGCTGGAGCGCCGTCGGTGACCATCGGCCCCTTTACGGCGACGGGCCTCGGCGAAGACGGGAAGCCCATTCCGCTCCTGAACGTCCAGATCACCAAGGCGGCCTTTTCCACTGACGCCGGACAAGACTCCGATATCGCCGACGCGGGTCCCGGCGATTACTTCGCCCTGCATGTGGAGCGCGTCACGCCTCCATCCCTGCCGCCTCTGGATCAGGCGCGACCCAAATTGACCCAGGCCTATATGGCGGACTCAGTGCGAAGCGCGTTCCGGGCCCGCGCCGAGGGGCTGCAGAACGATATTCGCGCGGGCAAACCCATTGACGACGTCGCTGCCACCGTGGGCGCCCACGTGGTGCGTCTAAGCGATATCCAGCTCATCAAGGCCCAGCAATATCAGAACCTTGGCCGGGATTTTCTGAATGCGGTCTTCACCGTGAAAGCGGGCGAGACCTTCGCTGTCGGCGCTCCAGGCGGGGCGTTTGTCGCCAAGCTGGACAGCGTGCGGCCCGGCGATCCCACCCTGACCGCGGCGGTGGCGAACGCCGTGCGCGGCAAGCTCTCCCAGGATTACCTCCGCGACCTCATGGACACCTCAAAGCGGGCCGCCGATAAAGAAGTGGCCGTAAAGGTCAATCTGAAGTTGGCGCGACAGACCCTTGGCGTCGATGCGGACCAGACGACGCCCGGCGCGCCGGCAAAGGCCGCCGGCAAGGCCCAGTGACGGGACCGGTGACGGGCGCTCTGCCGGAGGCCGCTTTCACGGCGGCCTATGAGTCGGGGCGCGCGCAACTCGTCTGGCGCAGACTCATCGACGATCTGGAAACCCCAGTCTCGGCCTACTTGAAGATCGCGCATGGCAAGCCCTACGCCTTCCTCTTCGAGAGCGTGGAGGGCGGCGCCTGGCGCGGCCGCTATTCGATTATCGCCATGAACCCCGACCTCGTCTGGCGTTGCCAGGGAGACCGGGCGGAGATCGCGCGGGATGCTGGCGCGGGCGTGGGCCCATTCGTCCCCGAGGCCGTCGGCAGCCTGGAATCCCTGAAGGATCTCATCGCCGACTCTCGCATGGAGATTCCCGAGGGCCTGCCGCCCATGGCCGGGGGCATCTTCGGGGTGCTGGGATATGACATGGCGCGCCTGACCGAACGTCTTCCCAAAGTGAACCCCGATCCCCTCGGGCTGCCCGACGCCGTCATGATCCGCCCGTCAATCGTCGCGGTGTTCGACGCCATCGCTCAGGAGATCGTTCTGATCACCACTGTGCGCCCCGGCCCCAAGTCACCCGCGCAAGCCCTCGCGGCGGCCCAGTTGCGCTTGGACGCGGTTATCGCGGACCTCGCCAAATGGCTCCCGGGTCCGGCCGGCCCACACGAGAACACCAGCCCGGCGGACGCCTTGGCATCGCCGATGGATCGGGCGGCCTATGGGAAAATGGTCGACCAAGCCAAGGCCTATATTCGCGCGGGCGACATTTTTCAGGTGGTGCCCAGCCATCGCTTCGCCATGCCCTTCGCCCGCGATCCCTTCGCGCTATACCGCTCCTTGCGCCGCACCAACCCCTCGCCCTTCCTCTTCTATCTTGCCTATCCGGATTTCACTCTGGTCGGCTCGTCGCCGGAGATCTTGGTGCGCCTGCGGGATGGCAAGATCACCATTCGCCCCATTGCCGGGACGCGGCGGCGCGGCATGACTCCGGCTGAGGATCTGGCCTTGGAGGCCGAACTGCTCGCCGACGAGAAGGAGCGCGCCGAACACCTGATGCTCCTGGATCTCGGCCGAAACGACGTGGGCCGCGTCGCCACGCTGCGCGACGAAGGCCGTAACAACAGCGCGGCCGCCACCCCGCGCGTGCGGGTCACAGAGAGCTTCAAGATCGAGCGCTATAGCCACGTCATGCACATCGTCTCCAATGTGGAGGGCGACGCGCCTGAGGGCCTCGATCCGGTAGATGTTCTCATGGCCGCTCTCCCCGCCGGCACCCTCTCCGGCGCCCCGAAGCTCCGCGCCATGGAGATCATTGATGAGCTGGAAAGCGCCAAGCGCGGCGTGGTCTATGGCGGCGCGGTGGGCTATTTTGGCGCCGATGGGTCCGTCGACACCTGCATCGTGCTAAGGACCGGCCTCATCAAGGACGGCGTTCTGCACGTCCAGGCGGGGGGCGGCGTAGTGGCGGATAGCGATCCGGACGCGGAATATGAGGAAACCCTTCACAAGTCGCGCGCTCTGGCCCGGGCGGCGGCGGAGGCCTGGCGATTCTGATTTTGGTCGCCCGCCCCTCTTAGAAAACGCTCCTCCAGGCCAGCCAAATGATCCTCGTCATCGACAATTACGACAGCTTCACCTTCAACCTCGTTCACTATCTGAACGATCTGGGCGCCCCCACGCGCGTGATCCGCAACGACGCCATGAGCGCGGGCGCCGCCCTTAGCCTCGCCCCCAAGGCTATCCTCCTCTCGCCTGGGCCCTGCGCGCCGGATCAGGCGGGCATCTGCCTGGACCTCATCGCCCAGGCGCCAGAGAGCCTGCCCATTTTGGGCGTTTGCCTTGGGCACCAGGCGATCGGCCAGGCCTTTGGCGGCAAGGTCGTGCCGGCCATGACCCTGATGCACGGCAAGACCAGCCGCATTCGCCATGCCGGCGACGGCCTTTTTGCCGACCTCGAGGATAGCTTCATCGCCACACGCTATCACAGCCTCGCCGTCGCCAGAGCCGGCCTGCCCGAGGAGCTCAAGGTCGCGGCCTGGACGGACGATGGGGAGATCATGGGTCTGCGCCACGTCTTCCGACCCATTCATGGCGTTCAGTTTCACCCTGAGTCCATCGCCACCCAGCACGGTCACCACCTGCTGGCCAACTTCCTGCGGATCGCCGGCCTCGCCGCGCCGGTTCCGGCCTGAAGGCCCGACACATGTCCGCCGCTTTCAAACCCCTGCTCTCGCGCCTCGCCGACGGCGCCACGCTCACTGGCGAGGACGCCGATATCTTCTTCGCCGCGTGCCTGAGGGGAGAGCCGAGCCCCGCCCAGATCGCCGCAGCCGTCACCGCCATGCGCCTGCGCGGCGAAACCATCGGCGAAATCACCGCCTGCGCCCGGGCCATGCGTGAGGCGGCCCTGAGGCTTGATCATCCCTATGACGTGATCGACGTCTGCGGCACGGGGGGCGATGGCGCCCACACGCTCAATATCTCCACGGCGGTGGCCATGGTGGCGGCGGGCGGCGGCCTGAAGGTGGCGAAGCACGGAACCCGGGCCGTATCCTCAAAATCCGGATCGTCAGACGTCCTGGCGGCGCTGGGGATCAATATCGCCGCGACGCCCGCCCAGCAGCTTCGCGCCCTGGACGAGGCGGGGGTCTGTTTCATGTTCGCCCCCGCCCATCACGGCGCCATGCGCCACGTGGCGCCGGTCCGCGAGGATCTGGGCTTTCGCACCATCTTCAACATGCTGGGGCCGCTGTCCAATCCCGCAGGGGCCAAGCGCCAGTTGCTGGGCGTCTTCGATTCCCGCTGGGTGGACCCCCTCGCGCGCGTTCTGGGCGTTCTGGGCGCAACACGGGCCTGGGTTGTACACGGCGATGGACTAGATGAGATCACCACCACGGGTACGACCCAGGTCGCCGAATGGCGCGAGGGCATGGTGCGCCTTTTCAACATCACGCCGGAGGCCGTTGGCCTGCCCCGCGCCGCCAAGGCGGACCTGATCGGCGGTGACCCCGCCCATAACGCCGCCGCCCTCACCCGCCTTCTGGCGGGGGAAACGGGAGCCTATCGGGACATCGTCCTCTTGAATGCCGCCGCAGCCTTTCTCGTCGCGGAGCGAGCCGAAACCCTGCGCGAAGGCGTCGATCTCGGCCGTCAGGTGCTCGATTCGGGCGCGGCGCGGGAGGCCTTGGCGCGTCTCGTGGCCATCTCAAACACCCCATGAGCGCTGATATCCTTAGCGACATTGCCATCTATAAGCGCCAGGAGGTCGCCGAACGCCGCGCGCGCCTCTCGCCCGGCGCGCTGGGGGACGCGATGGCTGAGGTCAGCCCGCCGCGCGGGTTTGAGCGCGCACTTCGCGCCGCTCAAACTCCAGGCCGCCTCGCCCTCATCGCCGAGATCAAGAAGGCCTCGCCCTCGAAGGGGCTCATTCGGGCCGATTTCGACCCCCCGGCCCTCGCGCTCGCCTATGCCGCCGGCGGCGCGGCCTGCCTTTCGGTGCTCACCGACGGCCCGAGCTTTCAGGGCGCGGAGGCCCATCTCACCGTGGCCCGGGACGCGGTCACCCTCCCATGCCTACGTAAAGACTTCCTCCTCGATCCTTGGCAGGTGGCAGAATCCAGAGCCCTGGGCGCCGACGCCATTCTCGTAATTCTCGCCATGGTCGACGACGCCCTCGCCGCGGACCTCCTGTCCGAAGCCGCGCAACTAGGCATGGACGCCCTGGTTGAGACCCACGACGAAGCCGAATTCGACCGCGCCCAGGCTCTCGGCGCCCGCCTCATCGGCGTCAACAACCGGAACCTGCGCACCTTCGTCACCGATTTAGCGGTAACAGAGCGCCTGATTGCCCGCGCCAGCCGTGAAGCTTTTATCGTCACCGAAAGCGGAATTTTCACGCCGGCCGACGTCGCGCGCCTATTGAAGGCCGGAGCGCAGGCCATGCTCGTCGGCGAATCCTTGATGCGTCAAGCAGACCTCGCCACGGCGACGCGGGAACTCCTGGGAAATTGATCCCAAAGGGAGCTTGACACCCGGAGAGAACACCCAGAGAACACCCGCGTTCGTTTTTGATTTGTTCCGGTGCGCCGGACGAAGGAGACGCGGTGATGCTCACGCGCAAACAACATGAACTGCTGATGTTCATCCATCAACGGATCCAGGAAACCGGTGTTTCCCCATCCTTCGATGAGATGAAGGAGGCGCTTGATCTGGCGTCTAAATCGGGAATTCACCGCCTGATCACGGCCCTTGAGGAGCGCGGTTTCGTTCGCCGCCTCGCTCACCGCGCCAGGGCCTTGGAAGTTCTTAAACTTCCTCAGACAACAACTGTCACCCCGTTCGCGCCCCGCCCCGCCGCCCCGCCAAGTCAGGGCGCCCAGAATGGGAACGGCGTTACACCCATGGCGGCCAATGACACCCGCGAGCTGCCCATCCTGGGCAAAATCGCGGCCGGCACGCCGATCGCCGCCATCCAGATGGAACGCGGGCGGATGCAGGTTCCCGAGGCCATCCTTGGTGGCGGCGAGCACTACGTGCTTGAAGTCGAAGGCGATTCCATGATCCAGGCGGGCATCTTCAACGGCGACTACGCCATCATCCGCAAGGCCAACACCGCCAATTCAGGTGAGACCGTCGTGGCTCTAGTCATGGGCGAGGAGGCTACCCTCAAGCGTCTGCGCAAGCGGGGGGCCTCCATCGCTCTCGAAGCCGCCAATCCCGCCTACGAGACCCGGATCTTCGGTCCGGATCAGGTGGAGGTACAAGGCAAGCTCGTCGCCCTCATTCGACGGTATCAGTAAGGGTCCAGGGTCGCCGGCCGCGAGAGGTCTGGGCCCAGACAAAGCGCCAGCCGCCGGGCGTCTGATAGATCTCCGCCGCCCCTCCTGCCTCGAAGTCCGCCTTGCGCAGGATGATCGCGCCGTCACATTGCGGCGGCGGAGTCACTGCGGCCCGCAGGATCAAGATCTCCGCGCCCTGGCAGAGATCGGCAAGTCGTTCGGGACTTGGCCGCCTTCGGGTCCACCACGCCGCGATGGCTGGATGCGTGTCGGCCAGAGGCGCGCAGGCGGTTCGGTTACAGTCGAAGGCCTCCTGCTGGGCGGCGACCGGATCAGCCGGCAGAGAAAAGGCGCGCTTCTGAGCCCAGGATTGCGTGGCATAGGCCCGCGCCTGGGGTTTCAGGGCCACCTCGGCGCCGTCGATGACGACCGCGGCGTCGTTTCCGTCGGCGGCGATCCACGCGACAGGCTGCGCGCCCCGCGGCCATAGCGCCACGGAAAACGAGAGCACGACGCCCAGCCATCTCAGGCGCCCACGCCACAGACAGGCGAAAACAATGCCCAGATAGGAGAGCGCCAGGGCGATCTCCGGGGCGCTCGGATAGGTCATGGCCGCGCCTGGCGCCTGGCCGAAGACTTGGCCCAGCGAAATGACGGCGCGGGCCGCCCACCCCGCGACCCAGAGAATGGGTCCGGCCACGTCGGCGCCGAGGCCAAGAGCCTGGGCCAGCAGGCTGAGCGCCAGGGCGGGCATGAGGAGAACGCTGGCGACGAAATCTGCTGTGAGATTGGCCGCCACGCCATAGTTGGCGACGCGGTTGAAGTACTGGATGGCGAAGGGCGCGGTGGCGGCGCCGGCCACAAAACTCACCGCCAGGCTCGCCACAAACCAATCGCGCGCATTCTGGAGAAAGCGCAGGGGCCAGGTGAGACCCGCGCTGCCGGCGGGTCGGCGCCAGACCTCCGCCAGAGCGATGAGGGACGCGGTGGCGCAAAACGACATCTCAAATCCCGGCGCGACGACCACCTCTGGCTCCATCCAGAGGACCGCCAGAGCCGCTATGGCCAGGGAATGGAGACTCACCGCCCGCCGATCCACCAATATGGCGAAGAAGGCCACGCTCGCGGTCACTGCGGCCCGCCGCGCCGGCGGATGGGCGCCGGAGAGGAGCAGGTACATCCCCACCGCGGCCAGGGCGCCCAGCGCAGCCAGTTTTTTGGCCGGCAGCCGCAGGGCGAGCCAGGGGACCGCCGCGAAGAGAAGCCGCAGCGCGAAGAACGCGAAGCCGCTCACCGCGGCGGTGTGAAGGCCGGCAATCGCCAACATATGGGCGAGCCCCGATGCGCGCAGGTCGTCCCGATGCTCCGGATCGAGCCAGTCCTGGTGGCTGGTGGTGACCGCGGCGGCAAGCCCGGCAGCGCCGCCATCATCAGGGCCCATGACCTCACGGATGTCGTGGACGAGGGTCGAGGCCACGCGCCATCTCAGGGCGTTGACGCCC
>Ga0116230_10002369_pt1 | contig 18130 bp, 15 predicted proteins | sample S1TSphfallax_3_FD_88678 | JGI IMG/M metagenome (GOLD analysis project Ga0116230, IMG submission 88678) | Host-associated microbial communities from peat moss isolated from Minnesota, USA - S1T2_Fd - Sphagnum fallax MG | ecosystem: Host-associated > Plants > Peat moss > Unclassified | place...
AGGCGCTGCACGGCGATTTCGATCTCCTTGCCGGCGACCATCATCAGGTCCGCCATCTCGTCGATAAACACGACGATGAACGGCAGCGGCTCCAGCGCCAGCGGCTGTTCCTCGAACACGGGCCGGCCGGTATCGGCGTCGAAACCGGTCTGCACGCGCCGGGTCACCACCTCGCCGCGGGCGCGGGCTTCATCGACGCGCTCGTTATAGCCGGCGATGTTGCGCACCGAGAGCTGGCTCATTGCGCGGTAGCGCCGCTCCATCTCGCGCACCACCCATTTCAACGCCGCGACCGCCTTCGCGGGCTCGGTCACCACCGGCGCCATCAGATGCGGAATGCCGTCATACACCGAGAGCTCCAGCATCTTCGGGTCGATCAGGATGAGGCGGCACTGCTCGGGCGAAAGCCGGAACAGCAGGGACATGATCATCGCGTTCACGCCGACCGACTTGCCGGAGCCGGTGGTGCCGGCGATCAGCAGATGCGGCATCCGCGCGAGGTCGGCGATCACCGGGGCGCCCGAAATATCCTTGCCCAACGCGAGCGCGAGCTTGCCGGTCTGACTCTCCCAGAGTTGCGCGCCCAGCAGTTCGGACAAGAACACCGTCTCGCGCTTCGCGTTCGGCACCTCGATGCCGATCACGTTGCGGCCGCTCACGGTCGCGATGCGGACCGCGACGACCGAGAGCGAGCGGGCGATGTCATCGGCGAGGCCGATCACGCGCGCCGAGCGGATGCCCGGCGCGGGCTCCAGCTCGTACAAAGTCACCACCGGGCCGGGGCGGATTTCCACGATTTTGCCTTGCACGCCGTAATCCTGCAGGACGGTCTCCAGCAGCCTGGCATTGCTTTGCAGCGCATCCGCGGAGGGTCCCACCGCGCCCCGCGGCGGCGCCGGCTTCAGCAAATCGAGCGACGGGAAATTCCAGCCGGCGTCCAGCAGCGGCAGACGCTCCTGACGCGGCGCCGCCTTTTTCGCCAAGGGCGGGGCTTTGATCGCCGCCCCCTTGAAAGTCAGCACCGGCACTGGCGCTGAGTCTGGCGCTGGCTCCGCGGCATCCGCGTATTGCGCCGGCACCCAGGGCTTCGCGGCACCGGCCTCGGCGGCGTTGCCCAGCAACGGCGTGATCCAGGAGGAAACCGCTTCCGCGCCCCGGCGGCCGCCGACGACCGAGGCTCTCGCCGCCCGCGCCGCCGTCAGCCCGCCGCGGCGCCACTCGCTTGGCGTGAACCCGAGCGCGAACAGGATGGCGCCGAGCGCCAGGGCCAGCGTGAACAACATCGCGAAACCACTGCCGAGTTCACCCAAAGTGGAATGGCCGGCGGAGAGAAACTCACCGGCCAGCAAAAACCCGGCGGCGCCGCCGATGCCGGCCGGCACAGGCCAGGCGGCGCGCCCGCCGGGGATCACCGCTTCGGCCATCATCAAGGCGGCGGCGAGCAGCGGCATGGCGAGGCCAGTGCAAACGATCCGGGTTTTCAGCCGGCCGATGGCGCCGCGCGCCGCCAGCCGATAGCTCCAGGCCAGTAGCACCGCGGCGGGTATGAAACCGGCTAGTCCAAAGCCCTGCAACAGCAGATCCGACATGCCTGCCCCGGCCGGCCCGGCAAAATTTGCCGTCCGCGCGCCGCTCACCGTATCGAAGGACGGATCGCCCGGATGGTAGGACAGCAGCGCCAGCACCAGAGTCAGCCCGGCCAGCGCCACCGCGATGGCGGCCAGTTCCGCGAGCCGGCGCTGCAGCTGCGCCCTGAGGGTGGGAGAGATGAACCGCCGGGCCTGAAATGAGACTGCCATTTTATGCGCTATAGCCGGGAACGCGCTGATTCCATAGTAGTTTTCGGTGGTCAGCTGTGAGTCGTCGGAAACCGCCGCCGCCAACGAAAACCGCCGGCCCTTGCGGACCGGCGGTCTTCGAAAACTGACGATGAAAGACCGACGATTGTCTTAGTCGCCCATGACGGGGATTTTCTGCCCATCCGCGAAGATCGCGTAGGCTTCTTCGCCATGTACCGCGTCGTCGCCGATCAACAGAGTCTCTTCGTCGAAACGCAGCTTCACGACCAGGCCGATCAGCTTCAGCAGGATGAAGGTGCCGATCACGTTGTACACGATGATGAAGCCAGCGCCGTAGAACTGCAGGATCACCTGATGGAAGTTACCATAGAACCAACCGGTGGCGGAAAACGCGTCATTCTTCGTGCCGAACCACTCCGTCATGCCCGGATCGGCCAGGATGCCGGTGCCGATGCCGCCGACCAGCGCCGCCACGCCATGGGTATGGATAACGCCCAGCGTGTCATCCACTTTCCGGAACAGCGCGGTTTTGCCCAGCCAGTTCCAGGTCATCCAGGGCAGTACCGCGGCAACCACGCCGAGGATGATGGCGCCGATGCCGTTCACGTAACCGGCCGCCGGGGTGATGGCCACCAGACCGGTGATCATGCCGTTCACCGCGCCCAGCACCGAGGGCTTGCCGTAGGCGAGCACGTCCAGGATCACCCAGACCAGCAAGGCCACCGCCGTCGCCGTATGGGTGTTCAGCACCGCGGCGCCAGCATCCACGTTCGCGGTGAACGGGTCACCGCCGTTGAAGCCGGACCAGCCGAGCCAGAGCAGCCCAGCGCCGCCCAAGGTGATCAGCAGCGAGTTCGGGTGAAAACTTTCGCGATCCCGCGCCAAGCGCGGACCGATGACGGCCGCCGCGGTGAAGCCGGAAAAGGCCGAGGCCAAATGAATGACGTAACCGCCCGAATAATCGAGCACGCCCATCTGACCGAGCCAGCCGCCACCCCAGATTGAATAGGCGCCGACCGAATAGATGAAGGTGGTCCAGAGCGGAACGAACAACACCCAGGCCTTGAAGCTCATGCGGCCGAGGATCGCGCCAGCCAGAATGATGGGCGTGATCGCGGCGAACACGAACTGGAAGTACACCATTGTCGCCTGGCCGTAGCCCAGCGAAATCATGGCGGAGGCGGCGGAGGGGATGATCGCCTGTTTTTCCAGATTATAGGCCGAGGTCGTCGGGCAGGGATGGCCGAGGAAGAAATTCCCGCCAGTACCCGGCATGACCAGCCAGCCTTTGCCGAAAGACATATTATAGGCCCATAGCACCCAGACCACGAGACAGGCCGAGAAGGCGTAGAACACCATGAAAGCCGAATTGATCGCCCATTTTTTCTTGACGACGCCGCCATAGAGCAGCGCCAGACCCGGAATGCTCATCAGGCCGACGAGGGTGGCCGCCGTGAGCTGCCAGGCGTTGTCACCCGTATCGAGAAAGTTCCCCGGTAGTGCTTGAACTATCATTTATCTCGTCTCCACTGTCCCAGCCGTGTCTGTTGCAATAACGAACGGCCGCGATGTTTTCACCGCGCCGCGACAGCGTGGTCTTGCACCTTCTGTGCCAAACCTTACGGAATCCTTATGCCGCCACGTCGCATGGGTTAAAACAAGTTCATCAAAACGATCCTGCTTATTTCGCGGGCGATTATTTGACCAGCAATTGAGCATTTTTGGAATGTGGATCAATTTCCTGGGCATAGGACGGGTTCTTGCGGCGGGCAGCGGACCTGCCACATTAAGACCATGAGGAATCAAGGGTTTCAGACAGCGCCTGCAATGTCGACGGTCGACATCGCGATCATCGGCGCGGGCCCGGTCGGCGGCGCATTGGCTTGCCGGCTGGCGGAGGCTGGGCGGCGCGTGGCCCTGGTGGACCGCGCGGCGCTGCCGCCGATGGAGCACCCGGATTTCGACGGACGCGCTTATGCGATCGCCGCCGGCAGCAAGCGGCTGCTGGACGAGGCCGGGCTGTGGGACGCCCTGCCCTTCCCGCCATGCCCGATCCAGACCATCGACGTGACGGATGGCCGGCCCGGCCGCCCGGCCTCGCCGTTCAAACTGCAATTCGACCATCGGGAGGTCGGCAGCGAGCCGTTCGGCTGGATCATCGAGGCCCGCGCGCTGCGGATCGCGATCAACCGCCGCCTGCATGAGGCGCCGAATATTCTACTCCGCGCGCCGGCGTCGGCGCGGGTGGCGCGCGCGGCGGATGTCGCCAGGATTACCGTCGGCGATGAGACGATTGTCGCGCGGCTGGTCATCGCCGCCGATGGGCGCGACAGCCAGCTTCGCCGCGAGGCCAATATTCCCGTGACCCGCATTCCCTATCGCCAAAGCGCCGTCGTGTGCTGCATCGCCCATGACAAGCCGCATCGCGGCGTGGCCCTGGAGCATTTTCTGCCCGGCGGGCCGTTTGCGCAATTGCCGATGAGCGGCACGGCCGACCATGAGAATATCTCCGCCATCGTGTTCACCGACAAGACCGAGATCGTCGAACGCCTGGGCCAACTGGATGATCGCCGCTTTCAGCAGGAGGTCGTCAAACGGCTCGGCCCGCATCTGGGTGCGGCGAAACTGATCGGGCGCCGGTGGACCTATCCACTCTCCGCCATGCACGCCGCGCGCTATATCGATACCCGGCTGGCCCTGATCGGCGACGCGGCGCATGGCATCCACCCGATCGCCGGCCAGGGGTTGAATCTGGGCCTGCGGGATGCCCTGGCTTTGGCCGATCTGATCGATACGGCCGAAGACCCCGGCGCGCCGGAATTGCTTCGCGACTATCAGGCGGCGCGACGGCCGGCCAATTTGCTGATGCTGGCGGCGACGGACACACTGGACCGGCTGTTTTCGACGGATTTCCGGCCGTTGCGGCTGGCGCGGGACCTTGGGCTTGCCGCCGTCAACCGGATGCCGCGGCTGAAGCGCCGCTTCATGCTGGCGGCGATGGGAAGCTGAGCGGAGGGCACACATGGACCTTGGCTTGACCGGCCGCACGGCCATCGTCTGCGCCGCATCCAAGGGCCTGGGCCGCGCCTGCGCGCTGGCTTTGGCGCGAGAGGGGGTGGCGTTGGTGATCACCGGCCGCGACGTGGACAGGCTGCGCGCGACGGCCGCGGACATCGCCAATCAGACCGGCGTTTCTGTCCGCCCCGCGGCCGGCGACATCACCACGCCGGAGGGCCGCGACGCCGCGCTGTCGCTGCTGCCGGACCCGGACATTCTGATCAACAATGCCGGCGGCCCGCCACCCGGCGATTTCCGCGACTTTACCGACGAGATCTGGCACGCCGCGCTAAACGCCAACATGCTGGCACCGATCGCGATGATTCGCGCGGTGATCGACCCGATGATCGGGAGAAAATTCGGACGGATCGTCAACATCACCTCGGGCTCGGTGAAGTCGCCGATCGCGACCCTCGGCCTGTCGAACGGCGCGCGGGCGGGGCTGACGGGGTTTGTCGGCGGCCTGGCCCGCCAGGTGGCGAAGCATAATGTGACGATCAATAATTTGCTGCCCGGTCCATTTCTCACTGACCGGTTGCGCGCCAACGCGGCGGCCACCGGCCGGCCAGCCGAGGAAGAAATCGCCGCCCGCGCCGCCGCCAACCCCGCCGGGCGGATCGGCGATCCTGACGAATTCGGGGCGATGGCGGCGTTCATGTGCTCGGCGCAAGCGGGATATCTGGTCGGGCAGAACGTGTTGCTGGATGGCGGGGCGTTCAATTCGACCATGTAGCGGACTTGCTTCCGCGGGCGTGGCGGCCATAATCGGCCAAACCCGCTGGAGCGAAAATCTTGACACGTTTTGAAGGCACTGCCTCCTTTGTCGCCACCGACGACCTGAAAGTCGCCGTCAATGCCGCCGTGACCTTGCAGCGCCCGCTGCTGATCAAGGGGGAGCCCGGCACCGGCAAGACCGTGCTGGCCCAGGAAATCGCCACCGCGCTGAACAAGCCGTTGATCTCCTGGCACGTGAAATCCACCACCAAGGCGCAGCAGGGGCTGTACGAATATGACGCGGTATCCCGGCTGCGTGACTCGCAGTTGGGCGACGCGCGCGTCCATGACATCGGCAATTACATCATCCGCGGCAAGTTATGGGACGCGTTCGAGGCGGAAGACGCACCGGTGCTGCTGATCGACGAAATCGACAAGGCCGACATCGAGTTCCCGAACGATCTGCTGCTCGAACTCGACCGCATGGAGTTCTTCGTCTACGAGACCCGCCAGACGATCAAAGCCAAGCAGCGCCCGATCATCATCATCACCTCCAACAACGAAAAAGAGCTGCCGGACGCGTTCCTGCGCCGCTGCTTCTTCCACTACATCAAATTCCCGGATCGCGAGACGATGGAGCGGATCGTCGAAGTGCATTATCCGGGCATCAAAAATTTGCTCCTGCGCGAGGCGCTGACGGCATTTTACGAACTGCGCGAGATCCCTGGCCTGAAAAAGCGGCCAAGTACCTCGGAATTCCTGGACTGGCTGAAGCTGCTGCTGGCGGAAGATATCGGCCCCGAACTGCTGCGCGAGAAATCCGCGGGCAAGCTGATTCCGCCGCTGCACGGCGCGTTGCTGAAAAACGAACAGGACGTGCATTTGTTCGAGCGCCTGGCCTTCATGTCCCGCCGCGGGCAAAACTAACCCAATGTTTGTCGCGTTCTTTCTGGCGTTGCGGGCCGCCGGCATCAAAACCTCGTTGCGCGAATTTCTACTCCTGCAAGAGGCGATGCGGGCCGATCTCGCCGATTACGATATCGACACGTTCTACTATCTCGCCCGCGCCACGCTGGTGAAAGACGAGCGGTTCCTCGACAAGTTCGACAAGGTTTTTGCTGAATCCTTCAAGGGCATCCTGCAGCCAAAACCCGCGGCGCCCAACGGCGTCGAGCCGCAAGCGATCCCGGATGAATGGCTGAAGAAACTCGCGGAAAAGCACCTCACGGAGGAAGAGAAGGCGCAGATTGCGGCGCTCGGCGGCTTTGAGGCGCTGATGGAAACTTTGCGCCAGCGCCTGGCAGAACAGAAAGGTCGGCACCAGGGCGGCAGCAAATGGATCGGCACCGCCGGCACCTCGCCGTTCGGCGCGCATGGCTATAATCCGGAGGGTGTGCGCATCGGCCAGGATACGGGGCGCAACCGCTCGGCCGTGAAAGTTTGGGACCAGCGGACCTTTCGCAACCTGGCCGGGGACGCCGAGCTCGGCACCCGCAACATGAAAGTGGCTTTGCGCCGGCTGCGGCGATTCGCGCGGGAGGGCGCGGCGGAAGAGCTGGACCTGGCCGGGACCATCGGCTCCACGGCGCGCAATGCCGGGTATCTCGACATCAAAATGGTCCCCGAGCGGCATAACGCGGTGAAACTGCTGCTGCTCCTGGATATCGGCGGATCAATGGATGACCACGTCACCATCTGCGAGCAACTGTTCACCGCCGCGAAGGGTGAGTTCAAGCATCTGGTGCATTTGTATTTCCACAACTGCCCCTATGAGCGTTTGTGGAAGGACGCGCGGTTCCGGTCCGCCGATGCGATCGCCACGCAGGATGTGCTGAATACCTACGACCACAGCTGGAAGCTGATTTTCGTGGGCGACGCGGCGATGAGCCCGTACGAGCTGATCCAGCCGGGCGGCGGCATTTCCTCATGGAACGCGGAATCCGGCGAAACCTGGCTGATGCGGCTGCTGAATCACTTTCCGAAGGCGGTGTGGATCAATCCGGTGTCGGAACAGCACTGGAGCTATACGCAGACCACCAAGATTATTCGCGACCGGATCGAAAACCGCATGTACGGCCTGACCCTGGAAGGCCTGGACGCGGCGATGCACAGGTTGATGCATTAGGCTTTTGGTACCCCAAACGGCTTGATGCAGATCAACGACGCCGAAACGCGGGAGGCGCATCCAAGCCGCGGGCCAAATCAGCCCGAGGAGTGCCGGGTATGCCGAACCACAGCCGATTGCTGATCGTTGTCGCGGATGGCGGACATGTCCGCTTTGCGCGCCCGGTGGCTGAAACCAACGAGCTGCACTCAAGCAGCCGCGTGGAGCCGGCCGATGCGCACAAGGCCGAGGCCGGACACAAGGACGCCGCGACGCATCACGCCCAGGCACCGCATCACGATCAGCACAGCCACGACCCGCAGGCGCATGAAAAGGCCGAATTCGCGATCTGGATCGCCAGCCAGCTGAACCAGGATGCCGGTTCTTATGATGCGCTGCTGCTGGTCGCACCGCCGCATGTGATGAATCGCATCGTCGGCCATCTGGATGCTATTGCCACCGCAAAACTCGTGGGCCGGTTGGAGAAGGACCTGACCAAGCTGCCAGACCACGAACTTTCACCGCATCTGCGCGAATGGGTCCGCCCGGTGCACCGAGCGCCGCTGCTCTGATCGCGGCCGCGGTACCGGCCGCGCCGGGTTCAAGGACGCCATCGCCGCCTCCCGTCTCACATTCCGTGAACATGCCCTATATCGGCCGTATGACTTACCCAATATCCGACCACTACAACGGCACCCATTTCTTCAACCCCGAACCCACCATCCGCGCCGCGCCCGCTGGGGAAAACCAGCGGCGGGGCTTTGCGTCCTTCCTTTTTGCGCGCTTGCGCCGCGACCCGAACATCTGGACGGCCTGGCCGGAGCATATCGAGAACCAACCCTACCCGGCGCCCACCGGTCCAGCGCCGACCGTCACCTTCATCGGGCATAGCTCGTTTCTGCTCCGCCTGCCCGGCCTGACCATTCTCACCGACCCGGTGTTTTCCAAACGCTGTTCGCCAACGCAGCTGGCCGGCCCGTCACGGGTCCGCGCACCCGGGATCGCGCTGGCGGACCTGCCGCCGATCGACCTGATCCTGCTGTCGCACAACCATTACGACCATATGGACCTGATTTCGCTACGCCAATTGCGCCGGCGGTTTCCGAAGGTCGCGATCGTCACCTCGCTCGGCAACGCGCCGTACCTCGCCAAACAGCGCCTGGCCGGGGCGGCCGAGCTGGATTGGTGGCAGACACATCATCACGGCGAGACCAGCATTACCGCCACGCCGGCCCGGCATTTCGCCGCGCGCTGGCTGAATGACCGTAACAAGACCCTGTGGTGCGGGTTCATGCTCGAGCACCGGGGCCAAAAACTCTATTTTGCAGGCGACACCGGCTACACGAAGTTTTTCAAGGAGATCAACGCGCGGCTCGGCGCGCCGGACCTGGCGCTGCTGCCGATCGGCGCCTATGAGCCGCGCTGGTTCATGGGGCCGGTGCACATGAACCCGGCCGACGCGGTCCAGGCGTTCCAGGATTTGGCCGCAAAGTCCGCGATCGGCATGCATTGGGGCACCTTTCAGCTGACCGGAGAAGCCTATGACGCGCCGCTCCGCGACCTCGCGACCGCCCGCGCCGCCGCCGGTCTGGCGGAAACAGCTTTCACGACACTGGATTTCGGCGAAACCCGCCAATTCTGAGAGGTCGCCCGATTTCGCTTGCGTCCCCGGCTTGCCCACCCCAGTCTGAGCACTGATCACTGACGAGGACCGCATGAAGCATCCCGGCCTGCTCGCCATCATCCCCTTCATCGGCATGTTCGCCGGGCCGGTTTTTCATAACGCGGTCACCCCGTTCATTTTCGGCATGCCGTTTTTGCTGGGCTGGACGGTGATCTGGGTGCTGCTCACCTCCGTGATCATGGCGCTGGTCTATCTGATCGACCCGCATCGCAAAGCCGCCGACGCGGGTGAAGCGCCATGATCGTCGCGCTCATCCTGATCGCGGCCTCCGCCGCCGGCGCGCTCGCCATCGGTGTCGCCGCACGCTCCGGCAAGGAGATGGGGCTGGAGCAATGGACCGTCGCCGGCCGCGGCTTTGGCGCGATGCTGGTGTTTCTGCTGCTGGCCGGCGAGATCTACACCACCTTCAGTTTCCTGGGCGCATCCGGCTATGCCTATGGCCTGGGCGCGCCGGCCTATTACATCCTGGCCTATGGCACGCTGGCCTATATCGTGTCCTATTTCATGCTGCCGCCGGTATGGCGCTATGCGCGGCGGCACCATCTGGTCAGCCAGCCGGACTTTTTCGCGCATAAATACGGCTCGCCGGCGCTTGGGGTCCTGGTGGCGCTGGTCGGCGTGGTGGCGCTGGTGCCGTATCTGGTGCTGCAATTCACCGGCCTCGGCATCATCGTGCAGGCGGCCTCCTACGGCGCGATACCGAAGGCCGTCTCCATCATCATCGGCGCCGCGGTGGTCACATTGTATGTGGTCATTTCCGGCGTGCGCGGCTCGGCCTGGACGTCGATCGTGAAGGACGCGATGATCATCCTGGTCGCGGTATTCATCGGGCTGTATCTGCCGGTCCATTATTTCGGCGGCATCACGCCGATGTTCACGGCGGTCACGCAGGCCAAGCCGGCCTTCCTCGCCTTTGCCGCGACCGGAAAGAGCGTGTCCTGGTTCGTCTCCACGGTGATGCTGACGGCGTTGGGTTTTTTCATGTGGCCGCATTCCTTCGGCGCCTGCTACACGGCCCGGGACGCCAACGTGTTCCGCAAGAACGCGATCCTGCTGCCGCTTTATCAGTTGGTCCTGCTATTCGTGTTTTTCGTCGGCTTCACCGCCTCTCTGGTGGTGCCGGGCCTGAAGGGTGCCGCGACCAATATGGCGCTGCTGAAAATCTGCGTGGCGGCGTTTCCGCCCTGGGTGGTGGGGATCATCGGCGCCGCCGGGGTGCTGACCGCTTTGGTGCCTGGGTCGCTGATCATGATGACTTCCGCGACGCTGTTTTCCCGCAACTTCGTCGCGATCATGCGTCCCGGGCAGAGCGATGAGGAGACCGTGCGCCTGGCCAAATATCTGGTCCCCGTGGTCGCGATCATCGGCGCGTATTTCGCGATCTCCGGCTCCAGCACGATCGTGGCGCTGCTACTGATGGGCTACAGCTTCGTGACGCAATTATTTCCATCGCTGATCTGCGCGTTGCTGCGCCGCAATCCGGTGACCGCGCCAGGCGCATTTGCCGGCATCGTCGCCGGTGTCGCGGTTGTCGTGTATTTTACCGTCACCAATGAAACGATCGGCAAATTGCTGCCCGGTCTGCCGGAATTCGTGCGTGACCTGAACATCGGCAGCGCGGCGCTGCTGTTGAACGTGGTGGTGATGCTGGCGGTGAGCGCCGTGACCGCCCGCGCCTACGCCACTGCCGACAACCCGGCCGAATGAGCCGGCTACTGAATACCGAAGACCGTCAATTCTCCCCCATTCGCCGGAGTTTTCGCGCGATTTATCGCGAAATAATCAGGCCAGAACAAAAAAGAAATCACGCAACAAAAATCTACTTGTTACGTTAGCATCCCTTTGGTTTACCGCAATTATTCCGGATCATAACAACGGAACGATCTGCGACCGTGGATGGGGATTTCTTGGCAATGGTCAAAATCGGTGCATGGTTTATCGTGTTGCTGGCACTGGCGGGCTGCTCGACGGACCCGACCCTCGGCAATGGCGGCGGCAACGTCGCGTCCGGCTCGGCGGCCGGTTCGTCCACGACCAACGCGAACGCGCAGCTCGAACATTGTAACGCGCCGCTCGGCACGGTGGAAATCGATGAGGATGAATCGGCGCCCTGGTACGCCTATCTCTCGCAGTACCAATTGCCGTCCACGGTGCCGCTGCTCCGGCTGATCGTGCAACAATCGAACTGCTTCGTGGTGATCGATCGCGGCGAGGCGATGAACAATGAAATGAATGAGCAAGCGCTTGCTCAATCCGGTGAGCTGCGTGCCACGAGCCACCAACAGCTCGGCCAGATGGTCTCGGCCGACTACTCGATGAGCCCATCCATCAACTTCTCCCAGCAGGGCGGCAGCGGCATTTCCGCCGGGCTCGGCTTCGTGCCGGGTGTCGGCGGCATCCTCTCGGCCGCCGCGGGGAGTCTCAGCCAGAACTCGGCCTCGACCACGTTGCTGCTGGTCGATAACCGTTCCACGGTGCAGATCGCCGCCGCCCAAGGCTCCGCGAAGAACTGGGACATCGGCGGTGTTGGCGGCATGCTCGGTTGGGATGCCGGCGGCGGGATCGGCGGCTATTCCACCACGCCGGAGGGCAAGCTGGTCACCGCCGCCTTCATGGATTCCTATAACCAGATGGTCGACAGCCTGCGCAACTATCAGGCCCAGAACGTGCAAGGCGGCCTCGGCGCCGGGGGCACCCTGAAGGTTGGCCAATAACAGTTTGGCCACTGACGACAGTTTTGGAGCGGGTAGCGGGAATCGAACCCGCGCATCAAGCTTGGGAAGCTAACAGGCTACCATTACATCATACCCGCCCGATAAAAGCCTCATAATCCGGCGTCCTTGACCGCGCAAGCGCGTGGGGCTACCGCAGGTCGGCTACCTCGTGATTTGTCCGGCCGGATTGCGGCGAGGTTAAACAAGCGCGCTAAAGAGGCTGTGGCGCCGTCGCGCGCCATTCCGCGTTGGGCGGCCGGGCATCCGATTTTGTAGTGAGTCCGCCGCCATGTCCGCAAAATTCCGCCCCGCCACCGCCTTGATCCATGCCGGCCGCATCCGGACCAATTTCGACGAAAACGCCGAAGCGTTGTTCCTGACGTCCGGCTTCGTTTACGAAAATGCCGAGCTGGCCGAGGCGGTGTTCGCCAACCAGGTGCCGCATTACCAGTATTCGCGCTTCGCCAATCCCACCACTGCCATGCTGGAAGCGCGCCTGGCCGAGATCGAGGGCGCGGAGGCTTGCCGCTGTACCGCGACCGGCATGGCCGCGGTGCATTCAGCGATGCTGTGCCACCTGAAAGCCGGGGACCGCGTGGTCGCCGCCCGCGCCCTGTTCGGCTCCTGCCATTGGATCGTCTCCACGTTGCTGCCGCAATACGGGATCGAGGCGGTGTTCGTGGACGGCACCAATCTGGCCGCGTGGCGGGACGCGCTGTCGGTGAAGACCGCGCTGGTCCTGCTGGAAACGCCGTCCAACCCGATGCTGGACATCGTGGATCTGCGCGCGGTTGCGGACCTGGCCCACGCCGCCGGCGCGATCGTGGTGGTGGACAATGTGTTCGCGACCCCTTTGCTGCAGCGTCCGCTGGAGTTCGGCGCGGATGTGGTGGTGTATTCCGCCACCAAGCACATGGACGGCCAGGGCCGCGTGCTGGGCGGCGCCGTTCTCGGCCGGCGGGAGTGGATCGACAACGTGTTCCAGCCGTTCTTCCGCAATACCGGCCCCACCTTGTCCCCGTTCAACGCCTGGGTCATCCTGAAGGGCCTGGAGACGCTGTCGCTGCGGGTCCAGGCGCAGTCGGCAAGTGCCGCGAAAATCGCCGATTTTCTCGCCGAATCGCCGAAAATATCCCGCAGCCTGTATCCCACCCGCGTCGATCACCCGGACCGGGACCTGGCGGTGCGCCAGATGTCCGCCGGCGGCACGATCGTCGCGTTCGAGGTGAAAGGCGGCAAGGAAGCGGCGTTCCGGATGATGAACGCCTTCAAGATCATCAGCATTTCCAACAATCTCGGCGACACCAAATCGCTCGCCACCCATCCGGCCACCACCACCCATATGCGCATCGGCCCGGAAGAGCGGGCCAAGCTTGGCATCACCGATGGCATCATCCGCCTTTCGGTCGGGCTTGAGGACGTCGATGATCTGACCGAGGATCTGGCCCGAGGATTGGAGCAGGCGTAATTGGAGACATGGTCATCCCCGTATACCGTCCCAAACCAGGCCAGGACGAGGCGCGGCTGACGCTGACGAAAGACCATGTGCCGCGCCTACGCCGCCTCGGCCTCGCCACGGATCGCCCGGCTTTGGCCTGCCGCGCCGCCGATGGCAGTATCGTGGAAATGTTCGAATGGCATCCGGGCGCGGCTGCCGCCGCCCATGACCATCCGGAGGTGCTGGCAATGTGGGCCAGGTACGAACAAGCCTGCGACGACGCCACTTTGGGCAGCCTGGCGGAAGCCGCCGCCCTGTTTCCCCATTTCACGCCGATCGACCTGTAATTCAGCTTGGCGCGCGGCGCCGCCGCTGGTAACGTCTCTGCAAAATAATCCGGAGTGCTTCCATGTCGGCCACCGCTCTTTTCACCCGCCTGCCGAAGGACGAACTATCGGAGCTGGTCGCCGCCGCGGCGGATGACGACCCGCAGGCGTTTGCCGCCTTCCTCGCCGCCAGCGGCACCTCGGTCGCGGATTACGACTATGACGGCGAAGTGTTTTCCGCCTTGCTGCCGATCCTGGCGGATGAGTACGACATCGACCTCGAGACCAGCGAGAACGAGATTCTGGCGGACATCGCCGAATCCATCGAGTCGCTGGTGTTCATCCTGACGCTGGAAGACCAGCAGAAATACCTGACCAAGCTGAACCCTGAAAATTTTTCCGAATCCGAGCTGGCCGACGCCTATGAGGATTTCACCGAGGAAGAAGAGCAGGACGCCGGCGAAATGATGCTGGCGGCGATCACCACCTTGCACCAATGCCTGATGGAGGTTGACGCCGACCATGTGGTAGTCGTAACGGTAGGGTAATTTTTCCGGGAGCGTTCGATGCAGATCAACGCCTATCTTCATTTCAATGGAAACTGCGAAGAAGCCTTCAAGTTCTATGAAACCCTGATCGGCGGCAAGATCGGCGGTCTGATGACCTATGACGGCGCGCCGATGGACACGCCGGCGCACTGGCGGAGCAAAATCATGCATGCCAGCATGACTGTTGGCAATGCGCTATTGATGGGCGCCGACAGCATGCCGCATCATTACCAGCCGCCCGCCGGCTTTTCCGTCTCCATCAGCGTGGACAGTGCCGCCGAGGCCGAACGCATTTTTGCCGGCCTGGCCGAGGGCGGCAATGTCACCATGCCCTTGCAACAGACTTTCTGGGCCATTCGCTTCGGCATGGTCACCGACCGCTTCGGGATTCCGTGGATGATCAATTGCGAGACGGCGCATTAATCGCCCGCCACGCTCTCCGCCACGTCCTTGAAAATCCCCGCCGGCACGGTGCCGCCGGTCACCTTGCGCATCGGCGAGTTATCGTCATTGCCGACCCAGACCGCGATGATGTCCCCGCCGGCATAGCCGACGAACCAGGCGTCCCGATAATCCTGCGTGGTGCCGGTTTTGCCGGCCGTGAACACGCCCGGAATGAACGCCGCGGTCCCGGTGCCGCCGGTGACCACCCCGCGCAGCATGTCCCGCATCTCCGCCGCCTCCCCTGGGTCCACCACGGGGACGACCGGCGGCAGCGCCACCGCGGCGCCGTTGATCGCGGTGATGCCGTAGGGCGTGACCCGGTTGCCGCCGTTGAAAAACGTCGCATAGGCGCCCGCCAGCTGCATCACCCCCACCGAGCCGGTGCCGAGCGCGAGCGTCGCGTCATCCGGGAAATGGTCATCCAGACCCAGCGCGCGCGCCAGCGCGATTACCCGCCGTGCGCCGCCGGCGCGCAGCAGAATGCGGATCGCCGCGGTGTTCATCGAATCCGCCAGCGCCTCGCTTAAAGTCACCTCCCCGTGGTAGTCGCGCTCATAGTCCTGTGGCCGGTAGCCGGCCAGGGACAGCGGCGCGTCCAGCACTTCGTCATCCGGGGACATGCCGGCCCGCAGCGCCGCCAGCCAGACCACCGGCTTGATCGCCGAGCCGGTCTGCCGCCGCGCCAGCACCGCGCGGTCATAGCCTTCATGGTCGCCGACGCCGCCGACCAGCGCGCGGACCGCGCCGGTGCGCGCGTCCAGCACAACCACCGCGCCCTGGCGCATGTTCAGCGCCGCGCCCTGGGCGTCAATCGCCTCGGTCAGCGCCGCTTCCGCGACGGTCTCCAGCCCGGCATCCAGTGTCGTCGATAACGTGACGTCCACGCCCTCCGGGATCGCGCCGCCGGCCTGCTGCATGGCCCAGAGCGCGAACCATGAGGAGGTGGAGGTGGGAGACGCGGCGCTGGCAAGTTGCGCCGCCGCATCATTCTCATCCTCCGGCGTGATCGCGCCGGTCGCCACCATGGCGTCCAGCACGTCCTCCGCGCGGTTCGCGGCGGCCTGCGGGTTGGCCAGCGGATTCAACGAGGACGGCGCCTTCGGCAGCCCGGCCAGGATGGCCGCCTGCGCCAGGCTGAGCCGGGTGGCGGGGATGCCGAAATACAGCCGCGAGGCCGCGTCCACGCCATAGGCGCCGGCGCCGAGATAGACACGGTTCAGATAGATCGCCAGAATTTCGTCGCGCGAGAAATGCCGGGACAGCCAGACGCTCAGCACCGCTTCCTGCACTTTTCGCCGCAGCGAGCGCGCGTCCGAGAGGAACAGGGTTTTCGCGACCTGCTGGGTGAGCGTGGAGCCGCCCTGGATGACATGGCGGTGGATGGCATCCGCGATGCCGGCGCGCAGCATGCCCACCGGATCAAACGGACCGTGCTGGTAGAAGCGCCGGTCCTCGATGGCGATGAACGCCGCCGGCACGTAGGCCGGCAGCTGGTCCGGCAGCACGACCTGGCCGGCCACGTCCCCGAACCGCGCGACCTGATGCCCGGCCGGGTCCAGCAGCAGGATCGCCGGCCGGCGCGCATCCGTGACGGCGCGGGCGGGATCGGGCAGGTCCCAGGTGAACCAGATCGCCAGCAGCGCGAGGGCTGCCGCCGACCAGATGATGGTGATGACCAGGATGCGCAGCACCAACAGGCTCCGCCGCAGGGTGCGGCGCCTGGGTTTTGGCCCGGCCCCGGCGGGCCGAGCCGCGGCCGGCTTGGCCTTGGGCGATGGGACCGGTTTCGCGATCGGCTGGGTGCGGGCCATGGCCGTGTAGCTGCCAAGCCCCGCCGCGCCGGGTCAACCGCCCCATTTCCCCGCCGCCAGCCAGCGGTTATAGACGGCGGCGCATTATGTGGGTGTGGCGGAATGGTAGACGCACCGGACTTAAAAGCAGTTACAGAGTATATTCCTATTTTTTAATTACTTTATAATCATGTGGTTATCAAGTTTTTCTCACATATTTTTTCCAAAAAAGGCTTGCACACCGCTTGCACACTTTTGCACACTATTTTTGCTATCTTGAGTTGTATTTTGTGGAATTGGCATCTAATAATTGAGAATTTGTCGTTTTGACCGATGATTTGTAATGAAATCAATTAATTAACCCTACCGCCGTGTGATATAAGCCCGGACACGGCCCTCACATTTTTGCGCGGTGGCGGCTTCGCGAGTCGGCGGATCACAGGGCGGGGGAAGCATAAATGGTGGTTCACAAGATGATGGACGGCCGGCTGAACGTTTATAAACGGCCGCGCAGCAAATTTTGGCAGAGTGCCGCCTCCATGAACGGCGTGCACCACCGCACCAGCACCAAGGAGGAGAGCCTGGCGCTGGCGAAGGACGTGGCGGAGGATTGGTTTCTCACGCTCAAGGATAAGAGCCGCCGGGGCGAGATAAAGCCCGGCAAGAAATTCAAGGTGGCGGCCGAGCAGTTCCAGCGCGAGTACCAGATCATCACCGAGGGCGAGCGCAACCCGCAATATGTTCAAAACGTCTTCGACCGGCTGAAGAACCACCTGGTGCCGTATTTCGGCGAAAAGGTCGTGACGGCGATCACGCCCGGCACGGTGCAGGAATACCGCATCCACCGGCGGGAGGTTGCGGTGGCGACGCGCGGCAAGCCCGCGGCCAGGAGCACCATGCACCAGGAAATCGTGACTCTGCGGCATGTGTTGAAAACGGCCAACCGGCATGGCTGGCTGCCCTACCTGCCCGACCTGGCGGAGCCTTACCGACACAATGGTAAAATATCGCACCGCGCCTGGTTTTCGCCGGAGGAGTATAAGCGGCTTTATGAGGCTACTCGCCGACGCATTCTGAATCCGCCGAACAAGCGCTGGCTATGGTCCTGCGAGCAATTGCACGACTACGTGTTGTTCATGGCAAACACCGGCTTGCGGCCGGATGAGGCCAACCGGCTGGAATACCGCGATGTGACAATCGTGAATGACGAATCGACCCGGCAGACCATTCTGGAAATCGAAGTCCGCGGCAAACGAGGCGTTGGGTTTTGCAAAAGCACGACCGGGGCGGTAAAGCCGTTTGAACGGCTGAAGGCGCGGAACAAGCCGGTGCCGACAGCGCGGATATTCCCGAAGCCGCATCGCGAGTTGTTCAACGCGATCCTGGACGAGGAGGGCATGAAGTTTGACCGCGAGGGAAACCCGCGAACCGCCTACAGCCTGCGGCATACCTATATTTGCCTGCGGCTGATGGAGGGCGCGGATATTTACCAGACCGCCAAGAACTGCCGGA
>Ga0116230_10002371_pt1 | contig 18118 bp, 9 predicted proteins | sample S1TSphfallax_3_FD_88678 | JGI IMG/M metagenome (GOLD analysis project Ga0116230, IMG submission 88678) | Host-associated microbial communities from peat moss isolated from Minnesota, USA - S1T2_Fd - Sphagnum fallax MG | ecosystem: Host-associated > Plants > Peat moss > Unclassified | place: USA...
CCTGGAATGTCCATCCTCCCTCTATTTCTTCCGGGATTTTCCTAAGAAAATCGGAGCGCTCATTTTCCCCGTTTAACACTTCAAAAGGGTTTAGAGGATACAGGAGAAAACACCAACTGATCGTGCTTTCTCCCCTGCCCCACTATCCATGTGACACCACTCTGAAGGAAAATCAAAACACAGACACAGACAGGGGTGTCAGGCATTCTGTCTCTGCCAATAGCAGTCAAGGCAGGTGATAGTATCATGCATGCGTCTATATATGTATTATCTACGATTGTTGGGTGGCAGGTTTGTCTTCCGGATTGTAACAGCTAAAATCATATGCATTCACAGGTCCCCTGTGTCCGGTATGTTCCAGTTTTCTCTTTGCAAATGATTTTCCATTTGCGTCCAAAAATACATGAATAAATATATATAATTATATGCATTCCCTCCTGTTAGTGTTGTCCTGTTATCGGTGTCTTCTACTTTGATGAGCCCGTATGCAGCTTTCCCCCAAAACACTCTAGCCTCTAGGTGCACATACTTGCACTCCAGAGGGCGCAGGAGGGGGGGCCTCAACATACTTCACGCCAAGTGAACTCTGCAGCACTCTGACATTGTGGCATTGTCACTATTATTGTTACTATAATTGTGGTTGTTGCCGTCCCTAATTCCGCGACCAGGACACAAATGAAGACTGCACCTTTAAACTGACCGTACTGGCCAAGCTCTAGCATGACAATCACAGGTCCACAGCCTCTTCTTCTTCTCCCTAGCCTTTTGCACTGGAAGACGGTTTTGTCCATTTGAGTGCACTATGGTGCTATTGCAAATGGCTCCTCCATAAAGTAGGGCGAAATTTTCGAGCTCCTTGTAGGGGCTACATGCCAAAGACAAACCACGCGACTGTGTGATGAATTTTAGGTGAATTTAGCGGGGTTGTTGTGCTACAAATCCACTATAGTGTGTTAGGATCTGAACTGAAACGATAGTATCTAGTGCAGTTTTCCGAGAAAACTTTTCACTCAGCCTAAATGGCTATCGACCATAGGAAGATGCAGGAAAAGTAGCAATCATCTCTGGGAAGATTGCTCCAAATCTGGCTATAAATCAATTGTGAAGCACAAATCTTTAATCATCTTTTTATATATCTTGCTACTTAATGTAACCAAATATAGCAATCTGGTAAATTTTCATTTCCTTTTCTGACTTCTGGCCGTTGACAATGGACATACCTGAAAATAACTTCATTTTTCAGTTTAAATTTCTCTTTTGGCAAAATTTCACTAGTAAAAAGAAGGCTGATCTAGTGTGCCACTGGGGAGGACGTTTTGATTTATCATTATTCAAAATGGCCCAACAAGTGGTAAGGAAGGCTTATTGAGGGGGCGCTATCGGTAGCGTAAATCCAGAGGTAGCCTGCAAGGTGGAGCCCAGCACAAGCCCAATCCTAAAGTCGAGGGCTTTATCAAGCTTAAAGAATGCACTCAGATTTTATTTTGTATTTATATATGTGATACTTGGCAGGTATTTGCAAGGTATTCATGAGGAAAAATCACTAGATACCCATTGGGTGTCATGGATAAAAAAACATGGGGCATCTCAAAAATGAAACGATTACAAGCAAAAATGAATGCCCATGCCTACAGGCATTTTGTTTTTTGAAATGCCTCATGAGTTTTTATGCTTTGCAATGCATTCTCTAAATACAATAGAAAAATCCAAGAAGGTTTTTATGAGCATAAAATGGCTGCCTGAGGCAATAGCTAAGGGCAAGAGCTAATAACACCCCATCTAAAAGCATTAACACACATAAAGACCTATTAGAACTTTTTCCCCATATTTTGCAACAAGGATTTTTAATATTGTAATAACAAAAAACAAGGGGGCCTAAACATGGGACATAAAACACCACAAAAAATGTCTTTTTTCTCACACAAAAGAAATAGCTCATGACATGTGTGAGGTAAATTTTGTGGTTTCATCCACTACATTGTACAATATGTGGTATTTATTGTGGCATAAAATACAACTTAATGTCAAGTTGTGATTTTAATGTAATATATACTAGAATAAACACCACACAAAAAATTATTATTGACAAATATTAATTTGTCAAGATTCTTAGCTTGACTTGACAACATTAATAGTGTGATGAGAAGATTCCAACAATGGGGGAAAAAAATCTCGGTTTGGGAGGTGGGAATGTCCATAATGTGTTTGATCAACTTTGTAAAGAGAAATTTTTTTGTGATTGTGCACACCACTAGTTCAAAACACACTTGCAATCCACATCAATGGAATTGTGGTGGAATTTGTTGAACTCTTTTAATACAAGGCTTTTCAATGTATTTGAATTTGTTTTTAGTGATGTGAAATAGATCCTTGAAATCCACTTTACATAGTTAGCATAAGTGATTTGAAAAACTTCACCAATTAGAAAGGCAATAACTATTGTGAATAATAATCAACATCCAAACTTGATGCATTTTCACAACCTACATATGATGTGACTAAATGCACATTTCTTAAACTTAGGATCTACCATAATTGCCAACATTTGATGAACTTTTTCATATCAAACCTTGCAAAAAAAACCTAAAGGTATAAGCATTTCCGAGACTTGACTTTTCATGTGAATTTGTAGTTTATTGAACTATGCATCAAAAATTAAATCCAAATTAATTTTTTTGGTATAGACAATTTGTTGTGCAAGTTCATCACAAGGATCACAACATCTAGAAATGACAAATTGCAAGGTGTCTCCAATTAACCAATGTCCACATCTTTAATGCAACACACCCAATTACTATGGATGACAACACTTTGACTATAATTGAGCTTATATTGCCCAAGTCTTTGGAGAAGGTACATGATTTTGCAATGTTGTCATTATTTATTGATAATAACACAAATCAACGGTTGAACAAAAAGTCAAAGCATCTTGGAACAATAAAACTCAACTTGAAAACCTACATTTGCAAACCCACACACACAAAACCCAATCCAACATCAAAAACGAAAACAAGTTACAAGCATCTTCATGGAGTGCATTTCATTTTTTCAAATGCAATGCAACAAAAGCAAAAAAAAAACACAAAAAATGAAAATGACATCCTACTCACCTTCGTTGTCATTTGGTGTATTCAATTTTACATGTGTCAATCTAGAATCTATCCATGTTTTGTCCTTTTGCCAAACTTTTTAGGCCATGTAATACATTTTAAAATGTTGGTTTGAGTATATTTTATAAACAAATAACTAAATCCCTAGGTTACAGTTTGTCATTCATAGTAGCACACTAGTAGACTTTTGAAAATGCATGTCCCAAACAAGCTCCATCAAAAGGCTTGAACATCTTCAAGCCAGTACAATAAACAATAAAACTTAAGGTGGATCCCTTGCTTGCAAATTGAACCCTTGATCCTTTACATGTGCCACAACCTTATGAATAAGAGAAAATTTGTCAAGAAGTTATCAAAGTTGAAGAGCCATAATTACATTAATAATATCAAATGTTTCAAATAAACCAATCATTACATGCTTAGCTTATCAATGCTTTGAAATGTTTTTTTCAACCACACCAAAAACATCATGTGTTATTGGATGGGAAGACCACCATTGGCCACAACATGTACATGAAACTTTGGAACCAATTGGATTTCATGATCTTGAATGGTAGAAAACCTTGATGACATACAACATAACATCATCCTCCACGAAACATTTATGTGTGCCACAATCTTTTACAAATGGGTAGTAACAACAAAAAAACCAATGATGGTGGTCAATTTTCATGTGGAACCTTTCACTAACTAACTTTAGATCAAGTGGAAATTTAAGGCAATTGGTTACATGCTCCACATACTTTGCAAACAAGGTTTTATGTTCAACCTTTGCTTTTTTTTTCATGGTGGTAATGTCATTTTCTTTGTGATACATGTAATCAAACCTCTATGGCATTTGGTGTGCAAGGTGAAAATTTTAAGGCCACACATGTGATTGTCACAAATTATGCATCTATTGATGTGGTTGGCATTGAATATATGGGGTTTTTCTTATTCACCTTGAAAAATATGCATGTCAATGACTTATTATTTTGAAATTTCTAGACAAGGGCCTACTTTTTAACCCCTCCATGTGCACTTCATTTATGTATGTATCATCACCAACAACTTCAAATGGTGGTTATTTAGTTAGATTGACCTCTTGCAAGTTGTTGATGGTACTATTGTTAGCATAACTTGCAAAGATTAATGAGAAAGGATTAAGGTTACATTAAACATTTTTGGGTTCCCCTAATTTGAAAAGGTTATTTATTATTTTTGTGCATTTTGCAAAAGGTAAGATACACTGACCACGAGTAAATAAAACCAAAAAACAAAGTTAAACTTCAAACATCGTCACCTTTCAACAAGCCTAGTACCCCCACAAATTTATTTTTTTGGGAAATGTGCAATCCAACTTTCAATTCAATTATTGTAGGCAATGGCAAAGTAGCAAACACAATTTTGAGCTTTGAACAACTAATTATATGAAGTGCTTATGGTGTCAAATCGTTAAATAGGAATAAAAATGAAAGCATGAAAATATGAAGACATAAGATGTGTACAAGGCCTATTTTTCTCTATCAAGCAAAAGTGAAGGTACTAAAAACCAAAAATTAACAAAATCACAACTTAAATAGTTGCAATGACAAATGCAAACAAAACAAGAGAATGAAAAAACTTACATTCTTTGTGTTCTTAAGAATCTAGGTAGTGCGTGTTGAGCTCAATTAATTAGTTTTTAATTAGGTATTGGAATAAGAAAAGGTAACTAAGTTAATTTTATGGTGATTATTTTCTTTAGTTAGTTTAGTTGATTTTTGTTGGCTTTGATTTTGTGGTTAAGTTTGAAGGACTAAGGAAAAGTATGAAACAATTCCATTCACAAAATTTTAGAGAAAAAAAAATTGTTTTGTGAAAATTATGGGGTTTTGAATATTTTAACCCAAAGCTAGTTTTTTTATTATATCATTTCAATTTAACCTTTTTGGATTTGCAACTTTGAAAGCTTCTACATCATAAATAATACATACATGAAAAATTATTTAAGCCATTTGGATGTGTATTGAGAGATATATGTGAATCAAAAATTTGAAACCTTAATTTAAAGGTTTTTTGGGGGGATTGATATCTTCTTATGGTCACCATTAATAGACTTTAAACTTTGAAGAGATATGGAAAATGTATATCTAATATGTTATTTGAATTTCAAGTTGTTTGGAGATGTTGATAAGAAATTTGAGTTCAGGTCCCAATTTGAGGTTGGTTTAAAATAATGTCAAGATTTCTCATTTGACAAAACCAAATGATATAAAATTTTAAAGGTTGAGAGTAGACATGTTTTTCCATGCTACAACCAATTTTTAAATCGATCCAAATTAATATATGAACAATGGAGGTTTGAAAAAGTTGTTAGTGGTTTTCAATACATAATTTTGCAAATGGAACAATCACAAAATGAATACAAGGTTTGGAGTTGGTGGAGTAATGCAATTGCATCTTAAAAGATTGCATATTAAAACATGGTATCAAACCATGTATTTAATACCATACAAGATATTATAAAAAATACATGTACGTACATTAAACATATATATAATATAAAATCTCATATAATATTTAAGTCATACACATATATATGATAACCAAGCTTGTTAAGTTAGAACCTTAACCCTAACCCTAGAATGTTAAAAAATTAAAAAATATTTTTTTTGAAGCAAATCCTTTGTGGAATCCCAAGAAAGATTGGAAATGTTACCTTGAGAAATGGCAGACAATCTTTTTCAAATTGTGATTGAAAAATTGGACAAAAATAATTTTAAGAGAGAAAATTTAGGATTATGAAATTTTTGATGGGTAAAAGTTATTGGGAATTTTTAACTAATGATGAGCAAGAACCTATTTTCCCGAAAAATTGCACACCACAACAAATTCAAGCCAAACAAATATTGGCATGAAAAAGAAAAAGAAATCTTATACTAGTTTTCCCTAAATGTTTTGGATTTCATGATTGTGCATTTATAGGATGCAAAATCACCCAAGCAAACTTGGAACACGTTGATGAAAATCTATAACACTAATACACCGATTTGTAAAATTTAATTCAAATAAGACTTGCACAACTTATAAAAAAACAAATTGAACATCAATGATTAATCTATGAAGATGAAAACCTTGTAGATGTTTTGCATCTATTGAAACCCTTGAGGATGATGATGATGATTTAGTTGTTGTGACCTATAATGGTTTTGGAAAATATTATAATCAATTTTGAACCTCACACTAATAGAAAAAAATGGTTTTTATGATTAGGATATTTTGTGACTAAGGTTTACATTTAATCACATAGTCTTATAAAAACAATGGTCATTATCATTGATTTAATTATAATCATTTAAATGATGAAATGATTATGATTATGACTACATGACTAGTAATCATTTTGGAATATATAACTTACATTGCTTACATAACTTAGGTACTATTGTACCAGGGTATGTCCACAATAATATGAACCAAACCCAACTCCTTTATCATTTTCAAAAGGGTAAGGACTTGAAATTGGAAAATAAATTGAGATGGCATGCAACCATTGCGCAAGATTTATGGTTTAATCACATATTGGACTTGTACAATATATTCTTGTGATAATTTTTATTTTTGTGAATTTTACAACTTAGTTTTATATTTATCCAAAAGTTATGGGAAAGCAAATTGCAGATTTATGAGTTTTAAAATTTATTTATATATCAATTTTAATGATGATCCAAAACCATGTAAAGTCTAATGATTACTCGATCTATAGGGATATCAAAATTTTCCAAAAAAATCTTGATTAATTTTGATAATTCTTATGTGATTTATTTAGGACCTCAAGACTGGTTCCAAGTGTTTAATTATTCCTCTTTCACCTACAAATGTTGATATAATTTACTCATATTTTTTTATGTCATTTTTGAATGTATATTACATCACATTTTGTAAATTATATGAAAAACATTCAATCTTAAATGAAGCTAAAAATTGACAAGTGTGTTATTCATGAGTGGTTACATTTGTAGTGGCTCATTATATTGCAAATTTACCCACCAATGAAGCCTATATAGGCATATTACTTAAGTAATCATAGCCTAGATATATTAAACATAACATATGTATAGCCTAGACAATGTACATCCTAAATATAAACTAGGTATAATTTTACATACCTTATATATAATGTTATATCATAGCCTATTTAGCCTAAAGGTAATGACATCAATGTAATTTGTGCCACATGAAATACCTTATTTTGTTGCAATCTATTTGTAGCAAAATAGGCTTGAACTAAATCTTTTACATCAAAGAAGGTGCCCTCTAAAATGAATTCAAGGCACCCAACCATAACACATCCCCAAGGGCTCATTTTTTGGTTTGTAAAGACATCCTTCAAATTTTTAATGTAATTGGAAGGCATGTTATCCAACATATTTTATCTTTAGTTGTTTGGGAGCTAATTCCAAACAAGCCCAAAATAAAACATGCCAAGTAAGGTTTCATCTCAACTGGGCCCATATTCCAGTGAAGACCATAGCCTTACACTTTACCCAACAAGTAAAAAGTAATCAAATTTTGCTTAGACTATAAACGAGGGTCAAATGGTCCCTCTATTTTGCTCTATGAGTCTCTCAAATTCTCTCCATTTCTTTCTTTCCCTTTCTCTCTCTTTTTATGCCTCTTTGAGTTTCTTAGATTCTCTCCATCTCTCTCTATGTGAATCTCTACAATTCTCCCAATCTCTTTTTCTCTATGAGACTTTCAAATTCTCTCCATCTCTTTATTTCTTTCTTTCTTTCTATCCGTCTCTCTCTACACCTCTTTGAATCTTTCAAATTCTCTCCATCTTTTTTTTCTCTCTACACCTCTCTAAGTTTCTCAGATTCTCTCCATCTCTTTCTTTGTTTCTCTTTTCGAATCTTTCATATTCTCTCCATCTTTTTTTGTCTCTCTTTTTGAGTCTTTCAGGTTCTCTCTATCTCCATTTCTTTATTTATTTCTCTCTATATGTCTATCTATCTCTTTCCTCCATGCCTCTTTGAGTCTTTCAAATTCTCTCCATCTTTTTTTTTCTTTCTTTCTTTTTCTATTTGTCTCTCTCTTTGCAACTTTCAATCTTTCTATTTCTTTCCATCTGCCTCTCTTTTTGTGCCTATTTGAGACTATTTATTTCTCTCCATCTTTATTTATTTTTCTTTCTGTATGCGCCTCTCCAAGTCTCTCCATCTTTTTCTTTTCTTTTTTTCTATTTTTTTTCTCTTTTTCTGCTTCTATTTCTCTCCATCTTTCTTTCTTTTTTTGTTTATTTGTCTCTATTTTTTATTTTTTTTGTCTTTTTAAACAACTACGTAGCCTAGGTGATGTTAAATCCTAAACCAATAATGGCCATAGATGTAGGAGCTCAAAAAGGATTGTTAGAGTTGGATGAAAGATGATTAACATTGGATTAAAACTTGTTGCAATACTTTTAATGTAGATTTATTTGATTCAAAATCTTAAGATCAACATATTCCTTTGGGCTTCAACTACACTATGGTTGTTCCAACATTGGGTCCCTAAACCCACCATTGGTCATCAAAAGAAGGTTAATGCGAGAACATGAGATGGGCCTCTAACGTGCTCCCAAGTTCCTAGTTAGACCCAAGATGGGTTTGAGTTACTCAAATAGCGGAATTGTGAGGAACTTGGGGCATGCTCTCAGCTCTTAACACTAAAAGGGGTAGAGGGGCGTGTTGAAGTTCTAAGATAGGACTAGGAAGAGTGACAAGCTTTAATTACTTACTCGAACCTGCATCAAAGCAACCAACAAGTTGGTTAGATCACATTCTGAAACACCTTTAGTGCTAAGACAAGCCACGGGCAACTTTGGACTCACAAGATTCACCACGGCCCGGACTCGGGGGAAGCCACCACCCTCCCCCATATAGTATTCTTTGTGCCTCCCTGCAGCACCCACATCCAAATGGTTTTTTGTCCCAGGACTCCTAAGGACTCCTAAGGAGGAGTCCTGGAACTGCCATGGTTTGGATTCCCGCAACTTTGTGAGACTATAACTCATTGCTCAGACCTTCGATTGGGATGAGGTCTAAAGCAACGTTGTAGTTCTTGTCGAGAGCTTTCCAATGGTGTGTCGCACTCCCCCTGCACACATCGGGGTCGAATTGATTCCCGACTTTTAGTGGTTGGGAGTCAAACTGCTAGTTTGATTCCCGACCTTTCTTTTTGCCATAACTTGTGCTGCAGATGTCCAAATGGCTCATGCAAGCCCATTTTTGCATCTACACTTCGATAGTTTTCCAATGATATAAAGAGCACCTAATGTAAGGTGTTTTGACCCCTGCAATCGAACTCTGAAGTTTCGAGAGTCTCGAAGGACTCCCAAATCCCTATTTTGGGAGTGTGAGTCTCATCCTCACACTCTTTCAAAGTAGGGTTACGATAGCCTCCAACTTGAATTAATGAATATTAAGTAGTTCACTAGGTTCATTGTGTTCAAGATCCCAAGTAGATGAATAGTAGTTAGTTCATTATGTGTATTATGTTCAAGTGAATAAGTAGATGAAATGTTGACTTGATTGGGTTGATGATTATCTAAGTTTGTATGTTGAGCAACCAACTCCTTGGGTTCATTGGGTTCAAATCAACAACCAAATGAAATGGTGAATTCATTAGGTTCAAGTAAATAATGTTATGGATTTCAGGTATGATTATGTTAATACAAGCCAAAAGCAATTGCAACTGTTTAATTTTATGTTTTTTACACCAAATCTTTTTATAATGAATTTTAATTTGAAAATAAACTTTTTTTTTTTGCACATTATCAAATTTAATATCTTATTCTATAAATGTTCAAAATATGAAATTATTTCATTAGCATTTGGACCTTCAAAAGTAATGTAAAAAAATTTGTAACATTGTTTTTGAGTGGTAAAAAACTTGTAAATGGACTTGGATAACTTTGAAATGACATATTTTGGCAAATTTTAAACACAAACCTTAACAAAATAATACAAAGAATTTTTTAAAATTTTAAAAATATTTTTTGAAAATATTTAAAGAATATTCTCTAAAAAATAATCACCTAAGGGGACACTAATGGCTCCTATTAGTTCACTTACACCCTCCCATGAAACAAAATGTTAAATTTAGCACAATGGTCAACATAATAACATCAATGGAAAAACATGAAATAAATGTCCAAGTTGAATTCATGAGCAACAACTAGCTTATGGGGTTCATTGTGTTCAAGATGACAGGTAGATGAAATAATGACTTGGATGATTTGATGTGAACAATTGGTTGGATCTTATGGACCTTGATCAAACATAACCCTAATCCCCACATTCATAAACAAAAACCCATCATGACATATCCATTTGATGTTGGAGGTTTGGATTTATATGTTGAACAATTCCTTCAATTCACTAGGTTCAAGTGAACAAGATGAAACAATTAGTTCATTGGGTTGAAGTGAACAACACTCTCAATTTCTTGGACTATGATCAAACAAAACCTTAATCCCCACATCCATAATCATAAACCCATCAATGCATATCCCATAGGTCCTATTCCATTTTGTCCTCATGGAGATATGAGCTTTATCAAGGTCTATTCCAAACAATAACTAAAGCTTAACTAATGCCCACATTATCTAACTATAATTAGCACTCAGGAAAGAGTTTGCCACTTTAATAACTTTAATCCCTAATGGACCTTATGATGTCTTCTGTGATAGTTAAAAACATGGTTGACCTTAACATCCTTAAGGTGGATGAAGGGCATAATCTTCCCCATGTCACAATTATGGATAGGGGAAAGGTTTGTATGAAACTACTTCGTTTACACAAAAAGAAAACATTCAACTTTGGAAACATTATGGGCTTTGTAGGGACCTTGTTAATAAAAAAACTTTAGAATTTTACCTATCATGTGCTTTGGAGCTATTGGAAATCCATATGTTGAGTAATAATTTTTACCTATTCTAAAGCAAGAAGGATGCCTTGTATATTCAACTATAAAAACTTACATTTAATCAAGTTGAAAAAATTAGCAGTTTGAGCTAGAAGAAGATGCACTAAGTTTTGATACCCTAAACCATAAATATGTGGCACTCTTTTGCATGCACCTCTTTTGTGTTTTCAACTCTTTTTATTTTGTGAGAACATTTGATGAATGTCCAAGATATATGTTGAGTAACCAACTCCCTGGATTCAAGTTAGCAAATAGATGACATGTTGACTTCAAAAGGTTGAAGTGAATAACCATCTAGATTTCATGGACCTTGATTAAACAAAACCTTATACCTACCATGAATCAACAAAAAAACATCAATGCAAAAACATAACATGGCTTCCAAGTTGAATTGACGAGCAACAACTAGTTCATTAGGTGCACTATTTTCAACCAAGTAGGTAGATGAAATGATGATTGGATTGAAGTGAACAACCAACTATATCTCCTAGACCTTGATCAAACGAAACCCTAAACCCCACCTTGATCAACAAAATAACATTTGTGGACCTTAAACCCTAAACCCTATCTAGGTTTATATGTGAAACAACCAATCCCTTGGGCTCACTGGGTTGCTCAAAGCTCAAAGTAGACCCTTCTTCACAAACTGCTTTCGCTCCAGACCTTCTTCACAAACTACTTTCGCTCGTTTCAAACCTTCCTCACAAACTGGTTGGGCTCCGGACCATTCTCGCAGAAAACATTCGCTTCAATCACACTCAGATCATAAAAAATAAAATGGGATACAAGAGGAAACTCTTTTGATCCTGAGTTAAGGAGCAATTTTGAAGTTGCTCCTGTCTTTTTTGCCTTCAGGATCGTGCCTTTTTTGTGTTCGTCATCTCTTTTGCATAAACCCAGTACCAGAACCCTGAGTTTTCTGACTTTGCTGATAACTCTAATGTCTTTTTTTTTTCCTTTCAACAGTCCTTCCTGAAACTCAAAAGCAAGAAGCTGTCTGGAAACAGATCACCTATTACCCACACAACCACAAGGGCAGGGGAGAAAAGGAATCCAAACAGTCTGAAATCCAGGAAAGAAAATTAGGGTCGATCTGGAATTTTCAGTATCCTACTGGGGGGGCCTGCAGGCTCTTGTGATATCGCCAAATTCTGGAAAGGTCTAAAGATAGAGCCCCTCCTGTACAAACTAATCATCCATCATCAACTTGTTTTCTATGGGTGTGAAGGAGACCATTGTCCTACGTGCGCTGGCACATGCCTAACTCCGTAAATTTATTTTCAATCTATTTGATAGTGACAAGAACTAAGGCATCTGAGGAAAATTGTCCCTCTAAGGAAGCTTGTCCCTCCACCATATCAATATTGAATATAAAATTTGCTGCACGGGTGATGACTACCATGTGAGCAAAAGCTTGTCCCCCCAGCTTAGAAATGAATATATGTTTCCTCCTGTGAGAAGCCCAGTTTTAAAGTCACAACCAATTGCTGCAGGTATGATCAGTTCGTGCCACCTTTCCTTGCAGGAGCAGCTGTGATCATGAGCCAGTCAAAGTAATAAAAACAACCAAAAACAACAAAAACAATGACTGACCACATAACACAAAAGCAACCCACACTTAAACCAGATGGAACAGAGAGTACCAGGGTCCAGCAGCCAGCCATTTTTTGCGCGAAAACTTCAGCCACAAAAACAACGCACTTAACAATCCCCAACCCAGCAGACCACACCATGCATTACCGACATGCACATGATCATATTGCAGTAGCAACTACACACTGCAGTGGTCGACCGTTTGGTGTAATGCTTCTGCATTTGCAGACAACATATCATGTTCCAAGCTTCTTCAGGTGTTGACGAAATAACCTGTATAAAACAATTGCAAGTGGTATGCAGGCTTAGGTTCCCAGGTTTGTTCTATGACTTAATTAGTTAATAGATTGTCTTCTGTTTAGAGCTGACCTGCTCCTCCGACTGCACATGTTGATCAAGTTGAAAACTTGGGGTGGGGGACACTTAGGGTTTGTCTTGGAACATTACATTTCCTTTTAGGTGTGGCTGTCGGATGTCCTCTTGCATCATGCTTGTTCACTTTGCCTGTAAATGCCGGCATCCCAATTCCCAGATCTGTACTATTGTTCTGTACTCATAATTACGTTGTTAGGAAATCATTTTATTCAATTGAAAGAGGAAGAAGGTTGGAAAATAAGTTGGACCCAACTTTGTAATAATTCCATCTGGCTCAGTGTTCAGTTTCGCAATTGTTGTGGATTCAAAGCGAACAAATGAAAACAAATCGATGGCCCATAAGTGGTGCCAAACAATAACATATTGTATCTTATTATGACACGTAGTGTGCCGAATTTATGGCAAACAAAGCTCATAATGAAGTGAGAGGGTTGGCTTGATTTCTATATCACTGAAGATTGTACTTTGCCCTTCACTTTAAAATTACAGCTGCAGATTCTCATTTGGAGCTGGCACTTACAGAAAGTTAATTTTCCCCAATAGAATGGAGAGAAAAAATGGGGTTTGATTCCAATCTTTTCGGCACAAATAGATATCTAAAAACCCATTCTGAATGTTTGCACACGGAATTGACCTAAATATGTACACTGCCATGTGCATTTCTGGCCTTTAGTCCCAGCTCCAAATCTTCCATCCTGAGTGCCACTACTACATGCACCATTTATGTGGGTGGTACTCCTACCGGCCATTGCATTTGTGCTCAGCTTGTTCTATACACCAAAGCAATTTATATATTTCTGGACCCTCTGTGGCGTGAAAGTTCTGCAGGAAAGGGAAATGTTCATCTTTCTCATCCGCCAAAAAGTGCTCAACCTGTTGTGCTTGAGGACATTGGGATACTTTTTGTACACATATAGAGAGTGCGTTCCTACACAGTGCCCAAATTTTCGCCAGGTCTTTCCACTTTACCTGCTTTCTCTAGTGCTCAACTAAACACCATTAATCTGATATTGAAATCTGAACTGAACTCCTTGAGAACGTTATCTTTCTCATCAATTGAAGACAAGTGTCCATTAGTCTAAAGATGCCAGTGTTCTGCAATGACAGGGTCATTTTCTAGTCCTCAGATCCAACTGGATTTATGGTTCCTTTGGCAACCTTAGCTTCACATTATGACCAGATTACTGAGCATTCTGGCAATCTGTTTTACAACCTTTTCAAACTGTGTTCCAAAATAAAGTTTCTTGTCAGCATCCTCTGCCACCGTTAATGAAGATTAGGATGAAAAGCAAATTAACAACTACCGTACCTAGGCCCGAGTGAACCAGCACCCCCCAGTGCACCTGTTGGCGGTTCTGTCCATAAGATGGGCTGCGTTTCTTCATCCGTTGTAAGTAAGTAAGTAAGTAAGTTCCCTACCTGAACCCAACACTGTCCCACAGTCAACCTTTTTGGGCTGCTGACCTTTGACCCTTTTAATTCTTTGGGCATTTTTTTCCAAACCCTGATCATACTACTCTCCAACCTAGTCACACTAATTCCCTAGCTACATTGTTGACCTACATCTTGGCTCTACTTACCAACCCCTTGTCTACTTACCTTTTATTTTTTCATGCCTAAACCTCTATCTTGGCTAAACATTTGCCTTTTGACACAACTTCTAGCTTTTTAGGGTTAAATTTATCTCTTAGCAAAACCTTGATCTTTTCATAACTAAATTTTTACTTGTTGACAACATTTTTATTTTTTTAGCTTAATGTTTCTCTTCTCATGACAAAACATTTACTTCTTAACAAAACTTATATATTTTCTTGACAAAACTTTTACCTTTTGACAAAAACTCTAACCTCTCTTAACTAAACTTATATTTTTTTTGACAAAACCTTCATCTCTTCATAGTTAAACCACTACATGTTGGCAACATTTTTATTTATTTTTTACTAAACTTTTATCTCTTGGCAAAACCTTAATTTCTTTCTTACCAAGTTTTTACTTTTCAATAAAACCTCTATATTTTATTGGTTAAATCTCTATTGCTTGGAAAATGTTTGAATTTTTCATGGCTAAAATTTTACCTTTTGGCAATTTATTTTTATCTTTCTTTGATTAGATTTTTATCTTTCAATAAAACCTCTATCTCTTCTTGGTTAAGCCTTTACAAATTGGAAAAGCTTTTAATTCTTCTCGGTTAAACTCTAGCTCTTAGCAAAAAATTCATCTCTTCATGATTAAACCTCTATCTATTAACAAAACTTTTATCTTTTCTTGGTTAAATTTTATGTTTTAAAAAAACTTTTATTTCCTAGTTAAACTTATACATATAAGCAAAACTTCTACCTTTCGACAAAAAAATTATATATTTTTGAATTAACCTAAAAACTATTTTTTCAACAAAATCTTTTAACAAATTTTTTTGGCTACATTATTGACCTAACTATTTTATTGACCTAGTTACATTATTGACCTAACTTGTTTTTTATTTGTGTACATACCTACCTACCTAACCACCAACCTACTTACATACCTATTTATTTACCTACCCACCCACCTATTCACCTACTTACCTATCATTTACACAATGTTATGTTGGCCAATGTATGATGTACAAAATATGAAGGTATTGCATTAAATGAATTAATAATCATTTTAATCATATTTGACCCCTTGATGTCAATAAACAATAACCCTAAATGTGGGTGTCACACATTCAATCAACTTTTGTGACCCACACGTAAATATTGCAAATTTTGGTTGTTGTTGTTAGAAGTTAAAATAGTTGAAGATTCAATAACAAAATACAATGCCCACATATGACAACAATGTCATTTTAAATACAATACACCTCAATGATTATTATATATTTAGTGACCAAAATGTAAGCATTTTTTTTCTTTTTTTTTCTCTTTTGGATTGCTATTTTTTTAAATTTAAATTCTCTATGTTTTTTTCTTTCCTTCTAGTTTAGATTTTTTTTAAAAAATCTCCTTTTAAATTCACTTTTTCTTTTTCTAAATTATTTTCTTCTACTATTTACTATAAATACTTTTTTTTCTAATTTTTTTTTATTATCATCATTTTTTTCATTGAACATGCATATTTTATGCCCAACATTTGAGTATTGCACAAATCATCCAAAAAAATCAACTGGCATTTTATGTTTCAAATGTGTGTATTGCAAAATCATTCTAACAAGACTAAAATATATCACATTGAACTTTATGTTTCTGAAATTCTTTTAATAAAATAATGCAACATTGTAATATGTTTCAAACTCAAATTTTTAAGGAAATTTTCAATGAAGTATTAATACAATGCTCACATTCAAGGCATGCAAACATAATACAAATGTGAGGTTACAATTGCAATAAGACAAAACTTGTATGTATTGATGCAAATATCACATCTATCAAAACTTTTTTTAAATGTCCAAAAAATGGGAAAACATGAACTCCATGTCATTGTGTATGCAAAAGAAACCTAAGTAAGATTTATGTGCTACTCTCTAACCTCAAAAGACCCCTTTCTAAAACTATTTTCATTAGCCACCACGTCATGTTTTCATAAAAAAATTCTTGTTATAACCATCTTAGTAGCATGTAGATGAATCTAAAATTGATAGTAATACAATTGGAGTTGAATGACATTGGTTACGAATTGGTATTTCATAATTACGCAAAATTTGCATCAAAACACATGATACATATTAATATGCAAGTTTGAAAGATATAAAATAAACCCCAAAAAAATTACATGGGTATGAACATATATTGTCTATTGTCTATTGAAAAAAATGGAAAAATAAGGGGGGTGGGGTGGGGTTTAAGACAAACATAAGAAAATAAAAATATTCTAGCATTAAAAAACCAAAAAATGGTAAAATAGGGCCAAAAAAGAGGAAAAAAATTATTCTTAGAAAAACAGAAACAAAGGGGGGGGAAAAAAAAAACAAACAAACTTCTTCTTTTGGAAGTTAGAAAATAGAAAAACAAAAATGTTCTTTGTTTTCTTCTAAATTTTTTTCTTTTCATCTTTATTTATTTATTATTTTCATTTCCTTATGTTTCATTCTTCTATTTTTATCTCTTTCTTTTTTTTATTTTTTTTTTTTTTTTTTTTTGCTTTTGTTTTACAGACCAAAACAAAAAAAAAAGACAAGGAAAAAAGTAAAGGCATACTTGGTGTGATGTGCACAACTAATGATGATGCAACAAGCAATGATGCAAGCATAATGATGTGATAAAAAAAAATGCTTGAAAAAGGAGAAAGAAAAAAAAATGATGAAAAAGTTGTAACAAGAGAAGAAAAAAAAACTAAAGATGAAAAAAGTAACTAAAGTAACAACACAAATGAAAGAAAAACAATGATAAAAAGAAAAATCTATAGCACCAACAAAAGAGAAGAAGAAATAACAGTAATAATAATAATTTTTAAAAAAAATTGAAGAAGAAAAAACTACAGCAACAGTGAAACAGAAGATGATGATGGTGGAAGAAAAGAAGAACAAAAGGTGGAGGAGGAGAAAAACAAAAGGTGGGAAATTTTTGAAATCCAAGGGAAGGGTGGGCCAGTGAAAAGAAAAGAACAACCCACCTCACTGTTTTGTTCGGTTTAGATTAATTGATTTGGGTTCATCCCAAAACGGCCAAAACAGCCTCATCCACAACTGATGGATTAGTGGGTGCTGGGTCACAGCAGCTCCATACCTATGACTAATAATTGGCACTTCTTTGTCAAATATTTATTTATTTATGAAACGAGATTCAACTGTTTCAAAATTTCAACAGTTGAGGAATAAATATGCAAAATACTGGTTGAGCTGTGAATTTGTAATATTAACCCAATGGTTGGGTCAGTAAACAACTTTTCACAAGTTGGGAGTTTGATTCCCAGCAATTTTGATAAATATCAATAAAATTCTCTTTTTCCAACAAGACCTTTTGAGAATTATTTTGTGCTGAACATCAATAGTACTTATGGTATCACCAACCCATTGTTAGGTAGACTTTTATATCCAAAGTGATTTTATGTTTTAAGGTGATGGGCCTCTTTGATTGGCCCATCACCCCAAAATAACTCACATTATGGAAGATAATGTGATCAAGCTATATTGA
>Ga0116230_10002372_pt1 | contig 18116 bp, 20 predicted proteins | sample S1TSphfallax_3_FD_88678 | JGI IMG/M metagenome (GOLD analysis project Ga0116230, IMG submission 88678) | Host-associated microbial communities from peat moss isolated from Minnesota, USA - S1T2_Fd - Sphagnum fallax MG | ecosystem: Host-associated > Plants > Peat moss > Unclassified | place...
AACATAAAGAGCATACGAAGAACAAAAGTCACAGGTCTTGTGTATTTGATTACATAGCCAAGCAGGCTTCCCCATTCTGTTGGGTGTTCTGTTTTTTTGAAATGCCTCGCAAACAGCGGAGGATAAAACTTGCTTGGTAAGGTACCCTCTGATTACACTTCACAAATCAGAGCAGGTCTTTAAGTATAGGAAAAGGGTCTGAAAATAGACCCTTCGGGCTTTGATATCCCTGCTGGAGTCCGATAGGTCCAGGAAACAAGTTAAAAATCTGAAAGGGTCTATTTTCAGACCCTTCATCTACATGAAGCCCAGCCTGGTTTTTTTTTTCTGTTTCCTTTTACAAATAAAGACAAAAATTTAATAAATATATATATATATATAAATAAGGCGTGTGTCACACTGTTGCCTTGCCATTTGCATTGAAAAGTATCTAAAGGGAAAAGAAGAATTATGGAAACTCAAATAATTCACCATGCAAAAATATAATCTTCAAAACAATCCTCTAAAAGAAACCAAAATCCTTCAAGATATTATAACTCTATAAAGGTGCATTCACACCTAATGTTAAGTCAATGTTAAGTGAAAAATCTAGGTGGCATCTTAGGTGGCACCCGATGTTAAATGGGTGACTGTTTAACATTAAGTGAATGTTATCTTAACATAAAATCTTCATGGTAAATACGTTTAGGTCCTGAACGACTAGCTTGGTGTTAGGGGACTTCATACAAGAGTCCTTAACACCGAGTGTGAATGCAACTTCACTAACCTCAAGTTTCAATGCAAGCCCAAATATCACCTTTCAAAAATCCTCATATAAAAATACACCTATTAATTACCTAGTGTTCAAAATCCCTTAAGCTACTATCATAGTACCTAAACGATTTCGGCACAAATTAAGAAAAAAAAATTGGCCGAATTTTAGAAAAGTATATGTTACTTGTGCCAAAAAGTTTAGAAAATTAAAATATCATAAGATTTCAACTGTCAAGTTTGAAATGCAGACCTTAAAGTTCAAGAACTTAAGATTAAAGCATACTAAACAGTCCCACAAACCTAAATGAATCGTGTTTATTATTATTTATAACCATTATGAGCTGAAATTTTCAGAATTAAAAAATCAAGTGCCGAAATTAAGAGTTTAAAATTTAATTAATTATTCAGCAGTTTGTTGCCAAATCGGATAAGGAGTACAATATACTCTATAATGAATCTACACACAGTATCATTGCCTTGAAAATACAAAGGGAAAAACCAAGCTGGTCATCACGTGTTGAGGCCTGCAAACTGCAATGTGACATGGCACTATTGGTATGATTCCCAGTTCTAACTTCTGCATGAACTTCACCCTGTGTTTTTTTTTCCCTGGCTAATTTTTTTTTCAAAATGGCAAAAAACAGAAGTGTTTTTCGAAGTTTCTGGTCATCAAATATGAAGTTTTTGATAGAAGAATCGTCAGATACTACATCAGGTTTCAACAGGTAGCCAACAATATAGGATGGATGCTTCAATGTTTTTGCTTTTCATGTTTTGTTTGTCTTAAAGATGATTGCAACTCATGCAGATTACATTATTGATGGAAAAAAACACACTCACTTCACTTCATATGCTCCTATCAGCAACTGGAAAGTAGAGATCCTGTGCAGCTGACATTACAATGGTCTTGGCCTGTATCAACAAGAGCTTTCTCCACGCTTCTGTTACATCCTTCATTCGTCCCAATGTTGCTGTTTTGCCAAGTCCACAGCAGCAGATTCAGCAAGTTGTTGAGGTCTCTAGTCTCTCTACAACCCAGAAAAAAGCCCTCCCAGAAACCCATCAAGAAAACCTCAAGACTTGAGTAGCCCATGTCCCTCCACACCTGAACCAACACAGAAAATAATTTATCAGAAACTGCAATGTACGGGGGTTCAAATTTATTAAAAAAACAGAGCCTCTGTGGAGGACTTGAGCATGGTACAATATCTGCCAGGAACCATCCACAAAAGTTTTGCTCCATTTCAACGTCACAGGCATTGCACTCAGAATCAGTTATATGTTCACTGCACTGCACTTTTGAACCACAGAAGTAGTTAACACAGTCTCAAGAAGCTGAAACTGATCAAGAAAGGCTCTCATACTAACGGGAACATGCAACAGGCCCCCCAAAAAAGTAGCATGCTTGAAACACTCCAGACCCAACAAAATGAAATGGAAGCTTCAGACTAAAATGATGCTGCCAGACAGAAAAACTTCCAAGAGATAAGACATCAAACTGACCCAAAGCTTGAATTCCTACTATAGGCACTTCAACCAGGTACATCGCACAAGGATCACAACACTCTTAACCTCATTTCATTAGAATGCCGAGGAAAAGCCACAGCCTGCATATTTTAAGACATCAGCAACTGCGGCCCGGAGACCCTTAGGGGGCGTTTTGTTATATGAGCCATCCTGAAAGGACCTGTCTCCTGTCAGAACTGCCTTCACACCCTCCAGAAATACTAAGCATCATAAAAAAATTCAAACTGCACAGCCACCTTGGACACTACATGATTTCAAAGACAAAAAAGAAAAGCCAAACTGAACATTATCATTACAGACCCACTGCAGAAACATGATCAATAAAAGCCAGACTCTCTAGTCTCTAGCAAAGGTAAAGGATTAAACAGTTGATTAGGTATGATCCAATTTATTTTTTGCTCTTGACCATGATGGGTTTCTTCAGTTTTGGGTGTGGCCAGTTAGGTTGTGATAGCAACATGAAAAGCTATTTACTAAATAAGGTTGACAATGATTTCCAAAGATGCCAGAAATCGAAGTCATGGTGGGACAAATTATGTCTTTTGCAATAATAGGTAGCATGAACATTTTTAAGGAAACCCATAGGTTTAGTATTCTATTTTAATTCTCAATTTGGGATCAATTTGTGACAACTGTCCCATTGCATGACTTGAATTCTTTTTCGGTGTGTGAACTTACATGTGCTGGTACAGTAACAAGAGAAGGTGGAACAAATTAAGAGTCCTGTAAACAATTTGTAGTGCTTGATTCGTTAGTGAAATTTGCTGGGTAATCTATATTGCACTTGAGAATAAACATCCATGCATCCTCAGATTTTCCAATTAAGATAAACAAGACTACCCATCTCAATTAATTAACTGGAAAATTCATGATTGCAATAGCAAGACTGTGCAGCTAAATCACAATCATAATCCACCCTCAAGTAGGTTTTGCACATCTGATGAAAGGGTGCATACTAATGAAAATCAAAACACAACACCTTCCTCAAATTGACTCTTCACTGATGAAAGAATGCTACAATTTAGGCATGACTGATTTTTCCTTTCACACCTGATTTGAGTTCTAACAATCAAACTAACACATGTCAGACTCCTTCGAATTTTCTAGTTTCAAAAAAAATTACAGGTGTAAGGGGTTTCCATATACAAATAGATTTTCCAGCACAATCGACTCCATACCAGCTACATATTTTGGGATGCAGGTTCATTTTCTTTTCCTGCCCCAACCAGATTTTTGTCCTCTTGTAAATTTGCACTTGGGGTATTATTATTGCCTTCATTATCGTCAACAGCATCAACACAAAACTTCTGTAACCAACGGTCCATCTCCCACAAACAGTGCATCACACTCTCATGTCCTTGATAGCCATGACTCTCAAGTGGAAGAAGCACTAGCCGGCAAAGAGCACCTTGCCCTTTTAGTGCACTGAAAAACCGCTCTGACTGCACCCAGAGAGCATATGCATTAGTTGCATGTGTCCAAATTCCACCATGCTAATTCTTATGCATAATACACAAATTTAGTCAAGTCCCAATACAGTTCTTGACCATGCCCAAATTTTCGTCAGCCACTGTAAATCAGGATTTCAACAAAAGACACCCCTCGTAAATTTTTTGGTGATGACTGAAACCTGAAAATTGGCAACCTAGACTTAATTTTATCTAATTAAGACTGAAAACATCTTTGGAATGGGTATTTACATAATCAAGACAACCATCTTTGGCATGGGTATTAACTTTTGTGGTTCATAATTCAGCACTGGGTTAAGCAAACTGGTACATGGAAAGCTGTGTTTTTGTGGCACCCAATGTAGGTTGCATGGGAGTTACAGGTTGAAATATCCCATGCAAAGATCAAATCAACCAAGGACAAATGTAACATAGAAAGTAGTTGTGAAACAAAGACATTACCTGTATTGTCAGAGTCCCGGAGTTATTGTCATCCTCACCATGTATAAGGAGTAGAGGTTTTGTTATACGGTCAGCCAACATGAATGGACTCATTTCAATGTATGTTTCTCTCGCCTCCCAGAGTGTCCTCTCCTCTGACTGCACATAAGATAGTGGAAGTTTAGCAGCACATAAATCCTTAATCCCCACAGTGAACTCTTTCATTGCATCTCAGGCATTTTAGCATTAAAAGAAAAGCAATACATCAACAATCTCTTCAAAGGTGCAAGCAGAGTCAGGTTTGAGTTGAGTATGCACCCTTTTGTCAGGGGTGGCAAAAGAAATACAAGTATATAGCCTGGAAGTAGAAAATTCTACCTGGAAACCAAAAGGAGTCAGTGTTCGATTATAAGCACCCGACCGACCAATTCCACAACAAAACAAGTCTGCTGCATGGACTAGCAAATTGGCAGTCATAAAAGCTCCATATGAATGTCCACCTATGGCAATTCTCTTGGGATGTGCAACCTGTGACAAGATTGACAAATCACCATATTATGAAAATATATATTTCCATAAACCATGGCAATGAGTAACACTTTGTGGCAAAATAATCTATCACATTCTGTCTGCATGGTGTTCAAGGATATCCTAAGTGCATAAATGCTGTAACTCATCCATAGATATTTGTCTCTAAGCTATTGCCCATATATCCACTCATGAAGAACCAGTAGTTCATTATTTAACGTGCATTGAAAAGTGATTAATAAAAAGAAAACTAAACATACTCCACGACGCACGGCTTCATCAACTGCAGCTTGTGCGCTAGCCACAAGTTGACTTACATACCTGATCACAACCAGCCCCCATTTTCATTAGTGAAAAAATTAAAAAATAACTTTATATTACCTCTTCCTCGGATCAGGAACTCTAGTAAAACTTTCAGAGTTTAGAAAAAGTTCTGGTAACTTCAGGAGCAACCACATAATGAACTAAGTGGGGTGATTGATCATCCAGCAACCTGATTGCACTTTGTATCAACAACCCAAAAGAAGCAATAATATCAAATAAGATGATTTCAGAAACACCATAAGCGTTTATCATGGGGCTGCAAGAGTTGTACCGATCATTGGCTTCCTCTTCTCCTTCCCCAATGATCGGCATTGTTGGCCCATCAAGGATTGCAAACCTGCCAGAGTTGATGCATCAGGATTCCTTGTGCTTCAGTAAAGCTTGCATAGTTTACATGACCATGGACCCACCTGACCCATTAGTCTAGACCTGATAATGTCATGAGTTGAAGAGGTTATGGAAGGAGTGTTTTACTAACCCTCTTGCCAACCACAACAGTGGAGAAGTGGAGCCAATGCCTGCAAAAGCGTTAGGAGAGCCCCGCATCTGGCCAGCATTATCTTTGCTTTTGAACTCTCGTGGGTAAGCCCACATAAGCATAGGCAAAGGTCCATCCTTTGCAGGTTCATATGCAGGTGGTAAATACAGTGTAGCTGTTAACTGAACTCCATCACTCCGCTCATACCTTATGATTTCCTTCTTCAGATTTGCTAATTGCGGATAAGGGTGGGGGAAATCAGTGATTTGGGTCTCTCGTTGATCAGGCCAGGATCTCAAGTAATACTGTGGAGGTTGTGTTTGTGACTCCCTTGATATAAGAATCTTCAGATCATCCACCCTCAAATCCATATCAAGTTTGTCAGACATAAGTGCTGTAAACTTTTCATAATATTTCTCCTTGTCACTCTCCCATATTCTCTGCTTCTCACTTGTCTCACTGCCACAATTTGTCAGAAATAATACCACTGTCAGAAACAGAAAACTACATGACAAGTAGTTCTTCTGTCTGATCACAGATCAAATGAAGAAAACTTGAGATGCAAAGCCATAGTGAATGTCCATATTGCTTTTGGGCAAAGTGAACTTCATCCTGGATGTTGATCAACACAATTGCACTATTTCATAGCAAAAGATTATTTGATTTCCAAGTAACTTACATGTCATAGAGATCTAAGAATGGAATATTGCCATCAGGGGTTGCACCACCTCCACTCAGCAACAATGAGTTACGCCCAGCACTGTTTTGGAACTGGGCCAATACATAGGTCCCTAATGAGGTTCGGCGCATAATAGGGGAGCCAGGATCAGAATACACATCTTCATATGACCGGTCGAACAATAAGCGTGGCACTCGGCTCAAGTCTCCAGGGGAGAAACACCAAGTGCGAGTGCAGCGTGTCTTATACCATGATTCATACACCAATGCAAGTGTCTCATCACCCCACACAATGCCCCTAAAATCCCACCCTCAACAAGAATAACACACATCACCAATCAATACCTTTGCCATCCTATCAAAAAAAGCAAACAACCATATAGAAAACATTAGTTTAGGGAATGAGGAGATCAATAGCTGCAGAAAGAGAATATCAAAAACAGAGAAGATGGAATACCCAAAGCGGAGATCAGTCTTAGCTATTATTTGCGGCTCTGTATCAGTTCCTGCTTCTTCGGCATAGACAATATCACGTGGAGAAACATCCACTTTTGGGTCCCCTCCATCTTGTGTCTCCACCCTGCACTCCTCTTCTCTGTCAGAACACTACACTGCTGGTTCATCTATATAAATAGTTCTAACTCCATGGTTGTTAAGAACGATCAATTGCAGTCATGGAGGTGAGATATGGTCACAAACCAAGAGGAAAAACATGCCTTAAGGATACTAAGACCCATTTGCAAAATGAACAGGAAAAGAGAATTTTTACCAATAGAGAGTTGATGGCTTATCAGACCGCCAATCAATGCCCCGTCGACCTTTCCTTGTACTATTGAAAGCAATGGGAATGTCTTCAGCAAGTGGCAAATCACAGATCTCTTTGACAAATTCACCATCCCGTCTCCATAACTCAACCTTCTTTGGAAACCGTCCACAAGGCACAATATACGAATACGGTCTATGCACGGATTCTATGAGAAGAAAGTTTGCATCAGGTGATGGGTCTACAGAGGTATAGACAGCAGCTGGTCCAATAGGCTGAGCTTCGCCATGTATGGATACAAGAACCAGCTGTGTTGTTGCATAATAGTCGAATAAGTCTTCATCATGCTTGTCTTTTAGTAGGTCTTGATATGTGCGGTTCTGAATCAGGAGCTTCTGTTCATTCGATTGGATTTTTGGACCTGCTGGGATTAAGGGTTTCTTTGGGGCTACACCTCGTAATTCTGGTATTGTACATACAACTAAAGTGGTGTCGTCAACCCAAGAATATCTGTACAAAAATCACACCCACAACCCTTTCTTTGTCAGAGAATCTGCAATCAGCTTAGAGCAAATCTCAAGAAAACTGAATGAGAAATCTGAATGATAAAATAAGTCTTTGGATCACAAATTTCACAAAATCAGGCCCAGTGCCATTAGTTGGAATAACTGCAGAGTGTTGCAACATACGAGCCAAAAGTAGTGTTGAGACCATATTGGGGAGGGCCAATAAGCTCCCTTGCATATCCCGTACTCACATCAGCAACCCAAAGACTGAGCAAGGAACTGGGTTCTTCCTCCTGCACACATACTTTGTTTATGAGCACCTACAGTAGCACCAAGTGTCCAGATATGATGCCAGGAGCCAGCACTCCTAGCTCCTCATGTACCAGCACACTAATCCCAATAAGAGGTCCCGCATGGCCATTGGCACCACCTATACCAGCTAGTTGCTCTAAAAAGAAGCAAAGAAATGGTTGTGTTTTTGAAGGAAGACAACCAACCCATTGCAGTGTGAAGGACAGTTTGCATTCTTGTGTTTTAGACAGCAAAATTGGTCTAAATAGCTGATTCATGAAGGTAAAAGGAAAAAAGGTGTTTGGCACAATATCAACTGCATGTGCCATAATCTTCACTCTAGTCACTCACTGGAGGATAAAGGAGGGAAAAAACCACTTTCATGTGTTTCCTTTATGTGAAGAACATCCATGAACAATCAATCATTCAACCTCTGTAAAATCAATTCTTGAATCAAATATACCTGGTCAACTGTACGAATGCTGAATGCCAGATGTTGACCATCAGGTGACCTTCACACACAACAGACAACAACAAAACTGTTTGTCATCAGCATAGGCCATTCCAGACATCAAACCAAGGTGATGAGAAAGTGGTGTTTGTGTTTGTGTTTGTGTAGCATACCAGCTCACAAAGTTGATTTTTGATCCCTCTGGAAGACCCGAGATGAAGCGTTCTGGACCTAATGCACCCTCCTCCAAAAGCTTTCTGATGCTAATTCCTGTGTAAAATGACCTGAACGCAAGCTTTTATCCCAACCCTCATCAAAGACAGACCTTCATACCAAACAAATGCACTTGCTATCTCAAAAATTCCCATCCTTCTTTCCTGACACTAGGATCAACTGAACCTTCAGCAAATCATACTCAGACTACCTATTTTTGCAGGTCTGCACAAATCCTACAACACACATTCATCACTCCTAACAAACAATGGAGACCAAATAAACCCCCCCATCTGGTTCACACAATCCATTAGAAGGAAGAGCAGTAGAAGACATTGACACCACCGCAGTGCTTCTTCATGTGTAGATTGCATGAATGTGGGAGATGAAGAAGATCACAACATTGCAGCTTTTGCAAGAAAGGGTTTGGAAATGTGTAAAGAGCGCAGGGAAGAGCAAACAAGCTTACATCCGGCTGCGGCCATTGTAAGCTGGATCAATGCGCAACCCTGCCAGTTTGAGCTCTGGCCTTGCAAATTCTGCCAATGGTGGCAGTGATCGCCGCTGCAGAAACAGAATTTCATCTCTCTTGGGTGAGAATGAAAGCACCGGCGATGGTGGTGCATCCACAATCTCCATGATTTCTTGAACTGGCAACTCATAACCATCCCCACTTGTTCCTGCAAAATTCCAGGATACACACACATAATGACCAAAACCCTCAGAAGACAAAAGAGAGCTCTGTATGCACAACAATCACACTATGTAGCTCAAGAAATTCCACAATCACGGAATTCAAGTGGAAACCTAACCAGCTTGATCCTCCTTCCTGGTCATGAGCTATGCTTCAGAGCACACATACCAGTGGTGCTGCTTGTGGTGGAGGAGCCATTGGACGTGGAAGAAGCTGAGATGGAACGGAGGAACAAGGAGGAGGAAGTTGTTCTTCTGGAGGGGGATCTTGGTGGAGACAGAATTAGGAATGGCGATGAGATTGGAGGCAAGCTTTGCAATCCCACCCACAAGACCTTCTTGTTGTTGTAGCTCTTCCCGGAGAAGAACCCTAATAAGAAGCCTGAGTTGCTGCTGCTGATCCTTCTGGACATCCAATGCGAAGCAGCTCCTCTTCTAGGTAATGCACAACAACTCGAGAGCCTGGAGAAGCCCAAGAGCTTGCTGCTACTCCCAGACATGGCCACCACCCACTCTCTGGGCTATGTATTTTCCTCTCTCTCTCTCTCTCTCTCAGAACCCCCTCCTCCTCTTTCTCGCTTCACAAATGGTTGTGGGTGGGGTTCAGAATCCCACGCGCGACGCTTGCTGCTGTCGTAACAGGATCTGGGTGTGTTTTGGTATTGTCCACTTGTAAGGGAAGCACGGGCAAGAAGGAAGGAAAAGAGAGCAAAACCCAGCTGCAGCTCCGTCCGCACAGATCCCAAAAGTCTGCACATTATCTATCTGCCTGCAGCCTGATGAGAGAGAGACACACACACATGAGAGAGACAGAGAGACTCCCCCCTAAGAGAGACAAGAGAGTTGCCGTTTTCTCTCCCACCTCCTTTTCTTTGTGGGGACCACTCGGCGCTCTTGTGTGTGTCGTTGTCCGCCTTCTGGGCCTTCCAAAGAGGATGGGCATTGGGATTCAGAGTCTGTCTCCAGCAGCGAAAAGCTGTGCCAACTTTTGGTTGGAGGTGGGGACAGAGAGAGACAGAGGGGGGTTGGGGTTCTATCATCATGTCTGAAATCTGCAGCAGCAACCATGGAGTTCCTTCCATGGAGCAGCAATATGTAAGGTGCATCTTACAGATTTGTGAGCGCCATTGGAACAAGTAGGCCGGTCCGCATTCCATAGAGAAATGCTCGCATGGTTTGTAGGAACCCAAGCTGCAAACTAACCGCAAGGGATGTGAGAAGGGAGAGCATGCTCAGCTCAGATCAGCATCGGAACCCAAAACAAAAAGCTTGAGAATCTGATCAAAGACTTCGTCTTAGTCCTGCCATACCCAAAACTTCAAAAGCTCCAGAGATCGATCTGGCCAGAAGAAGAAGAAAAAGAAGATAATTTCTTGTACCTTGAGACTAGTGGTGTCGATGGCTTCGACAGACGATGGTACAGAACCGTTCTTGGGTGGGGTGCGGACGGAAGAAGGAGAACAAACGGGTGGGGATGACAACAATGAGCAGATTGAGGATCTGAAATCGTCGCTATCGCATGTGACGGATGTGTGGAGAGCGAAGACGGGAGGAAGACCCCTGTTAGCATGGGCAGAAGAGTCGGAGTATCGTCGAGCTCCATGGCGGAAGAATCTAGCCAAGACGCTAGAATCCACGAAGGCTCATGTGTTCATCGTGAGCTTGCTGCTAGTGGATCTGATTGCAACAGCAGTTGACATTCTCAAGACCATACACAACAAGTCTCATGACTTGAACTCTTGTGTCGCCTTAGTGGAGGAGTGTGCATGCGTTGAGCATTTCCAGAGAAGCGAGGAATGGGAAATCACCTACTGGATCGGCATCACCATTCTCGTCATCCTCTTGCTCAACGTATTTGGGCTTCTCGTCTCTTTCGGAATTTCCTTCTTCTTCCATCCTGGCTATATTCTTGACTTCGTGGTTGTCGCCACGGCTCTGTTGCTGGAGGTTCTCTTGGATGCAGAAACTGCAGGTCTTCTCGTGGTGCTCAGTATCTGGCGTATAGTGCGAGTTGCACATGGGATCTTTGAAGTCACAGATGAGGCATGGGAGGAAGACATCCATAAACTGCAAGAACAGATTCAACAAGTGCAATCTCTGAGACAGAAGGATCTGGATCTTATGCAAGAGAAAGATCGTCGCATTGCTGAGCTTGAAGCCAAAGTCTTTGGCTGAGGATTCTTTCTGCTGCTGCTGCATTCACTAGCTCAAAGGTGGGTGGTGGTGGTGGGCAAACAAGCTGCAACAAAACGAAACTCTTGGATTTCTTCTTATTTGTTTTTTTTTTGTCAAACTTCCCATCTCTCCAAGTTTCCCATCTCTTCAAACTTACCATCTCTTCTTCGCAGGAGCAGAAGGAGCTTTCCATAAGACAAACACTGTTCAAAGCCCACCGTTGTCAACATCATCTTGATGTTCCTCTCAAGCTAACTAGGCAAGATGCTGAAGATCGATCTGGCAGGAGGATATTCCAGGACCGTCAAGGTTCAAGTGGTGATTGCTGCAACGCATCCACCACACATCTAGATCGTTTAAGTATCGGTTCTTCTGCTGTCAAACATTTGGAAGTGCTTGTTGCTTCCTTCAGGGGAGTTTACAAAGGGTGTGAGCTTCATCTGATACTATTGAATCTGATAGTTTTTTTTTTTCCCCCTTTTGTCATTCTCCTGTTTTGTAATACAATCTGCTTACTCCATAGTTATGATAAATGCAAGGTGATTTATTATCTATCCTCTGTTTTGCAATACAATCCTCTGTTCACTCTCTATGGTATCATGAATGCAGTTCCTGTTATTGTCCTTGTTTTGTAATACATTCATTCTGAGATATTTTGGAATTTGTACAGATGTTGAAGTAGTAAGAACTTTGAGAATCTGGGTTCTTTGAGAGATGTGCACTCAATGATGCATGCCAAAAGGTACACATAAAGGTTTGTTGTTGCAGAGGCAGGATGGAGAAAGTTGCTATCCTCGTGATGGGCTGAGGTTATTTTAGAACTCTTTCTCTCTCTCAAGATCTTCCTGCCTGAAGAATGCTCTAATCTTCAAAGTTTCTATCCTGCTGGAAGTAACTATCTTCCCAGAGAGACATGCATGCTGCAAACACTGCTGTTGATGACTAATCAGCAACAGGAGACAGCTCTCCAGTGAAGGAGCAACCACAGGGAGTTGTTCAAAGTTGTTATCTGATGAGGTTTTGTTGCCTGCTTTTTTGTCTTATACATGATGTGGTAGGACATGCCAGAGTGTACCTACATACATTCCAATTCTGCTACAGTCTAAGTAGGTGGCTGGAAGCTTGCTGGAGACAAAAGCCTCATTGACTTCACTCAATGAGCTTCAGTCTCCTGATAAACACAATCTGCAAACTTTATGCACTAAAGTCTTCCATGTTATCTTGTCATTCATCATTGTCTTTTGCTTCTTTTGTCTGGAAAATCTGCTACCCAGAAACAAAGACAGCAACCCACTTCAGAAATTCAACCACAACCGAACTTGGTTCTGATACCCAGACAGATGAGCTTCCAAATCCACCTCAAAACAACACACACACACACAAAACCTTATCATACAAACCTTCAAATCTTCTCATGCTTGCTTCAAATCTTCTCAACCCAATTCATCGAGCTCCCCATTTGAGCAGTTTTATGAACACAAAATCCAGCAGTCTGATCAAATGATGTTTACAGAACTCTGCAAATTCTTGCCTTGGAACTCTCCATCAAGAGAAATTTAGTGCAAAAATTTCTCAAATGCAATCAGAAATATTGATCCAGAAAGAGACAACCCCCAATGATCTCACTAACAATTGCTTCAATACAAACACCTGATCAATGATCAATAACAGAACCATGATAGACATTACTCAAATCACAACAAAACACTAAGTACTAAGCTTGATGATGGCATTTGATCACGATCATTGATTTCTCCTTCTCATCACCATCAGAATTCACAACCAAATTCAGAATCACAAAACCCAACGAGGTTCAAAAAATTTATCCACTAACAAGTCTTTAGAAGTCTTCGTGATTGTTTTACCACCAGCCCAATCTTACCTGTATCATTATTTGAAGAGGACTTTGAGTTGAAGACTGACTACTTGAGATTTGCTCATCTCAAGCTCATCCCAATTGACAACACTAATCATAAAATAATTACATGATATGGAACTCTCTAATAGGCTTCAAAAGTAACTCCACAAATGACACCCAACTTCAACACTTGAAACTACCCAATTTGAGGCACGCACATTATCATAGTTTTTTGGGTTATGTGTAGCAATAGATTAGCATGTGGGCCAATCCAAAGTACAAAAGTATGTAGTAGCCTAAGAAATGTGCACGGTGCACACATTGTGCAAACAAACCAATGGCAAAACACAAACATGCACACAACAAAACACCCAAAAAACACACATAGGGAAAGTTGGAAAAATAGAATAATATTTGCAACAATTTAGGAAGACGATTGAATTCTTTGTAGATCATCAAGAATCGAATTACTGGGTGTAAAGAACTTGCCATGTGATTTGTGAGGGTTATCTTTTGTAATTGCTAGTGAAACAAACCATTTCTCTAATTTTGACTTTTCGTTAGGACAACATTTCTTGACGATTATCAATGCTAAACTTGGAGGTACCTATAGACTTGTTTTAAGCTTGTTTGACTTCCTCCTACACAAAAAAACACATCATGTGCATACTTCAAACAAGCAATATTGTTGCATGATGTCTCACATCAATTTTCGTGCTATCTAGTTCAAATGTTGTACTTCTTGCTTGAATCCAAAGCTCAATAGGCCTTGAGGGCTCATTTTGATTGGTTTGGTTCAATTTGACTTTTTCATTAAATTTTCTGGCAATATGTATGTATATGCCTTTTCATTGAATGGAATTGCCTTTCTTATTATGTTTCAGCCTAAAATTTAACAATATTTTTCAGAAATATTGCCCATTTAACCTAAACATTCAAGAGCGGCATCATGGATGGAGACTCTTGCTCTTGGAATGGCATTTTTTGAAAATTCTTCATTCAAATCTCCCAATCATTTTCAAACAAGTTTTTGTCTTGAAAATTAAGAAAACAGTTTTACATTTAGATTTTTTTGGAAGGAACAATAAAGTCATTGACCTAGATTGGCCAAATGTTAATTATCTTCCACTAATTTGTTGCGCATAATAAGTAGCCATGGACCAATGCATTTTGCTTTAAAATATACAATGTCAAGTTTGTCATTTAACCTACTTTAAGAAAAGCATAATTTTGCAATTGATCCTGATGATTAATTTTTAATCACAAGTGACATATTCAACTAAAATCTAACTAATCATGTTGGATGAATCACGTGCAACCATAATTGCAAATAACATGGATTTTGGATGGAAGAAAAAACTAACAAAATATGATTTCATCTTTTGATTGACTATATATGTATTATTGTTTGCAACTATCATACAACTAATTTGGTCAACATCTAACATGAGCAAATAATGTGTTGCCACATGAATGGATTTATTGAATATTAATCAAATCAATTTTTCTTTCAAAAAATATATATGAATCGTCCATTTTTGTGGTCTTTGATCTATACATGCGGGCAAATAGTTTTGCATTGTTTGACACACTTAAGTAGGTCAATAGGAAGGTAAATGTGCATAAGGTAGGTAGGTATGAATGATGAAAGTAGTTAAGTAGGCTACACTTAGGTATTTAACCTAAACTTAAGTAGGTAGGTAGGTCAAAGCAAGGTAGGTAGGATTTTTTTAGCATTATGATCTTATTTTTATTTTAGGTCCAATCATTAAGGTCAAGCTTATTTGATTGACTCATTCCAAATGACATTGCTTTTTTATTTCTTTTAAAGCACACGTACTTATATAGTTTGCAAGATTGAAAAAGAGGATAAAAGATATGAGATATTTTTTGTAAGACCAAAATTCAAGTTTTTTAGATAAAAATCCATATAACAAAGGTTGCAAGGAAATATGTAGCTTTAATTGTGAATGTGACACTTAATGACACTTGGTTAACAAAACCATTGCATCATTTTTATCTTTGGGGACCTTTTCCAAAAGCTCACAAACATAAATTAACTAGTGTTGAAGGATAAAATCTTGATAAAACTTTTTATGGAGCTTTAAAAGCATCAAAAGCAGTTGTTGGTGTTGCAAGAAATGGTGCACAAAAACCTACAACAAAAATGTGGATCTATGACAAATCCTATTTTACATGACTACAATTTGTAATCATGTAACCAAATAAGACTAAGATGAACATACACAACAAAAAATCTTGTCCTTTTCCATTGTTACCTCATGCAACTAATGTTTGTTTTTACTATAATTTGATCAATTTAGAGTGTCTTTTAGTAAATAATAAAAATTTGCATTGTGACATATTAACATTGTGACAAATTAATAATGTCACAATGTTCACTATGTGGTTCACTAACGTAAAAATTCCCAATTTCTTTTTAATAATTCAAAAAACTAATCAAATGCCTTATTTCCAAACCACAAAAATGTTTTGGAGGTTTTCTTTGAACATCTTTTGTTCACTTTCAATATCACTACATGGGCATATTCATAATTAGGGTACCTCTTTTTGGACATAAGACTCAAGGACTTTGTTTTTGCTATCTTCCAAATATAGAATTTAAATTGAATAAATTTAAATGAGAGATATTGGATAATTCAAATTATGATAATTTTCATGGTGGTGGTGATTTTTCACATGCATATGTAATTATGCATAAATATTTTGGTAAAAAACTAGAAATGTAGAAAATGATTACATAAGATTTTATATACAACTTAACATGTTTTATTGCATGTAAATTTCATGCACATATTTCTAACACTTGGGCCCACATAATCTAAGCCTAGTGAATTAAAAAAATCAACCAAATGGGGAAAAAAAAACATTTTTCTTGTTGCCCTTCCAAAGTGGATTTTGTAGCCTTCAAAATTATATTATTGTATAATATTTAATCAAATGCATTATATGAGCATTGCCACAAACATAAATGTATGCATTATTTAGTCATGAAAGAAAATTAAAGTCAATTGCATTATTTAATACATTCCTTTTTATTCCTTTAAGATGAAAATTATAGTAAAACAATAACTCAAATTATTTAAAAGGACTCAAAAGGATATTTATATGATATCCAATCTATTCTTGAATTTTTATTAGATTAACATGACATCATTCTAGTTATAGTCATATATTAATCCACTATAATTATGAAATAGTAAATGTAATATTGTGAATATTCCCATATCTGTATATTTAACCACACATAACAAGTTGTTATTGTTACCTTCAATTTGACACATTTTGCACCCAATTTGACACAATTTGAACTATGTATGTGTTCCAAATGCAACTACATGTTTATTATCAAGGTCATTGCATGTGTGCACCCATTCATAAATTACGTTATTCAAAAAATTAACAAAATTTTCATTCTTAAATCACAAAATTTATATAATGGTTTTTTTCATTTCTTGTCCATTATCAAGATCCACTACATATGTGTATCCATTCATGTATAATAAGTTTTTGTTACTAATATGAAATATTTTTCCCCCATTAAAATGAAGATTTGTTTTAAGGGGCTTCATTGTGTGAGACCTTATTGTAATAATTTTAGTTTGTGTCACAACATAAGTTTCACATGTGACATGAGATTTTTATTTATTGTGACAAGGCCTTAAACTCATAGTTTAAGTTTGCATCACAACACAAGTTTCATATGTGATGTGATTTTTTTTATGCATGACAAATTATTTTTGTTATTAACATGACAAACTTTGCACTAATGAAATGAAGATTATGTGTGGGGTGGCACAAGGGGCGGGGGGCTTCGTTTGATGAAACCTTAAATGTCATAATTTTTGTTTGCATCGTGAGGAATTTAACATGTGATATGAATTTTTTTTTGCAATATGACAATACCCTAAACGTCATAATTTTAATTTGTGTCTTAACACAAATTTCACATGTGACATGATATTCTAAATTGAATTTTTCTTTTAAAGCAATATTGATCAATATTTCACTTTGAAATGAGATCACTTATTGCCCTACTAATTTTGGATTCAAAGACCAAAGGTTCAACAAACATTATTCATAAAGATACAACACAAGTTTGGGCCAATACATAAAATGACAAACATATTTTCAAACCCATATTAATATCATCCATAATGTATTAGTTGAGGTTAGTATAAGCTTTAACCTTGGTTTAATCAGATTATATAGGTTGAACCTTGGTTAGTTTGAATTTAGCCCAATTAACCTAAGTTTAACCTTGGTTAGCCTAAATTTAGCTTAAATGTAATTTAGATATAATATTTGTGAATTTCAATTCAACCTAGGTTTAATTTTGGTTACACCAAGATTAACCTACGTTTAATTGAAATTAAACCAGGTTTGCCTTAAGTTTAACCAATGTTAATTTAGGTTTAACCTTGATTAACCCAAGCTTAACCTTGGTTTGCTTAGGTTTAGCCTTGATTAACCTAGCCTTAAATTTGGTTAACTTCAATTTAACCTAGGTTTAGCTTATATGTTTAACCTTGTTTAGATTAATATTAATTTAAGTTTAGCTAAAGTTTGCCTAGGTTTGCCTAAGGTTTAATTGAAGTTCACCTAGAAGTTTAAACTTGGTTAACATAAGTTATCTAAATTTCAACATAATTTAACCTTGCACTACAACAATAGATGTCCATGTATGTTAAGTGATTTCATTAGATTTTGACTGAATTCATTGGTCTAATGAACGAGGACTAGTGAATTGCCCCCACATTTTGTAGCAGTGTTGTTTAACCTAAGTTTAATCAACGTTGGTTGAGGTTTAATTGAGGTTTAACTTAAATTTAGTTAGAATTTAGCCTAGGTTTAGCTACAGTTAGCTTCCATTTGGCTTAGGTTTAGTTTTGATTTAACCAGTGTTAACCTAGGTTTGACTTAGATTTAATTAAAATTAATTTAGGTTTAACCTTGATTAATTTACAT